>JGI12109J20283_10841718_pt1 | contig 45314 bp, 49 predicted proteins | sample ElkSlonscriptome_12_FD_20283 | JGI IMG/M metagenome (IMG submission 20283)
CACAGCGTGCAGACGACGACATTGTGCACGTCTTCGGTATTTTCCAGCGCAATCAGGCGCAGCCCGCCGATATCGATGCCGATGCTTTCGACAGCAGAGGCGGCATCCGCGAAAAGTGCCGCCCGGAACGCCGCATCGGTCCAGGCACGGGCCACGACGCGCGCGCCCGTGGCGGGCGACCTTGCATCCATACTGACGATCTGCGCATTGATCTCGGCCGCGGTCGTCACGCCTTTTTCGATCAGGAGTTCCCTGATCGCGATCTCCATCTGCTGCCAGTAGGTCAGCGGATGGTCGTTATCGGGTCGGAACGGATGGCCCGATGGCGATACGTGATCGTGATGGTCATGGGGCATGGGGCGCCTCTGCCGGTTCGAGCCAATGGGCGTAGATTTCCGCGTCGATCGTATCGGTCGGGGTTTCCGCAGCCTCGCCCCAGACCTCTGCCATGGTAAAGCGGACACGCATCAACGGCAAAGGCGTGCCTTCGTGCCGGTAGGCGCGTTCTTCGGGATTTGGAAAGGGGCCGAGGGTGCGTTCGATCCAGCCTGTCTTGCCGCGCAGGTAGGCAGGGGTGCGCACATGCCCGGGGGGCATATCGTGGCGCACGCGCATGAAACGGCGTTCAGTCACTGGCGGCCTCGCCATAGGTCGGGCCGCGTGCGGCGATGTCGGACATCTTTCGGGCCAGTTCGGCGGTAGAGTAGACCCCCGCCTCGATCAGGTTCTGATTGATGGAGGCGATCCAGCGTTCGTAATAGGTCATTGTCTCGAAGGCCTCTTCCCCCATGTCCTCGAGGACACGGCGTAGCCCGTCGACGGTGAAGTGCCCTTGCGATGACGTGATGACCAGCAGCGCATCGACCCGCTTTTCCCACAGCGCGAAGTCGTGTTCGTCCGTCGGCACCGGGCCGGCAAGCTGGCCGCCCATGTCGTGCCAGCGGCGGCCCGTGAATGTTGTCGGCGCGTCGGTCATGCCACCACGTTAGATCATTTCGCGCCAGTGGTGAACACATTCCGCGGGATCATTCGCTCAGTCCGTTTCGTCGGTCCCGCCGGCCCCTGATTCTGCGCTGTCGGGATCGATCAGGGTGATCGTTCCGGCCTCGACCATCTCGCGGATGGCAAGCGTGACTTCGGCCATCGCGGCTTCGGCGTCATCTTTCTTGACCTTGCCCCTTTCGCCTGCGTCATCGCGCAGCTGGCCGGCCATGCGTTGCGACAGGCTGTCGAGGATGAATTCCGCCGAGGCGACATGCGCGGTATCACCGGCAAGCGCCGCGGCGAGGGCGGTGGCCAGCACATCGCCATCGACGGACCGGATGCAATTGGGAATATCGGTGGATTTGACGCGCGGCGCGATGTCCTTGAAGGTGAAGATCGCCTTGCGGACATCCGTGGCGAACGGCTGGTCCTCGGCATCCAGTCCGGCCAGTACATCTTCGCGGGTATCGGTGCGTGTGGCATTCAGGATCGCACCGAGGCGCTGTACGGGCGGCTTGTCGAAGGCGCGGGCTGGCGGGTTGGCATAGTCCCGTGCCAGGGCGATCCCGATCAGCCGCACGGCATCGGGGGCGACATCTGTCGTCTTGGACATAGCATAGGTGATCCGCCGCGCCCGTTCCCCCGGCAAGAGCGCAAGCGCCGCAGCCGCCTTGGACACCGGCATTTTCGACAGCGCCACCGCGCCCACCTCGATCGCTTCATTGATGAGGATCGTGCTGATGCGGTCGTCGGGCAAGGCCACCAGTGCCGGCCAGTGATCGCCGTTGCGCACGGCGTCGGTTTCCTGCCGCAGTTTTTCTGCAAGAAGCGGGCTGAGGTGATCGGCCAGCGCCATGATCGCACCGTCGCGCGTTCCGGGCGCCGTCAGGCCGATGTTTTCCACCTCTTGCGTAAATTCGCTGATGATATCGTCAAGCGCCGCGCGCCCCATCGTCCGCAACCCGCCGAGTTCTTCGGTCAGCGCGGCCTGCAATGATTCGGGCAGCCGGTTCAAAGCCGGTGAATCGCCGCTATCAATTAAAAGTTGAACGATCGCCGCCGCTTTCCTGCGTCTGCTGATGGCGAGTGTCGAGGGGCTATCCATGACCGACGTCTAGCCCGAGGCACGTAAAAAATGGGTTACCGCAACCGCTTATGAGCCGGGATGCGTGACGATGATGGACATTTTCTTGAGCTGTTCGACCGTGTCCGGCGTGAGTGCCTTCTGGTCGATCGTCGCGGTGTGCATCGCCTCGAAGCGAGCGATCAGGCACTCGATTTCCGCATCGGTGAATTCGCGGTCGGGCCGGGCAAAGCCCGACATGCTGTGGCTGCCGCCCGAACGCGTTGCATAGACGATGCCGTATTTCATGCCGAATTCCGCAGCCTGCGACAGGACACCGGCGGGATCATCCAGATCGGACCAGCGTGCCGATCCCGTGTTCTCGAAACACCATGACACGGTCGGGTCCTGCATCAGCAGGCCGGATTTCGAGTAATGCTCGAGCCATGGCGTGGGGTAGCTTTGAAAGAAATATGCCGGGGTTGTGAACGAGATGTGCAGTCCCATCGCGTAACCCGACGGCGCCCGCTCCTTGAACTGACCCAGAACCGTACTGAGTTCGAACTTGTCAGAGGCCATTACACTCGCTTTCTGGTTGCCAACGCCAAGTCAATGGCGATAACGGTATACAAGTCACCGAATTACATCTTAAAGGTCATTACGCAACAACACCAAGGTCTATTTGAGAATTTGGCCTGAGGACACCGTATGTCGGATCTCCTAGGCCCTGATGAAATCGGCGAGCTGGCGCCGGCAGGGTACTACATCGCACTCAGGATCGGCTTTGCCTTTCCCATGGAAGAGGTCAACGCCTTTCCCGAGCCATGGGTCGTGCACTACACGACCCAGCGGTTCATGCTGTTCGATCCGGCCGTGCGTTGGGCCTATGCCAATGTCGGCACAATTCTCTGGAGCGAGCTTGCCAAAGACGACCCCAAGCGGATTCTGGCGCAGGCGCAGACCTTCGGAATGCGCCATGGTGTGACCATCTCGGTTCTCGACAGCGGGCCCAATGCACAGCGCTCCTTCGGGTCTTTCACCCGCAACGACCGCGCGTTTTCCCCGCTCGAAGTCAAGCTTCTGCACGCCTACATGCGCAGGCGCCACGGCGAGACGGCACCGCCCACCAACCTCACCAAGGCCGAGCTGGAAGCGCTGGGCATGGTCAAGGACGGAAAGCGTCTCAAGGAAATCGCGTATGAGTTGAGCGTCAGCGAGGGTGCCGTCAAACAGCGCCTGAAGAACGCGAAACGCAAGCTGGGGGCCAAAACTGGGTCACAAGCTGCGGCATTGGCGAACCAATTCGGGCTAATCTGACCGATATTCGCTTTTTTCTTCTAAATTGTGATTAATTCAGGCTAAAATGGGGCGGCGACGTCACGCTTAACGCCAGCAGAAGTGGGGTCTGCTGGCGTTTCATTTACAACCAGAGGGAAAACCATGCACAAGATTACTTTCAACCTGACAGAACTCCACAAGCACGGAACGGCGTTCTTCGAGTTCCTTGCACTGCGCAAGCAGTTCTTCGTCGACCAGCTTGGGTGGGATATCCCCCATGACGACGATGTGGAGATGGATCAATACGACAACCCCAAGGCCTACTACGCCCTCGTCATAGAAGACGGCAAGGTGATCGGCGGCGGGCGTGCGATGGCGACCACGGCGCAGTGGGGCAGCCATACATACATGCTGCGCGATGCGGTCGAGGGCAAGATCATCGGCATTCCCGAATCCATCGTCAACAAGGTCGAGGTCGATGCCACCGTCTGGGAATGCACCCGCGTTGTCGTTTCGTCCGAGATCAAGGACCCGGCGAAAAGCGCCGAATGTCTCGCGATGATCGTCGAGGGTCTGGCCGAACAGGCGATGCAGCAGGGCGCGTCCGAGCTGATGGCGCTCAGCCGGCCTTCGCTGGTGCGCGCATTGCGCAGGATCGGCTATGCGCCGCGCCTGATCGGTGATTCATACGTGAACGGCGACGACGGTCGCCGTTACGTCGCCATGAGCATGTCGGTGACCGACCGCCAGATCACCAAGGCCCCCACGCCCGTCGTGCCGCAGGCGACGCATGTGATGCGCCAGGTGGCGGTGCACGCACCCTCGAAACTCTGACCACGCCTGTCTCGATGCGACGCCCTTTCTCTGGTTTTGGCGTCGCATCCCCCAGCCCCTAGTCGTGACCGAAGACGCGGCCGAATATCGTATCGACGTGTTTGACGTGATAGCCGAGGTCGAATTTCTCCGCGATCTCTTCTTCGGACAGGGCGGCCAGAACCTCTTCGTCGGCCAGAAGTTCGGTCTTGAAGTCCTTGCCTTCTTCCCACACCCGCATCGCATTGCGCTGGACCAGCCGGTAGGCATCCTCGCGACTGACACCGGCCTGCGTCAGCGCCAGAAGCACCCGTTGTGACATCACCAGTCCCCGGAACTTGTTCATGTTGGCCAGCATGGTTTCAGGGTAGATCACCAGTTTCTCGATCACGCCGGCAAGCCGGTGCAGCGCGAAATCCAGCGTGATCGTGGTATCGGGGCCGATCGCGCGTTCGACCGACGAATGGCTGATATCGCGTTCATGCCAAAGCGCCACGTTTTCCATCGCGGGCACCACCGACATCCGCACAAGGCGCGCCAGACCCGTCAGGTTCTCGGTCAGCACCGGATTGCGCTTGTGCGGCATGGCCGAGGACCCTTTCTGACCCTTGCTGAAGAATTCTTCGGCCTCGAGCACCTCTGTCCGCTGCATGTGGCGGATTTCGATGGCGATGTTCTCGATGCTGCTGGCGATCACGCCGAGCGTCGCAAAGAACATCGCGTGCCGGTCGCGCGGGATCACCTGCGTGCTGATGGGTTCGGGTGTCAGGCCCAGTTGCCTGCAAACGTGTTCCTCGACGAAAGGATCGATGTTGGCGAATGTTCCCACGGCGCCCGAGATCGCGCCGGTCGCGATCTCCGCGCGGGCGTTGACCAGACGGGCGCGCCCACGGTCCATTTCCGCATAGAACCGGGCGAAGGTCAGGCCCATCGTGGTGGGTTCGGCATGGATGCCGTGGCTGCGGCCGATGCGGACGGTGTCCTTGTGCTCGAAGGCGCGGGTCTTGAGGGCCGCCAGCACGCGGTCCATACCTGCAAGCAGGATATCGGCAGCGCGCACCAGCTGGATGTTCAGCGTCGTATCCAGCACGTCCGAAGATGTCATGCCCTGGTGCACGAAACGGGCATCCTCGGACCCGATGTGTTCGGCCAGATGGGTCAGAAAGGCGATGACGTCATGTTTGGTGACGGCCTCGATCTCGTCGATGCGGGCCACGTCGAACTCTGCGTCCTTGGCCTTCCAGACGGCGGCCGCGTTCTCTTTCGGGATCACGCCAAGTTCGGCCTGTGCGTCGCAGGCATGCGCCTCGATCTCGTACCAGATGCGGAACTTGGTGGCGGGTTCCCAGATGGCGGTCATTTCGGGGCGGGAATAGCGGGGGATCATGGGCAGCACCTTGCAAGGGGGGGTGGGCAGAGGTTTCGCCACGCGTCATAAGGGGGCGGGGGCCAAGCCTCAAGCAAGAGTTGACAGACAGGCAGGGCGGAAGCGTGATACTGGGCGCGGAGGATTTTCTGGGTGAATGGCGCATCACGCGCGAAATCACCGATTTCCGGATGCGTGAAAGCGGCAGGCTGGAAGGTCTGGCAAGGTTCACCCCCGAAGGTGAGGGATTGCGCTACTTTGAGAGCGGAACGCTCTGCTTTGCCGGTGGCACACCGATCAGGGCCGAACGCGGCTATCTGTGGCATTTCACCAAATCAGAGGTGCAGGTCGCCTACGCGGATGGCGCGCCGTTTCACAGGTTTTCCCGCACAGGCGGACCCGGGGCGACATCGCATCTGTGTGGCGAGGATATGTATCGCGGCACTTATGTCTTTTCCGGTTTTCCGGAGTGGCAGGTGACATGGTCGGTGAACGGGCCACGCAAGGATTATCGGTCGGTCACGCGCTATACCCGTGCCTGAGAACGCCAACGCGCTTGCACCGCGTGGCGGCATCGGGCAGAAACGATCCAAAGAAGTCCAAAGAATAGGGGAGAGCGCCCATGGCCCTCGCAATGAATGACAAAGTCCTGACCGAGGCCTTCGGCCCGTCCGAGGGAGCCGCGCTGCGGATCAAGCAGGTGGCCATGGTCGTGCTGGGCATCGCCGTGCTGGCGATTGCCGCCAAGATCAAGATCCCGATGTGGCCTGTTCCGATGACCATGGGGACTTTCGCTGTGCTGACGATCGGGGCCGCTTATGGCCCCATGCTGGGTCTGACGACGATCCTTGGCTATCTGATCATCGGTGCACTGGGTTTCGACGTCTTCGCCGGCTCCTCGGCCGAGGCGTACGGTCTGACCTACATGATGGGCGGCACAGGCGGGTATCTGGTGGGTTACGTGCTTGCCACGCTGGCTTTGGGCTATGCCGCACGCGCAGGTTGGGACCGGTCGATGGGCAAGATGGCGCTGGCGATGTTGCTGGGCAACGTGATCATCTACCTGCCCGGTGTCGCTTGGCTGGGTGTGCTTTACGGCTTTGACCAGCCGATCGTGCAGTGGGGCCTGACGCCTTTCCTGATCGGCGATGCGCTGAAGCTGGGTCTGGCGGCATTGCTGTTGCCTGCCATCTGGAAGATGGTCGGCGACGCCCGCAAGTAGCGGCCACGAAGCATGCGGAAACGAAAAAGAGGCGCTGCGATGGCAGCGCCTCTTTCGCATCTTGGGAATGCGATCTTGTCTATCCGCGTACGGCCCGTGCGATCAGCGACAGCACGAACAGTACCAGGAAGACGAAGAACAGGATCTGCGCGATGCCGGCAGAGGCGCCGGCGATGCCGCCAAAGCCAAAGAGTGCCGCAATCAGCGCGATCACGAGAAAAGTTACAGCCCAACCCAACATGGTAAGCTCCTTTCGGTTGTTGCTTCGTCAATCATGACGGTGTCTGCCGAATCAACCGTGTCAGCCTGACAAAGTTCCCCTGCGGTTCAGCCAAGCGCCGTTTCGATGGTCGAAGACCGCTCGAGCGTGCGATGCACGGGACACCTGTCTGCGATTTCCAACAAGCGCTGGCGCTGGTCCTGGGAAAGATCGCCCTCGAGCCTGACCACGCGCGCGAAATGATCGACCTTGGCGCCGTTTTCTGCGGCGTCGCGCGCATGCTCCTTGGCGTGGCGGATATCGACGCTGACGCTTTTCAAAGCCCAGCCCTTGCGCCGCGCATACATGCGGATCGTCATCGAGGTACAGGCCCCCAGACCGGCCGACAGCAGTCCATAGGGGCTCAATCCCCTGTCGGTGCCGCCGAAGCTGACGGGCTCATCTGCGAAGACGTGGTGCGGACCCGACTGCACATCCTGCAGAAAGCCGTCCGCGTCGGCCTCGGTCACGCGCAGCACACCTTCGGGCACGTCCACCGTCTTTTCCGGGGCGGGCAGCGACAGGTAGCGTTTCGACCAGGCGGCGATCACGTCGGCGGTGTATTCGGCGTCCGACGGATCGGTGATGAGGTGGTCGGCATCGTCGAGGGTGACGAAGCTCTTGGGATGTTTGGCGGCCAGAAAGATTTGCGAGGCATTCTCGACCCCGACGGTGGCATCACGCGGCGCGTGCAGAACAAGCAGGGCCGCGTCCAGCCCGGCAAGCGCGGCTTGCAGGGATGCGGCGCCGATGTCTTCGACAAAGCCCTTGCCGATCCGGAACGGACGCCCCCCGAGGCTGACCTCGGCCACGCCCTTGTCGCGGATTTCAGGCAGGGCATCGGCGAAATTGTGGGTCACATGGCCGGGATCGAACGGCGTGCCGATCGTCACCACGGCCTTGATGCCGGGGATTTGCGGTGCGGCCTTCAGCACGGCCGCACCGCCGAGCGAATGCCCGACGAGCAGCGATGGGGCCATATCCCGCTCTGCCAGTGCGCCGGCAGCCGCGATCAGGTCATCCACGTTGGAGGTGAAGCTGGTGTTCTCGAACTCTCCCTCCGAATGGCCCAGCCCCGTGAAATCGAAACGCAGCACCGCGATCCCCATGGCCGCCAGCCGTCCCGCGATCCGGCGCGCGGCCGTGAGGTCCTTGGAGCAGGTGAAACAATGCGCAAAGAGCGCGGTGGCCAGATGCGGCCCCTCCGGCAGGTCGAGGCGCGCGGCAAGCGTGTCTCCGGCGTGGCCGGTGAATGTAAGCTTTCGGGTGGGCATGACGGTGGCTTTCCGGGCTGTTGCGGCGGGTGTGCAACCACAAATGTGACACCTTGCGCCGACACGCAACACCCATACCGCCCTGCCGGTCGCCCGCGGGCTTACATCAGCCCCATCAGGGCAGGGTCGAAAGGATATGTCGTCAGGTTCTCGAAACCTTCGTCGGTGATCAGCACCTGGTCTTCCAGCTTGATCGAGAAATCGCCGCCTTCGGGACTGATCAGCGCTTCGACGCAAAGCGTCATGCCGGGCTGCAATGCGTAATCGAAGGCGCCTGCGACCATCCGGTCGGGATAGGCGACGAGCGGCCACTCATCGCAGAGGCCGACGCCATGCATCAGGCACCCGTACTTGAGCTTTTGATACTTGTCCGGCAGCACATGGGTGCTGCGGCTCAGCTCTTCGATATTCACGCCGGGCCGGAGCATTTCCATATTGGTCTGAATGTGTTCCACGCCGATCTTCATCGCCTCGATCATGTCGGGACGCGGCCTGCGATCACCGATCCACCATGTCCGGCTGATATCCACGCAGATGCCATAGGCCCCGACCAGATCTGTGTCGAAGGCGACGATCTCGTTGTTCTGGACGATCCGGCCGCCGCATTCCTGGAACCACGGATTGGTGCGCGGGCCGGATGTCAGAAGGCGCGTTTCGATCCATTCACCCCCGCGCCGGATATTTTCGGCATGCAGCACCGCCCAGATATCATCCTCGGACATGTCACCTTGCGGGACACCTGCACGCGCGGCGTCTTCCATCGCGTGGCAGGCGGCTTCGCAGGCATGGCTGGCGCAGCGCATGGCGCGGATTTCATCGGGGCCCTTGATGCTGCGGGCTTTCTCGGTGAGTTCTTCGCCGTCTTTGACGTCGATGCCCTGTGCCTCGAGCGCGCGCAGGCCATGCAGCATGATCTTGTCGACGGCGACGCGGGTATTGCCGCCGCCGTGTTCGCGGATCAGGTCTTTGACCTCCTGCGCGAACGTATCGGCGGCAGGGTCGATCATGTCGCCGCGCCCGAAATAAAACAGGTCAGCGCCTTTGCGTTGTTCGCTCACCAAAGGGTTGAACTTCGACAGGAATATCGCGTTCTTGTAATCCCAGATCACCATGTAGCCGTCTGCGCAGACCAGACAGGCGCGGAACGGGTTGTGTGTGTTCCAAAGCTGCATGTTTGTGCTGTCGGTGGCATAGCGAATGTTCAGCGGGTCGAACATCAGGATGCCGCCGTAGTCGCGGGCGTTGACGGCCGCGACCAGCCGTTGGTGGCGATACGCGCGCATCGCGGGCAGGTCGGGCAAAACCAGCCCCGCGGCCGCCCATTCCGCATAGGCCAATTGGGTCGGGCCGATTTCGACCCTGTCCTGATTGTTGGGTGTGCCATCGGCGAGCATGGCACCACGGGACGGGTCGATCTTGCGGGTGTCGCGGTAGTGGGTGTTCATGGCTTACCTGCGCGTAACGGTAAACCGAGCTTTCATCAGTCACGCGGCACAATCGCGCCCGAATTCGACATCTCCGGCAGCCAGAAGGCCGCAAACGGCCCTAAAGGCCCGCGTCGAGCAAGCCTTCGGCCACTTTCGCCTCATAGGCGTCGCGGTCGAACCACCAGAAGTCGACGTTGCGGAAGAAATCATAGGGCGCCGGTTCCTGGGGCCTACCGAAGATGTCCCAGATCGCGACACGGTGCGATCCCAGGTGCCACGCGCCGATCCAGATCTGTCGCGCCCGCAGCACACGGTCGAGCGCACGCGCGGCGGTATTCAGGTCGTCGCGAGTTCCCGCCGCGACGACGCGTTCGATCAGCGCATCCACGACCGGATCGGCCAGCCCGGTCAGGTTGTTACTGCCCTCCGAGGCCGCGGCGGCAGAGCCGTAGAAGGCCCGCAGACCCGCGCCGGGGGTCGTCTGCACGCCCCAGGCGGTGAACGAGATGTCGAAGTCGAAGGCCTGCCGGCGCTCGGTCCACGAACTGGGATCGAGCATTTCGAATTCCGCGTCGATACCAAGTGACTGGAGGTTTTCCACGAAAGGGGCGATCACCCGCTCGAGGCTGCGGCTGTCGTCGGGGATCGAAAGGCTGAGCACCTCACCATCGGCATTGCGGCGCAAACCGTCCGCGCCGGCGACCCAGCCTGCGTCTTCCAGCAGGGCCGAGGCGATCCGCAAGGAGGCGCGGTCACGGGGGCTTGGTCCGCCTTCAGGCGGGGAATAGGCCGGCTGGGTAAAGACGGTTTCGGGCAACTGGTCGCGGAACTCTTCCAGCAGCGCAAGCTCATCGCCCTGTGGCAGGCCGGTCGCTTCCATGTCTGTATTCTCGAAGAAGCTGTCCGAGCGTTCGTAGGTGCCATAGAACAGCGTTTCGTTCGTCCATTCGTAGTTGAAGGCATGAACCAGCGCTTCGCGGACGCGGATATCCTGCAATGCCGGGCGGCGCATGTTGAACCACATGCCTTGGGCATTCGACGGGCGGCCGTCGGGGATCAGTATCTGGCGCACGTGGCCGGCCTGCGCTGCCGGAAAATCATAGCCCGTCGCCCAGGAGGCCGAGCGGTACTCGACCCGCATGTGATATTCGCCGGCCGCGAAGGCCTCGAGCCCGACGGTATCATCGACGAAATACTCGTAGTTGAAACAGTCGAAGTTGTTCCGGCCCACGTTGACGGGCAGATCGGCGGCCCAGTAGTCGTCGGTCTTGCAGAACGTGAGGCTGCGGGGCGGATCCACCTCTGTCAGCTCGTAGGCCCCCGAGCCCAGCGGCGTCTCCATCCAGCTTTCGGTGAAGTCGACGGTTTCATAAAAATGTTCCGGCAGGACCGGGAGTTGCGCGATATCGCCCGGAAGCCCCCGGCCCGCGCCGTCGGCCAGGTCGATGCGCACGCGCAGATCGGTTTCGGCAACGACATCTTCGACATCGGCCAGCAGATTGCCATAAAAGGGATGCGCGTCGTTTTTCAGCGCGTTCAGCGTGAAGACGACATCCTGCGCCGTCACCGGTTCGCCATCGTGAAAGCGCGCCTCGGGGCGCAGCGTGAAGGCGATATAGGAGAGATCATCGGGGTATTCGATGGTCTCTGCCACCAGCCCGTAGATCGCGTCGGGCTCGTCATAGGCGCGGACCATCAGGCTGTCGTAGACATGGACGCCGACCTCGGGCGCGCCGTTGCCCTTGATGATGAAGGTATTGAGACTGTCGAAGGTCGGCGTGCCGTAAAGCTGGCGCTGGCTCATGGTGCCGCCCTGCGGGGCATCGGGGTTTGCATAATCGAAATGCGTGAAGTCGGGCCCGTATTTCAGATCTCCGAACGTCGAATAGCCGTGGCTGACGGTGACATCCGCGAATACCGGAGTGGCGAGGATCGTGAAAACGGCGGCGGCACGCATGGTCATCTGTGGCTCCTTCTGGGTCCCGACCAGACAAGCAGGTCAGGGGCGCATGTCAAGCCAGCGGATGATCACAGGGGCGAGATGACGGGGCAGGGACCTGCCGGCGCGGGCAAATCGCCCGTGCGGTGCGCAAAAAAAACCCGCCGGATCGCTCCGGCGGGTCGGTGTCGTGTCCGTGCTGTGATTCAGCAGCTGTAGTAGAGCTTGTATTCCATGGGGTGGGGTGTGTGTTCGTAGGCGTAGACCTCTTCCCACTTCAGTTCCATGTAGCCTTCCAGCTGGTCCTTGGTGAAGACGTCGCCGGCCAGCAGGAATTCGTGATCCGCTTCCAGAGCTTCCAGCGCTTCGCGCAGGCTGCCGCAGACAGTGGGGATCGATGCCAGCTCTTCGGGTGGCAGATCGTAGAGGTCCTTGTCCGAAGACGGGCCGGGGTCGATCTTGTTCTTGATCCCGTCCAGACCGGCCATCAGCAGCGCGGAGAAGCACAGGTAGGGGTTCGCGGCCGGATCCGGGAAGCGGGCCTCGACGCGCTTGGCCTTGGGGCTTTCGGCCCATGGGATACGTACGCAGCCCGAGCGGTTGCGGGCCGAGTAGGCGCGCAGCACGGGGGCCTCGAAGCCGGGGATCAGGCGCTTGTAGCTGTTGGTCGACGGGTTGGTGATCGCGTTCAGCGCCTTGGCGTGCTTGAGGATACCACCGATGAAATAGAGCGCCTCCTGGCTGAGGTCGGCATACTTGTCGCCCGCAAAGAGCGGCTTGCCGTCCTTCCAGACCGACATGTTGACGTGCATGCCGGTGCCGTTGTCGCCCGCGATGGGCTTGGGCATGAACGTCGCCGACTTGCCGTAGGCCTGTGCGACGTTGTGGATCACGTATTTGTACTTCTGCAGCTCGTCCGCCTGATGGGTCAGCGTGCCGAAGATCAGGCCGAGTTCGTGCTGGCAGGACGCCACTTCGTGGTGGTGCTTGTCGACCTTCATGCCCATGCGCTTCATGGTGGAAAGCATTTCCGACCGCATTTCCTGGCCGTCGTCGATGGGATTGACGGGGAAGTAGCCGCCCTTGACGCCCGGACGGTGACCGGTGTTGCCCATTTCGTATTCGGTGTCGGTGTTCCACGCGCCGTCCATGGCGTCGACTTCGTAGGAGACCTTGTTCATCGAGATGCTGAAACGCACGTCGTCAAAGACGAAGAATTCGGCCTCGGGGCCGAAATAGGCCGCGTCGCCGATCCCGGAGGACTTGAGGTATTCCTCGGCCTTCACCGCGGTCGAGCGCGGATCACGGTCATAGGGTTCCATCGTGTCGGGTTCGACGATGTTGCAGTTGATGCAGACAGTCTTTTCCGCGTAGAACGGATCGACATAGGCGGTTCCGGCCTGCGGCATCAGCTTCATGTCGGACTGGTCGATCGACTTCCAGCCTGCGATCGACGAGCCGTCGAACATGAACCCTTCCTCAAGAAAATCCTCGTCGACCAGGTCGGCCACCACCGTGACATGCTGCAGCTTGCCGCGTGGGTCGGTGAAGCGGATATCGACGTAGTCGGCTTCCTCGTCCTTGATCAGTTTCAGAACGTCTTTCGCATCCATCAGGTATTACCTTTCTGTCCATGGTGGTTTTTTTGGTGGGGGCGCAGCGCGCCTGTCCGTTTGGGGGGCATCACAGTGCTTCGTCGCCTGTCTCGCCGGTGCGGATCCGGATCGCCTGTTCGACGGGGGTCACGAAGATCTTGCCGTCACCGATCTTGTCGGTCTTGGCCGCGGCGATGATCGCCTCGATCGCGCCGTCGACCTGATCATCGGCCAGAACGACCTCGATCTTCACCTTCGGCAGGAAGTCGACGACGTATTCGGCCCCGCGATAAAGCTCGGTATGCCCTTTCTGTCGGCCGAAGCCTTTCACCTCGACGACGGACAATCCCTGCACGCCGACTTCCTGCAGCGCTTCCTTGACCTCGTCGAGTTTGAACGGCTTGATGACAGCTTCGATCTTTTTCATCGGTCCGCGACTCCCTTTCGTGGTATGTTTCGGGTGAGACCATTTCTGTTGCACAGGAACAATTCGCGGGGGATTTTCGCACGTGGGTGAAGGGTTGAAAGCTGACCTTATGCCTAGATTTTATGCAAAATGCATTTGAAATGGGCTGTTTGTGAAGAATGACTGCTGAAATGACCGACGAACTGCTGACGGCTGCCCAAATGCGCGCCATCGAAGAGGCGGCGATGGCGACCGGAGAGGTGACCGGACTGGAATTGATGGAGCGTGCCGGACGCGGCGTCGTCACCGAGATTTTCAAAGAATGGCCCGCATTGGCGCCGTCTTGGGGGCCAGCCCCCAAACCCCCGGAGTTTTCCGGCCAAGATGAAGCAGCGGGCCATCGCGCCGTCGTCTTGTGCGGTCCGGGAAACAATGGTGGCGACGGATTCGTCGTCGCCCGGCTGCTGAAAGGCTGCGGCTGGGATGTGGAGGTGTTCTTTGACGGGGATCCCGCAAAGCTGCCACCGGATGCGCAGGTGAATTTCCGGCGCTGGCGCGAGATGGGCGAGGTAAGTGCCGAGGTACCGGTTGCGGGCGGGTCCTTGATCGGTGGTTCCTGCGATCTCGTGGTGGATGCGGTCTTCGGCACCGGGCTGTCCCGGCCGTTCGAGGGACCTTTCTCTACCGTTGCGCAGGCCGGGCCCGCGCTGGGCGCGGCCGGTGTGCATCGCGTTGCGATCGACGTGCCCAGCGGTCTTTGCGCGGATAGCGGCAGGATTCTCGGCACCGTGATCACGGCGGATCTGACGGTCGGCTTTCACGCGGCCAAGCAGGGTGTTTTCCTCGCCGCAGGGCCGAAATCGACCGGGCGTGTCGTCGTGGTCGACATCGGGTTGGGCACCGATGCGGCGGCCGGGCCTGCGGAACGGGTGACACGTCTTGCCGGTGTCGGGGGCGGACTTTCGAAAGCGGATGGTCACAAGTACGCACATGGCCATGCCCTGATCCTGTCAGGCGGTGTCGGCAAGGGCGGGGCTGCGCGGCTGTCCGCCCGGGGTGCCTTGCGGATCGGGGCGGGGGCGGTGACGCTGGGGTGCCCGCCGGCGGCCCTGATCGAGAATGCCGCACGGCTCGACGCGGTCATGCTGACCGCGATCCGCGATGCGGCCGCCCTGGTGGAGGTGCTGGAGGATACACGCATCAATGCCTTGTGCCTGGGGCCGGGGATGGGCGTGTCGGAAAGATCGCAGACCCTGATCTCGGCAGCGCTCGGCAGTGGACGTGCGGTCGTACTGGATGCGGATGCGCTGACGTTGCTGGCGCGGGATGCGGGCCTTTTCGGACGGCTGCACGAGGCATGCGTGCTGACGCCCCATGCCGGGGAATTCGCCCGCCTGTTTCCCGATATCGCCGAAAAGCTGGACGCGCCCGTCACAAGGGGGCCGGCCTTTTCCAAGGTCGACGCCACGCGCGCGGCAGCGGCGCGGGCGGGCTGCGTGGTGCTGTTCAAAGGACCCGACACGGTGATTGCAGACCCTTCGGGCCGGTGCAGCATCAACGCCTCGGTCCATGACCGCGCGGCCCCGTGGCTGGCCACAGCCGGATCGGGAGACGTGCTGGCGGGCTTTGTCACCGGGCTTTTGGCGCGGGGGCGCGCGCCGCTGCAAGCCGCCGAGACCGGCGCCTGGCTGCACACGGAATGCGCCCTTTCGTTCGGCCCGGGGCTGGTTGCGGAAGACCTGGCCGAAGAGCTTCCCGAAGTGCTGCGATCCTTGGGCGTTTGACGCGATTTTCCTCTCGCATCCCGCCGATTGGTTTGCTAGATACCGCGCAATTCCGGGGCAGGCCCAAAACCTGCCCCTTTTGATCATGCGGGTGTGGCGAAATTGGTAGACGCACCAGATTTAGGTTCTGGCGCCGCAAGGCGTGGGGGTTCAAGTCCCTCCACCCGCACCACGGATGAAAAAAGGACAGCACATGCAGGTCACCGAGACCCTGAACGAAGGCCTCAAGCGGGAATACGCAATCACCCTGACGGCCGCCGAACTGGACGCCAAAGTCGAGGAAAAGCTCAAGGAAGCGCAGCCCGGCATCGAGATGAAGGGCTTTCGCAAGGGCAAGGTGCCGATGGCGCTGTTGCGCAAGCAATTCGGCCAGCGCCTGCTGGGCGAAAGCATGCAGGAAGCCATCGATGGTGCGGTCTCGTCGCATATGGCCGAAACCGGTGACCGCCCTGCGGCCCAGCCGGAAATGAAGATGACGAACGAAGACTGGAAAGAGGGCGATGACGTCAACGTCTCGGTCGCCTATGAAAAGCTGCCCGAGATCGACGACGTGGACTTCTCCAAGATTTCGCTGGAACGGATGGTGGTGAAAGCCGATGACGCCAGCGTCAAGGAAGCGCTCGACAATCTTGCGGAAAGCCCGCAGGCGGTGACCTACGAGCCCAAGAAGACGCAAGCGAAAGACGGCGATCAGGTCGTGCTCGACTTCGTGGGCAAGATCGACGGCGAGCCCTTCGAAGGCGGCACCGCCGAGGATTATCCGCTGGTGCTCGGGTCGAACTCTTTCATCCCCGGCTTCGAGGATGGCCTGCTGAAGGTGAAAGCGGGCGAGGAAAAAGACGTCGAAGTCGCGTTTCCCGACGATTATCAGGCCGAGCACCTTGCCGGCAAGACGGCTGTTTTCAGCTGCACCATCAAGGAGGTGAAGGCCCCCAAGACGCCCAAGATCGACGACGAACTGGCGCAGAAATTCGGGGCCGAGGATCTTGATGGTCTCAAGGCGCAGATCACCGAGCGGCTGGAGGCGGAGTATAGCGGTGCATCGCGCGCCGTTGCCAAGCGCGCGCTTCTTGACGCGCTGGACGACGCGGTGACGTTCGATCTGCCACGGTCGCTTGTGGATGCCGAGGCCAAGTCGATCGCGCACCAGCTATGGCACGAGGAAAATCCGGAGGTTGAGGGGCACGACCACCCCGAGATCGAGCCGACCGAGGAGCACGTCAAGCTGGCCGAGCGTCGGGTGAAGCTGGGTCTGTTGCTTGCGGATGTCGGCCAGAAGGCCGAGATCCAGGTCAGCGACCAGGAAATGACGCAAGCCATCATGAACCAGGCGCGCCAGTATCCGGGCCAGGAGCGGCAGTTCTTCGAATTCGTCCAGCAGAACGCCCAGTTCCGTCAGCAGATCCAGGCGCCGTTGTTCGAAGACAAGGTTGTCGACCACATCTTCGAGAAAGCATCGGTCACTGAAAAAGACGTCAGCAAGGACGACTTGCAAAAGGCCGTGGAGCAACTGGAAGACGACGAATAGGGCCGCGGTGGCGGAAACAGTTCAAGGGCGCCCTTTTGCGGGGCGCCCTTTTTTGTGTCCGGCGCGTCAAGGTCCTGAAATCGTCCCGCAATTGCCTTGCTTTCGACCTTCCGCGAGAGTGGCCCCGGGCTATGGTGAGGCTTTGTGAGTGAAGGATGATCATCATGTTCCGGACCATTGTTCTCAGCCTCGTCGTTGGTATTGCGTGGAGCACCAGCGCCGTTGCCTGTCCCAATTACACCCTCGCGCCACAAGCGGCGTATCAGGCCACGGGCCAGCAGCTTTGGCAAAAGCGCGACTTCGATGTCGTTGCCGGCGGTAACCACTATATCTGGGATTGTCCGCAGATCCGCCCCGGCACGGACACCGGCGCGGGCTATTTCCCCGCCTCGCCCGATTTTTCGTTCCAGTTGTCGGGGATGTCACGGTATCAGCTGGTGGTCAGCGTCGTCAGCGCCTGTGATGCGGCCCTGTTGATCAATACCGCTTCGGCGAACTGGTATTACGACGACGATGACAATGGCAATCTTGATCCGCGCATCGTCCTGACGCGTCCGGCAGACGGGCGGATCGACATCTGGATCGGCACATACGACGGCCAGTACTGCGACGCGCGGTTGCAGATGGAGACTTTCGATCGCTGAGCCGGATCCGGCCGGCCCGCTGCGGGGCCAGCCGGAAGTGCGTCAGTTCTGTGCCAGGAGCAGATCGGTCAGGCTGACGCCGACCGTCACTGCACCGACGGCGCTGCCGGTTTCCGGATCAACGATGGTCGCCGAAATCTGGCCCTGAACCTCGTTCGTGGAATCGTCGAGTGCGACATCACCGAAATGGACCGCTTCGGCGCCCAAGGGGTATGTTTGGGTGAACTTGTCCTCATCGCCTTGCCAGTAGTCCGATGTGGGGGCCGAAGCGGCGACGTTCAGGCCGCGGGCGTCCATGATGAATGCTTCGGTGATGACACCGCCCGACGCGGTTACACGATCGCGCAGGAAATCCGCCGCCGCATTCGTCATGACACCGGAGATGAGCGGATCATCATGCATGCCCACGTAGGCCCGCCATGTCTGGTCCAGCGTGTCGATTTCGGCCTGGTCATAGCCTGCGGTCTGGGTGTTCTGAGCGGTGATCGCCGCGATGAGGACCGGATCGTTCATCCACCCCTGCACCTCGCGCGCAAGAAAATCCTGCATCGCGTCGTGGAATTCGTCAGCCTGGGCGCTGCCGGCCATCAGGATCAGTGCCGCCGTGAAAATATGCTTCATCATCAACCTCCGATAAAAGATGGGCGGAAGGTGACGGCAATCCTTTAAGATATGCTGAAGGCCCAACGAAAAAGGCCGCGCCTGAAGGCGCGGCCCCTGACATGTCGGGATGCGCCCGATCAGGCGTTTTCTTCGTCTTCGCCGTCCTGGTCGCCGGTTTCGTCGGCTTCGACGCCCGCGCTTTCGGCAAGATCGGAATCATCGGAGGCCGCAGCGCCGATATCCTCGAAGAGCCCCTGGATTTCGAAATCGGCAGCGGCTTCTTCCTCGGCGGCAAGTTCGGCGATGTTCTTGCCGGCTTGCTGCAGTTCGGCCTCTTCTGCCGAACGGGCGACGTTCAGCGTCATCGTCACCTCGACCTCGGGGTGCAGCACGACGGTGACGTCATGCAGGCCCAGTTCCTTGATCGGACCGGTCAGCACGACCTGCTTCTTGTCGACCGTATAACCGGCCTCGGTCGCGGCGTCGGCGGCGTCACGGGTCGTGACCGAACCGTAGAGCGATCCGCCGTCGGATGCCGAACGGATGATGACGAATTTCTGGCCGTCCAGCTTTGCGGCCAGTGATTCCGCCTCTTTGCGGGTTTCGAGATTGCGGGCTTCCATCTGGGCCTTGTCGGCCTCGAAGCGCGCCATGTTGGCTTCGTTCACGCGCAGCGCCTTGCCTTGCGGCAGCAGATAGTTGCGGGCGTAACCGTCCTTGACGGAAACGACCTCGCCCATCTGGCCCAGCTTGGCGACGCGTTCGAGAAGAATGATATCCATGGGATCTATTCCTTACTTCACAGCGTATGGCAGCAGTGCCAGAAACCGTGCGCGCTTGATGGCACGGGCCAGCGCACGCTGGTTCTTGGCGCCGACGGCGGTGATACGGGCGGGCACGATCTTGCCGCGCTCGGAGATGTAGCGCTGCAGGGTGCGGGTGTCCTTGTAGTCGATCTTGGGGGCGTTCTCACCCTCGAACGGATCGGTCTTGCGACGGCGGAAAAATGGTTTGGTTGCCATGATTGTCTATCCTTATCTGATCAACGCTTAGCGACGTTCGCGGCGGTCGCCACGTTCTTCGCGTTTTTGCATCTGCACCGACGGGCCTTCTTCGTGTTCGTCGACCTTGATGGTCAGAACACGCATGACATCGTCATGCAGGCGCATCAGACGTTCCATTTCCTGCACGGCAGGGGCGGGGGCGTCGGTGCGCAGCAGGGCATAGTGGCCCTTGCGGTTCTTGTTGATCTTGTAGGCCATCGTCTTGACGCCCCAGTACTCGTTCGAGACGAGTGTGCCGCCGTTGTCGGCAAGGACGGTTCCGAAATGTTCGATGAGGCCTTCGGCTTGCGTGTTGGACAGGTCCTGACGCGCAATCATGACATGCTCGTATAGCGGCATGCTTACTCCAGTTCATATGTTCGGCGCACTTCAAAGGATGGGCGGTTTACCCTGCCGCGTCCCATCCACGAGAGGCTGCGCAGTTCATCACGTTCACAGCAGGATGCGGCCTTATACAGCCAGACAGCCTTGGCGCAAGCCCCGTCCTTTCAGGAACGGCGGTTTTTCGAGCGGCAAAATAGTTCCGCAGCATGGTCGCAGCCTCGCCCCTTTCTCGCCGTGTTTGGCATCCACTGAAGATGTGTAAATGGTAGGGGAGCCCCGCGCATGTCCGATATAGACCAGTCAGCCCTGAACGCCCTGCGCGATTCGAAGCGCAAAAAACGGCTGAATATCGAAAACCAGCCTTGGGGCTATGTCATCCGTTCAGGCCACCGGACACCGCTGGATGTGCTGGTCGGACAGGGGCTGGCGTATTTCTTCGGCGTCTGCCTGATTATCGCCGCCCTCGGGATCATGTTCATGCCGGGCCTTTTCACCAGCGCCGACATGGGTGTCATGCGGATCGGTGCGGCGACGCTTTTCGGGGCGGGTGCCGTCTATCTTTTGTGGTTCGCCACACGCGGCGGGCGCGTCGATGTCGAGGTCGACAGCAAGGGTCGTGAAATCCGCGAGGTGATCCAGAACCGGACAGGAAAGCCGACGATCATCAGCACCTATCCCTTCGATGACATCGGCGGCATCTACCTCGAGGCCGCAGGCGGCACTGCGCCCGAGCAGCTTTTGATGGGCTACCACGGGCAGATGATCCTGTTGGCCGAAGGCGAGACAGACGAGCTGACGGCGCTGCGTACCCAGTTGTCGCGTGATCTGATGAGTGCGATGGGCCTCGACATCGCCCGCGTTGCCGTGGAAGCCGCGCGCGACCCCGAGCAGAAACGCGGAAAGGCCGCCTGAGCCTTATTGACGGCGGTATCGGGCGGGGGCGACACCGCAGGCATGATCGCCGTACGGTTTAGTCTGCGTCCTGCCGAACACCCCCTGTTCATCCATGCGGAATTGTGTGCGCCAGCCGGGCGATATCTATCGGGGATGCACAAACCTATCCCTGATGGAGACTCACCATGAAAACACTTTTGGCATCCGCAGCACTTGCCACAGCTACGCTTTCCACCGCCGCGCTTGCGTCCACGCAGGACTATGTCCTCGACGCCAGCCACAGCCAGATCGTCTTTTCCTACGATCACCTGGGCTACTCGACGACCTATGGCATGTTCTCGGGCTTCGACGGCCAGATCGCTTTCGACCAGGAAAACCCCGCTGCTTCGTCGGTGTCGGTATCCTTTCCGGTCCGCACCATGCTGACCGGCTGGGAGGCGCGCTTCGATCACTTCATGAGCGGTGATTTCTTCGATGCCGCCGATGACGACATGGTGACATTCACCTCGACCGATATCGAGGTGACAGGCGAGAATACCGCCTTGATCACCGGCGATCTGACGATGAACGGCATCACGCAGTCGGTCGTTCTCGATGCCAGTCTGAACCAGGTCGGCATGCACCCGATGGAGGAAAAGCCATGGGCCGGCTTTGATGCGACGACCACCGTGCTGCGGTCCGACTTCGAGGTGGGCGCCTTCGCCCCGTTCGTCAGCGACGAAGTCGAGATCATGATCTCGATCGAGGCAATGCAGGCCGAGTAACACTCTGCCGCTTCGAAAAACCAAGGGCCGCATGATCATTCATGCGGCCCTTGTCGTCTGTAACGCGGATTTATTGTGACCGCGTCGCCGTCAGGCGCACGGCGACATCGACGGCGAAAGCCAGATTCGTTTCGTCGTTCATGCTGTCACCGATCGCGAAATCGCGCCGGTCGAGGGTGATGCTGCCCTCCATCGTTGCGGTATCGCCGTCGATCTGCAGAGTGAAGGGCAGGGTGACGGGCACCGTGTTGTCCTTGATCGTGAGCGTGCCTTCGGCCAGGTAGCCGTCGTCGGCCTGCAGGATCTCGGCGTCGAAGGTGGCAGTCGGGAAGGTCTCGGCGGCGAAGAAATCGGCCCCCAGCGCCTGGTCGGTGACCGATCCCAGCGTCAGCGATCCGATGGCGATCGTCGTGGTGACTGCGCCGATGTCGTCGGTCGCGGTCTCATCGAAGGTGATGGCCGCCGTCCATTCCGAAAACCGGCCCGTGACGGGGGCATCGAACTGGGTGATGGTCAACGCGATCTCGCCCTCCTGCACGGCCCAGTCCGAGGATACCTCGGCGAGCGCCACGGATGCGGTCGCGGGGCGCGCGGTATAAAGGCCGGCAGCGGCTCCGCCCAGCGACAGGACCAGATAGACGGCCAGGGCTGACGCGGGCGCGACCCAGGTGCCGCGATGGGCGGGGGCCGGCTCGCTGCGGCCGAACCACATACGCCGCAGCGTGGCGTCCTTGTCGATGAAGTGGTGCTTGAGCGCGCCCGCGATATGGGCCAGCAGCGCGCCGACCAGGATCTTGCTCCACAGCCAGTGCAGCCCGGCAAAGGTTTTCGACACACCCTCGTCCTTGGGGACCAGCGGCAGGTCCTGTCCGAACGGCCACCAGATCGGTGCAAAGCCCGTGGTGGCGGCGTGATGGATCCACCCCGTCAGAGGCACGGCGACAAGCGAGGCATAGAGCAGCCAGTGCACCGTGTCTGCCAGCAGGGTCTCGGCCTTGCGTTCGGGGTGCAGCCCTGCGGGCTTCGACCGGGTCATCGCCCAGAGGATCCGTGCGAGTGCCACGAAAAAGATGAAGACCCCCAGCGTCTTGTGCACCGAGAAGAGTTGCGCCTTGCGTGCCAGTTCGGCGTTGGTGTCGTAAGGCAGGTCGTTCGCGATCACACCCAGCGGGATCACGGTGAGGATCAGCAGGGCCGTCAGCCAGTGAAAGGTCTTTGTCACGAACCCATAGGTCGTTGCAGTGGTCATTGCGGTCTCTCCTTGGCGCTGGGAATGATTTAGCGCCGTTGTGCGCGCGCTTACAGGGGCGGGTCTGTGCATCTGCGCTTTGGCCCTGTGCGCCAAGCGCGGTGGCAGGCCATCGCTTGTGCGTGGCGCAAACGCAAGGTAAGCCTTCGGGAAAAAGCGGTGATGACCAGCAGAGGGGCAAGATGCGCGCATTTGTATTTCCGGGCCAGGGGGCCCAGACCATCGGGATGGGTAAGGCGCTGGCCGATGCCTATCCGGCAGCCAGGGCGGTCTTTGACGAGGTGGACGCGGCGCTGGGCGAGGACCTCTCGGGGTTGATCTGGGACGGGGATATCGCGGATCTGACGTTGACGACCAATGCGCAGCCCGCGCTGATGGCCACGTCACTGGCGGCGATGCGCGCGCTCGAAGCCGAGGGGGTGGGCATCGACAGGGCTTCCTACGTCGCCGGCCATTCGCTGGGCGAATACGCGGCCCTCGCCGCCGCCGGTGCGCTGAGCATCGCCGATACCGCCCGCCTGCTGCGGATCCGCGGGCAGGCCATGCAAGAGGCGGTGCCGGTGGGCGAAGGTGCCATGGCGGCGATCCTCGGGCTCGATTTCGCGACGGTGCGGGACGTGGCTGAAGCGGCGGCGCACGAGAGCGAGGGGGTCTGCCAGGCCGCCAACGACAACGACCCGGCGCAGGTCGTCGTCTCGGGCAGCAAGGGCGCGGTGGAGCGCGCGGTCGAGATCGCCAAGGAAAAGGGCGCCAAGCGTGCGCTGCTTCTGCCCGTATCGGCCCCGTTCCATTGCGCGTTGATGGCCCCGGCCGCCGAGGTCATGGCCGAGGCGCTTGCAGGGATCGAGATCGCCACGCCAGCGGTGCCGGTCGTCGCCAATGTCGCAGCCGAAGCCGTCAGCGATCCGGCGCGGATCCGCGCGCTGCTGGTCGAACAGGTGACGGGGGCCGTCCGCTGGCGCGAGAGCGTGATGTGGATGGCGGCGCAGGGTGTGACCGAAACACTTGAAATCGGCGCGGGCAAGGCCCTGTCGGGGATGATCAAGCGCATAGACCGCGGGATCGTCACCCAAACCGTCGGCACGCCGGACGACGTGGTGGCCGCCATCGCCAATATCGGATAAAGAAAGGCCATTGAATGTTTGATTTAACAGGAAAAAACGCACTTGTTACCGGCGCTTCCGGCGGCATAGGCGGTGCCATCGCCAAGGCGCTTTACGATGCCGGTGCGACCGTCGCGCTGTCGGGCACGCGGGTGGCGCCGCTCGAGGAACTGGCGGCAAGCCTTGGTGAACGCGCCCATGTGCTGCCCTGCGACCTGTCGGATGCCGAGGCAGTGAACGCCCTGCCCAAACAGGCCGCCGATGCGATGGGATCTGTCGATATCCTGGTCAACAACGCCGGTATCACCCGCGACAACCTTTTCATGCGCATGTCCGACGAGGAATGGGCCAGCGTGCTCGACGTCAACCTCACCTCGACGATGCGGCTGTGCAAGGGTGTCATCCGGGGCATGATGAAATCGCGGTGGGGCCGGATCGTGAATATCTCGTCGGTGGTCGGCGCGACCGGCAATCCGGGTCAGGCGAATTACGCCGCCTCGAAGGCCGGGATGGTGGGCATGTCGAAGTCGATCGCCTATGAGGTCGCCAGCCGTGGCATCACCGTCAACTGTGTGGCGCCGGGCTTTATCACCACGGCCATGACGGACAAGCTGAGCGAGGATCAGAAGGCGCAGATCCTCACGCAGGTGCCCGCGGGCCGCATGGGCGAAGCGGATGAAATCGCGGCGGCCGTGCTGTATCTGGCCAGCCCCGAGGCCGCCTATGTCACCGGCACGAGCTTGCATGTGAACGGCGGTATGGCAATGTTGTAGCCATGGCGGGCCGCGTGGCCGAAAGCGTTTGCCTTGGATGGATTCTCTGTTATAGGCCTCGCAGATTTGCGAAAGGGGCTATGCTGACGCCGGACGATGGCGCGGGGCTCGCAGATAAAGTCGGGCAAAAAGCCCAGGGAAAAACGGGCGGTAGCCCAAAAAGACATGAGGAATTGATATGAGCGACGTTGCAGACCGCGTACGCAAGATCGTTGTTGAGCATCTTGGTGTTGAAGAAGACAAAGTGACGGAATCTGCGTCCTTTATCGATGACCTCGGCGCGGACAGCCTCGATACCGTCGAGCTGGTCATGGCCTTCGAAGAGGAATTCGGCATCGAGATCCCCGATGATGCAGCCGAGACGATCCAGACGTTCGGCGACGCGGTCAAGTTCATCGACAACGCGCAGTAATCCAAGCCCCTCACCTATCGGAACGGCGTCCCTGTGGGCGCCGTTTTTCGTTTCTCATCCCGTGTCGCTGCTTGCGACCACGCCTTCGACGTCGACCAGCCTGATCCGCCTGGCAAAGCGCACGCCGCTGTAGTGGCGGTTCGACCAGATCACGATGCCGGGCACCCAGTCTTCGTGTATGGCGATTTCGATCCGGTCGCCGCAATCGAGCAGGTGGTCGCCCGTGCGGGCGAGTTTGGTTCCGAAGCAGTTGATGTCGATCAGGCTGCCATCGATGCTCAGATCGTGGTGGCGGTAGCTGGTGGGATAATTCGCCGGGCGGCGCATCGCACGCCGCCTGCGCAAGGTGATCCAGCGTCTGACGACCGGCGTCAGCACGATGATCGCGATGATCGTCAGCGTGAAGCCGCCGATGCTGCGCGGGCGCATCGCCTCTTGCCCCAGGGCGGCGAGGGTCCGCATGACCTGTGCCAGATCTTCGGCGTCGCTGTCACCGGCGGCCGCCGCCTGCGCGGCGCGCGCCTGGTCGATGCTGACCTGTTCGGACGTACAGCGCAGATCGTGCAGATGGTCGCCCACCTTCGACAGGGTGCGTCGTACATCGGCGGTAAAGTGGTTCTGGACGGTCGCGGGGTCATCGAGGCTGGCCCCGACCAGCATCTGCTGGGTCTGGCGCAGCATGCGCAGGATATCGGCGCCCCGTCCCGCGATCACGTTGCCGTCGACCGCATCAAGGGCGGCACGGTTGCTGAGGCCGCGCATGATGGCGCGCAATTGCCGGATGTCGGTTGCGAAAAGCCCCGTATCGGGCCCGCGCGCAAGGCGGGACTGGATCGCATGCAGCTTGTCGATCCGATCGATGACCATGCAATTGGCACGGGCGGATCCGGCGCCGAGGCCGAAAAGGACCGCAATAATGCAGATGGTCGCAAGGTGCCGCACGGGGAGAGCCTGCCTTTCGGGATCGGCCCCCTATAGCGCCTGTCCGCTTAATGCATCGTGAAAAGAACTGCCGATGGGCGGGCGGGCCGCCGCCTGCTCTTGCCCCTTGCCAGCGGGCTGGGCTATCAGAGGCCAAACGAGCCAAGAGGTGGGGGCTGAAAATGCGTCGTGTTGTCGTTACTGGGTTGGGGCTTGTCACGCCGCTTGCCGATGGTGTCGAGGCAAGCTGGTCGCGGATCCTGGCCGGACAATCGGGTGCGGGCCGGATCACCGGCTTCGATCCCGCAAAGCTGACCACGCAATACGCCTGCGAGGTGCCATTGGGCGACGGGTCTGACGGGACCTTCCATGCCGATACCTACATGGACCCCAAGGAACAGCGGAAGGTCGATACCTTCATTCTGTTCGGCATGGCAGCAGCACAGCAGGCCATCGCGGATTCAGGCTGGCAGCCCGAGGACACCGAGGCGCTGGAGCGCACGGGCGTGCTGATCGGGTCTGGGATCGGTGGCCTGAATTCCATCTCGAACACCGCGCAGATGATGGCCGAGAAGGGCCCGCGGCGCGTTTCGCCTTTCTTCGTGCCCGGCGCGCTGATCAACCTGATCTCGGGTCAGGTTTCGATCCGCTATGGCTTCAAGGGGCCCAACCATTCGGTCGTGACGGCCTGTTCGACCGGCGCGCATGCGATCGGTGATGCCTCGCGCCTGATCCAGTTCGGCGATGCCGACGTGATGATCGCAGGCGGCGCCGAGGCTGCGATCTGCGAGTTGGGGATCGCGGGTTTCAACGCCTGCAAGGCGCTGTCCACCAAGCATAACGACGATCCGGCCAAGGCGAGCCGCCCGTGGGACACCGACCGTGACGGATTCGTCATGGGCGAGGGCGCGGGCATCGTCGTGCTGGAGGAATACGAGCACGCCAAGGCGCGCGGTGCCAAGATCTACGCCGAGGTCCTCGGCTATGGGCTGAGCGGTGACGCGCACCACATCACCGCCCCGCCGCCCGATCACGAAGGTGCCGAGCGCGCGATGCGCGCGGCCTGCCGGAATGCCGGGATCACGCCGGACCGGATCGACTATGTCAACGCCCACGGCACATCCACGATGGCCGATACCATCGAGCTTGGCGCGGTCGAGCGGCTGGTGGGCGATGCAGCCGGCAAGCTGAAGATGTCGTCGACCAAGTCGATGACGGGGCATCTGCTGGGGGCGGCCGGTGCGATCGAGGCGATATTCTCTATTCTTGCGATTCGCGATCAGGTGGCGCCGCCCACGATCAACCTGGACAATCCAGCGGCGGAAACCGTCGTGGACCTCTGCGCCAACGAAAAGCGGCCCGCAGAGATCACCGTGGCCCTGTCGAATTCCTTCGGCTTCGGCGGCACCAATGCGAGCCTGATTGTCGGGAAAATCGGCTGATGTGGCGGCATATCGCGGCCAACGGGCTGACCCTTCTGATCGTGGCGCTGTTCCTGCTGGGCGGTCTGATCGTCTGGGGGACAAGCCAGTATCGCGCGCCCGGGCCGCTGGCCTCGGCCATCTGTCTCGAGGTGCCCAGTGGCGGCAGTTTCAGCGGTGTCGCCAGTGATCTCGAGGCGCGTGGCGCGATCAGCTCGCCCTTCGTGTTCGAGGTGGGCGCGGACTACACCGAGAAATCAGGTCTGCTGAAGGCGGGTCGGTTCAGGGTGCCCGAAGGCGCCACGATGGAAGACATCGTCGACATCATCACGCGTGGCGGCCGCAACACCTGCGGTGCAGAGGTGATCTACCGGGTCGGTATCAACCGCACGGTGGTCGATGTGCGCGAATTGGACCCCGCATCGAACCGCTTCGAGGAAATCGCGAGCTTCATCAATGCCGAGGAAGAGCCGCCTGCGGAATATGTCAGCCTCAAGGACGATGGCACCGCGTCGTTTCGGGTCGTCGTCGCCGAGGGCGCGACAAGCTGGCAGATCCTGAACGCTCTGGGGCAGCTCGATATCCTGGTGGACGATATCGACGATGTGCCGCCCGAAGGATCGCTTGCGCCGCGGGATTATGATGTCGAGGTCGGTGACACGGTGTCGTCGGTCTTGGCGCGGATGACCGACCTGCAGACCGATATCCTCGCGCAAGCCTGGGCGAACCGGGCCGAGGGCCTGCCGCTGGAGACGCCGGAGGAGGCGCTGATTCTCGCCTCGATCATCGAAAAGGAAACCAGCGTGCCCGATGAGCGGCCGCAGGTCTCGAGCGTCTTCGTCAACCGTCTGAACCGCGGAATGCGCCTGCAGACGGACCCCACCGTGATCTACGGTATAACGGAAGGCGAAGGGGTCCTCGGGCGGGGATTGCGACAAAGTGAACTTCGGGGTGCAACCCCCTGGAATACATATGTGATCGAGGGCCTTCCACCGACACCGATCGCCAATCCGGGGCAGGCGGCGATCGAGGCTGCGCTGAACCCCGATACGACGGAATATATCTTTTTCGTGGCCGACGGCACGGGGGGTCATGCCTTTGCCACCAACCTCGATGATCACAATCGCAACGTCGCCCGCTGGCGCGAGATCGAGGCCCAGAGAGAGGCCGAAGAGAGCGACGGCTAGAACCACGAAGCTTTGCAATCAGGTAAAGACCCCGGTCGCGTGTTGCGTCGGGGTCTTTGACTTTTGCGCATTTTTTCAGTATGTTAGCGATGCTGGATTTCGGGTAGAAACCTGAAACTCGCCTGGGGCGGAAGACCCTTACAGGCAGAAAATCAATGACAGATGAAGAAAAAGGCGCAGGACCGGCTGCGCCAGGCGATGACGGGCGCGTGGCCGAGATCAACGCGTTGACGGCCGAAATCCGTGTCCTGTTGCAGGAGATGGTCAAACAGGCGCGTGAAGACCCCGCAGGGGCGCGGCCTGCGGAACTGCTGAGAAAAATCGGGGAATTGCATTCGGCCCATCTGAAGGTCGTCGAAAAGGAGGAGGCCTTCCATGCAAAGCTTGCCAGAGACGGGGCTGACGCCATCGACTATGACCGCATCCGTGCTGAGATCGGGCGCAAGCTTGATCGCATCCGCGCCGCGAGGGGTGCAGAGGGACTTTCTGGCGGGGCTGACTGACGGGCAGCTTGCGGCGCTGCCTTTCCTGTTCGATTTCTGGGCACTGGATCATCAGGCCCCGCCCGCGGGGGACTGGCGCACCTGGACGATCCTGGGCGGTCGCGGGGCGGGCAAGACGCGCGCCGGGGCCGAATGGGTCCGGCTGATGGTCGAGGGGCCGACGCCGCTGGCGCGCGGTGTCGTGGGACGGGTCGCGCTGGTCGGCGAGACCATGGATCAGGCACGCGAGTTGATGGTGTTCGGCGACAGCGGGATCCTGGCCTGTGCGCCGCCGGACCGCCGCCCCTTGTGGCAGGCGGGCCGCAGGATGCTGGTCTGGCCGAACGGGGCCGAGGCGCAGGTCCTGTCGGCGCATGATCCCGATGCGCTGCGCGGCCGCCAGTTCGAGGCGTTGTGGGCCGATGAGCTGGCCAAGTGGAAGCGCGCACAGGAGGCCTGGGACATGCTGCAGTTCGGGCTGCGGCTGGGGGATGATCCGCGCGCCTGTGTGACGACCACGCCGCGGCGGTCGGCATTGCTGGAAGGACTCTTGCAGCGGAATTCGACGGTGATGACCCATGCGCCGACCCAAGCGAACAGGGCGAACCTTGCGGCGAGTTTCCTTGACGAGGTCGTGGCGCGGTATGGCGGGACGCAGTTGGGGCGGCAGGAGATCGCGGGGGAGTTGCTGTCGCAGATCGAAGGGGCGCTCTGGTCGCATCAGATGATCCGGCGGGCAGGGGCGGTGCCGAAACCGGACCGGATCGTTGTGGCGATCGATCCGCCGGCGACCTCGACGGTGCAGGCGGATGCCTGCGGGATCGTTGTGGCGGGTGTCTCGATGCAGGGGCCTGTTCAGGACTGGCGGGCGGTGGTGCTGGAGGATGTCTCGGTCGCGGGGCTGAGCCCGGTCGGATGGGCCGATGTTGCGATTGCTGCCTTCCACCGTCACGGGGCCGACCGGCTGGTGGCGGAGGTCAACCAGGGTGGCGAGATGGTCGAGGCCGTCTTGCGCCAGGTCGACCCCTTGGTGCCTTACCGCGCGGTCAGGGCATCCCGCGGCAAGGTAGCGCGGGCCGAGCCCGTGGCGGCGCTTTATGAGCAGGGACGGGTGAGCCATGTCTCGGGGTTGGATCAGCTGGAGGACCAGATGGTGCAGATGACCTCTGGCGGCTACGCCGGCCGCGGTTCGCCCGACCGCGTCGATGCGCTGGTCTGGGCCTTGCATGATCTGATGATCGCGCCGGCAGCAGGATGGCGCAATCCGCAGATCCGGCTGCTCTGAGGGGGTGTTGCGGGGCGCTGCGTGCGCCCCGTTTCACAGTTGCGAACTTCTGTCAGGCAAATTGTTTCTCGTGAACCGCAGATGGCCATGAAACGGCCAGCGCAAGGGAGACAAGCATGTTTGAATGGATGCGCCGCAAGGGGCCGGAAGATCAGGGCGTCGAGGTCAAGGCCTCGGCTGCGGGGCGGGTCGCGGCATTGGGTGCGGCGGGCCGTGTGGTCTGGAGCCCGCGTGATGTGGCGTCTCTGACCAAGGCGGGATTTACCGGCAATCCGGTGGGGTTTCGCGCGGTCAAGCTGATTGCAGAGGCGGCAGCGGCGATCCCGGTGATCGTCGAGGATGAGGGCCGGCGTTTTGACACCCATCCGGTGCAGGCGCTGCTGGCGCGTCCCAACGCGGGGCAGGGCCGGGCCGAGATGTTCGAGGCGCTCTTCGGGCAAATGCTGTTGACCGGCAACGGGTATCTCGAGGCTGCATTGGCAGGCGATGCCGTGCCGGCAGAACTGCATGTGCTGCGCGCGGACCGGATGTCGGTCGTGCCGGGGGCCGATGGCTGGCCGGTGGCTTATGAATATGCCGTGGGCGGACGCAAGCACCGTTTTGCCGTGACCGAAGGCATCAGCCCGATCTGTCATATCAAGAGCTTTCATCCGCAGGACGATCATTATGGCATGTCCGCACTGAGCGCGGCGGCAGCGGCGATCGACGTGCACAACGCGGCCTCGCGCTGGTCGAAGGCGCTGCTGGACAATGCGGCACGGCCTTCGGGGGCGATCGTCTATGCGGGGGCCGACGGCCAGTCTTCGCTGACGCCGGATCAGTATGACCGTCTGCTGGTCGAGATGGAGACCCAGCATCAGGGCGCGCGCAATGCCGGCCGGCCGATGCTGCTGGAAGGGGGGCTTGATTGGAAGCCGATGGGCTTTTCGCCCTCGGACATGGAGTTCCAGAAGACCAAGGAAGCCGCAGCGCGCGAGATCGCCGTGGCCTTCGGGGTGCCACCGATGATCCTCGGGATCCCCGGTGACGCGACCTACGCCAATTACCAGGAGGCCAACCGTGCCTTCTACAGGCTGACCGTGTTGCCGCTGGTGGCGCGTGTCCTCGAGGCGCTGTCGGGCTGGCTGTCGGATGTGTCGGGGGCGGACGTGCGTCTGCGCGCCGACCTCGATCAGGTGCCGGCGCTGATGGTCGAGCGGGATGCCCAGTGGCGGCGGATCAGCGATGCGACGTTCCTCAGCGATGCCGAGAAACGCGCGATGCTGGGGCTGCCCCCGCGGGAGGCGGCCGATGGATCCTAAGGTCGTCGATATCTCGGGCAAGCCGCTGCCCGCAGCGCCGGTTTTGCCGGAAGTCTGGTTCGCGCAGGTGGATCACCGTCTGGGCCGGATCGAAGGGATGCTGTCGCGGCTGGAGGTGCTGGTGCTGGCACTTGTCTGCGGCGGCGCAGGACTGCTGGTTCTGCAAATTCTGAATGTTTTGAGCAAAGGGGCCAACTGATGTTGGAACACAAGTTCTGCAATACCGGCGGCGAGATCGCCGTGACCGATGGAACGACGATCAGCGGCTATGCCTCGCTTTTCGGCGCGCCCGATCAGGGCGGTGACGTGGTGGAGCGGGGGGCATACGCGGCCTCGCTGGCCAAGGGACGGGGCATCAAGATGCTGTGGCAGCATGATCCCGCCCAGCCCATCGGTGTCTGGGAGGAGGTGCGTGAGGATGACAGGGGCCTCTGGGTCAAGGGACGGTTGCTGACGGATGTGACCAAAGGTCGTGAGGCGGCGTCATTGATCGCGGCCCGCGCGATCGACGGGCTGTCCATCGGATACCGGACGTTGAAGGCGCGCAAGGACGAGGCGGGTCTGCGCCGGTTGACCGAGCTGGAGTTGTGGGAGGTGTCGCTGGTGACCTTCCCGATGCTGCCGCAAGCCCGCGTGGGCGCCAAGGCGGACGATCCCGAAGACCGGGCGATGGCGATGCTGGCAGAGGCGTTCGAAACGGCACGCGCCTGCCTGATCCCCGCGAAGATTTAGACCTGAAAGGATAGTCAGATGACAACACCCGAGACCAAGTCGCGGGCCGGGGAGGATCTGCCCCCCGCCCATGCACTGACGGCAGCCATGACCGGCTTCATAAGCGATTTCAAGGCGTTCTCACATGATGTGAAGGCGCAACTTCAAGAGCAGGATGTACGAATGACCAAGCTTGACCGAAAGACGATGATGACCTCCCGCCCTGCGCTGGCGCAGGCGGCGAGCGAAGAAGCGCCGCACCAGAAGGCCTTTGCCGCCTATCTGCGCTCGGGCGATGACGACGCGCTGCGCGGCCTCGAGATCGAGGGCAAGGCGATGAGCACGACCGTGGCGGCTGACGGCGGCTATCTGGTCGATCCGCAGACGGCGGCGACGATCCAGGGCACGCTGTCGTCCACCGCCTCGATCCGGTCGATCGCCAATGTCGTGAATGTCGATGCGACGTCTTTCGATGTGCTGGTCGATCATTCCGAGATGGGGGCCGGCTGGGCGACAGAGACAGGTGCGCGCACCGAGACCGATACACCGCAGATCGAGCGCATCTCGATTCCGCTGCACGAACTGTCGGCTTTGCCGAAAGCCTCGCAACGGCTGCTGGATGACAGTGCCTTCGATATCGAAGGGTGGCTGGCAGGGCGGATCGCGGACAAGTTCGCCCGCTCCGAAGCGGCGGCGTTCGTCGACGGCGATGGGTCGGACAAGCCGACGGGCTTTCTGTCCTATGCAACGGTGGGCAACGATAGCTGGACCTGGGGCAATCTGGGGTATGTGCCGTCCGAGACCGCAGGTGGCATCACCCGTGCCGATCCGATCATCGATCTGGTCTATGCGCTGGGGGCGAGCTATCGCGCCAATGCGACCTTTGTGATGAATTCCAAGACCGCCGGTCATGTCCGCAAACTGAAGGACAACGATGGCCGTTTCGTCTGGGCCGACGGCCTGGCTTTGGGTGAACCTGCGCGTCTTCTGGGCTATCCGGTGCTGATCGCCGAGGACATGCCGGATATCGCTGACAATGCGATGGCAATTGCCTTTGGCGACTTTCGTGCCGGTTACACCGTGGCCGAGCGTCCCGATCTGCGCGTGCTGCGCGATCCCTTCTCGGCCAAGCCGCATGTCCTGTTCTATGCCACCAAGCGCGTGGGCGGGGCGGTCAGCGACTTTGCCGCGATCAAACTGATGAAATTCGCGGTCAGCTAAGACTGATTTCGCGAAAGCGGGGGCCTTCGGGTCCCGGCTGTCCCCCGGGCGCTGTCACGGCAACCTTCGCATTGTCCAGCTCAACCTTCCGTCCGAGCAATGCGAGGGCGGGTGCCCGGGGGATCCATGCCCAAGATATTTCGGAGCAAATCCATGATGTTAGTCGAAGTGACCCATGTGAGCCAGGCGGCTTTGCCGGTCGATCAGTTCAAGGAGCATTTACGCCTCGGCACGGGGTTCGCCGATGACAGCCTGCAAGACGGCCTGCTTGAGAGCCATCTGCGTGCGGCGATGGCCGCGATCGAGGCGCGCACCGGCAAGATGCTGATCGCGCGCGATTTCCGCTGGGACATCAGCGCCTGGCGCGGCAGGGAGAGCCAGGTATTGCCGGTCTCGCCGGTGACGGATGTCTCGGAGGTGGTCATGATCGACCAGACGGGGGCCGAAGCGCCGGTCGATCCCGTCCGCTGGTTCCTGCAGCCCGACCAGCATCGCCCGGCACTTTGCCCTTTGGGTGGTGAGCTGCCGGACGTGCCGCCGGGCGGGTCCGTCCGCATCGTCATGACGGCCGGATACGGTCCGGACTGGACCGATTTGCCGCGTGATCTGGCACAAGCGGTCATCATACTGGCCGGCCATTATTATCAGAACCGTTTTTCGGGGCAGGAGCAGTCGGGGATGCCTGAAATCGTGCGGGCCCTGATCGAGGGCTATCGCAACCTGCGCCTGTTCATGGGGGGTGCCCATGGCTGAGCCGGTCATGAACCGCAGCCTCGTGCTGGAGGCCCCCGTCAGGATGGCCGATGGCGCGGGCGGCTATGCGCGCACATGGGAGCCTCTGGGTGTTCTCTGGGCCGAGATGAAGGCCGGAACGGGCCGCGAGATCGGGCAGGGGCAGGCCGCGCGGTCGCGCGTGCCGCTGAAAATCACCGTGCGTGCCGCACCGCATCACGCGCCGTCGCGGCCCCGCGCGGGCCAGCGCTTTGTCGAAGGGACGCGCGTTTTCAACATACTGGCGGTGACCGAGCGGGGCGCGCATGCCCAGTATCTGGTCTGCCATGCCGATGAGGAGACAGCCCCATGAGTTATGCGGTGGCAGCGGCGTTGCAGGCGGCGGTTTATGCGCGTCTGGCAGGTGATGCGGGGGTGACAGCGCTTGTCGGTGACGCGGTTTACGACGCGCTGCCGGAGGGGGCTTTGCCGACGCTCTACGTGGTGCTGGGGGCCGAGGATGTCCGTGATGCTTCGGACAAGACCGGCGGCGGGGCGGAGCATCGCTTTGTCGTTTCGGTCGTGACCGAACGGGCGGGCTTCGCTGCGGCCAAGGCTGTGGCGGCGGCTGTCAGCGATGCGCTGATCGGTGCGGAGATGACGCTGTCGCGCGGCCGCCTTGTGGCGCTGAACTTTGCAAAGGCACGCGCGATGCGCGTGGGCACCGGCACCATGCGCCAGATCAACCTGACCTTTCATGCGCGCGTCAGCGACGACGCCTGAACCAATCAATTCATTCAAGGAGACGCGGCATGGCTGCACAGAATGGCAAGGACCTTTTGGTCAAGATCGATATGACGGGCGGCGGGTCGTTCCAGACCGTCGCCGGATTGCGGGCCACACGGTTGAGCCTGAATGCCGAGACCGTGGATGTGACCTCGCTCGAGAGTACGGGCGGCTGGCGCGAGTTGCTGGGCGGTGCGGGCATGAAGACGGCGGCGATATCGGGATCGGGCGTGTTCAAGGATGCCGATACCGACGAACGTGCGCGCCAGATTTTCTTTGATGGCGAGACGCCGGAGTTTCAGGTGATCGTGCCCGATTTCGGCACGATCGAGGGCCGGTTCCAGATCACCGCGATCGAATACGCGGGATCGCATAACGGCGAGGCGACCTATGAGATGTCGCTGGCCTCGGCCGGCCCGCTGGCCTTCGTGGCGCTGGTCTGATGGCGAACCCCTATGCAGGCGAGGTGACCGTGGTGGTCGATGGCGTGCGCCACGAGTGCAAGCTGACGCTGGGTGCCCTCGCGGAATTGGAGGCGGGACTTCAGACCGGATCGCTGGTCGATCTGGTCCGCCGCTTCGAGGGGGCGGCGTTTTCGGGATCGGATGTGCTGGCGGTGATCGTGGCCGGGCTGCGCGGTGGTGGCTGGCAGGGGACCGCGGCTGACCTGGTCCGGGCAGATATCGCCGGCGGGCCCATTGGCGCGGCACGCGCGGCCGCCATGCTGCTGGCGCGGGCCTTCGCGCTGCCCGAAGACTGATGGACTGGCGCGGGCTGATGCAGGCCGGGATCGGTGGATTGCGCCTGACGCCGGCTGCGTTCTGGGCGCTCACGCCTGTCGAGTTGCAGGTGATGCTGGGGCTCACGGGCAGTGCGGCACCGCTGTTGCGGTCAGGGTTGGATGAGCTGCTGGCGGCTTATCCGGATGATGAGAAGGAATGAGACGATGGACGAGATCGAAGCACTCGATGTGATGGAAAGCGATGTGGCCGCGCTGGAGCGGGCCCTGGGCGATACCTCGGCCATGACTTCGGCCTTCGCGGATGAATTGCGCCTCGTGCAGGGCAGCCTGCGGGAAACCACGCGTGATCTGGGCAATCTGGAGCGCGGGTTTTCCAGCGGGCTGCGGCGCGCGTTCGACGGGCTGGTGCTGGGCGGGCAGAGCCTTTCGGACGTGCTGGGCGGGCTGGCCGAAAAGATGACGCAGACGGTTTACAGCAACGCGGTCAATCCGGTGGCGGGTCATTTCGGCGGGATGCTGGCTGACGGGCTCAATTCGATCGTGTCGGGCATGATGCCCTTTGCCGACGGTGGTGCGTTCAGCCAGGGCCGGGTGATGCCTTTCGCCAAGGGCGGTGTCGTCAGCGGCCCGACCAGCTTTCCCATGCGCGGCGGCACCGGGCTGATGGGCGAGGCGGGGCCCGAGGCGATCATGCCGCTGGCCCGGGGTCCGGATGGATCCTTGGGTGTACGTGGTGGCGGTTCGGGCGGGGTCACCGTGAACATGAACATCACCACGCCCGATGCGGCCGGTTTCCAGCGCAGTCGTGCGCAGATCGCCGCACAGATGACCCGTGCGCTGTCGCGCGGGCAACGCCATCAATAGGAGTGCGCAATGACATTTCACGAGATCCGATTTCCCGCCTCGCTGAGTTTCGGAGCCTTGGGTGGGCCCGAGCGGCGGACCGAGATCGTCACGCTGGCCAACGGGTACGAAGAGCGCAACACCCCGTGGGCCCATGCCCGTCGCCGCTATGATGCGGGGCTTGGTCTGCGGTCGATGGATGATGTCGAGGACCTGATCGCCTTTTTCGAGGCACGCCAGGGACAGCTGATCGGGTTTCGCTGGAAGGACTGGAGCGACTACCGGTCGTGCTTTCCATCCCAGCAGATCGATGCCGGAGACCAGTTGCTGGGTCACGGCGATGAGGCACGCACCGCGTTTCAATTGGTGAAGGTCTACCGATCCGGTGATGCCGCCTACACCCGTCCGATCACCAAACCTGTTGCGGGTTCGGTCCGCGTGGCCCTCGGGGGCGTGCAGATGAGCGAAGGGGTGGATTATGCGCTCGATCCGACGACGGGTGTCGTGACCTTTGCCACCCCGCCCGATGAAGGCGCGGAGGTGCGGGCTGGTTTCGCCTTCGATGTGCCGGTGCGTTTCGACACCGACGCGATCATGATCGCGGCTTCGCGGTTCGAAGCGGGTGAGATCCCCAATGTGCCGGTGGTGGAGATCCGGGTATGAGCCGCGCGGAACTTTTCGCCCATCTGGAGACAGGCGTGACACATACATGTCGCGCCTGGGAGATCGCGCGCACTGATGGTGTGCGGTTGGGGTTTACCGACCATGACCGGCCGTTGAGCTTTGATGGGCTGGATTTTACGCCACAGGGCGGGCTGACGGCGCGGGCGCTGACCAGCAGTGCGGGGCTGTCGGTGGACAATACCGCCGCGCTGGGCGTGCTGTCGGACGCGCGTATCTCGGAGGTCGACATCGCGGCGGGGCGCTTTGACGGGGCGGAGGTGACTGTCTGGCTTGTCTGTTGGGAAAACGTCGCGGCGCGGCAGGTTCAGTTTCGCGGAACGATCGGCGAGATCACCCGCGCGAACGGCGCTTTCGAGGCCGAATTGAACGGTCTGGCGGAGCCTCTCAACCAGCCGGTGGGCCGGACGTACCTGCGCAGTTGTACGGCCGTGCTGGGTGATGCGGCTTGCGGTATCGGTCTCGATGACCCGGCTTATGTCACGACGCATGTGCTTGCGGCCGCGCTGGACGGACCGGCGTTCACATTGCCGGAAGGGGATTTCGCGGACGGATGGTTCGCGCATGGCCTGTGCGAGGTCGTGACGGGGCGGGCCAAGGGGATGCAACAGGCGGTGCGGCTGGATGAGGTGCGAGATGGCAGACGGCATCTGGCATTGTGGGCGCCCTTCGCGGTCCCGCCGCAAGCCGGCGACACCTTGCGGCTGACTGCGGGCTGCGACAAGCGCGCCGAGACCTGCCGCGCGAAATTCGCCAACTTTGTCAATTTCCGCGGCTTTCCCGATATCCCGGGCGATGACTGGCTTGTCAGCGTTCCGCGGTCCGGCGGCAAGAATACCGGCGGGAGCCTCTTCCGGTGACCCCGCGTGTGGTGATCGAGGCACGGCGCTGGATCGGAACGCCCTACCTGCATCAGGCGTCGGTGCGTGGTGTGGGCTGCGATTGTCTGGGGCTGTTGCGCGGGGTCTGGCGCGCGCTCTATGGGCAGGAGCCCGAGGTCGTGCCGCCCTATACCCCCGACTGGTCGGAACCGCAGGGGGACGAGCGTCTGATGGCGGCCGCCTTGCGGCATATGCAGCCTGCGGGACCTGCGTGGCGCAGCGGGCAGGTCATGCTGTTCCGGATGCGGCGGGGCGCGGTTGCCAAGCATGTGGGGCTATTGGCCCAGAGCGGCGGGGCCGCGTCCTTCATCCATGCCTACGATGGTCACGGGGTGGTCGAAAGCCCCCTGTCCGATCCCTGGCGTCGCCGCGTGGCGGCACGATTTGATTTTCCTGCGAAAGGATAAAAAAAGATGGCAACGATTGCACTTTCGGCTGCGGGAATGGCGCTGGGCGGGTCTGTCGGCGGCACGGTCCTGGGCTTGTCGATGGCGACGATCGGCCGGGCCGCCGGCGCGGCGATCGGCCAGCGTATCGATCAGTCACTGCTGGGTGGCGGGAGCGCGGCGGTCGAGACCGGTCGCATCGACCGCTTTCGGATCACCGGTGCGGCCGAGGGTGCGGATGTCCAGCGCGTCCATGGCCGGATGCGTGTCGCGGGGCAGGTGATCTGGGCCACGCAGTTCTTCGAGGACAAGTCTTCGAGCGGCGGCGGCAAGGGAAGCCGGCCAACACCTGTGACGACGACCTACAGCTATTCCGTGAGCCTTGCGATCGCGCTTTGCGAGGGTGTGATCGGCCGTGTGGGGCGTGTCTGGGCGGATGGGGTCGAAATCTCGCCCGAGGTGCTGAACATGCGTGTCTACCCCGGAACCGCAACCCAGTTGCCAGACCCCAAGATCGCCGCTGTCGAAGGGGCAGAGAATGCGCCGGCCTATCGCGGGACGGCCTATGTGGTGCTCGAGGATCTTGCCCTGGGGCAATTCGGCAACCGTATCCCGCAGCTCAGCTTCGAGGTGGTCCGTGGTGCCCGACAGGATGTCTGGGATCAGGTGCAGGGTGTCGTTCTGGGGGACGGTTGCGGGGAATATGCCTTGGCCACGACCCAGCTTCACGGAGTGGCGGACGACGGGGCGCAGGTTGCGCTGAACACCCATTCGCCGCTGGGGGGGAGTGATTTCCCGGTGGCGATCGATGTGATGCAGGGTGATCTGCCCGCCGCCGGTTCGGTCGTTCTGCCGGTGGCATGGTTCGGCGGTGATCTGCGTTGTGCGCACTGCGGCGTGATGCCGATGGTCTCTGACGCCCTGATCACGTCCGAGACGATGCCCTGGCGGGTGAGCGGTGTCACCAGCGCACAGGCCCCCAAGCTGCCCGCGGGTCTGCGCGGGACACCCGCGGATGCCGCAGTCACGGAGGCCTTGGCCGATCTGCGGCTGCGCGGGCTGCACGTGGTGCTGCAACCGACCTTGCGGATGGTACAGGGGCCGGACAATGGCCTGACCGATCCATGGGGCGGTTCGGAGCAGGACGCAGCGCCATGGTGCGGGCGGGTTACCGCATCTTCGGCGCCGGGTGAGGCGGGGTCACCGGATGGAACCGCTGCCGTCAGGGACGAGATCGCGGCTTTTTTCGGTGATGCGGACGCGGCCGGGTTTCAGGTCAGCGGGCCGGATGTGAGCTATCAGGGCGGGTCGGTCGGCGGGTATCGCCATCTGGTGTTGCACTATGCGCATCTGGCCGCAGCAGCCGGCGGTGTGGATGCCTTCCTGATCGGGACTGATCTTGCGGGGCTGACCTGCCTGCGCGACGAAACCGGCGCTTTTCCGGCGGTCGCGGCATTGCAGGCCCTTGCCGCCGAAGTGCGGGCTATCCTGGGACCGTCCTGCAAGATAGGCTACGCTGCCGATGGGCAGGAAGCGCTGGGCTATACGCCACCGGGAACCGCCGACCGGCTGTTTCCGCTGGATCCGCTCTGGGCCGATCCGGAGGTGGATTTCGTCGGCATCAACGCGCGGATGCCCCTGTCTGATTGGCGTGCAGGCGACAGCCACCGCGACCGTGCGGCCGGTGCTGTTCATGATCCCGCCTATCTGCGTGGCAACGTGGCGGGCGGCGAGGGCTATGACTGGCACTATCCCACGCCCGAAGCGCGGGCCGCGCAACGGCGGGTGCCAATCACCGATCCCGATGGCGAACACTGGGTCTGGCGCAGCAAGGATTATCGCGGCTGGTGGGAAAATCCGCATCATCCGCGGCTGGGTGGTGTCCGGCAGACACAGCCGACTGCGTGGCAACCCCAGAGCAAGCCGATCTGGATGCTCTCGCTAGGCTGTCGGGCGGTGCATCTGGGGGCGAACACGCCGGATCCGGCTGCGCTGGGCCGGGATCTGCCGCAGGGGTCGGACGGCAGGCGCGATGACCTGATCCAACAGCAATATCTTCGGGCTGTGCTGGACCACTACGCCGAAGACAACCCGGTCTCTTCGGTCTACGGTGGCCGGATGATGGCCACCGACCGCACCCATGTGCGCCGGTGGGATTTGGGTGCGTTTCCGTTCCTGCCGGTCCATGGTGGTGGTGCCGATTATGCGACCGGAGCGGGTTTGAACGGACGTGCCGGCAGCCGGAGCCTTGCCGCCGTCGTCGCCGAGATCTGTGCCGCCTGCGGCGTCAGCCATTATGATGTATCGGGCCTTTACGGGTTCGTGCGCGGCTATCTGCAAAGCGGTGTCGCGACGGGGCGTGCCGGATTGCAGCCGCTTATGCTGGCCTATGGGTTCGATGCGGTGATGCGCAATGGCGTTCTGGTCTTTCGTTCAAGGCAGGGTTCGGTGGACGCCGTCCTTGATGGGGACTGGCTTGCGCGGGATCCCGAAACGGATGAACACTTGCGGTTCACGCGCGCGCCCCGGGCCACGCTGGCCGGTCGGGTGCAGGTCGGGTTCATCGATGCCGATGCCGACTATGCCCCCCTCGCGCGGGAGGCAGCCCTGCCGGATGATGCGACGCCGACATTGACACGCAGCGAGTTTCCGCTGGCGATGACGGCGACTGAAGGTGCCGATTGCGTCAGCCGCTGGCTGCAAGAGACACGTGCGGGCCGCGACGCGGTGCAATTCGCTCTGCCCCCTTCGCGGATGGCGCTGGGGGCCGGGGACACCATCACGATCGACGGCGGATCTTACCGGATATCGCGGATCGAGGAGTCCGGTGTACGTCTGGTCGAGGCGGCGCGTATTGCGCCCCAAGGCGCGGGTGGGTCCGTGGCCGAGGACGGGGTGCCGCCGCGCCCCGTCGCCTTCACAGCGCCGGTGCCTGCCGAGATGGTTTTCCTCGACCTGCCGCTCATCACCGGCGATGAGCAGCCGCATGCGCCCCATGTCGCCGTGACGGGCAACCCCTGGCCGGGGAGCATCGCGCTCTATTCCGCGGCACAAGACAGCGGTTATGCGCTTGAGGGGCTCTATGAGCAACAGGCGGTCATGGGTGTCACCGAAACGGCGCTGCCGGAAGGCCAGGCGGGGCTGTGGCAGCGGCGCGTGCTGCGCGTCGCGGTGTCGGGGGGCAGTCTAAGCTCGGCAACCGACGAAGCGGTGCTGGCGGGGGCGAATACCATGGCGATCGGCAGCGGGTCCGGTGCGGGCTGGGAAGTGTTCCAGTTCCGGACGGCGGTCCCGGTGAGTGGCGGCTATCTGCTGTCGGGATTGCTGCGCGGACAGTCGGGCACATGGGGCGACATGCCCGCGAGCTGGCCGGTCGGATCTCGGGTTGTCCTGTTGGACGGTGTGCCGCGGCAACTGGGCCTGCCCAGTGCCGCGCGCGGGACCGCCCGGCATCTCCGTTTCGGTCCGGCGACGGCACCGATGACCGATGCAAGCTATCGCTATCAGGTCCACCGTTTCGACGGTATCGGACTGCGTCCGTATCCGGTCGTACATCTGCGTGCGCGGAAGGGTGCAGCGGGCATCGACCTGACCTGGATCCGCTGCACGCGGATCGACGGTGATATCTGGGATGGTGTCGATGTGCCATTGGGCGAGGATACCGAAAGCTATCTTGTACGGGTCAGAAAAGCGGGGGCCATCGTGCGGGAAACGCTTGTGACGGAGCCTTCATGGACATACGCGGACGCACTGATCGCGGACGATATCGCAAGCGGGGAATTCAAGGTCACCGTGGCGCAGATCTCGGCCCGGTTCGGGGCCGGACCTGACACCGGTCTGACATTGACAGCATGAGGCCTGTCACACTGATCGATCTGGAAACGGCGGTTCGGGTCCTTTTGGCGGAGCCGCGGCACGCGCGGGCAGCGGTCGCGCGACGTCTGATCGCCGCGGCTGATGATGGAGACGCTCATCGTCGGCAGACCGGGCGATCGCATCCCCGTTTCGGGTGCGGGACGCTGACCTCTGCCGCTTTTCAGCGCGCGCTCGCGGCGCGGCCAGCGGCCTATGATAGCGATGCCCTGGATGCTTTGGGCCATGTTGTCAGGGCTTTAGCCGCAAAGCATCCCGAGGGCCCGGACTGACACAGGCGATCACAGGTTTATTCTTGGCTTGCGCCCCCTATCTGTTTTACACCCAAGACAACCTGCGATGTGAGGAGTGCCGACATGCGATACGCACAACCCAGCCTGACCGAAGTCGATCCTGTCTGGCACCGTATCTGCGCCGAGGCCGAGGAGGCGATTGCGAAGGAACCCCTTATCGGCGGGCTGATCCATGCGGGCATCCTCCATCACAAATCACTGGAAGGGGCGCTGGCCTATCGGATTGCGATGAAGCTGGGTTCACCGGAAATGTCCGAGCAGCTGTTGCGCGAAATTGCGGATGCCGCCTATGTGGACAGTCCGGACCTCATCGATGCCGCGCGGGCAGATCTGGTAGCGACTTTCGACCGCGATCCGGCCTGCCACCGCCTGATGAAACCATTGATTTTCTTCAAGGGATTCCAGGCCGTCCAATCCTACCGGCTGGCCCATTGGCTGCACCAGAATGATCGGCGCGACATGGCCTTCTTCATCCAGATGCGCACCTCGGAGATGTTCGGGGTCGATATCCATCCCGCTGCACGAATCGGCAAGGGCATCATGATCGACCACGCGCACTCGATCGTGGTCGGCGAGACGGCCGTGGTCGGAGACAATGTCTCGATGCTGCATTCGGTCACGCTGGGCGGGACCGGCAAGGAAGACCATGACCGTCACCCCAAGATCGGTGACGGCGTGCTGATCGGGGCGGGTGCGAAAGTTCTCGGCAATATCACGGTCGGTGATTGCAGCCGGATTGCGGCGGGGTCGGTCGTGCTGGAGGACGTGCCTGCCAAGAAGACCGTTGCCGGTGTGCCTGCCAGGATCGTCGGCGAGGCGGGATGTTCGCAGCCATCGATGAGCATGGATCAGATCTTGCGATCGGTGATGTAGCGGTAACGGGATCGGCGCGCGGCGCTTTCCTGATCCGATCTGGCCTATGTGGCAGATGGCGGATGCCTCCGGCGGGAGTTTTTTGGCCAAGATGAACAGGCTGGCGACGCGACGACCTGCGCAGCTTGCATGAAAACGCCGGCCACCTGGGGCCGGCGTTCGTTCGTGTAATGCCGATCAGGCCAGCATGGTCATCGGGTTCTCGAGGTTGTCCTTGATCGCCTGGAGCAGGTTGGCACCCAGCGCCCCGTCGATCACGCGGTGATCCACCGACAGGGTGGTCGACATGACCGTGCCCACTGTCAACTCACCATCCGCGCCGACAATCGGCTTCTTGACGCCCGCACCGACCGCAAGGATCGCGGCGTGGGGCGGATTGATGATGGCGTCGAAATTGTCGATGCCGAACATGCCGAGGTTCGAGATCGCGAAGCTGCCGCCTTGATATTCGTGGGGGGCGAGCTTGCGTTCGCGGGCGCGGCCGGCGAGATCCTTCATTTCGGCCGAGAGCGCCGAGAGTGACTTCATCTCGGCATCCCTCAGCACCGGCGTAAAGAGACCGCCTTCGATGGCCACCGCCACGGCGACGTCCGATTTCTCGAACTGCAAGGTCCGGTCACCGGCCCAGACAGCATTTGCCGCGGGCACCTGTTGCAGGGCCAGCGCGCAGGCCTTGATGATGAAATCATTGACCGAGAGCTTCACGCCGCGCGTTTCAAGCTGCTTGTTCAGCTGCCCGCGGAACTTCAGCAGATCGTCCAGCATGATGTCGCGCCGCAGATAGAAGTGCGGCACGTCCTGTTTGGCCTCGGTCAGCCGGGCTGCGATGGTCTTGCGCATGCCATCCAGCTTGACCTCTTCGAAGGGGCGCCCGTCGTACATTTTCCTGACGGTGTCGGTCGATGGTCCGCCGCTGCCGGTCGCGGAGACGGCCGGTGCAACGGGTGCGGCTTCTTTCGTCGCGGATTTCTCGGCCTTCGGTTGCGCCGTCGCACCTTCGACATCGGCCTTGATGATGCGGCCACGCGGACCGGATCCTGCGATCTCTTTGAGATCCAGCCCCTTGTCGGCCGCGATCCGCCGTGCGAGCGGTGTCGCGAAAATTCGTTCACCGTCCCTGGAGGGGGCTGCCGGGGCAGGGGTGGCCTCGGTCTGGCCACGTCCATAACCCTGTGCCGGGGCCGTCTGGTCGCTCGCCGCGGCGGGTGCTACATGCGAAGACGCATCGTCGGACTTGTCTCCGGCACCCGCGGAGACATCGCCGATATCGCCGGCATCTTCGCCGTCTTCCAGCAACACCGCGATGACATCGTTGACCTTGACGCCTTCGGTGCCTTCGGGGACGACGATCTTGCCGATGGTGCCTTCATCGACGGCTTCGAATTCCATCGTGGCCTTGTCGGTTTCGATCTCGGCCATGATGTCACCGGACGACACGGTGTCGCCTTCCTTGACCAGCCATTTCGCCAGCGTGCCTTCCTCCATCGTCGGAGACAGGGCGGGCATCAGGATTTCTGTCGGCATTGCTCTGGCTCCTTAGCGGTAGGTAACTTGCTTGACGGCCTCGATCACCTCGGCGGTGGTGACAAGTGCGTGCTTTTCGAGGTTCGCGGCATAGGGCATCGGTACGTCCTTGCCGGTGCAGTTGATCACCGGCGCGTCGAGATAGTCGAAGGCCTCCTGCATGATCACGCTGCTGATGTAGTTGCCCACGCTGCCCTGTGGCCAGCCTTCTTCGACCGTGACACAGCGGTTCGTTTTCTTGACCGATTTCAGGATCGCGGCAGTGTCCATCGGGCGAAGCGTGCGCAGATTGATGACCTCGGCGTTGATGCCGTCCTCGGCAAGTTTCTGAGCGGCATCGAGCGCATAGGTCATGCCGATGCCGAAGCTGACGATGGTCACGTCATCACCCGGACGCTCGATCTTGGCCTTGCCGAAGGGGATG
>JGI12109J20283_10082083_pt1 | contig 45110 bp, 36 predicted proteins | sample ElkSlonscriptome_12_FD_20283 | JGI IMG/M metagenome (IMG submission 20283)
GCGACAGTGGCGACTTGCACTGATTCGAACTCTCGACAATAGAAAAATTGTTCGAACCGAGCAAAGTGAGCTCACGACGCGGAGCGGCGCTTATCTCTCAGTCGGCACCATTTAAATTTAAATATACTGCAAGTATTTGGTTTGGTGCAATTTTGACTAGGCAGGTGGGCCCGAGTAGCTTTGTTATATGCCTAAGAAAAAACGGTATTTCGAAAATAGCAGCGTACATTCATACATCTGGGCAGTTAGATATTGCTGTCCACTCTCAAAATCGCGTTGCATAGTGCATTATTTTAATAGATTCAGCTTGAAATGCTAGACTAGCAACACTAATGATACATGACAGGCGCGGTGAATCTAGGCACTATGGACGGTGAAGAGGGATTTTGGGGTGTAGTTCGTTCAATTTTGGAGCAACATGGTCTACTCGGACTGGTGTTACTCTTCTTAATTTTGTTGTTTTGGAAACTAATTTGGAATGTTTGGTCATCAGCCATGAGGTCGAAAGATGAGGAGATTGAGCGCTTGGTCAAAGAAAAGCGCTGGTTGCAGCAGCAGCTAATGAATGGTACATATCTTTCATCAAAGCCTGAAGATCTTTCGGAAGATCGGCAATAGCCGGCGCGGGTAAAGAATCATGAATTTAATCATTGTTTTATCAGCTTTCGCAATCCTCCTATTTGGAGTGCTTGTTGCTGCGGGAGTGCTGAGCATAACGTACGGTGACAGCTCTGCCGCTTACAAGTTGTTTGCTGTTCGAGATCGGCTAGTAAGGCTTCTAGTGTCAGAGAAAGTCGGCCTCGAAAACGAATGGATGGCGTACACGTACCATCAAGTTAATGATTTGCTGGAGTGCAGTCATCTTTTGAGCGGCGCACAGGGATGGGTTATTGCAAAACGAGCAGGTAAGCGCTACGCAGCTGAGAAATTCCAGGAAGATACTTTTTTGACCCGTGACGAAGGCAAGTTGGGAGAGCCTAGTTCGGCGCCTCCCGGTGAGCTGATTCCGGTTCTAGAAACCCTCGACGCTGCTTTAGATGAATTGCTTGGAAACCACATGGGATGGGTTTCTTTGCTGAATTCCGCCTCTCGGCATTACAGAAAGCTATACCAGGATCGGGCACGTAAACTTGACAGTATGGTGAACAGAGGGCTCCAACTGGCTCACTGATCTAAGTTTCAACGAATTTCAGGACTGTCACTAAGTACGGAATTTCCTGACTTTTCACGAGCATCCAAATAAATCGGGGCATACCAAGCTGGGGCAAGATAGCCTAGGCGCTTGGCGCTTTAAATTGCGTTGGCCCTTGAGTGACCCTGCGACTGCTTGCTCATGGCGTTCGATCAGGCTGCCACGCCTGAAACGTCTTCTGAGATGAGCTTGTCGAAGTAATCCATCGTGAGATCGATCTGCTCGTTCGCGCCTTCTGCTCGGTTGACCACGGCGCGAAAATTCGCGTTTTCCGGGCGGTCTTTGGCGTACCAGCCCAGGTGTTTGCGGGCGATGCGCACGCCGGCCTCCTCGCCGTAGAAGGCGTGTAATGCTTGGAGGTGGCCGATCAGAATGTCGCGGACCTCGTCCAGGCCGGGTTCGGGAAGCTTTTGGCCGGTTTCGAGATAGTGAGTGATCTCGCGGAAAATCCAGGGCCGGCCCTGTGCGGCACGACCGACCAGCAGGCCGTCGGCGAGGGTGTGTTCGAGCACCTTGCGGGCTTTTTCCGGTGAATCAATGTCGCCGTTGGCCAGAATCGGGACGCTGATCGACTGCTTGATCTCGGCGATGGTGTCGTATTCGGCCAGGCCGGCGTACTTCTGATCCCGGGTGCGCCCATGGATGGCAAGTGCTGCGATGCCGGTCTGCTCGGCGATGCGGGCGATGGTTGGGGCGTTTCTCTGATCCGCGGCCCAGCCGGTGCGGATCTTCAGCGTCACCGGCACATCGACGGCGGCAACCACGGCCTTCAGGATGTCTTCGACCAGGGGCTCGTTCTGCATCAGGGCCGATCCGGCCCAGGCCTTGCAGACCTTCTTTGCCGGGCACCCCATGTTGATGTCGATGATGTCGGCGCCGAGTTCGACGTTATGACGCGCAGCGTCGGCCAGACGCTCGGGGATGGTGCCGGCGATCTGGACCGAGATCGGTTCCGGCTCACCGACATGATCCATCCGCATGCGAGATTTCCGGGTGTGCCAGAGCGAGGGGTCCGAGGTCGTCATCTCCGTGGTGGCGAGCCCGGCTCCCAGGCGCTTGCACAACAGGCGAAAGGGCTTGTCGGTCACCCCGGCCATTGGCGCGAGGCCAATATTGGGAAAGATGAGGTGTCGGCCGATTCGCATCGATCAGCCCGCTGAGGCGCCGAACCAGTTGTCCATGATCGAATACAGCTCGTCGAGGCCCTGGCCGCTGGTCGCTGAGAAAGTCTGGACGCCGACGTCCTCGTGAACCATCCGACGGACCTTGATCAGCTGCTCTTTCTGTTTGCCTCGACCGAGCTTGTCGGCCTTGGTCAGGACCAGGTGCAGGCCGAGGCCGCGCTGGCCTGCCCATTCGATCAATTCGATGTCCTGCGGCTTCATCGGGTGGCGGATATCCATAACCACCACCAGGCCGATTAAGGACTCGCGCCCGTCAAGGTAGGCCTGAATCAGGCCGTGCCAGTGCTTTTTTAGATCGCCGCCGACCTTGGCATATCCGTACCCGGGCAGGTCGACCAGATGGCGCGACTCGTCCAGGCGGAAGAAGACCAGCTGGCGGGTTCGGCCCGGCGTTCGGCTGGTCCGCGCCAGCGCTTTCTGTCGGCACATGCGGTTGATCAGACTGGACTTGCCCGCATTTGAGCGACCGGCTATCGCGACTTCGACGCCCATATCGGCAGGTAATTGTGACAGGGTGTGGACACTGTCCAGGTAAACTGCGTTTTGCAGCGTCGAGTTGGTTCCACTCACGGGCTGGCACACTGGGCGAATTGCGGCGATAATATCAGGTTCAATTTAAATACGTAGCGTGGAGTTACAAGCGATCATGGCTCGATTGATGTTTATGCTTATGGCCGTTTTGCCTTTGACGGCAATGGCCGCTGGCGATCCAGAGGCTGGGCAGGCCAAATCTGCAGTTTGCGCTGCCTGTCACGGTGCAGATGGCAACAGCGCCGTTTCTGTTTGGCCCAAAATAGCGGGTCAGCATGCGGAATATATCGCGCGTCAGACCCGCATGGTCCGGGATCAGCAGAGAAATGTCGCTCAAATGTATCCGATGGTTATGAATCTCAGCGACCAAGATATTGATGATTTGGCCGCCTACTACGCATCGCAGACCATTCAGCCCGGGGTTGCAGATGAAGCCTTGGTCGAATTGGGTCGAAAGGTCTACGAGGCTGGCAATAAGGACTCGGGCGTTCCAGCATGCGCTGCCTGTCACGGGCCAGCCGGCAGTGGCCTCCTCGGTGCCCAATATCCGATGCTACGTGCGCAGCACGCTGACTACACCGCCGACCGCCTGAACCGATATCGCAACGGAGAAGCTAACGGAGATGACGACCCTTACAGTCGAATTATGGTCGGCGTTGCGACCAATCTGACTGACGAGGAAATTACCGCAGTCAGCTCCTACATTGAAGGGTTACATCGCGCGGATAATTAGGCAACGAAATGAACTGACCGGCTTGGCACCGGTCTGTAATGAATAACCTCTGACAAGACGGATTTAAACATGGCTCGAAACCTATTCATCGCGGTTCTTCTGACTCTCACGGGCGCGAGCGCGCAAGCGCAGACATTCGTCGAAGGAACGCATTACCAACGTATCGAAGGGCCTGCCGTTACTGTCGATGACCGCGTTGAGGTTGTCGAGGCCTTCGCCTACCCCTGCGGTGCATGCCGCAATTTTTTACCCTACATCACAAATTGGGAAGAGAGTAAGCCTGAATACGTAGACTTTCAAAGACGCCCGGTCCCCCTACAACAGGGATGGGAAGTGTTCGTGCTGGGTTACTACACGGCACAGGTGATGGGCCTGGACATTCACGAGGTACACCCAGCCGTTTTTCGCGCGGTACATGATGAGCGCCGGCGGATTCGAAATTTGGAAGACTTGGCCGATATCTACGCGGAGAACAGCGACAGCACCGCGGAGTCGTTTGTAGCGACAGCGGGATCTTTTGCAGTCGATTCTCACATGCGTAGGAATCGATCCGATCTGGTCAAATTCGGCGTGCGTTCGACGCCAACAGTCGTCGTTCAGGGTAAGTGGCGCGTCAATCCAGGTGCATTCGAATCTTACGATCAAATGTTGGATGCCGTTGATTTCCTGATCGATATGGAAGCGGAGGCACTTGGGTTGGGCAAGGCGACTGCCGAAGTCGAAGGATCGCCCGAAGCAGCCGCTGAAGACGCTGCTGCCGACGCCTGATTTCGAGAAATGTCCGCCGGCCCTCAGCGGCTCAGGCTGCTGAGCTATAACATTCAGGCTGGCACGACGACCGGTAAATATCGGGAGTACGTCACCAACAGCTGGCGTCAGGTGCTGCCGAACAATCAGCGAATCGCCAATCTTGACGCGATCGCGAGCCTAGTAACTGACTATGACATTGTGGCGCTTCAGGAGGTTGATGTCGGCAGCCTGCGGTCGGGTTTTCTCAATCAGGCCAAATACTTAGCAACTCATGCCGCGTTTCCGCATTGGCACCACCAAGGCAACAGAAAAGTCGGCGTCCTGGCGCATGCAGGAAACGGTTTACTGAGCAGGATTCCACCGTCCGAGATCGAGGAGCACAAGCTTCCTGGGGCCATACCGGGCCGAGGGGCCATGGTGGCCCGATTTGGTGCGGATGAGAATGCTCTCTGGCTGGTAATCCTGCATCTTGCGCTCGGACGGCGCGCGCGGTCCCAGCAGTTGGATTATGTCGCCGGACTTATCACCGATTACCCCAACGTCGTCGTGATGGGGGATCTCAACACCGGTCCTAGATCGCGTGAGATGATGGATTTCTGTGGCCGGGCCGGCCTGATTGCGCCGTCGTCGGCTATACCGACCTTTCCCTCCTGGGAACCGAGACGCGCAATCGATCACATCCTGGTGTCACCGCACATGGATATCACCGATATGGAAGCGCTGGCAGTCGATTTCTCAGACCATCGGCCGCTGTCTATGACCTTGACGCTCAATTCCGGATGAGGTTGTCCCCGCAGTGGCTCACAGCGCCATGCGAAGTGCGATCAGGATAAGAAATCCCCCGAAGATTCGAGTGAGTTGGCGTGATGGCAACCGATGGCCCAGGGCTACACCCAGCGGTGCCGTCGCAGCACCGGCCAGGCCAATTATCAGAGCGGCTGGCCAGTGGATATGACCGATCAGCCCCTCGATCAATCCATCCTCGACGTCGATCAGCGCGAAGGTCACGGTACCTCCCAGGCCGATCAGCCAGCCGCAGGTCGAGGCCATCGCGACCGCATTGACCATGGGATAGCCGTTCCAGCGCAGGTAGGGAACGTTGAAGCTGCCGCCACCAATGCCGATCATGGCCGACACCGCACCGATCAGGGGACCGATCAGCCACCAGACGCGGGGGAATGGGTCACGTTTCCGAGCAGGATCTTGGATCGCAAACAGCATGCGGAGACCGATAAGAGCGACGATCACAGCAAAAATCATCGCCAGTCGCTCCCCACCCAGCGAGGCGGCCAACAGAGCACCAGCTGCGGCACCCAGTCCAACGCTCGGTGCGAGTCGCACGATCACCTCCTTGGCGATGACCCGGCGCCGAGCGTGGAACACGACTGCGCTGGCTGAGGTCAACAGCATCGAGGCCAGTGATGTGGCAACGGAGATGCCGATCGCCGAACTGACGTTTAGGCCCCGGTCAATCAGAAACCAGCTCATTGCTGGGACGATGACCAGGCCGCCGCCGATGCCCAGCAGGCCGGCGAGCAAGCCGGCTGTGCAGCCGAGAATCAAGAGGATCAGAATCAGGGAGATCACTTGTCGAAAAGCGCGCCTGCACGCATCATGAACGCAATCTCTGGAGTATCGCAGTTTTCAACGAGGCATCTCGACTGATGATTCCATCCGCACATCCTCTCCGATTCAGCCTAGCCCTGGGTGTGATGGCCTGCGTATGGATCTCGATCGGTGACTGCTCCGTGATGGCGATGGATCGTGACGGGCAACGCGAGCGGTTCCGCGAGGGCTGGGCTGCGGCCTCGATCGGTGATCAGGCCGGAACCCTGGACGCTATTCAGGATATTGACGGCTACCCGCTGCAGCCGTACCTCCAGTTCGAGCTGCTGAGGCAGCGACTTGACCGCGTGCCGGACACAGTGATGGAGCAGTTTCTTGCGCGCTATCGGGACTGGTCATTCGCCAGTCCGCTGCAGCGTCGCTGGCTACGCGGGCTGGCGCGCGGCGCCCGATACGACGCATTGCGTCAATACGCCGGTGCGAGTGAGGACCCTATCGTGCTGTGCCACCTTGCCCGCGCGGACCTGAACGCAGGGCGCACCTCAGATCTTGCGACACGAGTCAGCGCGTTGTGGACGGTGGGTCAGTCACAGCCCGACGACTGTGATCCCGTGTTCAAGTGGTGGCGCAGCAACGGACACCTAACCTCGGATCGAGCCTGGGAACGTTTTGAGCTGGCGCTGGAGGAGGACAACACGAGTCTTGCCCGCTATCTTCGTCGCTATCTGGAGGCTGACAGACGCCTGTGGGCGGATCGCCGCTTGGGGTTGCGCGAGCGACCCTGGGCGTCCTTGGAGCAGGCCCGCCAGTGGCCGGACAAATCCCAGGCCCGGAGCATGCTTGCAGCCGCGCTTCAGCGTCAGGCCAGCAATGACTGGGAACGCAGTCGTGAGCACTGGCAGGCGCTGTCAACAGGCCCGAACTGGACCGGTCAGCAGCGCGCGGATATCGAGGCAAGGATTGCCTTGTTCCAGGCCGTTGACATGGACATCGATGCGGTGGCCGCGATCGATTCGCTGCCGGATTCTCATCGGACGCAGCAGATGTTGGAGTGGCGCGCTCGCGTTGCTATGGCGCACTTGGAGTGGCCTTCGGTGCTCGCCTCGATTGATGCCATGTCCTTGCGCGATCAGACCCGCAGCCGCTGGAGGTACTGGCGCGGTCGAGCGCTGGCTGAGCTTAAACGTCCTGATGCGCTGGTCGCTTATGCCAGTCTTTCGGCAGAGGCCTCCTACTATGGTTTTCTCGCCGCAAAGGCCTTGGGGCAGGATCTCCAGGTCTGTAACGAGGATCTGACGGCCGATCCCGGAGTCCAGGCCCGCCTGCTCCGTGATGCTCGATTCGAGCGCGCTCTGGAGCTGGAGCAGGTCGGCTTGTCATGGCACGCGCGCTGGACCTGGTCCCGGGTCGCACGGCAGCTTACGCGCGATGAGCTGCATCAGGCCGCCTTGCTTGCCGCTGAGCAGGACTGGCACGATCGAGTGATTTCCTCTCTGGGAGACGCTGGCACTTTGTCAGCCTATCGATTGCGCTTCCCGCTCCTTGAGCAGACTCAAGTGGTCGCTGAGGCGACCCGGCGTGGCGTCGACCCAGCCCTTGTCTACGGATTGATGCGGGCCGAGTCTGCGATGCAGGCCGACGCCTTGTCATCGGCCGGTGCGCGGGGCCTGCTGCAGCTGATGCCAGGGACGGCCCGCATGGTCGCGCGGCGCAACGCCTTGCCGTATGCGGGACGGGGTGACTTGATGAAGCCAGTGATCAATATTCCGCTAGGGGTGGCCCATCTGGCCGAACTGCAAGAGCGATTCGACGGCGAGTGGATTCACGTGGCCGCTGCCTACAACGCTGGTGCTGGGGCAGTGCGTCGCTGGTTGGACAGTCGCCCCTTGACCGCTCATGATATTTGGCTGGAAACCCTGCCGTTCTATGAGACGAGGGACTATGTGCCTCGCGTACTGGCCTTCGCCACGTTGTATGAATGGCGTATGGGGCGTTCGCCCGAGGTGCTGGCCAATTACGTACGCCCGAGCCTTGCAGGATCACCTCCCAATTTCAGCTGCACGCCCTGAGACGTACAATACGGGGTGGAATCTTTTAATGAAATGCCAAGCGTCGGGGCCGACTAAATGCTGAAAATCTTCATTCTGGGTGGTTCAGGTTTCGTAGGCGGTCATCTGGCTCGCCGCCTCTGTGCCGATGGCCACCAGGTCACTATTGGCACCCGATACGCGCCGGGCGCCAAGCGCCTGGCACTAATCTCTGGCGTCCAACTCGCGCAGGTCAATCCGTACGATTTGGACGACCTGACCCGGGCGCTGGAGGGTCATGATGTCGCGGTCAATCTGGTCGGTATCCTTAACGAAAAGAGCTTCGGCGGAAGAGGGTTTCGGCGGGCTCACGTCGATCTCGTAGAAAAACTGATCATCTCGTGTGATGCAGCACGGGTCACTCGCCTCGTGCAGATGAGCGCTCTCAATGCCGGCCTGGGTGAGAGTTACTACCTCCAGACGCGCGGCCAGGCCGAAGAGATGGTGATGGCAGCCTCGCGTAATGGGCAGTTGAACACCACGATCTTCAGGCCCTCAACCATCTTCGGGCGAGACGACAGCTTTCTCAACCGCTTTGCCGATCTGCTCAAAATCTCGCCGTTCCTGCCGCTGGCTCGACCCGGAGCCAAATTTGCGCCGGTTTTCGTCGGCGACGTGGTTGAGGCGTTCGCGCGTACGCTGGCAAGCGATGAGAGCTACGGCCGGATTTACGAGCTGTGTGGTTCGGAAATCTGGACTCTTAAGGCGCTTGTCGAATGGGTGCGTGACCAGCTGGGGCTCAAACGCCTGGTGGTCGGTTTGCCTAATGCGCTCGGTTGGGCACAAGGCAAAGCGTTCGATTTCGTCCCCGGGAAACCATTTTCCAGCGACAACTACAAGTCGCTCAAGATCGACAGCGTTTGCACCGACGATGGACTGAGGGCGCTGGGGATTGATCCCTGGGGTTTGTCTGAAAAGGCGCCGGACTGGCTGGGGCCGAATGATCGTCAGGCCCGCTATCAACGGTATCGGAAAGCCGCCCGCCGTGACGGTCACTGATCTCAGCCTCGGCGCGGATTCTCCAGCCGTTTACCAGGTGGGTGGATCGGTTCGCGATCAACTGCTGGGTTATCCGTCCCCCGATCGGGATTTCGTCGTCGTGGGTGCCAGTCCAGAACTGATGACCAGGCGGGGCTTCAAGCCCGTCGGTCGAGATTTTCCGGTCTTTCTGCATCCCGAGACCCACGAGGAATATGCGCTGGCCCGGACCGAGCGTAAATCAGGTCATGGCTACCGCGGATTTGTCTTCCATGCGGGGCCGGATGTGACCCTGGAGCAAGACCTGCTGCGTCGCGATCTGACCGTCAATGCGATGGCGCTGGACGCAGACGGTCACCTGATTGATCCCTTCGGCGGCCGATTCGACCTTGTCAATCGACGGCTGCGCCATGTCTCTGACGCGTTCGTCGAAGATCCTCTGCGTGTTCTTCGTCTTGCCCGATTTGCCACTCGTTTTCCGGACTTCAAGGTAGCTCCAGCTACGCTAGAGTTATGCCGCCAGATGGTCGACTCGGGCGAGCTGGATCATCTCGTTCCCGAGCGGATCTGGCAGGAGACCCGTAAGGCTCTGATGTTCAATGCGCCCTCCCGCTTTTTCGATCTGCTGCGCGGGGTCGGCGCACTGGCCGTGATCTTTCCCGAGATTGATGCCTTGTTCGGTGTGCCTCAGACTGCCCGCTTTCACCCCGAAATCGACAGCGGCCGGCATACGCTGATGGTGATCGACCGTGCCGCCGAGCTCAGCGCACCGCTGGCCGTGCGCTACGCCAGTCTGGTTCACGATTTGGGCAAAGCGCTGACCCCGTCCGAAGAATGGCCCTCTCACCGCGGCCACGAGACTCGGGGATTGGTGCCGATCGATGCGATTAGTGCGAGGCTGTCAGTGCCCAAAGACTGTCGGGACCTGGCCCGACGGGTCGGCGAGTTTCACCTGCATGCTCATCGCGCACTGGAGCTCAAGCCTGCCACGGTCCTGGATCTGCTTGAACATCTTGATTCCTTCCGTAAACCCGAGACGCTGGACTTGTTTCTGCTTGCCTGTCAGGCAGATATTCAGGGTCGTCTCGGGCGAGAGCGTGATCCGTATCCGCAGGCTGACTATCTGCGGGCGTGTTTCAGGGCCGCGCTCGAGGTGACGGCCCAGGAGCCTCTCGATCAGGGTCTCAAGGGACCTGCGATAGCCGAGGCCATGAAGCGCGAGCGCCGACGACGCATCGATAAGGTCAAGCAGTCCATTCCAGGTTGACGCGATCTGAAGGGCCCTGGGTCACGACCCCCCAGCATGCATCGTGTTCTCGAGCTTCCGGTTGACTATCACTCCAGAATGATTTTCGGTCGCTCGAAAGCGCCCTGATAGTCAGCGGCGATTGCCGGTCGGCCGAGCAGGTAGCCCTGAACGACGTCCACCCGGCACTGAATCATATGCCCGAGCTGCTGTTTGGTCTCTACGCCTTCGGCCAGGACCGTCATGCCAAGCGAGTGGATTAGGTCAACGATGGCGCGCGTCAGATCACGCTCCTGCGGGTCGCGATCGATGTTGGTGAGGAAACTTCGATCGAGTTTGACGTAATCGACCTGCAGACGCCGAAGGTGGGCCAAGGAGCTGTAACCGGTGCCAAAATCATCCAGGCAAACTTTGCAGCCCAGCTCGCGCAGGGCAGAGATTGTGTTCAGCCCGGTCTCGAAATCGTCCATTGCAGTGGACTCGGTGATTTCAACGTGGAGACTGCCCGGTTCCACCTCGAAACGGTCGAAGAGATTCGACAGCTTATCGGCCAGCCCGGGCTGCTGAAAACGGGGGGCTGAGAGGTTGACTGAGGCGCTGATCCGCGGCAGCGAAAAATCACTCTGCCATTCTCTAAGCTGGCCCAGTGCTCCCTCTAGAATTTGATCCTCAAGCTCATCGAGCACGCCAAGACGTTCTGCTTCCTGTAGGAACGATCCGGGCGTTAACGTGCCGCGCTCGGGGTGGTTCCATCGCAGCAGGGTTTCGAACCCAGTGATTCGACGCGTGCGCAGGCTAACCAGGGGCTGGAAGTACAAACAGAACTGGCGTTGTTCGACGCCCGCCCTAAGCTCCCGTTCCAGTTGCAGTAGGTCATGCGGCTGACTTCCCTCTGGGTTCACGCGATGCAACATCAGCGTTTCACCCGCCTCGGCGGCGTTCATCTGAGCTTGCTGGGCCATGTTGATCAGGGCGACGGCATCGATTTCGTCATCGGGCGCAAAGCAAAGCCCACCGATCAGGCCGAGGTAGATTTGCTTGCCGCCTTCGCTCAATTGCGTTCCGCCGTCCTCAAGGATGCGGCGAGCCCTTGCTATGATTTTATGGCGGTGGCCGACATGGGGGAGGATCATCAGAAAGTCACGGTCTCCGACGCGGCCCAAAGTGGCGCCTTCTGGTGCTAGCCGGCGAATCTGGCCGGCCAGTCGACGAATCAAGGAATCAGTTTTGCTCCAGCCCAGGGCTTGGGACACGAGATTGAATCGATGGATGCCGATCGAAAATACGCCAACGCGGTGCCTGTTTACAGCCGCCGATCGTATTTCGTGAAACAGCATGTCTTGTAGCTGGCGTCGATTCGGAAGGCCGGTTGCTGCGTCATGGCTTCGGAGATGAACTAGGCGTTCTTCGACAGACGTGACTTTCTTGAGCGCCGTTGCTGAGCGGCGGCGCTCGATCTCCAGCAGCCAGATGATTATGCTGTAGCCAATCAGAATCAGCAGCAAGAAGCCGATCAGACCGAGATATGGGACGTAGAAGGGGCTGGTTTGAAAGTAATTGATCCAAGCACTCTGGCCGCCGAGGAACAGGAGGAAGGTGCCATAGGCTGCGAAGCTCAGAGGCGTTAGGCGTGAACTGAGCATGCCGAGATCTTTTAAGGCTCGCCAAAGCATGCTGGCTGTGAGGATGAAGGCCAGGCCGGTAACCGCATGAATAACGGTGTAGCGTAAGAGCAGGCGCAGCCAGGCTGCGTCGGCATCGAAGGGTTGAATCAGGGTCGTACTGATACCGAGGAAGACGGCCAGCACGATAAGGACGAAATGAATTCGCGGGCCGATCCGTTCTTCATTGGCTGCCTCCCAGGCTCCGATCATGAGCCAGACGACGTGGAGGTATGCGGCGACCTGAGAGAACCCAGAAAGCGCCAGTCGCTGCGCAGGCGGCACTCCGCCCAGCTGCATGATCAACATCAGGCCAGTGATGGAGCCGAAGTAACACGCCATAGCAAGGAAGCTGAGGGCCCAATGACTCAGGAAAGCGTGCTTGAATTCGATCAGAAAGAGGACCAGCAGAAAAGACAGAATCAGGCCTAAGATGGCTTGACCTGCCTGGAGGGTGATCATCAGTTCAAGATGCTGCACGAGCTGGGCGTCCCCTGGATCTCTTTCACTGCCTAAGCAAGTTCTCTCGCGATCAGCGCGAAAGTCTCCTGCTCACCCCCTACCGGCTGATGAGTTAAAGTCTACAGCATCTGAATTTCGCTTGGACTGCCTCTGATAAATAAAGCGGCACTTTCTGAGCGCGCGACGGTCTTATCTTCACATTTGTCATTGACGCCGTGTCGATGGCGGCGGGTTACATTCGCCGCCTTGGATGTTTGGTCGCAGATCTGGAGCACTAAATGCAGCTGACGAAGGCAGGTTTGAGTAATCCCGTCGCGGTCGCGGTCGGCTGTATTCTTTTGGTGATCTTTGGCCTGTTGAGTCTGGTTCGCCTGCCGATCCAGCTTACACCAGACATTGAGCGACCCTCTATTACGATCTCGACCGGCTGGCGAGCGGCCGCGCCTGAGGAAATCGAATCAGAAATAATTGAACCTCAGGAAGACCTTCTGCGTGATGTGCCCGGACTGCAGCGCATGACCGCCACGGCCAGCCCGGGTCAAGGCAGCATCGGCCTGGAATTCGACGTCAATGCTGACTTGAACCGATCCTTGATTGAGGTCATCAATCGCCTCAACCAAGTGGCGCGCTACCCGGCCGATGTGACCGAACCGACGGTACGCGTTGGCTCAAACCAGTTTGGGGACACGATTGCTTGGTTCGCCATTCGCACGGAGCCCGAAAATAACCGCCCGATTATCGAGTACCAAGATTTTATCGACGAGGTCATTCGGGAGCGACTTGAACGCATTCCAGGGGTGTCGTCGGCAACGCCTCGAGGCGGTCGTCCATTCGAGATTCGAATCACCTTTGATCCTTACAGAGCCGCAGCAATCGGAGTCGACTTGACCCGAATCGGCCAGCGCCTGGGCCAGAACGCGGACGTCTCGGGTGGATTTCAGGAAGTAGGACGCCGTCAGTACACCCTGCGATTTGCCGGCCAGTACGACGTCACCGATCTGGACAACCTGGTTCTGGAATGGCGTGAGGGTCGACCGGTCTACCTGAGTGATGTGGCCGCTGTAGATAAGATCATGCGCGATAGCAGTGGCGTCATGACCCAGAACGCCGGGCCGTCCATTGCCATGAACGTGATCGCCGAGCCCGGCGTCAACGTTCTCCGGGTCATGCGTGATCTCAAGGCTGAAATTGAATCACTGCGTGAGTCACACCTCGAACCGGCTGGCCTAGAAATCCTGCAGGCGTCTGACGACACAATCTATATCCGCGAGTCGATTTGGATGGTGGTGACCAATCTAGTTCTTGGCATGGCGCTGGCAATCGGCGTCCTTTGGTTTTTCTTCCGACGTCTGCGAGCCACCCTGATGGTGGCGCTGGCGATTCCGCTCTGCCTGTGCTTTGCGTTTCTCGTCCTCGATGGCAGCGGCCGAACGCTCAATGTCATTTCTTTAGCGGGACTTGCGTTTGCGACCGGCATGGTGCTCGATGCGGCGATCGTCGTACTCGAGAATATCGTTCGGCAGCGAGAGCAGGGCCGCACCCCTCTTGAGGCGTCCGATCGAGGCACCGGCCAGGTCTGGGGTGCTCTGCTGGCCTCGACCGTCACCACCGTAGCTATTTTTCTCCCCGTGATTTTCCTGCAGGACGAAGCCGGCCAGCTCTTTGCCGATCTGGCGGTGGTGATTTCAGCCGCAATCGTTTGCTCGCTGGTTGTTGCTACCATCGTGATCCCCGCCGCCAGCTACCGATTGCTAGGTGAGGAAGTGATCGAAGACGGTCACCGGGCCTGGTGGCGTTGGACCACGGACAAGGTCATGGCGATCACCGACACCCCGCGACAGCGATGGAGCTGGATTGCTGGGTTGATCGCCGTTCCGATGTTGCTGGGTTGGCTGCTGCTTCCGCCGGCCGACTATCTTCCTGAAGGGAAACAAAACTTCGTCTTTGGTTTCATCCAGACGCCCTCTGGAATGGGCCCTGATACGGCAGAGGCGGAGCTGGTGAATGTCGTCAACGATCGCCTACGTCCTTATATTGAAGGAGAAAAAGAGCCTGCTATCGACAACACCTTCCTCGGATTCTTTGGAACCGGGGCATTTTTTGGCATGCGCGCGGCCAACGAAGAAGAAGTCGACGAACTATTAACTATCGTCAACACAGAAATCCTGGCTGGGTTCCCCGATACCTTCGGTCGGGCGAGCCGCTCGCCGATTTTTGGTGGACGGGGCTCGCGCCAGATTTCCGTCGATCTCCAGGCCGGCAACTTCGAAGAGCTGCTCGCCGCCGGGCAAATCGGGTTTGGTCAAATCACCCGGGCTCTTCCGGGCAGCAGTGTTCGTCCACAGCCTGGCCTGGAACTGGCCGAACCCGAGCTTCGACTGGTCCCTGACGACCGCCGAATCGCCGAGCTGGGCTGGACCCGCACTGATGTGGCAACACTGATTCGAGCCCTTGGAAACGGTGCGTTCCTGGGTGACTATTTTGACGGTGATCGACGACTCGATGTAATTCTCCGAGGCGAGGACTGGTTGACGCCGGAAGAACTCATGGCGATGCCCCTATCGACGCCGTCCGGTCGCATCGCGACCCTCGGCGAGTTAACTCGACTAGAGCGGACTGCGGGCCCAAACCAGATACGCCGAGTTGACCGCCGTCGGACCCTGACGCTGCTGGTTACACCACCCCCGGATATGCCGATGGAAGTTGCTCTTGATACCCTTCGGAGCGAGGTTGAGCCGGCGATGCGCTCCGCGTTGCCCCCCGATGGCGTCGTGACTTATACGGGAACGGCCGAGGCGCTTGATGAAACTCTCGGCGCCCTGCTTGGCAGCTTCCTTCTAGCCATCGTGATCCTCTATCTGCTGATCTCGGCTCTGTTCCGTTCGTTTCTAGATTCACTGCTCGTGCTCCTGACCATTCCGATGGCCACCGTGGGCGGCATCGTCGGTCTGCGCCTAGCGGGTCTGATGACAGGGCAAGCTATGGACATGCTGACTATGATCGGCTTCGTGATTCTGCTGGGTCTGGTGGTAAACAACGCCATTCTCCTCGTTTACCGGGCGCGCGACGGCGAGCGTGAAGGCCTGAGTCGGCGAGACGCCGTCGAATCGGCAGTGCGGTTGCGGCTGCGGCCAATTCTGATGAGTACATTCACCAGTTTGTTCGGTATGCTTCCATTGTTATTGTTGCCCGGTTCGGGCACCGAGCTCTACAAGGGTCTGGCTGCCGTGATCGTTGGTGGCCTTGCGATCAGCACGCTGTTTACTCTGGTCCTGCTGCCGAGCCTGCTGCGCGTGAACGAAGAGAAGTTATCGTCTAGAGTTGATCGGGCACTGCCTGCATGAGGATTGAGGAAATGAGGACGTCGAAACCAATAACTCCGGATATGCGTCCGTCGTGGAGGGCAATCCTGGGTTGGGCGTTGTTCTATGGACTGATGGCGAATTCGGCTTTCGCACAATGGGGCGCTGCATCGCCGGTTCAGGTGGGTGAAGCCCGGGTGACTCCCATGGCGCCGACCATGCAGGTAGCTGGCACTGTGATTTCACGCCAGGATGCACTGCTGTCGGCTGAAGTCGAGGGCCGCCTGGTCAGCGTCGCTGAGGTCGGAACGCGCGTCGAGGCGGGCGACGTGATTGCAGAAATCGAGGACGTTACGCTGAGTCTGCGCGCTGAGGAGCTGGCCGGCGAAGTCACGCGCGTTGAAGCGCGCCTGCGCTTCCTGGAAGGCGAGCTTGTGCGCCTCGAGCGACTGGCAGAAACCAATCTGGCGGCTATTAGCCAGATCGATCAAACGCGCTCAGAGCGCGACGTGGCGGCTAGCGATTTGGTCGTGGTCAATTCGCGCCTGAGTCAGGCCAAGGATCAGCTGGCACGCACGCGCATCAGCGCGCCGTTTCCGGGTGTCGTCGTTGAACGTCGTGCTCAAGCCGGTGAACGGGTTGCCGTTGGGGATGCCGTCATTCGTCTGGTCAACCCAGATAATCTCGAAGTCGTTGCTCGTGCGCCGCTGAACTACTACCGCTACGTGCGAGCAGGGGATCAGCTTGCGGTCAACACTGGAACGGATGATCCGATGATCTCGCCGGTTCGGACGGTTGTCAGTGTCGGTGGGGAAAATCAGCACGTATTTGAACTCCGACTAGATGTGGTTGAGCCCCTGCCGGTTGGTCAGACCGTGCGGGTGACCGTGCCAACGGCCGACGTGCGCCAGGTCCTTGCAGTACCTCGCGACGCGCTCGTGCTGCGTGGAGACGGAATCACGATTTTCATCGTTGACCAGGACAACACGGCCCGGCGAATCCGCGTCACCACCGGAATCGGTGAGGGGGACTGGATCGAGGTCCGTGGGCCGGTCCAGGAGGGGGATCGGATTGTGGTTCGAGGAAACGAGCGACTTCGCCCCGGCCAGGAAGTCAACGTGCAGGCGGCTGTTGAGACACAAGAATCCGCCTGATTCGACCGGCGACCCTGCCTACTGATTTTTTCCGAGCGTCTCCGGTAAGACGAGACCGATTCTGGCGCTATAATTCACCAGTCACGACCTTCGAGTTGGCCTGTCCATTGTCGGTTTCCATCTTATGACCTATTGCGTTGCCATCCGTTTGGAAGAAGGGCTGGTGCTTGCCTCTGATTCTCGCACCAGCGCCGGCGTGGATGATCTAAGTATCTATTCCAAGATGCATCATTTCCAAACGCGCGACGACCGCTTTATCACGCTGCTTTCGGCCGGAAATCTGGCGACCACTCAGGCGGTCACGACGCGACTGGAGCGTGAGATAGAAGACCCCCAGGATGGTCAGAACATCAATTCCTTCGATCATCTCGATGAAGTTGCGCGCTATGTCGGTGATGTCAGCAGCGGCATCCAGACCGATTTTGTCGGTCAGGCTGAACAAACCAGCCAAATGATGCAGGCTTCATTCATACTGGCCGGTCAAATCAGAGAGCGAGATCATGGTGCCTTTTTGATTTATCCTCAGGGTAACTACATCGAGGCGTCGCCGGACAAACCCTTCCTGCAGATTGGCGAAACGAAATACGGTAAGCCTATACTTGACCGCATCATCGAGCCATCGATCAGTCTTGAGCGAGCAGGCCGCTGTGCGTTGGTGTCCATGGATGCGTCAGTGCGCTCCAATCTCACCGTAGGTCCTCCGGTTGAGCTGCTCCTCTATCGACGCGGCCAGCTGCAGTCATTCAATCGCGTGCGCTTCGATGCCGACGATGCCTATTTCCTGAGCTTGCGTCGCGCCTGGTCAGAGGGACTGAACCGACTGTTCCTCGACCTACCGCGCTTCGAGTGGGAATCCAATCAAGACTGATCCGAGCGGCACGTTCCGGCGTCTTCAGGTCCTCTTTAAGGGCTGAAGCCGCTGTTTTTGATGACCTCGTCGACCAGCTTGAGTTTGTCAATAATGGTTGAGGTCAGCAGAAAGGGATAGGGGTCATTTTGATCCATCGACCGCATGATGAGGTTGATCTTGAGGGCTAGATCCACCCAGTGATGGACCTTGTCGTCGACGGTGCCAGACAGCGCGTCGGTCGAGGCCAGACCAATTGCCGCGGCCATCTCCAACGAGTCGGTGATCTGAAGCCAGTGTGCCCAACATTCTGCCCAGTCTTCCCAGGGATGGGCGCTGGCATAGGCGCTAACGTGCGTTTCCTGCCAGTTTTTAAGGGGACCAGAGTTGTAGTAGCGCTGCAGTGCATCGTTGTAGTCGATGCGCTCATCGCCGAAACAACTGCGAATGCGATCCAGCAGGGGACCGTTGGCAACCAGACGGTCCCAATAATAATGGCCGCTCTCATGACGAAAATGCCCAAGCAGGGTCCGCTGCTGTTCATTGAGCTCCTGCCGTCGCCGTTCGCGCTCGATATCGTCGGCTTCAGCAATATTGATGGTGATCAGGCCGTGGGCATGACCGGTCATGACTTGGCTGCCGGTGTGGGCCGCCACGAACTCCAGACAGTCTGGTTGATCCTCCAGAAAAGCAAACGCCAGTCCATCATCGGGATCGACTGACTTGGGGATTACCGGCAGCTTGAGGCGCCTGAGGTCGTAAACCAAGCGTCGTTTTCTCTGCTCGACCCGAATCCAGAGCAATCGGTTTCCGGGCTGCTGCAGATTGGGGATGACCTGATTAAGTCGACACGCCATGCAAAAGGGCTCCGGATCATCAGCAGGAACCATCCAGTTGCAGGCGTCATGGCTGATGCCATTTTGGCACCAGTGGTAGGGCATCGACGGTTGTTGCTCGTCGGCAGTTGGCAGACTGATCCAGCCCTCCTCGCCGTTCGGCTCTAGCGCCGCTAACCTGAGTTCGTCCGGCAGGAAGCCGAGCTTCCTGCCGCAGTTCATACATTCGGTGTTGGAAAAGTAGAGCGTGTTGCCGCAGTGACAGCGGAACTGCTTCAAGACTCGCTCCCGAACCAGGTCTGGCGGATCGCCCGGTCGGTGCCGGCCAGCTCAATCTGAAGCTGATCCATGAAGTTGACCAGTCGCTGGCCCCGAAGGTTTTTGACCTCTGTTTCGTTGACCAATCGCTGCAGTCGCGTCACGATCCGCAGGCTGCGGTCGTCGTCGCCCGGAAGGTGTTCGATCAGGTCCTCTAGCACCAGCAGACAGAACATCACCGACCGTGGGAACTGCCCGTCCCGCAGCAGGAATCGCAGAACATCGCTGCCGCTGACCCGGGAGCGAACGTGACGGCGATACATCTGATAGCCAGTCAGTGATTTGAGGACGCTCATCCACTGAATTGACTCGAAGGGGCCAAGGTCTTCTGCAGTCTCGGGCAACAGGTCATAGCCACGAACTTCAAGGATTCGAGTGATCATGTCGGACCGCTCCAGGTGGCGTCCGATCAGGATGAAGTCGTAGGCGTGGTCGTGGCTCATGGTGCCTTGGAACATGCCGGCCAACTGTTGGCAATCGAGAATCAGTTCCTCTAGAAAATCCTGGCGGCGGCGTTTACTGAGCTTGCCGCTGAGCTGCTCGGTGCTTTTCAGGTAGACCGCGTTCATCTGCTCCCATCCGTCCTTAGGCACCAGATCGCGCGCTGATCGAAGATTCTCGCGGGCATATTCTAGAGTGGCTTTCAGAGAATTCGGGTTGGAATCCTCAGACAGAAGAAACCGAACAACGTGGGTTTCGTCGGTTGGGTGGCCGAGATCGTTGAACAGCGGTGCATTACCGGTAATCCGGATCAATGGCTCCCAGCCCGCGCTGATGCCTGAGGGCAGGTCCAAATTGAGATGGGAGGTTACATTGATCAAGCGCGCAAGATCTTCCGATCGCTCGAGATAGCGTCCATACCAAAAGAGATTTTCAGCCAGGCGGGCAAGCATTACGACACCTCCGTATCGACGATCCACGTGTCCTTGCTGCCACCGCCCTGTGATGAATTCACGACCAGCGAGCCTGCCTTCAGCGCGACGCGCGTTAAACCTCCGTTGGTGACGTAGGTCTGCAGGCCGGACAGCACGAACGGTCGTAAATCAATATGGCGCGGGGCGACGCCGTTCTGTATGAAGGTCGGGCAGGTGGACAGGGCCAGCGTCGGTTGCGCGATGTAGTTGCGCGGGTTCTTTTGTATCAGCTTGGCGAAGGTGTCGCGCTCTTTTTTTGTTGATCGCGGGCCGATCAACATGCCGTAGCCCCCGGATTCGTTGGCTGGTTTGACGACCAGCTCGTCGAGATGATCAATCACATAGGTCATCTCATCGGGATACTGGCATTTCCAAGTCGGGACGTTTTCAATTTTCGGCTCTTCGCCCAGATAGTAGCGGATGATCTCAGGAACATAGGCGTAAACGACCTTGTCATCGGCGACTCCGGCGCCCGGAGCGTTAGCCAGGGCCACGTTGCCTGACCGCCAAGCGCGCATCAAGCCCGGCACGCCAAGCATGGAGTCCTCGCGGAAGGCTTCCGGATCAATGAAGGCATCGTCCACGCGCCGATAGATCACATCGACTGGTTCGAGTCCGCTGATTGTTCGCATGAAGACCTGATCGTTGGTGTCGACCACTAGATCGCGCCCTTCCACCAGGGCGGCCCCCATCTGCTGGGCGAGGTAGGCGTGCTCGAAGTAGGCTGAGTTGTAGATGCCCGGGGTAAGGACCACGACGCTCGGGTAATCCGCGGGACTGGGCGCGAGTGAGGCCAGGGTGTCGTAGAGATGCGACGGATAGTCATCGACTGGCTGGATACCCGAATCATCGAAGAGCTCGGGAAAGACCCGTTTCATGACCTGGCGATTCTCCAGCATGTAGGACACGCCTGAGGGAATGCGAAGGTTATCTTCCAGCACGTACATCGTGCCGTCCGCGTCACGCACCAGGTCCGAGCCGCAGATATGGGCCCAAATGCCCAACGGCGGTGAAATGCCTCGGCACTGCTCTAGAAAGTTTTCCGAGTTGGCGAGCAGCTCGGCCGGGAAGACGCCGTCCCGGACGATTTCCTGATCGTTGTAGAGGTCGTCGATAAAGCAATTCAGTGCCTTGACCCGCTGCTTGAGTCCGGCCTCTATACCCTGCCATTCCTTCAGAGCAATAACTCGTGGAATCAGGTCAAAGGGCATGGCTCGGTCGACGCCGGTGTCCTCAAAGTAGACGCGAAACGTGATGCCCGCGACCAGAGCAGCCAGGTCGCAGGCGCCCCGGCGTTCGCTCAACTCATTTTTATCGAGCCCTTTCAGGTATTTCCACACGGCGCGAGAGGCGACGCGTGGCCGTCCGCCCTTGCCAATCAGCTCATCGTAGAATTCTTTTGGTTCGTAGTCGTCTAAATGCATCCAATTAGGGTAACGCAACGAGGGCAGTAAATTTGGTCGGCCTCGAGGCGAGAGTGGGATCAGATGCAAAAATTCTGAAATTCAAGAAGTTCTTGGGGCGCGTTATGCAAAGCCTCCGCGGTTCCTTCCGACGGCAAAGACCGACTGTTCGCCGTCTTTGACGCAGCGAATATTGCAGCCGTAAAGACGGCTGAGCTGGGCCTCGTTTAGTAGGTCACCACTCGGCCCGAGGGCCCATTCGCCGCCGCCGAATAGCAGCAGGACATGCGAGCAATAGCAGGCGGCCAGATTGGCGTCGTGGAGCGCCATGACGGCCGCACGGCCCTCTTCGGCGACGCGTTTGAAGACTAGATCAAGCACGCTGATCTGATGGGCAGGGTCGAGGTGATTGGTCGGCTCATCAAGCAGCAGAAGCTGCGGGTCCTGAACGAGCAGGCTGGCAAGCGCGAGCCGTCTGGACTCGCCGCCTGACAGGTTGAAGCAGCTGCGCTGAGAGAACGCTCCGAGCCCTACCTCGTCGAGTGCGGCCCGGGCGCGGCGTCGATCGGCTTCGGATTCGCGCGCCAGCGGACCCAGGTGGGGATGGCGTCCGATCAGTGCGATCTCTTCGCAGGAGGCCTCGAAGGCATACTGCGTGTGCTGAAGCAGCAGTCCAAGACGTTGGGCGAGCAACTTTCTCGGCCAAGAACCGAGGGTCCGATCGAGCAGCTTGATCGCCCCTCGGTCGGGCGACCGCAGTCCCGCAATCGTCTTGAGCAGCGTGGTTTTTCCGATGCCATTGGGCCCCAGGACCCCAAGTGTCTGGCCTGGGAAAAGTGTCATCTGCAGCGATTCGACCACACGCGTTGTTCCAATCGAGATCGTCAGATCCTGAAGGCTCAGCACGGGCGCGCTCATCTCAGCGGATACCCCGGGCACGGCGCAGCAGAATCAGGAACAGCGGCACTCCGATCAGAGCGGTCAGCACGCCGACCGGTAGCTGGCGCGGGCTGAGTAGGGTGCGAGCCAGCGTGTCCGCCACCAGCAGAAAGCTCGCGCCGAAGGCAGCCGCTGCTGGCAGGAGGCGTCGGTGATCGGAACCTACGAGCAGGCGCATCAGATGCGGAACAATCAGTCCTACAAAGCCGATTGCCCCGGCCATGGCGACTGCGACGCCAGTCAATAGTGATGCGGCCACAAAGATTTCCCAGAATCGCAGGCGGGTGGGCTCGCCCAGCAATTCGGCTTGGAGAGCGCCGGCACTGAGCACGTTGAGGCTGCGGGAGCGCAACCAGATCAGAATCAGCACTAGGCCGGTCGGTAGCAGCCAGAGCGATGAGGCCTGGGCATGGCTCAGATCGCCCATCAGCCAGAACAGCATCCCGCGCAGACTCGCATCGTCACCGGTGGCCAGGATTAGACTGATCAGCGCGCCCCAGCCTGAGGCCAGCACGACGCCGGTCAGCAGTACGCGAGCGCTTGTCCATGCGCCGTCACCGCGAGCCAGCACAAAGACCAGCCAGGTGGTAAATAGCGCGCCGATGAACGCCAACAGGGGGATCGGCAGCCAGCTGATGCCGAGCGTCATGCCGGCCAAGGCAAACACGCTGGCACCGCCGGACAGACCCAGAATGTAGGGATCAGCAAGCGGGTTACGCAGTAGGACCTGCATCAGACATCCTGCGGTTGCGAGCAGGCTGCCTACGATCAGTGCGGCAATCGCCCGGGGTAGGCGAAGCTCCAGCACAATCCGCTGAAGCGTCTCGTCGGCTTGCCAGGGCCAAATCCAGCCGCTGCTGCCCACGCTAATTGCTAGCAAGACGCTGATCGGTAGGAGGAGTCCAAGAAGCGTAGCAACCCAGCGAACGCGGCGTGGGGACACGATCATCGATGGCTTTGAAGGACGTTCGGAACGATCATGGCGTCGATGCCCTGCGTGCTTGGCAAGAAGCGCTTGAATTGATTACTATTCAAGGCAGTTAAATATTTTGCGGAACGGTATCACAGCCGAAGCCGCCACAAGGCAAATGATCGATCCGGACGGGTTTCGACCCAACGTCGGTATCGTGCTCGCCAAAGGAGATGGCCGGGTGTTCTGGGCGCGTCGCGCTGGTCAGGACGGCTGGCAGTTTCCTCAAGGGGGTATGCGCACCGATGAAACGCCTTTAGAGGCCATGTATCGCGAGCTGTCCGAGGAGACCGGGTTGCGCGCGGAGCATGTAAGAGTTCTCGGCTCAACGCCGGGCTGGCTCCGCTACCGGTTGCCGCGGCGCTTTCGCCGGCGTCATCAAAAACCCCTGTGCGTAGGACAGAAACAGGTCTGGTTTCTGCTGCACTTTCTTGCCGACGACCACCAGGTCAACCTAGACGCCGTTACCGACCCCGAATTCGACCAGTTTCGCTGGGTCGACTTCTGGTATCCGGCGGAGAACGTCATACCGTTCAAACGACGGGTTTATACTCGCGCTCTAGAGCACCTAGAGCCGCTGCTCCCGGTCGCGTCCAAAGCGGCTCGTTCCCGCTAGCGAATTTTTTCACGCGTCTGACCACGCACGCCCCAGGAAGCTGATTTTTGGAACTCATCAACGCTGCCATACTGCTATTCGTGGTCATGGACCCTATGGGCAACGTACCGATCTTTCTGTCGGTGCTTGACAAGGTGGCCCCCGAGCGGCGTTATCGCGTGCTGGTTCGCGAGATGCTGATCGCGCTTGTGATCTTGTTCGGTTTTCTTCTGGCCGGTCAGTACGTGCTGGCCTTTCTCGGACTCGAGCAGGCCTCGATCAGCGTAGCCGGCGGCATCATTCTCTTCCTAATTGCGATGAAAATGATCTTTCCGGTGCCGAGAGTCCTACGGGACGATGAGGAAGATGAGCACGATGAACCCTTCCTCGTGCCCCTGGCCGTGCCGCTGATCGCCGGCCCGAGCGCCATGGCCGTGCTGTTGCTGTTTGTGACCAAGGAGCCCGAGCGCCTGGGAACCTGGTCCCTCGCTCTGATCGCCGCCTGGCTGGCCAGCGCTTTGATTCTGCTGGCGGCACCCCAGCTCAAGCGCCTGCTCGGTCAACGTGGTCTGATTGCCACTGAACGCCTGATGGGGATGCTGCTGGTGGCAATCGCCGTACAGATGCTGCTCGACGGCACCGCTCAATTTCTTGGAGACAACCTATGAGAGCCTCTTTGCTCGCAACACTGTTGCTGATCGCGCCTCTAAGCGCCGAGACCTTCCATGACTCTGATCTTGCGATCGCTCGTGAACTGCGCGAGTCAACGCTAGCCGGCACCGGTGGGTTCGAGATCGTCGAGGATCTGACAACTCGCATTGGCCCGCGCTTGGCAGGCTCCGAAGCTGACGCGCGCGCAGTCGAATGGGCGGTCGAGATGTTAACCGAGATCGGTTTTGATCGCGTTTGGCGCGAACCCGCGACGTTCCCGACCTGGTCCCGAGGCTTCGAAGAGGTCGCCGTAACTTCGCCCGTCGAACAGGGTTTCGAGGCGCTGGCTATCGGCTATTCGCCTGCGACACCGGCCGAAGGCATTGAGGCCGAAGTGGTCATGTTCGATGATCTCGCCGCCCTGGAAGCCGCTGGCGGCGATACGCTCGACGGCAAAATCGTGTTCATCAGAAACCGGATGGAGCGTGCGCGCGACGGGTCAGGCTACGGTCCGGCGGTTCAAGCGCGCGCTCGCGGCGCCATGGTGGCGGCCGAGAAGGGTGCCGAGGCGCTCTTGATCCGATCCATCGGCACCTCCACCAATCGCTTCGCTCATACCGGCGGAATGCGTTTCGACACCGCAGTACGCAGTTTGCCCGCCGCGGCGATTTCCAATCCGGACGCCGACCAGCTCGAACGGCTGATCAACTTGGGCGAGCCGGTCACGGTTCGGATGAATATTGCTGCGCAGACTAATGAGGCCTACACCAGCCACAACGTGATCGCTCAGATTGACGGCCAGCGCTTTCCCGAACAGTTTGTGGCGCTGGGGGCGCATCTGGATTCCTGGGACGTCGGCACCGGCGCCCTCGACGACGGGGCTGGCGTGGCGATCGTGACCGAGGCCGCACGTCGCATCCTTGAACTGGACCAGCGCCCGGATCGCTCGATTCAGGTCATCCTTTTTGCCGCCGAGGAAATCGGTTTATGGGGCGGACGTGCATGGGCGCAGGCTCGAAGGGAGCAAATCGAGGCGGTACATGTCGCCGCCGAATCCGATTTTGGCGCCGGTCCCATTTACTCGATGAGTGCTCGGGTGGTCGAGTCCGCTCGACCGGTGATCGAGGCGATTGCCGCCGAGCTGGCACCGCTTGGAATAGAACTGAGCAATGACTGGACTGCCAGCGGTGGCCCGGACTTTCTCCCGGCTCTGCCGCTTGGCCTGGCGGTGGTTGATCTCGATCAGGACGGTACGAATTATTTCGACTATCACCATACCGAAAACGACACGCTCGACAAGATCGATCCCGACGCGTTGCGCCAGAACGCCGCCGCTTATGCGGTGCTCGCCTGGCTGGCCGCGCAATCGCCTCTTGGTTTCGGGTCCGGTCCTGGGTTGCTCGACCAGGAGCGCGAAGACGAATCGTGAGAAAAGTCACCTGTTTTCCGGCTTGGGGACAGGCCTCCAGCGAGGATCAGCGCGATATCGTCGAGTTTTGGCTGCGGGAGAAGGCCCTCCTTTCAGCCGAGGCGGCGAGCAATCGAGTAGGGCAGGTGGTGATGTTTGCCCGTGATCAAGATGATCAGGTGGCGGGTGTCTGCACGGCCGTTCCGCAGAGCCCGCCTCGGCTGGGGCAGCCGGTGTACTTTTATCGCAGTTTTATTGCCCCGAAGTATCGACAGACCCTGCTTGTTTTCCGCATGTTGAAAAAAGCGGTCGCGCTGCTGGAAGCCGATGCCCGCGAGCACGGATGGCCCTGCATCGGAGTGCTGCTTGAGCTGGAAAACGAACGTTTCAATCAGCGCGGCAGGATGCCGGTTTGGCCGGGCATCGATTTTGTCTATATTGGTAAAAGCCCGCGCGGTTTTGAGTGTCGAGTGCACTGGTTCGCAGGAGCGCGCCTAAAGTCCTGACCTCTGATCTTAACTCCCAGTGCTGCCTGCGGCGTCATCCGCCGATCGTTGGGCGATCACCAGGCGATGGCGACCCTCACTCTTGGCGCGATAGAGCGCCTCATCGGTTCGCTTCCGCAAGGACTCAAGCGATTCATCGGCCTCGGCGACCCCCAGGCCGAAGCTAAGGGTGATCGGTGGGTCGGTTCGGCGGCGCATTTTCCCCGTTAAGCGATTCCGTAGAGTCTGGACGCGCTCGACGGCCTGGTCTTGACTGTAGTCGAGCAGTCGGATCGCGAACTCTTCACCGCCGATGCGGCCGATGAGCTGCTCTTCTCCGAAGATTTCCCGCAGCAGCCGTGCGGTCTGGCGCAGTACCTCGTCGCCGATCTGATGCCCGAAGCGGTCATTGACCTGCTTGAAATGGTCGATATCGGCCAGAATAAGGACGAGTGTTTGATTCCGACGTTTTTCCATTTCCCGTTCGAACTGTTTGAAGAAGCGCGTGTGGTTAAACAGCTTAGTCAGTCCATCCCGGTCTGCGAGACGTCGATAGTGACGGCGCTCTTTGAGCGTGTGCACCAGCCCCGTCAGCAGTAGCAGGGCGGAGGCAATACCACCGATCAGGGCCAAGGTCAGGAGGCGTCGACGTTGGATACGGCTTTGCTCAGTCAGTTCGTCAAAGCGTTCCTGCTCACGCAGAAGGCTGATTTCTTTGGTCTGAAGAGCCTGATCGAAGCCCATTGAAAGCTGGGCCAGGCGCAGGGAGTTGGTTTGCTCCATATGCTCCCGGCTGATCCCGAGCTTGGCCTTGTAGAAGGCGGCAGCGGTTTCCAGATCCCCCATCCGGCGAGCGGCTTCGGCCGCACCATCAAAAGCATTAGCCAATTGATCCCTACGTTGACTCGATCCCAGTTCCTTGCTCAAGGCCTGATAGCGGTCTAGCGCGGCGGCATAGCCACCCCGCTCCAAATGGATCCGAGCGCGAACGAGCTCGCTCTCAATTCGAGCGTGGTGGAATAAGCCCTGGTTCTCCTCCAGCGCGTCGTCAAGCAGGCGTTCGGCGCTGTCGAGTTCCCCCGTGGCAAGTGCCAGGCGAGCCAGCAGATTTCTGATCCGGATCATCATGATCTTATCGTCGACCCGCTCGCAAAGCTCAAGGGCACGCTGTCCAAGCGCCGCGGCCGGGGCAAAGTCATCCATCGCGGCATGGGCTTGGCCCAGCCAAGTCGAAGCCATGCACTCCAGGCGAGGATCGTTGGCCTGTTTAGCGCTTGACATGGCCCTTTCTGCGTAGTCCATCGCCAGCCAGCTGTCCCCGGACCGGCTGTGAAAGGTGCTGACCGTGCCGAAGACCATGGCCTTTTCCTTCGGCGAGTCGAATTCATCGAGCAGACTCAAGGCGTTGTTGAGCTGGGTGAAGGCAAGCTCGTAGCGTCCGGAGTTGATCGCCAGCCTGGCTGCCAGGCGCATGGCCTTCACTCTTTGGTCCAGGGCCTGCAAGCTCCCAGTTATTGCTAAGGCGCGCTCGATCGCTTCTTCATCGTTTCCCTGCAGCGCGATACTCTGAATCAACATGAGCTCAATGTCGGTGCGTTGTCGAGGGGTGGCGCTTTCGCCTTCCGCTTCCAATTCCAATTCGCGCAGCATCTGAAGACCCGCCATCATGGGGTCGGTGATGCTCAACTGCCGGGCCATGTCGATTCGGTCCTCAAGATCGGTCGCAGCTGCTGAAATCGCTATCGTTCCGACCCAAAAGACAGTCAAAAGGCGTGCGCCCCAGATGCCATGGGAAGTGAGGGCCCTAACGGTCATCAGCCGTCACGACGCGATCCCGCCCGTCTTGCTTGGCCTTGTAGAGGGACTGATCAGCGCGTTTACGCAGCTGCTCGATGGTTTCAGAGCCGTCAAACTGTGCCACGCCAAAACTCATGGTGACCTGTGCCCTCTGGTCCCTGCTGCGAGCAGTATTTATGCGTCGCCGCAGCGCGTTGACACGGGACTGAACCGCAGCTATTGCTTGCCCCGGGCAGGCGATGGCGAATTCTTCCCCGCCGACGCGGCCTAAAATCGTCGCGTCGCCAAACTCCGCTCGCATTCGACTGGCAACGCGCTGAAGCACTTCGTCACCAACCAGATGCCCCAGTTGGTCGTTGACCTGCTTGAAGTGATCGATGTCGCCTACGGTCAGCGTAAAGGGTTGCCCGTTGGCAATGCAGCGATTCAGTGCGCTATCGGCAGCCTCAAAGAAGCTGGTGTGGTTTAGGAGCTCGGTGAGGCCGTCCTGGCGCGAGAGGTTCTGGTAATGACGCCGTTCCTGCGATGCCCGAAATAGCCCCAGCGCGAGTAGCGCAATTAGAACGCCAGCACCTAGCTCTGCGCTTCGTCGCAACGTGGCCTGCTGCCGGGTGGTTGTCCTCTCCAGCTCGCTGACTCGAGCTTCTTCCTGCAGCAGGGCGAGTTCCCGGCGGCGAGCGTCCATGTTGTATTGGATTTCAAGGAAGGCGGAGCGGCGCGAGCGCTGCCGGGCGGCGTGACGTTCGCGGGCGACCGACTCACGCTGCAGGTGTTCGATGGCAGCAGAAAAGTCCCGGTCCCGCTCGGCGAAGCGCGCCGCCAGCTGATGGGTGCGCGCCTTGCGATCCCAGTAGCGACGCGCCCGGAAATGGGAGACCAGCTCATCAATCAGCGCGGCATCGGGCGCGGGTCCTCCTTGACGCAGCTGTAGGTCCATCATGCGCAGTCGGGTTAGCAAGGACCCGCTGAGATGACCGATGGCGTGCTGGAGCGTCAGGGCCTGAGCCAGCCACTGCTCGGCCTCTGCCAGTTTGCCCTGCTGTAGATGGAGTTCTCCGATCAGGCTCTTGAGAGCGCCTGTGAAGTGGCCGTTCTGTTCACTTAAGCAATGTTCCAGCCCCTTGCTCGCGGCCTCTAGACTGGCCCCGCTGTCGTCGCTCATCTCGAGTGCGGCCGTCAAGCGTTGCCACGCCACACAGGGACTGCCGCCCGTCGCGTTTGATGGAACCCTGATCGCGAAGTCAATGGCGCGCCTGGCCAGAGCGATGCCTTGCTCGACTTCGCCGGCTTCGGCATAGAGGCGGCCGGCAATGCCGAGCAGCCCTGCATGCGCGGCTGGGCCCGCAACTTCTGGCAGCAGATTCATGCCGGATCTGACATAGGCAAATGCCCGCTCGTAACTACGTTCAGCGGTGGCTAAATTGGCGGCGAGCGAAAGCGCGTGAACGTGCAAATCCGGTTCCAGACGACGCGCTAGGACTTGCTCGATCAATTCCAGGCCGGCCGCGGGCGCCCCGCCCAAGGCAAGATTATGAGCCAGCGCCAGGTCGTATCGATTGCGCTGGCGAACGCTAGCGCGCGCGAGCTCGGGTTCGATGTCTTCGAGAATCGACCGTCCTGATCGCCAGTGGGTAGTGGCATTGAGCTGGCGCGCCAGTGCAAGTTGCTCATCAAGGGCATCCTCGGCTAGCGCCCGAGTCAACGCATCGGAAACAAATAGGGTAGCGGTCAAAATCATTATCACCATGAATCCAGGTGACGTTTTAGACGCGACCGACCAGGATCGTCCTTCCCAGACCGACAGGCCAGACCGGCATCCCTTCAGCTTTGGACGCCAAGACCACACAATTTATTACCCCCGAAAAAATAATAAGCCACCGACCACAATAGCGGTTTGATTGATCCGGCGCAATCGGGATAACTTGTCAGTCGTTTTCTATGGCGTCAAATCGTGCAGCCATTGCTTTGCTGATTCTTACCGGCCCTGACGCGTCCAGCAGCAGGGATTCGCTCACGTTCATGGATTCAGCGACCATCGCCCATTCTTCGACACCTCCTACAGCCAGCGCGGTCGCTGCCGCGTCTGCCAGAGCCGGATCGCGATGAATGACAGTGGCCTGCATGAGATGCCCGAGTGCCCGGCCGCTTTTCGGGTCGAGCAGATGCGCGTAGCGATCGCCCTGCCATTCGCCCCAGCGGCGCGCCGTGCCGGACGAAAATACAGCGATCGGACCTTGAACATCGATCACCTCGAAGATCCCACCGCTGCCGTTGCTGATCGCGACTGACCAGGATTTTTCACCCGGGCCGCAGACCATTACATCACCCCCAAGGTTGACCAGGGTATCTCCTAGTCCGATCGCCGTAAGATGGTCGCAGGCCCGGGTTGCGGCATGACCCTTGGCCAGACCGCTGAAATCAAGCTGCACTGCGGAATTCCTGCTGCGGACCTGCGCGCCGTCGATCTCGATATCGAGTGCACTGGGCCGGCGCGCCAGCCACCCATCGATCTCCGCGTTGGAAGGTGGTGGGGCCTGAATCGGATAAATTGAAGTGTGAAAGCCCCAGAGCTCGATCAGGCCGCCACTGGCGGCATTGAAATGACCCAGGCTAGCGCGCTCGAAGCGCTGGGCATCCAGGATCATGGCGAGTAGCTCGGGTGCGGGTTGCGACCATCGCCCAGCGGCCAGGTCGCCATTCAGATCGTTCAGCGCACCGGGTTCCCAGGGATGCCAGTCCACGTGCATTGCTTGAAACTCCGCGCCCAATTTGCGAAGCGCGGCCTCGGCCTGCGCCCGATCATCGCTTCGAATAAGCACCTCGACATCGGTACCAAACACCATGAAGCGACCGCGAACAGGCTCCGTAGGACTTGAACAGGCAAGTAAAACCAGGGCGCTTGCCAGTGCCAGCACACCGGTCGTCGAGGTTGAATTCTCAAATCGTCTCACTGTGCTCTTGCGGTGATTCCTTAGTTTTCATCTCAGTCTCTCCCAACAGGTTACGCTTGGCGAGTGATCACGACTAGCGAATCCAGCGCAGTGCGAGGTAGACGGTACGGCCCGGGGCGTTGAAGCCGATCAGGGGGTCGTAGTCGCGGTCGGCTAGGTTGTCGAGCCGGCCTTCGACGCGCCATTGGTTCGAGAGAGTTATTCCAGCGCTGGCGTTGAGTAGGGTGTAGCTAGCCAGCGCGACCTGTCCGATATCCTTTCGAGTACCGGCGTGGACGACTTCTGATCCGATCCAGGCGCCGGTTTGAAACAAGTAATCGATTCTCGTGCTGGCCTTAAAGCGGGCGCGGCGCAGCAGGTCAAGGCCGGTGTCGCGGTCTTCGGTGTTCTGCCAGCTGGCCTGACTGTTCAATAACCAGCTGCCGCGACGCAGCAGGTGAGTCAACTCGGCACCCTGGATCTCAGCACGGCGGATGTTGATGGCCTGAAAGTCGGCCCCCGCAAAGTCGATCAGATCGTCAATTCGGGTCTGGAACAGGTTCAGGTTCAAGCGATGGCCCGAGTCTCCGCGCCACTGAAGGCCCAATTCAACAGACGTTGAGGTCTCGGGCCCGAGCTCCGGGTTTCCGGAAAACGATCCAAAAAAGCCCGGTGAGAAAAGTTGATTGAAGGTCGGGGCACGAAAGCCTCGCCCTAGAGAAGCCTGCACGCGCCAGCGCTTAAAAAGATTCCATCCAGTCGCCAGGTTGCCGGTGATCTGGCTGCCGAACTCCGAGTCACGATCTAGGCGAAGGCTGGCTTCGAAGTCGATGCGCCCAATGCGGCCGTCGACCCCGGTCCAGGCGCCAAGATTGCTTCTATCTCCCTCCCAGATGTCGCGGCTCTCGCCAGACTCGTCCCAGCCGTCGACGCCAAGCATCCAGCGCAAGTCTTGAGCCAGCTTACGCTCGGCCTGCAGACCTGCCTGCAGGCGGCGGGTGGTCAGGTCGGTCTGGCCGAAGTCGGTCCGGGTCGTGAGGTGGTCACGCAGGGTCAGGAGCTGCGCCGACCAGCTCCAGCCCTGATCCTGGTTGATCCGGTAGTCGAGGCCGCCGGAGTAGTTGAGCAGGTCGGATTCGCCTTGGTCGAACTCGATATCGCTCTGGCTGCCTCGGGCATGGGCCTCCAACGTGCCGCCGCCGAGGTCGAAGTCGGCGCGCAGCGCGGCGCTGCTTTGATCGAAACCGTCGTCATCAGGATCGAAGGCGAAGCCCTCGGGGTTCTGGGTGGAGAAACCATCGACCGAGCGATGCGAGGCGCTCAAGCTGAAGCTCTGATTGCCGGTCGCGACCGAGACTCCACGATCCCCGTAGCTGCCGACTGCGACTCGGACGGTTGGGGACTCTGAGCGACGGGTAAAGATCTGGATCACGCCGCCAATGGCGTCCGAGCCCCAGCGCGCGGCCCTCGGTCCGCGAACAATCTCTATGCGATCAATTAAGGCCGGATCCAGGGTCTCCCAGGTGAATGCTCCGGTGCCGGCGGCCGCCACGCGCACGCCGTCGATCAGCACTAGGCTGTGGTTGGAGTTGCTGCCGCGAAGAAATACGCTAGTCTGCCCACCAGGGCCCCCGGCGCGGCTGATGTCGACGCCGGGCTGCAGTCGTAAGAGCTCCAGAATATCCGGGGCCTGGCTGCGCTCAATGGCGTCGCGGTCGATGACGGTCGCCGCGCTGAGCTGGTCGCTGACCGGGCTCTCGGACCGGTTTGCGGTAACAACCAGCGGCTCGCTGGCCTCGATGATGGGATCGGGGCTGATTCGGTTGCGGGAATCACCGATGGACTCGTTGCCCGAATAGGCATGAATAGGGGCGCAGATAAACGCCAAACCGGCCACGGCGAACCGAGAAAGAGTGGTCAACAACATCGTGCGTGCTCCTCGCGCTCACCCGCGCGTTGCGCAGATTGGGCGAGGTGGCGAAGGGACGAGTCTTTCCGGCCAGTGGGCAGCCAGGGTCACGTCACCCAGGATTGCCCGCCGCAACCTGATGGTTGGTTGTGTTGCAGGCCGGTCTCCTGACTTCCGAACGATGACAGCCCTGACTCGGTGCCCGGCAAGCGGGCCTCCCTGAATCGGTCATCGCGTTCGCACCTTCCCCGATCGGGTGGTGTTGAGCAAACGGATCGACGTGCCACGAGCGCGCCGACCCTCGGTTACAGTTGCGGGGGCAGTGCCGGACTCTTACCGGCTTCCCGTTTCACCTCAGTGAATGCTCCGATCCACGCAAAGGCACCTGCAAATTGATCGCTGCAGTGAATGCGTAATGCTGCAGCAGGCAGCAGTATAGCTCGTGTAGTGGTGGTGAACCAGCGGGGGCTGATGGGAGTGGCTGCGCCGGCCCATTCTGCCAAACCAAAAAAAACGGCGGAGCGCACGACCAGCGCTCCACCGTTTAAACGCGCTTATCTCCAGCGCAGACCCGCTAGAGATTAGGCTGCTTTTTTATTTGTCTTGCCCTTGGCTGTCTCGCGACCTTCGTCGCGCGCGCTTTCAGCAGTTTCGTTGAGGCCGCCCTGAATTTCTTCCAGATCGAAGTCGTCGACCGAAATGACCTCCAGCACGCGAACGCGCAGATCGCTAAGCAGCTCGGCTTCTGCCTCCGTGATCACGCCATTCTGGACCGCCTCTTCCATCTGGTCTTCAAACGTATATTTCGTGATTTGGCCGGCACGCTGTGCCTTGAGCAGCTTGCGCTCGAGGGGCTCAGCCGCGATCACGTCCGGCAACAGGCGCTCCATAACGCCAACTGGGTGACCGGAACGGTCGGAGTTATAGATGCCGCGGGTCAGGCGAGTGCGGGTTTCCGACGGTGAAAGCAGCAAGGCCGCGACCTTGTGGCCAAGGCGATCGTTTGGCGCGCGCTCCTGGCGACCCAGGGGAAAGACGATGAAGCGCAGGAACGGGCGCGCCCAGGAGAGTGGGTAGTTGTCGATCACGCCGCGAATGGCGTGCTGGATCTTATAGATCGCATCGTGGAAGGCCCAGGCCAGGATCGCCTGGTCAGCGGCCGGGCGACCGTCATGTTCGAAGCGGCGCAGCATGGCCGAGCAGATGTAGAGCTGGCTCAAAACGTCAGCCAAGCGGCCGGAAATCTTTTCCTTCTGCTTGAGCTTGCCGCCGTAGGTCAGCATGGCCACGTCGGCCAGCAACGCAAACGCCGAGGAGTAGCGGGTCAGCTTGCGGTAGTATTTTCGCGTGCGGCGATCGCCCGGCACCACGGCAAAGCGAGCGAAACTCAGGCCCAAAACCAAGGATCGAACGGCACAGGAAATGCTGTGGCCCACGTGCGAAATAAGGAGGCGGTCAAATTCGACCAGGCGCTCGTCTTCATCCTCGATTTGGAGAGCCTGCAGCTCCTTAAGAACATAGGGATGGCAGCGAATCGCGCCCTGGCCGAAAATCATCAGCGAGCGCGTTAGGATATTGGCACCTTCAACCGTGATCCAGATGGGTGCTCCCTGCCAGCTGCGACCGAGGTAGTTCTTCGGTCCCAGGATGATGCCCTTGCCGCCATGGATGTCCATGGCGTCCTTGATGATTTCGCGACTCATTTCGGTGGCGTGGTACTTTGCGATCGCGCCGGGCACAGCCGGTTTTTCACCATCATCGACGGCCGAGGCGGTCTGACGGCTGAGCGCTGACATGGCGTAGGTGTAGCCAGCGATTCGGGCCAGTGCTTCTTCGATCCCCTCAAAGCGCCCGATCGGTAGATTGAACTGCTTGCGGATGCGCGCATACGCGCCAGTGGCGAGCGCGGCCATCTTGGCACCCCCCGTTGATGAAGACGGCAGGGAAATTGCTCGGCCGACCGACAGCGACTCGACCAGCATCTTCCAACCCTGTCCGATGTGTTTCTCGCCGCCGAGCAGGAAATCCAGCGGGACAAAGATGTCCTTGCCGCGAATGGGTCCGTTCGGGAACGGGTTGTTGAGGGGGAAGTGACGGCGTCCGATGTCCAGGCCGGGCAGATCGGCTGGCAGCAGGGCCAGCGTGATACCAATGTCCTCGGTCGTTCCCAAATGGCCGTCCGGATCATATAAGCGGAAGGCTAGGCCAACGACGGTCGCGACAGGTGCCAGGGTGATGTAGCGCTTCTCGAAATTTAGCTTGATGCCGAGGGTTTCCTTGCCCTCCCATTCGCCCTTGCAGACCACGCCGTAATCCGAGATGGAGGTCGCATCCGAGCCGGCCGTGGTCGAGGTCAGGCCGAAGCAAGGAATTTCGCGCCCGTCGGCCAGGCGCGGTAGATAGTGGTTCTTCTGCTCTTCGGTGCCATAGTGCAGCAGCAGTTCGGCGGGCCCGAGTGAATTGGGTACCGCCACAATCGATCCGACGGTTGAACTGATGCTTGAGCATTTTTCGAGTACAGCTCGATGGGCGACTGCCGAAAAACCCAGTCCGCCGTACTGCTTAGGAATGATCATGCCGAGGAAACCATGGGCCTTCATATGCTCCCAGGCCTCGGCACTCAAGCCAGCGCGATAGTGGGAGACTTCCCAATCATCAACCATATCGCAGAGTTCTTCGAGAGGGCCGTCGACAAAGGCCTGTTCTTCGGTAGTCAACTCGTGCAGTGGCTTCCTGATGAAGCGCGACCAGCGCGGACGGCCGGTAAACAGCTCGCCTTCGAATCCAACGGTGCCGGCATCCAGCGCAACCTGCTCGGTGTCCGAGATCTGAGGCACCATGGCCTTGAAGGTATCCAGGATGGGGCCCGTGATCAGCTGCCTGCGAATCGGAAGATAGTTGAGCGGAATTGCGACCGCGGCGAATAGAATCCAGCTCAGGGTCAGGAGGACCCAGCCGGGTTCGCCCGCGAACGAAAAGCCGAGCAGCACCGCGCCAATGACGCTGGTCCAGATCGGCACGGCGGTTTTGAAATAAGCGCAGGCCAATCCGGCGATGGCCAGCACGGCGAAGAAAAGAAAGGTGGTCATGATTTGTTGTCTCCTACTTTGGCCCGCCGCCTAATGAACGGCATGATGGCGCTCAGAAACTGATCGTTCGAGTCACCCGCCACCATGTGACCGGCCTTGCTGACCTCGATATGTTCTGCGTGTGGTGCAAGCTTCAAAAATTCATCAGCGTGTTCTCCGCCGATTAAAACGCTCTTGCCGCCGGTCACCAGGAGCGTCGGCAGTTTGAGTCGCCGACTGGCCGACTGCAGCCTCGACTGAAGATTGCTGCTTTTTTCGGCCAGCGCGAGCATGGCAGGATCCCAGTGCCAATACCAGCGCCCATTGGACGCTTGGCGTAGGTTACGTTTCAGGCTGCCGCTCAGGTTGGTTTTAGAGCCGTCGTCCTTGCGTCGGTGGGGCAGAAAGCTGCGGATTGACTCTGACGCTTCCTCAAGCGTGGAAAATCCGTCGGGGTTCTGCCGCATGAACGCCAGGATGGCGCTTACGCCGCGCTCGTCCCAGCGGGGTGTGATATCAACGAGCACGAGTGAATCGAGCTCCACCTTAGGCTTTTCGGAATGGGCCAGCAAGGCGCCCAAGCCGCCCATTGATGCGCCAATCACTACCGGTGGCTGGGGCAGGGAATCGCAGACGCGGCGGAAATCTTCCACAAACTGGTCGAAGTCGTACTCACCGCTCGGCGCGCGATCGCTCTCCCCGTGACCGCGCGCGTCATAGCTCACGGCCTGCCATCCGGCAGCGGCCAGTCTGCGGCCAGTGTCCTCCCACGCATATTGGGTCTGGCCGAAACCGTGCGCCATAAGAACGACCGGCGCTCGGTCATCGCCGTAATAGCGCAGGCTCAGCCGAATCCCATCGTCGGTCCAAATCTGCCGTCTGCGGATATCGTCGTTGAGTTTACGTACTGCTTCCATACGCATGAGTATGGGGTTACCCTTAGTGATAGTCAATGATGCAGCAGACCGAATTTCAGGGCAACATTTGTGCCCGCTTGGAGGCTCATTCGGGCCGTCGAACACATCAGAGTATGATACCCAGTCATGAACAGATCCACCACAGCCAAGACGCCGGTTTCCGACCGCGTCACCCTGACGCCGGACGACTGGGAACAAGCTGCCCTGGAATTGATCGCAGATCAGGGCCTGAGTGCGCTCGGGGTCGAACCCCTGGCGCGCCGCCTCGGGATCACCAAGGGAAGTTTCTACTGGCATTTTTCAGGCCGCGATGATCTGCTCAAGCGCGCCCTGACGCGCTGGGAAAACCAGGACAAAATTCATCTGGATCAAAGCCTGATCGCCGACGATCGCCCGGCAGAGCGTTTGGCCCAGTTCGTGTGGCGCACCAGTCGCCAGACGCTTACCCATCGAATCTGCGTCGCCCTGTGCGCTATGCCGAACGATGAACAGGTTGGGCCCGTCATAAAACGCGTGACAACTCGTCGGATCAACTACCTGGCCGCCGCCTTCACGGAACTCGGTCTCAGCCCTGAAGAGGCACGGCATCGCGCTACCTTAGTGTATTCGTCCTACGTGGGCTATCTGCACCTGCAAGCCCAGGGTTTGGTCGCCGACCGGGATGAGCCGGCCTTCGATGCCTATGTCGGTCATGTTATCGAGACCCTAGTGGATCTGGACATAGCCGGTGCCGATGTGATCCTTCCCCGAGCCGCCGATCAGCCGACGGGTTGACAGCTACTTTCCATCCGACGGCACGCTTCGGACGATTCAAGGGCGGTGGGCTTGACCCAAATACTCGCGGCTCTGCATTTCGATTAGCCGCGATGCGGTGCGCTCGAAGGGCGCCCGCAGGCGCTTGCCGATGTAGAGATTATCGGGGGACGCCGCGGCTGAGATGATCAGCTTGACCGATCGGTCGTAGCACTCGTCGACCAGATGGATAAAGCGCCTGGTCGGGTCATTCTGGTCATCATCCAGAATCGGGACATTGCTGATCATCAGAGTGCTGAATCGTTTGGTCAGGTCGATATAGTCCGCAGCCGCCCGTGGTCCGCGGCACAGGGTGTCGAAGCTGAACCAGGCCAGAGATCCGGCTCGATTGATTGCCTTAATGTCGCGACCACGCACCGACAGGATCCTGGCGTGTTGGGTCTCAAAGGCGGCCAGCGCCCGGAATTCACCCTCCAGTGCAGTAATCGTTTTTTCCGATTCCGGCCAATGATAGACCGGATGGCGCGTCAGTTCGCGCAGTCGATAGTCCTCATCGGCGTCCAGGTTGAGTAGTTCGCATCGGTTCTTGAGAAGCTCGATGGCCGGCAGAAAGCGTGCCCGCTGCAGCCCATCGGCATAAAGATGATCAGGTTTAGTGTTGCTGGTGGTGAATAGCACGACATCGAGTTCTGCCAGCTGGTGAAGCAGCTCGCCTAGGATCATCGCGTCGCCGATGTCATCGACGTGGAATTCATCCAGGCACAGAACCCGCGCCCGATCGGCGATCGTTTTGGCCACGCGCGTTAGTGGCTGACGCTTGCCCGTGAATCGGGTTAATCCATCGTGCACCGAGTCCATGAAACGATGGAAATGGGTCCGCAGGACAGGGACGTCGGCATCGTCCAGACTAGTGGCCAGCAGGTCCATCAGCATGGTTTTTCCGCGCCCAACCTTGCCGTGCAGGTAGATCCCTCGCACCGGTGCCCGGGCTCGGCGCCAGGGCCACCATGATGCGCGAGCCGTCTTGGCCAAGGCCTGGTAGCGCTGATCGAGGATCCTGGCCAAGGCCAGCTGTCGGGCGTCGGAGATTAGCTGACCCTGATCGACTTTTGCCTGATAGCGGGCAAGCGGACCGGGCGGCGGTTGCGGGCTCAAGGTCGGTCGCTGAGTAGAGAATCAGGCCAGGTCGGTTTGCACGTGATTCTTGATCAGCCCGCGCAAATCCATCAGGCGCCGATGGAAGAAATGCCCGGCACCTTCCATGATGACCAGGTCGGGCGGCTGATCGAGTTGCTCGGACCAGCGAATGACGGCGTCAGAAGAGACCACGTCGTCTTCGTCACCCTGGACGACAAGCCAGGGGCAGTTCGGCGGAGGCAGACGCTCGAATTCATAGCGCTCTACGGGGGGTGCGATGTTCAGCAAGCGACGAACAGGCAGGTCCTGGGCTGCGCGCAGAGTGATGTAGGCGCCGAAGGAAAAGCCACCCAACCACAAGTCCGTGTCCGGCCGGACTCGACGAACCCAGTCGACGACGGCGAGTAGATCGTCGGTTTCTCCGTTGCCCTCGTCGTAGTCGCCTTCGCTTTCGCCAACACCGCGATAATTGAAGCGGACCGTAGCCAGACCGATTTCGCGCAGGGCTCGCTCCATGATCGTCACCACCTTGTTACGCATCGTGCCGCCGTGGAGAGGATGGGGATGGCATAACACGGCGGTCACTGGAACGCGCTGGTCAGGTTCCGGCTGATCACTCAAACATTCCAGTTTGCCGGCAGGCCCGGTGAGCTGGAACTCTCGGATTTTTTCAGGGAAATGATCGGGGTCAAGCACGCCTGATCACGCTCCGGAACTTGTCACATGGCGACGGGACGGCCATCATACCGTAATGTCCTTAACGCGTCTTCTAACCTGAATCACCTCGCCCATCTTGTGCTAGCGGGCCCTTCAGAGGGCCTGCGTCTGGGCGCTTTCCTGGGGGACCACATAAAGGGTCGGGTCGCACTTCGCGAATTGCCCGAAACTTGGGCAGAAGGCGTCCAGCTTCATCGATGGATCGATCGCAGCTGCGACCAGCACCCGAGCGTCCGCTCGCTGACTAGTCTCTGGGATGGCCCCTGGCGGCGCTATGGCCCGATCATCCTGGACGTCCTCTTCGACACCATGCTGACCCGGCACTGGAATCAATTTGGGCCGCTACCACTGAAAGAGTTCGCCCACAACATCGACAGGCTACTGTCTGCACATTGGACCCACCTACCTAACCGACTAAAGCGCTTCGCCCGCTGGGCACAGGCTAATTCACTGTGGACGCGCTATGACGATCGGCGGATGCTGCAGTTGATTTTCGATGGCATCCAGCGACGTCATGGGCGACCTAGCCCCTTGAGCGACGGTTTGAGCCGACTCGACGGCTGGGAATCTGAGATCGAGGCGACCTTTTTCGACGTATTCCAAGATTTGCGGCGCGAGATTGCGGCAGAGCCTCGGCAGCCGGGTTAACTCCTATCGGATTCAACCGCCAGCGTGATCGACAATCGCTGAGAGGTCGTCCGACAATTCTGGAAAAACCGGCGCCGAGAGTTCGGTTGCATAGAACACGTGTTTACTCAATCGCCCCGAGCATGAAGTCCACTGAGGCGGCAACCTGTTCGTCGCTCAGGTCGGCCCGACCGCCCTTCGCTGGCATGGTGCCGATACCGTTGATGGCATGCTCGACCAACACGTCCCGACCCTGATCGAGACGCGATTCCCAGGCCGAAGCGACCAGCTGCGGCGCGCCCGCCGCGCCGATTTCGTGACAAGTGCCGCAGGCGCGATCATAGATCAGCTGACCGTCGAGCGAGCCGTCGAAGGCAACGCTAGTTGCTGCGGTCGTTGCGGCTTGAGCGGCCGCTTGTGCCGCCGCCCGTCCGGTGTCACCTGAATAGACTGCAGCGACTGGCGCCAGGCGCTCAAGCAAAGCTTGGGTCCTGGCGGTGTTTTCACTGGGCTCACGCGTTGAGTTAAGCGTTGTCGCAACAGCAATAATTATGAGAGTGAATGCAACCAGTGCGACTAGCACCAGACTGAAACGCTTGATGAATATCTGATCGTCTTGTTCGGACACGCCGGATCAACCTCGATTCTGGCCAGGGTGGAATGGTTCGGATTTCCGTAGAGCAACGCTATTGCTATTGCCCCCAGAAGACGATCAATTATAACGTAGTCTAGAGATTAGACGCGTGATTCAGGGTTGCGCATCTTCAGGATTAAGCGTGCTGAATCGAAGGCTCATCAACCAGGCCAGGATCACAATAGAAAATGGTAGCGCGACACGAATGAATGACTGCTGGCTCAGTCCTAGCAACAGGCACAGGGGCAGGAGCCAGCAGGCGGCTGACAACAAGCCAGCCCAGCGGGTTCGAGCCAGGCCCGTGGACATAAGTGCGGATGCGGTAACGCCCATCGTCCAGTAACACGTCAAAACGAATGCCTTACCCGCCGAGAAGGTCGCGCCATTGATTATTGACTGAAGGAGATCGTGGTCCGGGAAGAACAGGTTGTGAGCCGCCAGCGCGCCTTCATACACCACGCCGCCGACCAGAAGACCGATTCCAACAGCGGAAAAAAAACGGACGAGCATGATGTTTGTCGGTCGCGTCGGGGCGGCAGTGGAACGTAGCGCGCTAGTCTAGCACTGCGTTTCGGGATTCGAGTGCGTGCGATATAATCATCGCTCACGTCAAGCGCTGCGGCCGCCATCCTTTGCGCACAGCGATTTTTGATGGAGCCCTCTTCCTAGCCGACTCTCGTTCTGAATCAGGGCCGATGCAGTGAACCGATCCGTCGCCGTCAATCGCCTGCTCTCGATCGTGCTGTCGCTGATGATCGTCGTGATCGGCACGGTTTTTACACTGGCGTTTTATCAGAATCTGCGCTCGGCTGAGATCGCGGCCATCGAGCGCTCGCTCAATGACCGAGCGAGCTTTGTCCGAACTGACCTTCTGGCCAACCTTGCCACTGAGCTTCAGGCACAGCGTCGCATGGCCTTCCGGCTGCACGAATCAAAACTGGGCCAGGAAGCACAATGGCAAGCTGACGCCCGGCGTTACCAAGAGGATCACCCCTATTACCGATCCTTGGCGGTTCTAGATCCCGATTTGAACCGGATGTGGACGCAGGATTTCGGCGAGCCGTCGCGGTCCATTGAGGGATTGGCGGTTTTGAGCGAGGCCAGTCGCGAACTGGTCGATGCGGCCAAGCTGAGCGGAGAGCTCGTCGTCAGCGAACCCTTTGTGATGGGCGACGGCGGTACCGGAATCAGCTTTATTAATCCAATCGGCGAGGGCGAACAGCATTTGGGTTTTCTTTTCGCTGTCCTCTCGGTCCCGGAAGCGCTCGATGTTTTGATCACCGAGATCGCGCGCGAAGACTTGATCGTTCGAGTTATGTTCGATGGCCAACAGATCTACCCGAAGACCGCTGAAGACTGGCACGGGCGCTTAGAGTGGCGAGCAGATTTTTACCTTGAGCCGGCCGGGGTCTCGCGCGGCCTGTATTTTCAGTTTGCATTTAATCCTAATGATTCCGAGCACCAGCTCTCAGCCTTACCCGTCTCGGCGCTGATCGGCGGGCTTGCTCTATCCGTGCTCCTGGCCACCATTACCTACCTTGGTCTCGCCGCAGCACGCCAGGCTGAGCGCACCGGTGCGAGTAATCTGAAGTTGGAACGCGAGGTTCGAGAACGTAAGCAGGCTGAAAGCGAATTGGAGTTTCTAGCCAGTCATGACCCGCTCACCGGCCTACCCAACCGCAGCGGCGCCGGTCGTCAGATAGAACGAATGCTCTCATCCTCGCTGGCCAAGGGGGAGCAACTCGCTCTTTTCTTTCTGGATCTTGATCAGTTCAAGGACATCAACGACTCGCTCGGACATCATTTCGGCGATGAGCTGCTGCGCCGGATCCCCGCTAGATTAAACCTTGCGCTGCGCAAGACCGATTTCGTGGGCCGTCACGGCGGGGACGAATTCCTGATCGCCCTGCACCGTGAAAGCCGACATTTAATTGAGCAGACTGCGGCCGACATTCTGAATGCATTCGATGATGCCTTCAGCATCGAAGGCAATCAGTTTTTCATTTCCGCCAGCATCGGAATTGCCCATTACCCGGAGTCGGGTCGGGGCGTCAGCGAGCTTGTCCAGAATGCGGACACTGCCTTGTTCAAGGCCAAGCATGCGGGTCGCAACCAATTCGCCGTTTTTACGCCAGAAATGTTCGACCAGGCACAGCACCGTTTGACGCTCAGCCGCGACATTCGACGTGCACTGGATGCAAATCAGTTTCGCGTTATGTACCAGCCGATCGTCGAGGTCGGCTCGCTGGAGCTGGTTGGGGTCGAAGCGCTGCTGCGCTGGAGAAATGAGCGCGGATTCATGGTTCCCCCGCAGGATTTCATCCGCGTCGCCGAGGAGACTGGGATGATCGGCAGGCTGGGTCGATTCGCCTTGCGCCAGTCCCTGAGCGATCTGGGGCGATGGCAAGCCATCACCGGTAAACCACCCTGGCTGGCCGTGAATGTATCGGGGGCCCAGATCATCGAGGCGACCTTTGCCGACCAGCTCAGCGTCCTGCTCCACGAACATCGAATCGATCCCGCCATCCTGCACCTGGAAATTACCGAGGAAGTGCTGATCGAGAACCTGATGCGCAATCGGCGCACGCTACAGAAACTCAGCGACATCGGCATGCAGATCGTGGTCGACGACTTCGGCGTCGGCTATTCCTCGCTCGCATATCTGAAGAATTTCCCGGTCTCGGTGATCAAGATTGATCGAGGCTTCATTCAGGATCTGCCCACTGACCTCGAAGACCAGGCCATTACCCGCACGATCTGCAGTCTGAGCCGAGAACTAGGCATGACCACGGTCGCCGAGGGCGTGGAAAACACTGATCAGCTGCGTCTGCTGCGAAAGTTCAATTGCAGCTTCGCTCAAGGGTTCTTGTTCGCCCAGGCCCTAGAACCGGATGAAATCGAAGAAATGCTCAGCGGCCGAAAAAACTGGGCTGAGTTGACGTCATCGACCCAAACATGACCTGAATCCGAGCCTTTTTGCGTATCTAGTAATTAGAGACAGTCAAAACTGCTCAAGGTCGGCATCTGATCCCATAACGCAACGGGATGCCGGCCTTCTTTTTTTCTCCCTTCTCCTCTAGATCCTGGCCAGTAGCACCAAGCTACGCAGTCCATTACAATTAGCGGCCGTATCGAAACCACCTTGCGGCGTCGAATCGGCCGGAATTGTAGAGGAGAGATCAACTACAATTCAATTTTAAAGCGCCCGTAGCTCAGCTGGATAGAGTACTGCCCTCCGAAGGCAGGGGTCGCAGGTTCGAATCCTGCCGGGCGCGCCAGATACGAAAGAGCCCCGCGCAGCGGGGTTTTTTCGTATCTGGGGTGTCTGTCATATGGATGAGACCCTGAGTTCGACCAGTTGCGCAGCAACTGACGACGAGCGGCGCAGCCGCGAAGCCCGAAGGGTCGAAATCGCCGTCGAGCGATTTTGATCAATCCTGCCGGGCGCGCCAGATACGAAAGAGCCCCGCGCAGCGGGGTTTTTTCGTATCTGGGGTGTCTGTCATATGGACGAGACCCTGAGTTCGACCAGTTGCGCAGCAACTGACGACGAGCGGCGCAGCCGCGAAGCCCGAAGGGTCGAAATCGCCGTCGAGCGATTTTGATCAATCCTGCCGGGCGCGCCAGATTTAAAAATCCTCCCTCGCTGGGGTCGTTTCATACCTGCCATGTCTGGCTCCCCTCAAGCTAGAGGTGAGGACCATCGCTAATTATCGAATCCTGAGTTTGTAAACTAGGGAATCATTTGAAATTTCGGAGTACTTCGATGCGCTCAGTGAGCCTGTTGTTCGTCCTGTCTGTCGCTTTTCCGCTATCCACCGTACTTGCACAAGACAACGACCTCCGCCCCGTCACCCACGAAGAAGTCTGGCTCATGAACCGCCTCGGCTCGCCGGTGGTCAGCCCCGACGGTCGTCAGGCGGTGATTTCAGTCACCGAACCGTCCTATGACGAGGAGGAGACGGTCTCCGATCTCTGGCTGATCGACATCGAAGGCGACGCGCCGCCTCGCCGGTTGACGTCAACGCCCGGCGGTGAAAGCGGGGCCGCCTGGTCGCCTGACGGGGCGCGGCTGGCCTTCAGCGCGGCGCGCACTGACGATGAGCCGGCGCAGGTGTTCGTGCTGCCGATGGACGGGCCCGGCGAGGCCGAGCAGATTACGGCGGTGTCGACGGGGGCGGCGAATCCGGTCTGGAGCCCGGACGGCAGTTTGATCGCCTTCGAGAGTGCAGTGTTTCCGGGCGCCGTCGATGACGCCGCCAACCGCGCCAAGAACGAGGCGCGCGAAGAGCAGGGCATCAACGTGTCCCGCTACGAGATCTTCCCGATCCGCCAGTGGGATCGCTGGCGCGACGACCTGCAGACGCGGCTGTTCATCCAGTCCCCCCGGGCCGGTGCGGAGGCCAAGG
>JGI12109J20283_10119097_pt1 | contig 45063 bp, 36 predicted proteins | sample ElkSlonscriptome_12_FD_20283 | JGI IMG/M metagenome (IMG submission 20283)
CGTGGCCGCCAGGTGATTGGCCTGGCCCGACAGGTCGGCGGAGACATGGTAGTCCACCCCGTCTTTCTTGAACGCCGAATTCCGGGTATAGGCCCACAGCACCGTCACCATGCCCAGTTCATGGGCCTGGCGGAAGGCATCGGAGACCTCCTGAAGCTGGCGTCGGCTGCCCTCGGAGCCCCAGTAAATGGTGGCGCCCACCGCCACCGCACCCATGTCGAAGGCCTGTTTCACCTGGGCGAACATGGTCTGGTCGTAGATGTTGGGGTAGGTCAGCGTCTCGTTGTGGTTCAGCTTCAGCATGAAGGGGATCCGGTGGGCATAGCGGCGCGCCACCGCACCCATCACGCCCAGCGTCGAGGCCACGCAGTTGCAGCCCCCCTCCATGGCCAGCTCGATGATGCCCTTGGGATCGAAATACAGCGGATTTTCCGCGAACGAGGCGCCCGCGGAGTGCTCGATCCCCTGGTCCACCGGCAGGATGGACATATAACCGGTGCCCGCCAGCCGCCCATTGTTGAACAGCGTCTGGAGGTTACGCAACACGATGCAGTTGCGGTCGGTGTCGGTCATCACCCGGTCGATGAAGTCTGGACCCGGCAGGTAGATCTGCTCCTTCTTGATGCCGGTGCAGGTATGACCGAGCAGGGTGTCGGCCTCCGCACCCAGCAGGGAGACGATATCGGTCATGAGATTCCTCCTTAGAAGCAGGTGTTGTGGCTGGCGATCAGTCCCGGGCCAGGGACTTGCCCCGGGAACCGAGATCGATGAACGCCTCGCCCAGACGCTCGACGATGCCCTGCTCGGCGAGGCGCAGGTACTTGCGCGGATCGTAGAGCTTCTTGTAGGGCTTGCCGCTGTCCGGGTCGATCTGGTACTGGAAAGCCCGGCTGTTGTCCATCACGAACTTGCCCAGCGGCTGGGAGAAGGCGAACTGGGTGTCGGTGTCGATGTTCATCTTGAACACCCCGTAGCCCACTGCCTCGCTGATCTGCGCCTTGTCGGAGCCGGAGCCGCCGTGGAACACCAGGTTCAGGGGTTTATCGCCGGTGTTGTGGCGCTGATGGATCAGGCTCTGGGAGTTCTTCAGGATCTCCGGGCGAAGCTTCACGTTGCCCGGGGCGTAGACCCCGTGGACGTTGCCGAACGACGCCGCCACCGAGAAGTGGCCCAGCGGCGAGAGACGCTCGTAGGCCTGCAGCACGTCCTCCGGCTGGGTGTACAGCTTGGGATTGTCCATGCTGTCGTCGTCCGAGCCGACCCCGTCCTCCTCGCCGCCGGTGACGCCGAGTTCGATCTCCAGACTCATGCCCAGGGGAGCCATGCGCTTAAGGATGGCCTCGCACTGGGACAGGTTGAACTCCAGTTCGTCGGCGGACAGATCCAGCATATGGGAGCTGAACAGCGGCTTGCCGGTGGCCTGGTAATGGGCCTCGCCGTGCTCCAGCATGGCCTCCACCCAGGGAATCAGACTGCGGTTGGCGTGGTCGGTATGCAGAACCACGCAGACGCCGTAGTGCTCGGCCAGCAGATGCACATGGCGGGCGGCGGCCACGGCGCCCAGCACCTTGGCCTGGAAGCCGTCCTTCATGCCCTGACCGGCGTAGAACTGGGCGCCGCCGTTGGAGAGCTGGATGATCATATCCGAGCCGTTGGCGGCGGCGGCCTCCATCACCGCATTGACGGTGCCGCTGCTCACCACGTTGACCGCGGGCAGGGCGTAACCGCCGGCTTTGCAGGCCTCGACGAGGGTGAAGTAATCATCGCCGGTTACTACCCCGGGCTTGAGGCGGATATCGGTGGACGCTACGGCTTCGCTCATGGCGTTGCCTCCGTGGGTTGCGCGTTGGAAAGGATCATGGTGGGTCCATGACCCCGTAAGTTTATCGTAAAACCGGTCGTCTATCAGACAGACTGTTTATCAGACAGACAATCATGGGGAGCGGGTGTGCGGATACTGGCGTGGTCGGATTTGCATGTGGATTACCCGGACAACCGGGCGCTGATGGCGGAACTGCGGGGCGAGCCCGGCGATGTGTTGCTGGTGGCGGGCGATGTGAGCGACCGGCTGGATCGCCTGAAGGCGGTGCTCGGGGAGCTGCGAGAGCGCTTCGAGGCGGTGTTGTTCGTGCCGGGCAACCACGATCTGTGGGTGCGGCGTACCCATCACGAGGATTCTCTGGCCAAGCTGGAGGCGGTGCTGGATTGCTGCGCCGAGCTGGATGTGCACACCACCCCGGCGCGATTCGGGGAAGGCGCGCTGGCGGTGTGGGTGGTGCCGCTGTTCGGCTGGTACCGGCGCCCGGAGGAGGGCGCCGACAGCCTGTTCCTGCCCAAGGCCGGCGAGGATCCCACGCTACGCATGTGGAGCGACAACGTGTTCATCAAATGGCCGACCCGGGCCGGGGCGAGCCTGGCGGATCATCTGCTGGCGCGCAACGAGCCCTGGCTGGCGCGGGATTTCGATGCCCCGGTGGTGAGCTTCAGCCACTTCCTGCCCCGCCAGGATCTGCTGTTCAGCACCCCCCGGGAGCGCGAGGCGCTGAATCTCGAGCTGGAGGATCGCTATCCCGCGTTCAACTTCAGCCGGGTGGCGGGCACCAGCAGGCTTGAGGCGCAACTGCGCCGGCTGGGCTCGGTGGTGCATGTCCACGGCCACCAGCACCGGGACCGCTACCGGATCATCGACGGAGTGCTGTATGTCTCCCATTGCCTGGGTTATCCCCACGAGCCGGGACGCGGCGAGGGCAAACCGCCCCGGGTGGTGTGGACCGACGGCGGCTGGCCCGCAGCGTGACCTTGAACGACGGCTTTACCCGCCCGGCGCCGATCCTACCATCGCACTTCGCCCGGAAACCCTTCGGCTCGCTGCGGTCTAGTCGTAAAGGAGTACGCCGCCAAACCACCTGACCGTCAGCCCCCGGGAAGCACGCCATGATCGAAGACCTCTGGTACAAGAACGCCATCATCTACAACATCGACCTGGATATGTTCCAGGACACCACCGGCGATGGCGTGGGAGACTTCGAGGGGCTGATGCGCCGCCTGGATTATCTCCAGGCGCTGGGCGTGGACGCCATCTGGCTGGCCCCCTTCCAGCCCACCCCCAACCGGGATCACGGCTACGATATCAGCGATTTCTACGGCATAGACGAGCGCCACGGCTCCAGCGGCGATTTCGTGGAATTCACCCACCAGGCCAAGAAGCGCGGCATCAAGGTGATGATCGATCTGGTGATCAACCACACCTCGGATCAGCATCCCTGGTTCCGGAAGGCCCGCAGTGATTCGGGCTCGCGATTTCGCGACTGGTACGTGTGGGCCGACCAACCCCAGTCCAGCACCGCCGGTGGCACCGTGTTCCCGGGCAAGGAGGAGAGCACCTGGACCTTCGACGAGGCCGCCGGGCGTTATTATTTCCATCGTTTTTTCGATTTCCAGCCGGATCTGAACATGGACAACCCCGTCCTTCGCACCGAGTTGCGGCGGGTGATGGGCTACTGGCTGGAGCTTGGCATCGCCGGTTTTCGCATGGACGCGGTGCCCTTCGTGCTGGAATCCGAGATCACCGACGGCTCACCCCCGGAGCAGCGCTTCGATGTGCTCGCCGAGTTTCGCCAGTTCCTGCAATGGCGCCAGGGCGATGCCATCCTGCTGGGCGAGGCCAACGTCTCGCCCGAGGAGAACCGGCGCTATTTCGGTACGGCGGGTGACGGCTTGCACATGATGTTCAACTTCTTCGTCAACCAGCACCTGTTCCTGGCGCTGGCCACCGGCGATGTCCAGCCGCTGATCGATGCCCTGCGCGCCACCCGTGTCGAATCCTCCACCGCCCATTGGGCGAATTTCCTGCGTAACCACGACGAGCTGGATCTGGCCAGGCTGGGTCAGGCGGACCGGGAGCGGTTGTTCCGGGCGTTCGCCCCCGAGGAGCGGATGCAGATCTTCGGGCGCGGCATTCGCCGCCGGCTGGCCCCCATGCTGCAAGGCGACCGGCGCCGCATCGAGTTCGCCAACAGTCTGCTGTTCGCCCTGCCCGGCACCCCGGTGCTGCGCTACGGCGACGAGATCGGCATGGGCGAGGATCTGGATCTGGAGGGGCGCGAGTCGGTACGCACCCCCATGCAGTGGTCCGACGAACCCCAGGGCGGCTTCTCCACCGCCGAGGACACCGTGGTGCCGGTGATCGACCAGGGTGCCTACGGCTATCAGCACGTGAACGTGGAGCGCCAACGCCGGGATCCGAACTCGCTGCTGAACTGGTTCACCCGGATGATCCGGCTTCGCAAGGAGTGCCCCGAGATCGGCTGGGGTCACTGGGAAGTGCTGGACACCGGCAGCGACAGCGTGCTGGGGCTACGCTACGACTGGCGGGGGGTATCGCTGCTGACCCTGCACAACTTCACCGACGAGCCCCGGGAGGTACATTTTCGTCCCGGGGTGAAGGGCGACGAGCGCCTGATCGATCTGGTGGTGGAGGCCCAGAGCGTGGCAGGCGACGACGGCGCCCACAGCATGACCCTGCAGCCCTATGATTATCGCTGGTTCCGGGTGGGCAGTCTGAACTACCTGATGGATCGGGAGCGGGTGGACTGAGCTGCCACGCGCTACCAGTCGATGGGTTGCCGGTCCCGGAAAAACCCGCCGTTGGGACCGTCGTCCGGCAGGGTCGCCGCCCAGACGATGCCGGGCGCCGTTTCCTGTACGGTGCGCTTGGCGTTGGGGCCTCCCATGTCGGTGGCCACCCAGCCGGGGCACAGGGAATTCACCAGGATATTCTCGCCTTGGGTGTCGGCGGCCAGCATCCGGGTGAGGGCGTTCAGGGCGGTCTTGGAGATCCGGTAGGCGCCGAGCCCGCTGCCCATGTCGCTCAGTTGCCCGAGACCGCTGGAGAGGTTGACGATGCGGCCATAGTCGTGGCGGCGCATCAGCGGCACCGCGCTCTGGGAGAGGCGTAGCGGGCCATACAGGTTCACCACCAGGGTGCGTTCCAGGGTGTCGATGTCCAGATCGAACACCGTGTCGGAACGATTATCCAGGGAGACGCCGGCGTTGTTCACCAGGATGTCCAGCCGGCCGTGGCGTTCATCGATGGTGTGCACCGCCTGCTGAATGCTGTCGGCGTCGGCCACGTCCAGCGCCACGGTCTCCACCGGCAGCCCGGCCTCCTGGAGCGGGCGGGCGGCATCCTCGCCGCGTGCAGGGTCGCGGCTGCCGATAATGGCGAGGATGCCCTGCTGGGCCAGTTGCCGGACGGTTTCCAGGCCGATGCCGCGGTTGGCGCCGCTGACCAGCGCAATGCGTTGGGACTGTGCCATGCTGTGCCTCCTGAACGAGTCGGGTGAATTCATCGGTCACTGTCTGAACCGACTGATACCCGTCCCCGGGGTTCAGGTGAGCCGGGCGATGTAGGGGATCAGGCTGCGCTCGTTCACCAGGGTCAGGCCGAACATGCTGCTCATGGCCGCCACCTTGTCATCTTCCAGTCCCGCCACCAGCAGTACCGCGTGACTGGTGGGGATATCCAGACGTTTGCGAAGCGCCTGGTACTTGTCCAGGGAATCGCGAAACTCGCCGGATTTGCACTCGATCCACAGCGGGATGCTGTTATCCAGCAGGAAGAACATATCCAGTTCGTTCTTCTCCTGGTTGGGGAATACCACATCGGCGCCCCGCAGGCAGGCGAAGCGCTGATTACGCTGGAGAAACAGCGAGGCCACCTTCATGAAGCCGTACCACTCCAGCCAGTCGCCATCGAAGAAGGCACGGATGGTGGGGCTGGTCTGGAGGTTCACGCTGACGAGGTTCTTCTGCTTGTTGAAAAAGTGCCTGGAGAAGAAGGCGAACTCATAGGCACCGCGGCAGAATTCGCGGATCACCTTTGCCTCCGCCTTGCTGTATTTCTCCAGATGAAAGTTCATGAACTTGTGGTTCTTGCGCTGGTGGAAGCGCAACTGCTCCAGGAGCGGCTGGAGGGTCGCGTAGTTATCGCCCAGCAACACCGCCACCTCGTCGAAATAGCCCGAGATATCCGAGGCCCGGGTATTGGGGGTGAGCTTGATGCGGCGGGCCTCGAACCAGTCGACGATGGGCTGGAAGTTGTTCAGGCTCTCGGCATAGTCCTGGTTCTCGAAGGCGTAGCCCTCGATTTCCACCTCCGCAAGGTCCTCACCGCGGGACTCGCCGCCCTGGACGACGGCGGGGTCGAGGCGGTGCCGTAGCGTGGCGTTTTCCTCCCGGAGTGCGGTCAGTTGTTGTTGCAAGGCCCGGTTCTCGCGGCTGGTCTGCACGTGCTGTTTGACCGCCGATTGCAAATGCTCGGCCTGCTCGGTCTGTCTGGCCTTGAGAGCGCTGAAGTGCTGGTCGAACAACTGCTGTTTTTTGAGGGTGGCATCCAGCAGCTTGACGGTGTCGAAGATCCGGGCGGTGTGCTGGCAGGCGGGACAGCGGGCATCCTTGCCGATGTGCTGGTTGGGGACTTCCTGCAAATAATCGCAGTCCGGGCAGCGTAGAATGGCCATGGCGGGAATCTCGTCGGTTAACTATGCGCGTATTTTTGGCATGATTGCCCGGCGCGATTCAGTGACTTTTGTCACAAAATAAACCTGGATCCGGTGGCGTTCAGAGGGTCTCCAGCACCTCCACCAGCCGCGTCACCCCCATCACCTGCAAGCCCTCGATCTTGCGCCGCGGCATGTTCGCCCGTGGCACGATGGCCCGGGCGAAGCCGTGCTTGGCGGCCTCCTTCAGGCGCTCCTCGCCGTTGGGCACCGGGCGCACCTCGCCGGCCAGTCCCACCTCGCCGAAGACGATGAGATCGGTATCCAGGCTGCGGTCCCGGAAACTGGACAGCGCCGCCATCAGCACCGCCAGATCCGAGGCGGTCTCGTTGATGCGCACGCCCCCCACGGCGTTCACGTAGACGTCCTGGTCGTACATGGCGATGCCCGCGTGGCGGTGCAGCACCGCCAGCAGCATGGCCAGCCGGTTCTGCTCCAGTCCCAGCGTCACCCGCCGGGGGTTGCCGCCGTAGCTGCCGTCCACCAGTGCCTGTACCTCCACCAGCAGTGGGCGGGTGCCCTCCCGGGTGACCATGATCACGCTGCCCGCCACTGGGGTGTCGTGGCGGGATAAGAATATCGCCGAGGGGTTGCTGACCGCCTTCAGGCCCCGGTCGGTCATGGCGAACACGCCCAGTTCGTTCACCGGTCCGAAGCGGTTCTTCACCGCCCGCATCACCCGGTAGCGGCTACTGGGATCGCCCTCGAAGTAGAGCACCGTGTCCACCATGTGCTCCAGCACCCGGGGTCCCGCAATCGTGCCCTCGCGGGTGACGTGGCCGACGAGAAAAATGGCGATGCGGCTGCGCTTGGCGAGCCGCACCAGTTGCGCGGCCGACTCGCGAAGCTGCGACACCGAGCCCGGCGCCGATTGCAGCCGTTCGCTATAAATCGTCTGGATGGAGTCCACCACCATGATCTGCGGGCGTTCGGCCTCGGCGGTGGCGAGGATCTCCTCCACCGAGGTCTCGGGTAGCAGCCGCACGTTCTCGGCGTTCAGATCCAGGCGCTGGGCGCGCATGCTGACCTGCTGGGGCGATTCCTCGCCGGAGACATACAGCACCCCCGCGTTCTCCGCCATATCGGCCAGGGTCTGCAGCAACAGGGTGGACTTGCCGATACCCGGATCACCGCCGATCAATACCACCGAACCGGCCACCAGCCCGCCCCCCAGCACCCGGTCCAGTTCGCTGATACCGGTGGCGATGCGGGCATGGTCCTCCGGGCTCACCTCGCTCAGGCGCTGCACCCGGGCGCCGCCGCCCGCGTTGCCGGCATAACCGGCGAAGCGGGTGGGCTTGGGCGCGGTGTTGACCACGGTCTCCTCCAGGGTGTTCCAGCGGCCGCAGTCCGGGCACTGGCCGGCCCACTTGGGCTGCTGGGCGCCGCAGTCGTTACAGACGAACAGGGTTTTCGGTTTGGCGGGCATCGGGTCCTCTTGAGCATCACCATGCCAGTGAAATAAACAGCTTACCATGGTGGGCAAGTGCGGAATCCGCAACAAAACGGGTGCCTCCCGTGGGGCAGCGCCCGTGGTTTGATCAAGACCCTGGATGACCGGTGGATGTCCCGCAATCGCCCTGAGCGTGATCTCCTCGGCGTTGGGTTCCATCGGCAAGGGGGCAATCCGGCAGGGTCAGAGGAATAGGCAGGAAATGGGGGACGAAAACCTACTCCCAACAAACAGGAATGTCAATAGCTACACAGGCTTGCCGGAAGGACACAAACAACATCCATCCAGCAATCTTTGCTCGACGACTTCCGCGCCCGACTCATCACGAAGAAAAGCAATCAGAGCACAAGCATCCAGCACCCAACCCATGGCATCAGCGCTCTAGCTCGATTTCGTCCGTCTTGCGGTCGGCGAACACTTCGCTGGAGGATAAACTGGATCGGTAGTTGCCACGTAACGCCCTGAGGCGATTTGCCCTGGTCTGGCGCACATCATCCGATTCGAGGAGCGCATCACTTGTTGGCCTGTGTAACGCGTCCTCCAACAACGCGATGATTTCCTTGTTCAGGCTTCGGTGGTGACGCTTTGCACGTTGTTTGAGCGCCTGATGTAGATGATCCGGGAGGTTCTTAATAAGCATGGAAGCCATGGATGGTCAGCTCGCTGATATCAAAATGGTATCTAAAAAATACCAAAATACCGCCCAGATACGCAGTCCCCAGTGACCAGCATCACCCCAGGGAAGAAGGCGCGCCAATTGTAGAATGTCCTGAAATAAGCAGCGGTAGAGCTTTTTGGCTAGGCTGACCTGGATAGAGCGGGATCTTGTTATGAAACAAGGTTAGCAAGGGGAGCAACAGTCGGGCCGCCGTAATAACCGCTTATCTTTCAGAAAAATAGACGGTGCTTGCGGCGACTCAAATGGTGGCACTTCGTCTGGCCAATCGATGGGTGTCCCAAGGACGACCATGGCTGTTGACCCTATACGCGAAGTCTCGTCAGGAGAATGCTCCTGCACATATTCTCAAGGCATTGAAGGAAGAACTTATCGATGACTATGGACGATAAGGAACTTATCAGGCGAGATCTTGAGCGCAATGTGTGGCAAGAAGCTCTCGATGCCGTCAGACAACTCAAGGCTGGACAGGTTGGTGCCGTGCGTACTGTTGACCTCCCACCAGTCGTCGAAGCTCGGCGGAAGACCGGACTATCTCAGGCTAAATTTGCCGAACTTCTGGGTGTTTCGGTGCGTACTCTGCAAGACTGGGAGCAAGGACGGAGGCACCCTAGCCGGGCGGCGCTCTCGCTCATTGAGATTGCCAGGCAACGTCCTGATGTGCTCCGTGAGATTTTTGGATAGGGAGTTAGCGATGAGTGGTGAGCGATGATCACCGGCGTGGCGAGGACGTCAACGGACTGACCGGCGAATCGCCCGCGGACGGAACGCCGAAGCACCCGCCCAGTGCCATCGGCTGAAACATCAAGGGCGAGTAGACCCCTCTCGCCCCCGCCGCCTCCAAACGCCCCACGAATCCGGCCGTCTCGCCGTACACCACCCAGACATTCCCGAACCAGGTGGTCCGCTCCAGCCGCCCATCGGCGGCCCTGAGCACTGCGAACATCTCGTGGGCCGGTGCTCCCCACGGAAACACCACCACCACGCTGCCGCTCGCCTGCGGACCCAGCCGCGCCGCCGACAGCGCCCAGCCCATCAACCCCGCCCAGAACAGCAGGGTCAGCAGCAGCAGGATCAGCGGCAGCCAGCGCTCCAGACGGGTGGCCGGGGCCGGTGCGGTGTCGGCGGAACTGGCGACGGACATGGTGTCGACAACTTACAGGGTTGAACAAGAATACCCGATACTCTACCCCATTCGAGAGCCGGGCGCCCCGAGCGGTCCGACTTCTGGTCGGACCCGGGGGATGGGTTATCCTGCCCTCGTCCCCACCCGCTCCCTTCAGGACCCAGCCAGGGCCACCGCCAAGTTCACCACCGGCTCGCCCATGCGCCACATCGTGGTGATGACCGCCGCCTCCACCGCGAGCCTGCTGGCGATCTTCCTGGTGGATCTGGTGGATATGTTCTTCCTGAGCCTGCTGGGCGAGGTGGAACTGGCGGCGGCGATAGGTTACGCAGGCTCGATTCTGTTCTTCACCACTGCCGTCTGCATCGGGCTGTCCATCGCCTCCGGGGCGCTGGCGGCGCGGGCGCTGGGGGCGGGGGATCGGGAACAGGCCCGGCGCTTCGTGGTGAACGCCTATGTGGGCAGCGTGATGATCACGCTGCCGGTGGCGGTGGCCATCTGGCTGGCCAGAAACAGCGGCAGAAACACTACCACTGCGTCGCCCGCCGTGTCCGCCGCGCTTTCCTCTGCGGCATCGACCCCCTCACCGGCGAGAACCACGAACACCGCCGCGAGTGGTTGGTCACCAAGATGAAATCCCTCGCCACCATCTTCAGCATGGACATCTGCGCTTTTGCTGTGATGAGCAACCACTACCACCTTATCCTCCACGTCGACGCGAAGGCCTCCGCTACCTGGAGCCAGAGCGAGGTGATTACTCGCTGGACCCAACTTTTTAGCCTACCGCCGCTCATCCAGCGCTATCTCCGGGGTAAAACCACCACGGACGCCGAGGTGAACAAGGTCACCGAGATCGTCGATCAGTGGCGCGCCCGCCTCACCGACATCTCCTGGTTCATGCGCGTCCTGAACGAATCCATCGCCCGGCGGGCCAACCGGGAAGACAACTGCACTGGGCGCTTCTGGGAGGGTCGTTTCAAATCCCAGGCCCTGCTGGACGACGCCGCCATGCTGGCCTGCATGACCTACGTGGATCTCAACCCCATCCGCGCCGGGATGACGGATACCCCGGAGGACAGCGAATTCACCTCCATCCAGGAACGCCTGCGCCAGTTCGCCACTGCTCGCCAGGCAGCAGAGAGCGCACCACCCGATTCCGCCACCGAACAGCCCGCCGATCTGCTCCCCTTCGTCGGTGGTGAACATATCGATGTCCCCAGAGGTATCGCCTTCAGCCTGCCCGACTATCTGCAACTGGTGGACTGGACAGGCAGGGCAGTGCGGGACGACAAACGCGGCGCGATCCCCGCGCATATCCAGCCCATCTTCCAGCGTATGGGTCTGAATCAGGACGAATGGCTGGAGATGGTGCAGCACTTCGGCCGCCGCTACCGCCTCGCCGTCGGGGCGGTGGAGCGACTCCAGCATTTCGGCCAGCGATTGGGGCGCTACTGGCTACAGGGTACTGGCACCAGTCGGCGGTTTTACCAGCAGCCAGTCCTGACCCGCGGCTGAGGGCTACTTCTCCCAGCGGTTCCTGACGCCACTGGCGTATAATGACTGTCATGGTCATCATTGAAACCAGCGTCTTCACCCGTCATATCAGGAGGATTTGACGCCCGAGCAGAAAAGACTCCTGACACAGGTAGTCGAGAGGTGGTCCGATGGATAAAGCGATGCTTGATGAACTCCTGGCCAGCGTCCAGGAAATGGACCAGATCCGCTAGGGTAAAAAATCTCCGGCGAGATACACCGAGATTCCGACACCCAATGTCCGATGGATTCGAGAGCGCGTGGGATTGAGCCAGCGCCGCTTTGCGTTGCTGATCGGTGTCAGCCAGCAGACTCTGGAGAACTGGGAACAGGGTCGGCGTCAGCCCACGGGGCCTGCCAGGGTATTGTTGAAGCTTCTGGAAAGCGATCCCCAGCACGTCCTGAACGTGCTGCACGAATAGAGATCGGATCAAGGGCTGGTGATACCACCGGAGAACTCCTCCTCCTCCTCCGAAGAACCCGGCGACACCTACCAAATGGCTACCAAACTTTGGGTGTCCTCGATTGAAGACAAGAACCCCCGCGTATTCCCGCGCCCGGTGAATTGCCTTGCCGCAGGGCTATGGGTATAACAACCGGAGTATGCGGATAGTCGAAACGGCGCGGGGAGGCCCGATCATGGCAGCATCCACGATGGAAACGGCGGTCGCCGAGGGCGGCGCCTACGAGGTCATCCGGGCGCGGCTGGAGACCCAGGGACAGGCGCTGGCGGAGAAGGCCCGGCAGCTCAACGAGGCGCGGCTGGCACTGTTCGGCGGTACCGAGATGGCGCTCGTCGCCAGCACCCGGATCCGCACCGAGAACAACTGCGTACCCCGGGACATCGTGCAGGTGGGGGGCCTGCTGCTGTTCGGCTACAACGTCCACATCGGGCTACGCACCGAGACCCGGGTGGCCGATGTGTTCAGCCTGCAACGCCTCACCGAGACCGATGAGGGACTGGAGATCCGCCCGGTGGCGCTGGAAGGCAGCTTTCTGGACGATCCCGGCTTCCAGCGGGATTTCCAGGAACTCTACCAGTATTACCGGGAATCGAGCCTTGCCCATCTGCGGGTGCTGAACGGTAAGCTGCTGGCCTGCTTCAACACCGGCCGGGGCCGGGATAGCGTCAAGGTGTTCCGCTGGGGCATCCAGCGCGACGGCACCGTGAGCTACATCGACAACCGCGGCGAGCGCGACGATGTGCTACCGCCCGCCCACGACTTCGAGTGGACCGCCACCACCCGCGACAACCATGTGGAGGGGCGCCACCCCCACGTGAACGTGCTGGACACGGTGTTCGTGGAGACCATCGGCGGCCACCTCACCATCAAGGTGGAGGACAACACCGAATCCGGCCTCGGTATCTACACCGAACCCGTGGACGATCCCCACCAGTCGCTGGCCGATGCCCAGATCCAGTACGCCAGCGTCGGCGAGTTGATCCTGCTGAAGATCCGCCCTTACGGCGAGTCGCACTGGCGCTATCTGGTCTACAACCCCCGGGTGGAGCAGGTGGCGCGCATCGACGCCATCGGCCAGTCCTGCCTGACGCTGCCTGAGGACCACGGGCTGGTGTTTCCGGGGGGCTGTTATCTCCAGAGCGGGGAACTCAAGCGCTTCGACTCCCGGGTGGAGGATCTGGAATTTCGCCGCGCCATCCGCTCGCCCAACGGCGAGGACGTGCTCTACGTGTTCTACCACTGGGACGAGGGGCGCTTCGAACTCATGGCCTACAACCTGATCCGCAAGGAACTGGCCAACCCCATCGTCTGCCACGGCTTCTCGCTGTTCGACGATGGCCGGGTGGTGGTGTTTCGCGGCGAGTCCGAGGAGGCCACCCGGGTGCATCCCATGCAGGTGTGGCAGACGCCGTTCGTCAGCGACGAGGTGGCTGCTGCCCAGCCGGTGCCGGACTCGTTCCTGGGTCAGATCGGCAACCGGGATCTGGTGCGGGGCGTCTCCGATGCCTATTCCATGCACCGCATGATTCTTGATGCCACCCCCAGCGTGGGGGTCTACGAGGCGTTGATCCGCGCCACCGGGCGGATGCTGGACAGCTACCACTGGTTGGGGCATCCGGAGGTGGGCGATATCGCCGGGAGCCTGCGCGAGATCGGCGCCACCGCCGAACTGGTGCTCTCCGAGTTCGAGAAGGTCCAGCAGTTGCGCGGCCAGGCCGACCGGGCGCTGGCCGAGGCCCGGGAGCGGCAGGCGGAGGTGACCCGCAACCTCCGCCCCGAGAGCTTCGGCGGGGTGGACGACTACGTGCAGGCGCTGGACGGGCTGCGTCGCCAGCGGGGCCACGTGATCACCCTGAAGGATCTGCGCTACGTGGATCTGGCGGCGCTGGAGGCGCTGGAGGCGGAGACCGTCCAGCGCTTCGAGGCGCTGTCCCGCGCCACGGTGGATTTTCTGCTGCGGGACGACGCACTCTCGCCCTACCACCGGCAGGTGGATGAACTGGACGCCGCCGTGGAGCAGGTGGACAGGGTGGTGGACATGGAACCGCTGGCGGAGCGGCTGGGGGCGCTGAACGATGGGCTGGAGTTGCTGAACGAGGTGGTGACGGGCCTGAAGATCTCGGATGCCACCCAGCGCACCGCGATCCTGGAGCGCCTGTCGGAGGTATTCGCCCGGGTCAACCGCAGCCGCGCCACGTTGGAGCTGCGCCGCCGGGAGCTGCGCTCCGGGGAGTCGGCTGCCGAGTTCGCGGTGGAGTTCAAACTGTATGGCCAGAACGTCACCAGTGCACTGGGCATGGCCGAGACCCCGGATGCCTGCGAGGAACAACTCTCCCGGCTGTTGATCCAGCTGGAGGAACTGGAGGGGCGCTTCGGCGAATTCGACGAGTATCTGTCGGAGCTTGCCAGCAAGCGCGAGGAGGTCTACGAAGCCTTCGAGGCCCGCAAGCAGTCGCTGCTGGAAGCCCGCCAGCGCCGTGCCGCCAATCTCGCCTCGGCGGCGGAACGCATTCTCAAGGGCGTGCAGCGGCGCACCCAGTCGGCCGCCGATGCCGAGTCCCTGAACACCTATCTCGCCTCCGATCCCATGGTGCTGAAGCTGCGGGATCTGGTGGCAGAACTCCGCGGCCTCGGCGAGTCGGTGCGGGCCGACGACCTGGAATCGCAACTGAAGACCGCCCGGGACCAGGCCAGCCGGGCGCTACGCGATCGCGCCGATATTTTCGAGGATGGCGGCGCAGTGATCCGCCTGGGCAAGCACCGCTTCTCGGTGAACACCCAGAGCCTGGATCTGACCCTGCTGCCGCTGGACGACGGCCTCGGCCTCTATCTCACCGGCACCGATTACCGCGAGCCGGTGAACGACCCCGAGTTGCTGGCGGCGCGGGATTACTGGGATCAGGAACGGGTCTCGGAGACTCCCGACGTGTACCGGGGCGAGTATCTGGCGGCGAGTCTGCTGTTCGCCGCCGAGCGGGGCGAGCAGGGTCTGTCGCTCAGCGCGCTCCGGCAACTGGCCGCCGAGGGCGAACTGGAGGAGCGGGTGCGCCGGGCCGCCGCCGAGCGCTACGACGAGGGCTACGAGCGTGGCGTGCATGACACCGATGCCGCGAAAATCCTCGCCGCCGTGCTGGATCGCTACGAGGCCGCCGGGCTGTTGCGCCACGGCCCCGGTCCCCGCAGTCTGGCCTGCTGGTTCTGGAGTCGCTACCGAGATCCGGACAGCGACCCGCGCCTGAGCCTGGATCGGCCCGTGGGCGAGGTGGCCCCGGGCCGGCGCGGGCGCTGGCAGCGGGAGGCGAGAAACCTCGCCCGGCTGGCCAGTGTATTCGGCGATACCCGCGCCCGGGAAGCGCTGGCCGGGGAGCTGGCCGCAGCCATGGGCGTGTGGTGCGAGGCCGAGGGTATTCCGGCCGAACCGGCCATGCTGGCCGAGGCCGGTGGCTATCTGGTCCAGGAACTGGCTGCCGAGACGCCGCGCTTCGTCTGCACCCAGACGGTGGGGGAATGGTTACAGTCTTTTCGCGACCGGCTCCAGTCGGGCGGCCAGTGGGGAGAACTGGAACAGGATCTGGCGGCGCTCACGCCCCATCCGGCCCATCAACGCCGGCTGGCCGGCGAGTGGCTGGCCGCTTCCCTGCACGCTCATCCCCGCGCCGATGAACTGCGCCCGCTGCTGCCCGAGGCGGTGGCGCGGCTGGCGCTGGGCGACGCGCTGGCCTGGGGGGAACGGCCTGTGGAGGTGCGGGTCACGGTGGAGGGCCTGCTGGGCCAGCATCCGCGCCTGGAGAACCGTCGGCTGGTGTTACAACTGGACGGGTTTCTGGCCCGGCTGCGGCGCTTCAGCGAGCAGCGGGTGCCGGGTTATCTGGCCTACCGTAAACTTCGCCAGCGCATCACCGACACGGCCCGGGAGAGCCTCCGCCTCGGCGAGTTCCTGCCCCACCCGCTCACCTCGTTTGTCCGCAACCGCCTCATCGACGAGGTCTACCTGCCGTTGATCGGTGATAACCTGGCCAAGCAGATGGGCACCGTGGGGGAGAGCCGGCGCACCGACCTGATGGGTATGCTGCTACTGATCTCGCCCCCCGGCTACGGCAAGACCACTCTCATGGAATACGTGGCGAGCCGGTTGGGGCTGGTGTTCATGAAGATCAATTGCCCGACGCTGGGTCACGGCATCACCTCCATCGACCCGGCGGAGGCGGCCAACGCCGCCGCCCGCCAGGAACTGGAAAAGCTGAATCTTGGATTGGAGATGGGCAACAACGTGATGCTGTACCTGGACGATATCCAACACACCAATCCGGAGTTTTTACAAAAGTTCATCTCCCTGGCCGATGGCACCCGGCGGATAGAAGGCGTCTGGCGGGGCAGGAACCGCACCTACGACCTGCGCGGCAAGAAGTTCTGCGTGATCATGGCGGGCAACCCCTACACCGAGTCGGGGGATGTGTTCAAGATCCCCGATATGCTGGCCAACCGGGCCGATATCTACAACCTGGGCGATGTGCTGTCCGGCAAGGAGGACCGCTTCGCCCTGAGTTACCTGGAAAACAGCCTCACCGCCAACCCGGTGCTGGCGCCGCTGGCCACCCGCGACATGGACGATGTGTACAAACTCATTCGCATGGCCCGGGGCGAGGAGATCTCCACCAACGAGTTATCCCATGGCTACGCGGGCGCCGAGTTGAGCGAGATCCTGGCGGTACTCCAGAAACTGTTCCGGGTGCAGGAGGTGCTGCTGGCGGTGAACCAGCAATACATCCGCTCCGCTTCCCAGGCCGATGCCTACCGCACCGAGCCGCCGTTCAAATTGCAGGGCTCTTACCGCAACATGAACAAGCTCGCCGAGAAGATCGTGGCGGTGATGAACGCCGCCGAACTGGAGGCGCTCATCGACGACCACTATCAGGGCGAGGCCCAGACGCTCACCACCGGTGCCGAGGAGAACCTCCTGAAGCTGCGCGAGCTGCGCGGCACCCTGCGGGGCGAGGATCGGGAGCGCTGGCAGGCCATCCAGGCCGGCTACCAGCGTCGTCAGGCCCTCGGTGGCGAGGAGACCGACCCCGCCACCCGCATCGCCACGCCGTTGGTGGCGCTGGGCCAGCAACTCCAGGGCATCCAGCAACTGCTGGAGCAGGCCAGTATCCGCCAGGGGGCGGCCCGGGAGGCGGAGTTTGCGCGTTTCACCAGCACCCTGGAGCAACTGGCGGGTCTGCTGGAAAAGGCGGAGTTTCAGGTGCAGGTGGTGAATCAGCCGGTGCCCGGCGTGGGCAGCGCCGTAGCGCAACTCAGCAAGCTGGTGGAAACCGTGATGGTGCCCATGTTCTCGGCCATGCATAACAAGCTGTCGCTGGATCACGCCATCTGGGAAAAACTCCAGGAGGTGGAGCGCAGCCTCGGCGCACTGGACCGGCGCCTGCTCAGCAAGGGCGATGTGCGCTGGGAGCGCACGCCCATCGCCGGCGGAGAATAGCCACGCCCCACCCTGCGCTCCCCGTGCGCGGGGCCGACATGAACTATTGACCGGATCGGATGACCCATTAACTCAGGGTTTCCGAAACGTGATCGGTTCAACTTCATGGTATCCATTGAACAGGATGTGTCAAAACAGGGGGTGAGGGTGTTCGGAACGGACAGGGCAGTCTGGGCCTTGCCCATTGCCCTGGCGGTCATGGCCGTGCTCATGTTGCGGCAGATCGGCAATCCCGATCTCGGCTATCCCGATGCCGACCGGCTGATGCTGGACGGCGTGTTCATTCTGGATTTTCTGCGGGATCTGCCGCTGACCCGCATCTACGACTACGCGATCAACTACTACGCCCAGTATCCGGGCCTGAGTATCGGCTACCGACCGCCGTTCTTCCCGTTGGTGGAGGCCCTGTTCAACGCGGTGCTGGGGGTGAATACCTGGAGTAGCCGGCTGGCCGTGCTGGCGTTCGCGCTGGTGGGGGCCAGCGCCTGGTTCGCGTTGGTACGGCGGGTGTTCGATACCGGCACCGCTTTCTGGGCCACCCTGCTGCTGGGTACCACCCCCTTCGTGGTGCGCTGGGGCTGGTACACCATGGGCGAGATCCCGGTGCTGTCCATGGCCATGCTCTGTGGTTATGTGTTCTACCGCTACACCGAGACCCGCCATCCCGCCTGGCTCTACACCACCGCGCTGGTCTACGGCACGGCGGCGTGGACCAAGCAGACGGCGGTGTTCATCGCCATCTGGTTTCTGCTGTATCTGCTGTTCAGGGGGCAGTTACCCGCGCAGTTGCGGCGCCGGGAGACCTGGATCGCCAGCGCCCTGGTGGTACTGATCATTGCCCCGCTGGCGGCCATCACTCTCTGGCTGGGGGAGATGAACATCGCCCAGTCGGTGGGCAACACGGGTGTTCTGAAACATACCGGCCGCAGTAGTTGGACCAATCTTTCCCTTCATCTGAACACCCTCTACCATGCCCATCTCAGCCTGCCGGTATTGCTGTTGAGCGTCGGCGGCATGCTATGGGCGGCGCTGCGGCGGGATGGGCGGACCCTGTACTTCGCCCTGCTGATCGTCGGCACCTATGGGTTCTTCACCTATCTGGCCGGTAAAAATCCCCGCTATCCGATTTTCTGGATTCCCGCTTTCTGCCTGTTCGCGGTGCTGTTCATGCAGTACCTGGGACAGCATCTGGAGCGGCTGGCGCTCATTCGTCACGGGAGCCGACCGATCGCCGTCCTGCTGCTGCTGCTGGTGGGTTATCAGATTCACCTGAACTACCGTTACTCTCCGGCCTACGCCAGTGGCTACGATACGGCGGCTCGCCATGTGCTGGCCCACAGCCAGTCGCCCACCGTGTTCTTCGACGGTTATAACAACGGCTACTTCACCTATTTCATGCGGGCGCTGGACCCCGTGCGTTCCATGTACGTGCTGCGGGGCGACAAGCTCCTCACCTCCACCGCCATCGGTGGCCATCGTTGGCTGGAGGTCCATGCCCAGACCCGGGACGATATCCAGCGTATGTTCGACGACTACGGCGTGGAATTCGTGGTGGTGGAGAGCAAGGACTGGTCGGGTATGGAGATCCATCAGCAGTTGCGGGATTACCTGCGCAGCGGGCCGTTCCGGCTGGACGCGCGTATTCCCATCGAGACCAATCGGCAACCGCTGCGGGATCGGAGTCTGGAGATTTACCGGTACCAGAATTATCAACCTGTCACCGCCGAATATCTGAAACTGCGCCTGCCGGTAGTGGGCAAGACCATCCAGGTGCCGTTCCGCCAGCGGGTGGAAGCGTTGAGCGGCGAGGTCTCCGCCCCCTAGCGAGGCATGATCGCCATGAAACTGATCGTACAGATTCCCTGTTTTAACGAAGAGCACACGCTACCCCAGACGGTGGCGGATATCCCCCGGCAAATCGAGGGTGTGGACGAGGTCAGGATCCTGGTGATCGACGACGGCAGTACCGATGCCACGGTGGCGGTGGCCGAACGCCTCGGGGTGGATTATGTGGTGCGAAATCCCAATAATCGTGGCCTTGCTCGCACCTTCCGCACCGGCGTGGATGCCTGTCTGCGACTGGGGGCCGATATCATCGTCAATGTGGACGGCGACAACCAGTACCATGGGCACGATATCCCCAGGCTGATCCAGCCCATCCTGGAGGAGCAGGTGGAGATCGTGGTGGGGGATCGCCAGACCCAGACGGTGACCCAGTTCAGCCCGGTCAAGCGGTTTTTGCAACGGCTCGGCAGCGCGGTGGTGCGACGCCTGTCGGGCCTGGATGTGCCCGACGCAGTCAGCGGTTTTCGGGCCATCTCGCGGACCGCCGCGCTACGCCTGAACATCGTTTCGCCCTTCAGCTACACCATCGAGATGCTGATTCAGGCCGGCAAGAAACACATGGCGGTCACCTCGGTACCCGTCCGCACCAATCCGGTGACCCGCGAATCACGGCTGTTCAGGAGCCTGCCTCGGTTCATCGAACGGTCCCTCACCACGATGATCCGCATGTACGCCATGTACCAGCCGCTGCGGGTGTTTTTCTTCATCGGCAGTATCTTCATGGCGATCGGCATGATCCCCATCGTGCGGTTCCTGTACTTCTATTTCCTGGGCCGGGGCGATGGCCATATCCAGTCCCTGATCCTCGGGGGTGTGCTGGTGATGATGGGCTTCGTGACCTATCTGATCGGTCTGGTGGCCGATCTCATCTCCTTCAACCGCCAACTCCAGGAGATGACCCTGGAGCGGGTCAGGCAGATGGAGTTACTGCTGCTGGAGCAGGAAACGGCCCACATGCACAAACCCGCCCCTGACGTGGAGAAGATGTGAGTGGTCGGCGCCGGGGACGGATTCTCTGCCTGACCTCGAATTTTCCCCGCTGGACGGGTGACAGCACCACCCCCTTCGTGCTGCATCTGGCCCGGGATCTCCAGGAACTGGGCTGGCGGGTGGACGTGCTGGCTCCCCATGCCCCCGGTACTGCTACCCGGGAGATCCTGGACGGGGTGCAGGTGGAGCGGTTTCGTTATCTGTGGCCGGCGCGCCTGGAAACCGTCTGTTACCGGGGGGGAGCGCTGATCAATCTGCGCCGCCACCCCAGCAACGCCCTCAAGCTACCGGCGCTGGTGCTGGCCGAGTGGGCGGCCAGCCTGCGCCGCCTGGCCGGCAGGCGCTACGATCTGCTGCACAGCCACTGGATCCTGCCCCAGGGCTTCACCGGCGCGTTGGCGGCGTGGCCGCTGGGTGTTCCCCATGTGCTGAGCGTCCACGGCGGAGATGTGTTTGCCCTGCGCGGCCGCTGGTTGACCCACTGCAAGCGCTTCGCCCTGCACCGGGCCGATGCGGTGACAGTGAATAGCTCGGTGACCGGCCAGGCGGTGCAGGCTATCGCTGGTATGCGCCCGCAACTCCAGCGGATTCCTATGGGTGTGACCGTCGCCCCGGTGGCCCGTGATGATCCCCGGGTGCAACGGCTGCGGCAACAGCACCGGCGGGGCGACGGGCCGTTGCTGGTGTTCGTGGGGCGGCTGGTGGAGGAAAAGGGCGTGGCGGATCTGCTGCATGCCCTGGGTGTGCTGCTTCCCGAACTGCCGGAGGCCAGCGCGCTGGTGGTGGGTGAGGGTCAGGACCGTCCGGCGTTGGAGGCGCTTGCCCGGCAACTGGGGGTGGCCCAGCGGGTGGTGTTCAGCGGTTGGGTGGCGCCCGAGGAGGTGGGTTGTTATCTGGCCGCCGGGGATGTTTTCGTCGGCCCCTCGCGGCGGGGACGGGACGGTTGGGTGGAGGCCCAGGGCCTCAGTTTCATCGAGGCGATGATCGCCGGCACGCCGGTGGTGGCCACCCGGGTGGGAGGGATCATCGATAGCGTGCGGGATGGGGAAACCGGCCTGCTGGTGCCGGAGCGCTCGCCCGGGGCCATCGCCGCGGCGGTGCGGCGGCTGGTGGCGGACCCGGCGCTGGTGGCGCGGTTGCGCCGTCAGGGCTATGCGCTGGCCACCACCGCGTTTTCCCGCCCGGCCTCGGCAGCGGCCTTCGACCGGCTGTTCGAGCAACTGCGGGGGCGGCGACTGGCGGCGAATCCGCGGCCTTTGGAATGACGTCGGTACCCTCGCCGGGCGCGGCTGTTCAGGTGGTCGGATTCAGAGTGGCGAACAGCGCCGCGTACCGGGCCACCATGGTGTCCAGGGAAAAACGCTGTACCGCCGTGGCTCTGGCCCGTTGCCCCATGGCCGCCAACACCTCCGGGTTTTCCCGGAGATAGCGCACCGCCCTGACGAAGGCTTGCACATCGTCCATGGGACAGAGCAGACCGGTGGTGCCGTCCTCGACGATCTCCGGCAGCGAGGAGCGTGCCGTACACACCACCGGGGTGGCGCAGGCCATCGCCTCCGCGGCGGCGAGGCCGAAACCTTCCAATCGGCTGGGGAACAGCAGCACCCGGGCCTGCCGGTAGGCTTCCCTGAGTTGCTGGTGGGAGAGGCTGCCGATGGCATGGGCGTTGGGCAGATCGGTGAGCGTCTGGCTGCCGCGAAGCCCGGTCGTGTAATCCAACCGGTAGTCCGGACCCAGCGCCCTCATAATCCCCGGCAGCAGATCCACGCCCTTGCGCTGGGACAGATTGCCCACGTAGAGCAACCGAAAGGGTTCATCCGGCGCTGGCGGTGCCGGAGCGGAATCCGCAGAGAACAGCGCCGTGTCGACGCCATTGTGGATCACATGGGTCGCCTGCACGCCGAGCGTCTCTGCCAGGCTCTGGCGGATATGGTCACTGACGGCGACGATGGCCTGGGCGGCGCGAAAGCTTTTCATTTCGTAACGGCGCACGATGGCCTCGTGAAAGACCGCCTGGGCCAGGCGCCGGTAGGGCAGGTAGCCCGGATCGAAGATACAAAGGTGCTCAACGACCACCAGCGGTATGCCGGGTCGGGCAAAGGCGAAGGCGTTCCAGCTATTGGCGACGGTGACGGTCGTGCCCGGCGGGGGCGGAACCCGGCCTAGCAAGCCGGGCGCGTACTGGAAACTGTGTCGGAAGCCCTGCACGATGGCCTCGTGTCCGGCCGCTCGCAGCCCGCCTGCCAGTTGCCGGGTGTAGATATCGGTGCCACTGCCGCTGCGGACATAGGGAAACCAGATTTTCAATGTGGAGTATCCAGTGTCGCCGGGAAAACCCCGGAATTATTACGAAATCAAGAGTCGCTACGGCTGGTGCCGGCCCGGAAATTTCTCAATTCGAGGCCATCAAACTGAAGTCCTGGCTGCTGGCACGCAGTTCCTCATAGTTGCCGGTGGCCTCGATGCGGCCCTCCTTGAGAAAATACAGGGTATGGCAGTTGCGTACCGTGCTCAGACGATGGGCGATCATGATCACCGTGCGCTGCCCCCGCAGCGCGTCCACGGCCTGGATGATGGCCTGCTCGGTGAGGTTGTCCAGCGCCGAGGTGGCCTCGTCCATGATCAACACCTGAGGATTGTGGTAGAGCGCCCGGGCGATGCCGATGCGCTGGCGCTCGCCGCCCGATAAGCGCACTCCCCGTTCCCCGGTGGGCGTGTCCAGCCCCGCCGGTAATTTCGCCACCAGCGGCTCCAGCTGGGCAGCGTGGATGGCGCGGGTCAGTGCTACCTCGTCGATATCGGCATCCTCCACCCCGAGGGCGATATTGCGTCGCAGGGTATCGTCCAGCAGATAGATGGACTGGGGAATATAACCGATCCAGCTCTGCCAGGCGTGCAGTCCACCCCGATGCAGGTCCGCGCCATCCACGCGCAACTCGCCGCGCTCCGGCACCAACAGCCCGAGGATGACATCCACCAGGGTGGACTTGCCCGCCCCGGTGCCGCCCACGATACCCACCGCCGTGCCCGCCGGAATACGCAGGCTCACGCCCCGCAGGGCCGCTTCGCTGGCACCGGGATAGCGATACCAGACCTCGTGCAGTTGGATATCCCGGGTGATGGACAGTGTGCCATCCGCCGGGGCGGTAACCGGGGTGGGGCTTGATTCCAGGGCCTGGAGATCGGCATACACCGGGTCGACGGCCGCCACATGGTAGCGCAGCACTGTCCAGCGGGACATGATCACGTTGAGCGCATCACGCAACCGTACCAGGGCCACCACGAACAGCGCCACGGTGACCAGGATCGACTCCATGGGTCGGTCCATCAGCACCAGCGTGACGGTGATGGCCGACAGTCCGATCACCGCGACAGCCTCGGTGACGGGTGCGATGAGCTGGCCGCCGAAGCGCTTGAAGCGGGTGGCAGCGGCGATGCGGCTGATACTTTCCACGATCCGGGCCACGAAATAATCCTCCCGGTGGAGCACCCGGGATTCCTTGATGCTGCCGAGTCCCTGGTGCAGCGCCTGGATCACCTGTTTGCGTTGCACCTGTTCCATCAAGCCATAGCGCCTCATGCGCAGACTCAGGGCACTGACACCGAATGCGCTGATCAGGCCGAAGATACCCATCCAGATCAGGGTGATGAACGGCTCCATCCACAATAGTAAAGCCGTTACCGCCACCAGGATCAAACTCCGGGTGATGATCTCCAGCAGCGGCGCCAGCACGTGATTGGCCAGCAGGTTGGTTTCCCGATTGACATTGCGGATCAACTCCGAGGTATTGCGGCCCAGATGGAAGGAGTACGGGGCGTGCAGATAGGCGGTGACCAGGCGCCGGGCCAGATGGACCCGCCGGTTGGCGATGAAGCGCGCCTGCCAGTAGTAGTTCCACACCAGAAAAGCGTTCTTCAGGCCGAACAGCAGAAACAATCCCAGGGAACCCCAGATCAGAATTTCCTGGGTACCGCTCAGACCCAGCCAGTGCAACACCGGTTGCACGCCCGGATAGGCCATGAACCGTTCCGGGGAGACCACGGCACTCACATAGGCGGGAATGGCGCTCACGCCCACCACCTCCAGGACCGCGGCAGCCACCATCATGATCAGCAGAATCAGCAGATTCCGTCGATCACGTCCGCTCAGCAGGGCATTGAGTTTGTTCAGCGACGAGAACATGAAATCTCCGGCGGTGGTGGCAATGGGTTCATGGACACGGACTCAGGGACAGGTAATACGATCCAGCAGGCCCGCCAGCGAGGCGCTGGTGTTGCGGCGCGAAAAGCGCGCCGCCACCTCCGGCTCGATACCTGGGCGGCAGGCCAGCAACTGTCGTAGACCCTCGCGAATGCTGGCTGGTGTATGGGGTGGCGGGCGCACCAGCACCGTGGGTATTCCGGCAAAGGTGGTGGTCATGGCCGAGCCGTGGGGTACCAGACACAGGGCCGGTTTACCCAGGGCCAGATACTCGAAGATCTTGGTGCCCACCTGGTAGCGGGCGGCACTCACCGCCAGCCCGTAGTCCGCCCCCTGGATCAGTCGCAGCACCCGTTCCATGGGCTGGAACGCCAGGGTCGTCACCTGTTGCGCGGCACCGACTCGCCTCGCCAGTTCACGGATCAGCGCCGCCTCGCCGCCCACATAGAGAAAATGCAGTTCCGGGAACGAGCCGAGGGCCTTCAGCAGCCCCACCGTCACCCTGGCGCTGTAGAAATGCAGCTTGCCGGTGATGATCAGGGTGGGTTTCGGGGATAGTCGCTCCGGGGTCAGGGCCGTGAAATCCGCCGGGTCGAAGCCGTTATCGATGGTGTGGAATTTATCCCGGTAGTGGGGCAACTCGGCGGCATATTCGGCTTGCAGACCCGGGGCGGCGAAGGCCACCGCCGAGGCGTGGCGGATGCCCAGACGCTCGATCAGGCCCCGCGAGCGACGCACCAGATAGCGTTGCCAGCCGTGGCGAAACCGGGAAAACATGGGGTTGATGCTCCAGGAGTCGCGGAAATCCAGCAGGCTGGGAATCCCCAGCAGACCGGTGAGCACCACGGTGCTCACGAAGGGATGAAACGGACTGCCCACCAGATACACCGCTGCCAGATGCCGCCGCTCCTGCCAGGCCGCGGTGCAGATCAGCAGGGGAAACAGCAGCTTCACCAGCAGGATGGCGGCGGGAACGGGCAGATAGGGTATCCGGCGCACGGTCATGGTGGCAACCTCGGGGGGCAGACCCTCCACCACCTTGCTGCCATAGTAGCGCGGATCCACGGTGAACACCGTGGGTTGCCAGCCATGCGCCGGCAAATACTTGCAGAACTTGGTAACCCGAGTGCCGCTGACATCGGCATAGGGTGGAAAATAATAGGCGGCCACCAGCACCCGTTTCATAGCACCCCCGCCCGTAGTTCCAGAAACAGCCGCTCGTAGCTGGCATCGGCGGCGCTGCTGGAAAACGCCGCCGCCCGTTGCCGGGCGGCCTCGCCCATGGCCTCCCGCTCGGGTGCCTGAAGTAGCGCCATCAGGGCATCGGCCAGAGCCTCCGGATCTCCCGGGGCCACCAGCCGCCCACACTCGGGGGTCAGTACCTCGGGAATGCCACCCACCGCGCTGGCCACCGCCGGCAGTCCCGCGGCCATGGCCTCCAGCAGTGCCATGGGTAGACCCTCGCTATGCGACGGCAGCACGAACAGGCTCGCCCGGGCCAGTTGCTCGCGAAGGGCGATGGCATCCAGTTCACCGGTGAAGGTTACCCCATCGGCGATACCGAGTCCGGCGACCCGCGCCTCCAGCGCCCCACGCAGTTCTCCCTCGCCGATGACGCATAGCCGCGCCGCCGGCAGGCGCTCGCGCAGCCGGGCAAACGCCGTCAGTAGCACGTCCACTCCCTTGATCTGAAGCAGTCGACCGACAAACACCACGGTGGGTGGCCCATCGGTGGCCACGGCCGGGCCAGCGCGCCAGAAGTCCTGATCGATACCATTGGGAATACAACGCACCCGGGAAGCGGTTATTCCGGCACAGGCCAGGACCCGCTGTTCCATGTGGCGGGACACCACGGTGACAGCATCGGCCCTGGGCAGCAGGTAGGGTGCCGGCTTACCCGGCAGCAGCAGGTCACTGCCGTGGACCGACAGTACCAGCCGGTAACCGAACAGTCGTTGCAGTAACAGAAAATACAGGCTGTCGCCGCGTACGTAATGGACGTTGACGATCTCCGGGTGGTAGCGGGCCAGCTGGCCGGCCAGGCCCAGCAACCCCCGACCCGCGCGCAGCAACGCGCCGAGTCCGGGTAGGCCAAGCCAGCCGGTGCGATATTCCAGATCGCAGTACCATTCGTGTTCCAGGTATTCGGCGTCCGGCTCCGGCCAGGCGACGATCACCTGATGGCCACGCTGGCGCAGGCTTGCCGCCAACCGGCAGAACACCGCCTGCACACCCCCGGGGGTGCGACTGGCTGCCGAGGAGTACAATAGCATGCGAAGCTTTTGCCTGGGTGCATCCATCAATCGGCCCCGAGGGAAAAACGTTTGAGAGATTCTGCCAGATTCCGATAGCCGCGGCGCAGGCTATCGCGGGTCTGGCCGGGCAACAGCAGCAGGGCCAGCCAGCAATAGCCCTGCCATGCCCAGGGCGCCCGGGCCATGGCCTGGAGCACCAGCCGCCGGGCGCCATCGCTATCCGGCACGCGCAGATGCCGCCGGGCGCTCTCCAGCAGGAAGCGGTGTTCCACTCCGGCTTGCCGCATGGACTCGCCGTGCTTACGGTGGAGATAGGCCCGCGCCGCCAGATTGGCGGCAAGGTTGCGGGATAGTCGAGGGCCATCGGTGGCAGCCCTATCCGGCTCCGGGTCATGGTAGCGGCTGAGTGGCGCGGCGACGAAGTCCACCTGATAATGGCAGCTCAGGCGCAGCCAGTAATCGTAATCCTCGATGGCCGGCATGGCCTCGTCGAATCCGCCGGTCCGCGCCGCCGCCTCGCGCCGCAGCAGGGCGTTGGAGGGGGCACCGTGGAGGAGGTTGCGCTCCAGTAGGCGATGGAAAATATCGCCGCGCGCGGTGGGTAGCATCAGGCTCTGCCGGACACCGCGACGGTCCACCGTCTCGCAGCCGGTGTAGACCATCCCCACCGTGGCGGGCAACCGCTGGAACAGGGCCAGTTGCAGGGCGAGTTTGTCCGGTAACCATTCATCGTCGGAATCCAGCAGGGCGATAAACTCGCCGCGGGCCTCATCGAGGCCTCGGTTGCGGGCTGCCGCCGCGCCCCGGTTGCGGGGCTGGCGCAGATAGCGGATCCGGGGATCGACATGGGTTCGCACCACCGCCTCGGTATCGTCGCTGGAGCCGTCGTCCACCACCAGCACCTCCAGCACCGCCTGCTGATGCAGCACGCTGGCAAGGGCGCGGGGCAGTAGCCGGGCTCGGTTATAGGTGGGGATGATCACGCTGACGCTGGGGCTGGTCTCCCCGGGAACCGCCAATGGTCGGGCGGCAGGGTCGGGTAAATCCAAGCCGTGGCGGATCTCCGGCGCGTGGTCCGCCTCCTCGGTCCGAGCGCCCAGGCGCCGGTGCAGGCGTCGACCCAACCGGCGGACCTGGTCCGTCAGTCGCCTGAGAATTCGCCGGCCGGCGCGCTGCCAGTGTGGGCCGCCCAGGACCCCGGCCCGGCTCCGGCATTGCTCGGCCAGTGCCGGAAATCCGGGGCCGGCGTCCCGGGCGATCCGATCCAGGGCCCCGGCCAGCGCCCAGCGCCGGGCGTGGAGTCCGCCCCGGGCCGCCAGCAATGCCTGGATCTCGCCGACCACCCAGAGCCGCGCCCGCAGCCCCGCCTCGCTGAAGCGGGTGGCGCTCAGGGAATCCGGGAGCCGCCGGTAGAAGGCGCTGCCCCCGTCGGCCGCCACCAGTTCCACTCCCAGTGCCATGGCCCGGAGCATCATATGGCCGTCGTCGTTGGGTCCGCCCCGGGCATCCCAGGGCGCCACCCGCTGGAAGGCCGCCCGCGACCACAGCACCGAGCAGGGCGGGTGATACCAGCCGCCGAGCCAGGCGGAGAGGGGATCCCGACCCCGGCGGGGCTCACAGGAAGGGGGTCGCTGCAACCAGCGCCCGTCCCGCCGCTCCAGCCGGTACCAGGGACACAGGGCGATGGCGCCGGGATGGCGGCACAGGGCGAGGGAGAGCGCCTCCAGCGCCGTCGGTCCCAGCACATCGTCGGCATCCAGAAACATGATGGTCTCGCCGCTGGCGAACCCGACGCCGTGGTTGCGGCTGGCCGAGGCGCTGCCGCAGCGTTTCGAGACCACCCGTACTGCATCGCCGAAGCGCTCGGCCACCGCCAGGCTAGCATCGGTGGAGGCATCGTTCACCACGATGATCTCGGCGGGCGGACGGGTCTGGGTCAGTACCGAACCGATGGTCTGGGCCAGGTACGGTTCGGCATTGTGGCAGGGGATCACCACCGAGACCTTCACGCCAGCGCCTCCCCGGCCCGCGCCAGCATGTTCTGCAAGACATCGGTCACATGCGCCGGATCCACGCGCATATCCCGTTCCAGTGGGTGTCCCTCGCCCACCGCGCCCGCCCCCACCAGCCAGTAGCGGTGTCCCATGGCCGCCGCCAGCGCATAGAAATTGGGATTGGGAAAACTCAGATCGGCGATCTCCAACACCTCGCAACCGGCGGGGCAGCACAGCATATTGGTGAGTCCCGCGCCATGGGGGGCGGCCAACATGGCGGTCTCGGCCATCAGTGCCACCTGCTGGGGAAATGCCAGATCCTCCATGCACACCCGTTCGAATCCCGCAGCCCGGAACAGCGGCCAGATCTGTACCTCGTTGCAGAGCCGGCGGCGCCGGGCGTGGCGCCGGCTGATGTAGATCCGCCGCCGGGGAACGCCCCCCTCGCCCACCAGCGCCGTGCGCACCGGACGCAGCAGCTCGGGCCTGAAGCGATCGGTGCCGAGCAGGGTGAGCTCCTCCACCGCCAGTGTCTGCACCGGCTCGAACTGGGGAAAGTCGCGGGCATCCAGGCCCAGCATCGCCAGGGAGGCATCCAGGGCGGCGCTGCGCCGGGCCGGCAGCACCACATGCTCCAGCCCGCCCGATTCGCGCAGCAGGCAGAGCTTGGGCAGATGGGCGGTGAGCCAGTGGGAATGGTTGTGGTAGACCCGCTCCAGGATCCAGGTGGCCCGGGCCAGTCGGGGGGTGGTGCGGGCGCTTCGTAACACCCGGCCATGGCCGGTCCGGAAGGTCACTTCCCGTAGGCGCAGGGCACGCCGGTCGCGATTCAGCACCGCCACATGAAAATCGTCCACGGTATCCAGGTAGCCCACCACCTGGCAGTCGGGCAGGGTGGTGATGAAGGTCTGCTGGCTGGTGCGGGCGGGTACATCGAAAAACGAATAGCCCCACCAGCCCCGCTCGGCGGGTAACTGCCGACGATCCGCGATGTTACCCGGTAGCGGGTTCGCCACCACGGTTTCGGGGTGCAGGATCCGGTACGATCCGCCGGACTCGCGCCCGCTGGCGGCGTGGCGCTGGAAGTACTCCTCCACGGTTTCCCCGGCCACCCAGCGGTAGCCCGACCACCCGGGCGGTAGATGCGAGGCCAGCAGCGTCCCGGGCAGGGCACGTAATCGCCGCCGCAGCCGCCGCAGTGCCTGACGCGGGTTCACCGGCGTGGTCTCCGCGCTCTCGCCAGGGCCGGCCCGGCAGGACCGTGGCGAGTCGGTTGCGGTGAAAAACGGAAAAATCGCTTCAAGCGGTCCTCCCGCGGATTGCGGCGGGTATTGTGGTTTTCATGCAACGGAAAAAATTCCATGGTTCTCCCGATAATCCCCGGACCGGCTCGTCACCCCGGCGGGGATGGTGCCTCCTGCCCCGGTGTCCGGATCGAGCGACCCGGATGGGTTGCATAATCTGACTGTGGATTCCCCGGGAGTTTCACGCATCATTCACGTTGTCCGTGTCGTGGAGGTAACCGTCGGGCTTGCCGGTTGTCCAAGCTTACAATCCCATTCATCGACAAACACGGGAACAGGCATGTCCAGTAAACAGGCCCTGGCTTTCCAGGCGGATGCGGCGCCGGCACTGCAGGCACCGCCCATCTTCATCGTCGGTGCCGGCCGCTCCGGCACCACGCTGATGCGGGCTTTTCTGTCGGCCCACTCCCGCATCGCCGTGACCCCCGAGAGTCACTACATGAAATTCGCCATCCGCCACGGCGCCGACCAGCGCCCGGCACCGGCGGACTTCCAGCAATTCTGGTCGGCGTGGATCGCCACCGGCCATTTCCAGGAACTGGATATCCACCCGGCGCGCTGTCTGGCCATTCTGGAGCGCACCGGCGAGCGTAGCTTCCGGGGCATTTTCGCCGCCCTGCTGGCCGCTTACGGGGAGCGCACCGACAAGCCCCGGGTGGGGGAGAAGACCCCGGGCCATTACCGTTACCTGTCCCAGTTGCTGGACTGGTTTCCCAATGCCCGGGTCATCTTCATGCGCCGCGATCCCCGGGCGGTGGTGGCCTCCAGCCTGAAGGTACCCTGGGTCCGGCAGCGCCTGAAGCCCCCGAGTCCGCTGAGTCCGTGGATACCACGGCTGCGGCTTTTCCATGTGGCGGAGCAGGCCAGGGGCTGGCGGCGGATCTACGGTGACTACCTGCCCCGCCACGGCGACGATCCCCGGGTGCTGGTGGTGGACTATGAGGCGCTGGTACGCCAGCCCGAGGTGGAGTTGCGGCGGGTCTGTGGGTTTCTGGAGGTGGCCTGGGAGCCGACCATGGTGGAGGAGCGACGCACCACCGTGCCCCGGGCCTCGGACCGGCGCATCGCCAGTCATTCCGAGGACTGGCATCGCTGGAGCGTGGACCACGAGAGCAAGGCCACCTCGGCGGTGTTCACGGACAGTTTGGAGCGCTGGCGCGACGAACTATCCGGGTTGGAGCGGGCGCTGGTGGAGAGTCGCTGCGCGGCGACCATGGCGCAGGTGGGTTATGGTTTCTCGGTGGGGCGCCTCGGCAGGCGCATGGCACGAACCCTGGCGCAGGGGCTGTCCGCCACCGGCGCCCTGGAGTACCGTTTGCGCGGCCGCACCCCGGAGAGGCGCTAGGGCGGCACACCGTTGCGTTCGCCTGCCTGGTAGCTAGACGATCCGGGGGGGGGTTATAGAGCCCGGGAAGCATTCTCCGGGAGGAAAAATACCCGCTGCTCAATGACGGTTTCCACGGCGATCATCAGGTGATAGGCCGACCAGAGAAAAATGCCCAGCAGCTTCACGCTATCCTCCAGCAAGACCGTGTATCCGCCCTGGGCCATCAACTGGTCGGCCAGCAGGGAGAGGCCGAACAGGCCACCGGCGAGCAATAGCACCGCCACATAGGCGGTCCGGGCAATTTCCCGGTAATAGCCGTAGAGAAACATCAGCGCGATGAACAGCGGGTACAGAAAGACCTCGCCCTTGAGATCACCGAGCAGTTTCTCCTGTTCGTGGAACTGGAACATATCGTCCACGGCCAGCAGCGTGGTCAGCAGGAAGGCGATCAGCAAGAAATTCCGCACCCGGGTGTTCCCGGCGCGTAGCAGGTTGGCCGAGAAGGCGATGAACAGCGCCCCGGCGGTGCCGGCCCAGACCAGGATGCCGATGTTGGAGACGGCGCCCAGCCAGTACTGGCAGCAGTGGATATAGCTGTTGTTGTCGGGGTTCCGGAGTCGTTTGAACTTGATATCGGCCACCAGCAGCGGGTCCCGGTAGAGATCGACCGGATCGGCCCAGGGCTGAAGATAAGCAAAGCCGTTGATCAGCACCGGTGGCAAAACGAAGAACACGAAAAGCAGGATCAGTTGGCGGAATCTGGCGGATTTTTTCATGTTCTGGGTCGGGAACCGTTGCGAGAGCATCTACCGATTGTTACTGGGAGATGTCGTTTTTAGTTCGGTTCCGTTACCGGGACAACAAATACACCTGTCGGCCGCCGTCGTGCAGTGAGGTCACCACGATCTTGCGGCCATCGGGGCTGGGACAGGGATGGAGATCGCAGCGGAACTGACCGCGCTCCGGCCGATGATGGGCGAACCGGGCGAGTTGCCGATGGGTTTTACGATGATCATCGTAAAGCAGCAGGTCGATCTCCCGGCGATAGGGGGTATCCAGCACGAACAGTTCGGGCCGGGTGGGCAGATGACGGATATGCACGTTCTGGCGGGTCAGTGCCGGCGCCAGCACTCCATAACGCTCGCCCGAGCGGTCGTCGAACCAGTGGACGCCGTCCTGTTGCCAGCCGTACAGCCGCTGGTTGTCGAGCCAGATCACATGGGAGGTTCCCCCGGCCAGCAGGCGCAGATCGTTGCCGTCGGTGCCGCAGGTGAGGCTGACGCCCATCCGGTCGTTCCAGCCCCCGTGCAGGGTGCGGAAACGCAGCTTGACGGTGAAGCGGGCACCGTCGGGGGAGATCTTGGCGTGGTTGAACCAGTAGTGATAGCGCCGCCGCAGGTGGCTATAGCGCTGTCTCCAGGGTAGCCGACGGCGTAACAGGTTCACTGCCCGGTGCAGGGACAGGACCAGCCGGCACTCGCCGGTTTGCAGATCCATGCGCCACACCCCGTCTTGCCGGGGCCGGCGCTGGTGCAGCCGGGCGTCGCTCCCGCCGCAGTAACCGTAGCCCGGGCGCACCGCATCGAGCCGGGCCATATTGAGCGACAGGGCATAGCCACCGGCAGGGTCCACCGCGTACACCGGTGCGGGCAGGGTGGTGATGGCGCCGCTTTGCGGGTCGTACACCCGGGCGACGAATCCCGTGCCCTGGCGATCGTTCCAGACCACGCGCCGGGGATGGTCGATCCACTGGGCCAGCGGCCCCTGTTGCCAACTCCACGCCCGACTTTCGCCGATGGTGGTCCAGTCGCCGGAACCGGCGGTGTCGATCAGGCCGATCTGCACGGTATCCCCGGGGGTGGGCGGGCGCTCGACGAAGTGCAGGCGGTGGGCCACCAGATAGCGGCTATCGGCATCGAATACGGGGATATCGTAGTAGCTGTGGGAATGGTAAATCCCGTCCTGGCTGCCGTGGGTGAGCTGTCGCAGGCGCCAGTCGCTGGTGTGGCTCATGTCGCTCATGTCGCTCATGTCGCTCATGTCGCTCATGGGCGGCGGGTCCGCAGCAACCCCCGTCCGCGCCGGAACATCCGGTGCAGGCGACTGGCCAGGCGAAGCGTGTTCACGCCAGCGCGCCAGGGCAGTCCATCGACGGACCACGAGTCGCCGCGGATGGCGATGTCGGATAAAGCGATACCGGCGTTCTGCTCGAAGTGATCCAGCAGCTTCGCGCCGTACTCACGGCCCGCCGCACTGACCCCCGGGGTGGCGAGGCGCCGGCGCAGGCTGTCGGGCAGTGCCCCGGTCCAGTGGAAATGATGCACCCGCAGCGGCACCGAGAACCGAAATGCCGGCATGGCGATACCCGGAAACGCCGCCAACGGCCTGCCGAACAGATAACTGATGCCGTCGGCATGGGGCTGGGGATGGTGACCGCCGCGGCTCGGCAGCAGGTGCCCCCTGAGCGCCATCAGCTTCACCGTGCCATACCAGTCATGGTGTTCGCCGGTCTGACCGATACGACAGATCACGTCCGCCTCCAGCGGAAACTGGCTCCACAGCGGCTCCGCCTCGGTTACCGATCGCAGGCGCCCGTCCACCGCCAGTCGATCGATGAATACCCCCTGCACGCAATCCACCCCGCGGCGTTCGCAATACCCGAGGAATCGCTCCAGGCTCTCGGGGTATTCGTGGAATTCATCCACATCAGCGCTGATCAGCCAGTCCCCTGGCGCCACCGTGCGGGCCTGTAGCTTGCGGCGTTCGGCCCACATGGCGTCGCTGGTGTAGGGGGCGATCCACAGCACCGCCGGCTCGATCCCGAAGCCTGTGAGCATCTCCTGCGCCCGGGTCATGGCAGGCGAGTCCGCCGCCGCGTTGAGGATCAGATGCATTCGCTCTCGGGGAATACCCAGCGCCAGGTAATGGCGCAGGAAATGGGGCAGCAGGGGCAGGTCGCTATCGACGCCGATGCAGGAGATCAGATGTGCGGTGGGCATGGTATCAGGACTGGTCGCGGTAGCGTTGCAGAAACGAGAAACCGTCGATCATCTCCTCGACCCGGGCGAGTTTATGATCGGTCCAGGCCACCTGGCGACGGCTCTGGTGGGTGCTGCGGTGGACGGTGGCGGCACAGGCGTTCAGGAAGTCGGGGTCCGCCGGTAGATCCAGAAAGGCCAACAACTCGTTGATGCCCGCGACGGGGTTCTGGCTGAATCGCTCGTAGTGGATCTCGTGCCAGTCCCCGGGGTCGATCCTGGCTTTCATGGCCTCGGTGGCGTCACACAGGCTGCGGTAGTCGTCGATCATCGAATCCAGCGCCTGCGCCGCGATATCCGTACCCTGGCGTTGCGCCAGCGCCTCCCGGAACGCCGCGCCGTCGGGGGTGGCGATCCGGAGCCGGTCGTAGTGTCCGCCCCGGCGCAGGGACATGGTGGCGATGTTGTCCAGGGGGTGGCGGACCACCAGAATCCACTTGCAGGCTAGCTTCACCTGCCGCCACACCCGCTCCAGCAGGGCCGGGTCGGCGGCAAACCAGCGCACCGCCCAGTCGCCTTTTTTGTCGCCGATAACCCTGAGATGCTCGCAGGCGCCGTTGTGCTGTCCGGGCATCTGATAGGAAAACCCGTTCCAGTAGCGACCGTGCCGGGAGAAGGCCACGGAGTTGGCATGGATCAGGGAAAACACCAGCGGCGCCGACAGCCCTTTTTCGAATAGACCCATGGCGTCCAGTTCATGGGCCACCAGGGCCTGGCGATGGGCATCCAGGATGGAGCCCAACAGGGAGTGTCCCGAGCGGGGAAAGCCGACGAACTGCACGAAGGTGTCGGCGCCGCGTAGTGCCCGGGCGCAGCGCGGGCGGTGCAGCCAGCCTTGCAGGTACAGTTGTCCCAACCGGACATCCCGGTGACGACGGGACTGCTTACCCTCGAACACGGGCAGGGAATGGCTGGTGGAGAAAAGACCGCGCAGACCGCGGTTTGTGGAAACGTCGATGGCGATGATCTCCTATTCAAGCCGCGTTCCGGTAGTGACGTAGAAACGAATAATGACCGACCATCTCCGCAACCCGGATCCGATTCCCGCTGTCGCCGTGATGTTGACCCCGAATCCGATAGGAGAATCCGTTCCAGTAACGCCCACGGCGACAGCCCCATGGCGTCGAGTTCATGGGCCATCAGCGCCCGCGGATGGGCATCCAGGATGGAATCCACCAGGGAATGTACCGAGTGGGGAAAGCCGACGAACTGCACGAAGCTGTCGGCCTCGTCCAGCAACGCCGCGTCGCACGGTCGGTGGCGTTCGGCCTGCCGATACAGGGGCTGCAAGGGGACTTCCTGGTGATGGCGGGAGCGTGTGCCCTCGAACAGGGGCAGGACGTGATGAATTTCCACTGGATCTAAACCCCAGCTCGTTTGAAAACCGGTGTTTCTTTGTAGGGTGGGTGCAGGCATCTCGGGGCCAAAACCCACCATCCAGGAACCGGCCACCGTCGGTGCCATTAGCTCTGGTGGTGGGTTTCGTCGCTGCGCTCCTCACCCGCCCTACGACCGTGGCGCTGTCAACGAAACTCATCATGTCGAATAAGCGGTGGTTTAACATGACGCAAACCCGAAATACCCTAGAGCGCTGATCGGTTTGCCTTCTTCGTAAGGTGGCACGCTGCGACAGCACCGTAACCCACCTTCCGGTCCAGGAGTGAGCCTCGGTGGAAGCCTGCCAGCAATAGTGGATTACGGCCAAAAAATGGTCTAATCCGCCCTACGCCAGAAGAATTGTTCATCAGAATCAGCATAATTCGATCAAACCGATCAGCGCTCTAGGAATTAGTGTTGGATGGATCGATGTCTGGCCGCTGCGCGGAATCCGGCGCAACCGGCACCGCCAGTGGCGGTGGGGACCATGGCGACCCTGGCAATCGCCACTGGATGGCTTTTCCGAGCACCCGCAGCGCCCGGCCCGGATCACGCCCGGCCCGCAGTCGGGCCTGGCGCTGCAAGGCGGCGCCGACCCGTCGTCGAAACGCCCGCCATACCGGCGCCGGTTCCCGGCGCCTGGCAAGGTCGAGAACGCGGCGCAGGCCCCGATAACCCAGCGCGATGGCGTCGTGCTCCAGAAACACGAAGTCCTGATACAGATCCACCACGGCCCGGACCTGTCGGGGATCGGGGGTGAAGCCCAGGTAGTGGGCCTGCAGCCGGGCCGGGACGGACAGGCTCAGGGCCAGTCCGGCGTCGCCCCGGCGGCGCATGGTGGAGTGGGGATGGATCCGGTAGGAGACCAGCGGTTCGGGCAGGTTGTCCAGGCGGGTCAGGGGCAGTAGCCGCGCCCACAGATCGCTGTCCTGGGCGGTCCAGTAGCGAGGGTCGTAGCCGCCGACGCGGCGCACCGGATCGGCACGAAACATCACCCCGGGGTGCAGCAAGCCGTTCATGAACAGCATCTGGAAGCGCAGCGGCGCATCGCCGGTCACCGGCACCCGGGTGTCGATGCGTCGACCTCCGGAGTCGATGCGGTGGTAGCCACAGGACAGCACGCCGATCTCCGGATGCCGGCGTAGATGGTCCAGTTGTCTACCGAGCCGTTCGGGGTGGTAGACATCGTCGCCATCGGCGCGGGCCACCAGCGGCGCCCGGCAGCGGGCGAGCCCCCGGTTGAGGGCCGTGGGCAGGCCCTGGGGCTGGTCGTTGTGCAGCACCATCACCCGGCGGTCGCGGCGTTGATAATCGGCCAGCAGCGACGGGGTGGCGTCGCGGCTGCCGTCGTCCACCACAATCAGTTCAAACGCCGTGAAGCTCTGGCCGAGCAGGCTATCCATGGCGGCGGCGAGGTGGGCCTCGCCATCCTTCACCGCCATCAACACGCTCAGTTCCATCCCGGGCAACGCTACTCTCCATCGCGGTTGTTGATATCTTGATTGTTACGATGCTTACCCGTGTGGATAGTTGCCATGCCCAGAACAGGGTGCCAGCTCTCAGTCCCCCACCAGCACCTGCAAGATGGGGGTGGACGCCATGGCGGTGGTGGACCCGGCACTGCGGGTCTATGGGGTAGAGGGCCTGCGGGTGGCGGATGCCTCGGTGATGCCCAGTATCACCACCGGCAACACCAATGCGCCCACCATCATGATCGGCGAGAAGGCCGCCGCGATGATCCGGGGGGCGGGCTGAGACAGCGAATCCGGGGTATGGCTGCGCCGTGCTCCTAGGGCTTGCCGGGTGGGTCGCCGGATGACGGGTGGGGATCGCTGCCCCGTTGCAACGGCGCCGTCGCCGGACTCCACGGCGCCACCTCCACCCGGTCCTTGCCCAGGTTCTTTGCCCAGCGGCGGCGGCGCGGTGTCGAACATCACCTCCACGCCCATCTTCTCGGCCAGCAGGTGGGTCAACTCCACCGCGTAACCGGTGATCTTGTCGTTCTGCACGAAGAAAAACGGCGGTTGCGGATCGCCGATCATCACCCGGATGACGGGATGGCTGTCCAGGAACAGGCTTTATTGGCCAGCAGCATGTTGTCCAGCCCCTGCTGACGGATCAGATAATCCTGCACATCCACCGTGGCGATGGTGGCATCGGCCTCGCCGTTGGCCACCGCCAGCAGGCATTCCAGGGTGTTGCGCCTGAGCAGTAGGCGAATATCCGGGGAATACTGGCGTAGCCGCTCCTCGAAGAAAAAAACCGTTGCTGGTTGCCGTTACGCACGTAGATGCCGGCGCTGGCGATGAGATAGGGTCGGGTGAACAGCAGAAATCGGCGGCGATCATTGCTCTCGGCGATATACCGGATTGGCGCGCACGAACGCCTGCTCCTGCGGGGTGAGAATCGGGGCCTCGTCCACCGGAACAGCCCACGTTGGCGGAATCCCCCATGAAACGAGCAGGACAAGTAGTGCGACGGCGAGTTTGTAAAGCATGGCGGCGATGTCCGCTGGGGGTTTGTCTATGCCGGAGAAATTCAACTCACATCTGAATATCACCGATTACGATTGCAACACCTCCAGCCCTTGCCAGACCGGCGCGGACGTCTCGCCATTCCTGAACTATCCTGATCCCAGAGGGAACGACCATCAACCGACCTGGCCCCGGAGAATCGCCAGGCACGCCCGGAGGGATCAATACCCATGCTCACTGCCACCATCCGCTACTGGACCGACGATCTGGGCCAACCCACCATCGTCGGCTACGACAACCAGGCGCTGCATCTGGCGGATCTGCAGGCCCACGTGACCCGGCTGGCGGAACGTCCGTCCCTGAGCGAATACAATCCGGAAATCTCCGGTCACCGGGCCTGGCTGACGGTCAACGACCCAGGGTACATCTTCCACGCCTATTTCGGCGACGACGGGATCGACTTCGAGTGGCATCACCAGACGGTGGGGCGGGCGGAGGTGCTGGGGGGCATCCTGCAGCTGGCGGATCTGCAGGAGGTGTTGCGGTTGCTGGACAGCGGCGAGGCGCCGGAGGATTTTCTGCGTAACTTCGCCCGCCACGGTTGATGGAAGCCCGCCTCAGTCCTCGTCGGGTTCGCGTTTGAGGCTGGCGCGGGTCTGTTCCAGCCGGGCTTCCCGCTCGATCTCCTGAAAGGCGCGGGCCAGTTCATCCTCGCTCTGGCGGGGTCGCAGGCGAGCCCGTAGATCGGCCAACCGGATGCCCACCCGACCCAGGCTCTCGCTGGCGTCGGCGCTGTCGCCCCGGTTGGCCAGGACGCGCTGCCGGGTCGTCTGACCGAGTTGCTGTTGCGCCGCCGCGATCTCCTGTGCCAGATCCCGGAGCCGGCCCTGACCGGTGGCGGTGGTCTGCCGGGCCTCGGCGTGGGCGCGCTCCAGAGCGTCGATGCCCGCCTCCAGCCTCCGCTGGCGGGCCAGCGCCTCCTGTAATCCGCCCCTGTCCCGTGCCTGCCCGGCCCGCTCCCGCCACCGCTCGGCCTGAGTGCGCCGCGCCGCCAGTTCCCGCTCAAGTTGTTTTTCCCGGGTTAGGGCCTCCACCAACCCGGCACGGAGGGTCTCGTGCTGCGCTTCCAGGTCGGCCAGGCGCCGGCCATCCGGGGCGCGGGTCTGTGCCTCCCGGTGCAGCAGTTCGTCCAGGTTATTGCTCAACAACACCCGGATCCGCTTGAACAGGCTGGCCATGGCTGTCTCCGGCTGCATTTTGGGCCTATCATCATAGCCCATCGGACGATTCTCCGGCTGATGAGGGAACCATGGCGGAATTTCTCGATACATTTTTTTCCTTTCCGGCGGTGTTGTTGTCGTTTCTGCTGGTGCTGGTGCTGCTGTACTGGTCGATGGTGATCCTCGGGGTGTTCGACGTCGACCTGCTGGACGTGGGCGATCTGGATATGGATGCCTCCAGCGGCACCATGGCTGGGATGATGGCGGGTACCGGGCTCGGCGGCGTGCCGGTCACGGTGAGCCTGAGCCTGCTGGTGGTGTGGTCCTGGATACTGGTGATGATCGCCACCAGCTTGGTACGCCCGCTGCTGCCGGGCACGGCCTTGCAGATCATCGCGGGACTGCTGATCCTGCTGCTGGCGCTGCCGCTGGCCCTCCTTGTCACCAATCGCTGCGTGCGGCCCCTGCGGGCGCTGTTTCGCGAGCACGAGGCGCCGCGCAAGCACGGCGCGGTGGGCAAGCTCTGCCGGATCTCCAGTCTCACGGTGGACGAGCGCCACGGGCAGGCCCATCTGGAGGATGGCGGCGCCGGGCTGATCCTGGCGGTGCGCTGTCTGGAACCCAACAATCTGGTACGCGGCTCGCTGGCGCTGATCGTGGATTACGATCGCGCCAGCGATACCTTCGAGGTGGTGCCCACTGACGAATCGCTGGCCACCAAACCATAACAAGCTCGATCACTTACTCGATCACTTAATAGCGTCAACCCAAGGGGAGCCCCATGTCCACGGTCTATTTCACTTTCGGTATCGGCCTTCTCACCCTGATCGGTATCTTTCTCGGGGTGGCCATCGTCATCTACACCTTCCACCGCAAGGTGGAGCAGGGCAAGGCGCTGATCGCCAACAAGCTCACCAAGGAGCCGGTGGTGAGCTTCACCGGCATGCTGGTGCTGCCGGTGATCCACAAGTCCGAGACCATGGACATCTCGTTGAAGACCATCGTCATCGACCGGCGGGGCAACGAGGGCCTGATCTGTAGCGACAACATCCGCGCCGATATCAAGGTGGCCTTCTTCGTGCGGGTGAACAAGACCCAGGAGGACGTGCTGAAGGTGGCCCAGGCGATTGGTTGTAAACGGGCTTCCGACCAGGAGACGCTGGAGGAATTATTCTCCGCCAAGTTCTCCGAGGCCCTGAAGACCGTGGGCAAGCAGATGGACTTCGAGGATCTCTACAAGGAACGGGACAGCTTCCGGGATCGCATCATCCAGTTGATCGGCAAGGATCTGAACGGCTACGTGCTGGAAGACGCGGCGATCGATTTCCTGGAGCAGACCCCCATCACGGTGCTGGATCCGAAAAACATCCTGGATTCCCAGGGCATCCGCAAGATCACCGAACTCACCACCGAACAGATGGTGATGACCAACGAACTCGACAAGAACGGTGAGATGCGGATCACCAAGAAAAACGTCGAGGCCCGCGAGGCGATCCTGGAACTGGAGCGCCAGCTGGAGGACGCCGAGGCCAAGCAGGGTCGGGAGGTCTCCTCCATCCAGGCCCGGGAAACCGCCGCCACCGAGATCGTCCAGGCCGAGGAGCGCCAGAAGTCCGAATCCGCCCGCATCACCGCCGACCAGGCCATTGCCGTGGCCGAGGAGAACCACCAGCGGGAGGTGCAGGTGGCCGAGAAGAACCGCGAGCGGGTGCTGGCGGTGGAGACCGAAAAAGTCGAGCGAGCCCGGGCCATGGAAGCGATATCCCGGGAGCGGGAGGTGGAACTCACCCGTATCGCCAAGGAAAAGGCGCTGGAGGAGGAGCGCAAGGCCATTGCCGATGTGATCCGCGAGCGTATCGCGGTGGACAAGACCGTGGCCCAGGAGGAGGAGAACATCAAGGAACTGCGGCTGGTCTCCGAGGCCGACCGGGAGCGCCAGGCCAGCGTGATCATGGCCGAGGCCGAGGCCCAGCAAAAGCTCGTGGCCGATCTGAAGGCCGCCGAGGCCGCCGAGCAGGCCGCCAGGCACCACGCCCAGGAGCGCCTGACCCTGGCCGATGCCGACCTTGCCATCGCCGAGAAGGAGGCCCAGGCGCAGATGCGCCGGGCCGAGGGCTTGCAGGCCGAGACCGCCGCCCCGGGACTGGCCCAGGCCCAGGTGGACGAGGCGTCGGCCGTGGCCCTGGAGAAGAAGGGCAAGGCCGAGGCCGCCGCCATGCTGGCCCAGCGCCAGGCCGAGGCGCAGGGCGCCGAGCAGGTGGGTCTGGCCGAGGCCCGGGTGAAGGATGTGGGCGCCGATGCGCTCAAAAAAGAGGGCGCGGCCCAGGCCGAGGTGGAGCGCGAACGGCTGCTGGCCATCGCCTCCGGCGAGGAGGCCCAGGGTATGGCCCAGGTGAAGATCAAGCAGGCCGATGCCGAGGCTTATGCCAAGCAGGCCGCTGCCGAGGCCGAGGCCATCCGCCAGAAGATGGTGGCCGAGGCTGAGGGCATCAAGCAAAAACTCCTGGCCGAGGCGGCGGGACTTGCCGACAAGTTCACCGCCATGCAGACCCTGGGCGATGCCGGGCGGGAGTTCGAGGAGTTCCGGCTGAAGCTGGAGCAATCCCTGAAGATCCAGATGGAATCCATCGGCGCCCAGCGCGATATCGCGAAAGAGCAGGCCAGCGTGCTGGGCGAGGCGTTCAAGAATGCCACCATCGACATTGTCGGCGGCGACGGGACCTTCTTCGACAACGTGATGCGGGCCATCACCACCGGTAAGTCACTGGACAAGGGCTTGCAGCACAGCGAGGCGGCCAGAACCCTGCTGGGCGATTATCTGGACGGGGATAGCAGTCTGGTGGCGGATGTGAAGGAGATCCTTACCCGGCCGGCCATGTCGGGGCAGGATGTGCAGAACCTGACGCTGGCGGCGTTCCTGAGTTATCTCATGGCCAAGGGAGAAGGGGATCAGCAGGCCAAGGTGCAGGAGTTGCTGGAGACGGCGAAGCGGCTGGGGATCGATAAGTTGCGGTAAGGGCCTTCCACACCGGCGAGAGCTGGGGACGTACGGTCACCGGGATTTGCATGGAATATCGCTTCTGATCGAGACCGTGAGCACTCGCGTGGAACCCACAGGGAATCCACGAGGATCGTAAGCCTGGCACTTCACGGGCAACCGTTATTTGCTCGCGGCCATTCCCCGGGGCTAGGCTGAAGCACAGTGACGTCAGGAGTGAAATGCCATGCCTGCCCCCGCACCGAACAGCGGCACCGACCTGTATCGGCAACTGGAAGCGCTACCGGAGAATCTGGTGGGCGAGATCATCAATGGACGTTTGCACACCCACCCCCGTCCCGCCGGTCCCCATGCGGTGGCCGCGTCCGTTATCGGCATGGACATTGGCAATGCCTTCCAGCGAGGTCGGGGTGGACCCGGGGGCTGGTGGATCATCTTCGAGCCGGAAGTGCATTTCGTGGTCGACACGGAGGTCACGGTACCCGACATCGCCGGCTGGCGCCGGGAGAGATTGCCGAGCATTCCCCGGGGGCATCGCTTCACGGTGCCGCCCGACTGGATCTGCGAGGTGCTCTCCCCCGGCACCGCGAGAACCGACCGGATCGAGAAGATGCCGCTCTATGCGAATCACGGGGTGGGGTTTCTCTGGTTGGTGGATCCCCTGGCACGAACGCTGGAGGTGTTCGCGCTGCGGGAGGGGCGCTGGACCATGATGGGGGCGTATCAGGGCATGGCACGGGTGCGGGCGGAGCCGTTCGGGGAGATCGAGGTGGATCTTGAGGCGTTGTGGGCGGGGAGCGATACCGCGCCGTGACAGACACCCCACATCTCTCATGAACGAACTGGAGGTCATCCGTCGGACTCACCAGTTCCTGTTGCGGCATCCCATCCTGGACCAGACCGTCGCCCGCCTCTACACCGACGCCCATCCCACCCTGCTGGCCGACCGGAGTCTGCGCCCCTTCCAGCGCTTTATCCTGGATACCGGCGACGTGGTCGCCTACCCCGATCTGGTGGGCCAACTGGCCGACGGCGAATCACTGATCGCGGTGGAGGCCAAGGGCGCCAGCGACCTCCTCAAGGGCATTGCTCAGGCCGAGCTCTACCAGAGCGGTTTCCAGTTCAGCTTCCTCGCCGCCGACGCCCACGCACTCACCGCCAGTTACATCACCAGCGCCCAACAGAAGAACATCGGTGTGCTCGCCGTGGCCGAGGAGGTGCATCCCATCTATCTTCCCCGGCCCCAGAAACCCTACCGCGACATCAACCGCTTCCTCAGCCGCCAGATGGGCACGGTGCTGCAACTGAGTGCCCAGCAGACCTTTACCTACAAACCTGGGCCGAGGTGCATCGGCGGGTCTCGGTGCGCAAGCCCCCCATGCTGGCCGCGGTCCATCCGCCGGCGGCGGCATTGTTGCGGATTCTGCTGCTGCGCGATCCGGTGGTGGAGATGATGGTGGCGGGGCTGGAGAACACGCCCCGCCAGCGCGCCAGCTTCCTGGAACTGGCGATGGCCTGCGATAGCCTGGATAGCGCCCGGACGCCGATCTTCTTCCTCAACCCGGTGGCCGCCGCCCGGCTGATCGGGGACAACCAGGGGCGAATCCCGTGGGAACGGACGGTGGGTGAGGACTACCGGTCCACCACGTTTTATCAGTACAAGCGAATCCTGCAACACGCGGGGCTGCTGGCGCCGAACAGCCTTGGTGGGTCCACCAGCAAGGGCTATGATCCGCACCAGGATATCTGGGAGCTGGCTTGAGGAATTTTCCAGAACGCGCCAGGTTCTGGCTTGGTCGCCCATGAACGCCTTTTCGATCGCATGCCTCGCAGATGCGATGATTGAATTCTTGACTGGATCAGCCCCATGAAAATCTACTCTGCTGTGGAGCTTCCCACGGCGAAGCAGTTGACCGAGTTCGCCACGGCGGTATCGGTCAGCCTCGGCGATCACCCGCAGCCTGTACACGGTGGGGAATTGACGGCGGGTATGTTATGGCGTCGAACTCAACCCGGGTATTCCCGATAAACCCGCCCCGTCACCCCACAGAACAACTCGTAGGCAATGGTCCCCGCCGCCCGGGCGATGCGCTCGGCGGGCAACCCCTCGCCCCACAGCACCACCCGCTCCCCCACCCGCGCCCCCGGATGGCCGCGTAGATCCACCGCCAGCATATCCATGGACACCCGCCCGATGAGCGGCGCCTCCTTATCGCCGATCAACACCGGCGTCCCCGAGGGCGCATGACGCGGATAGCCGTCGCCGTAGCCCATGGCCACGATCCCCATGGTCATATCCTCGGGCGCGATCCACGTGCCGCCATAGCCCACCGCGCCGCCCCGCAGGAGCGGCTTCACCGAGATCAGCCGGGATTCCAGGGTCATCACCGGGCGGAGTCCCTCGTCCACGCCCACCCGACCGTCGAAGGGCGAGGCGCCGTAGAGCATGATGCCGGGGCGCACCGCGTCGAAATGGGTATCCGGCCAGTTCAGCACGCCAGCGGAGTTGGCCAGCGAGCGCGTCCCGTCGAGCCCATTGGTGGCTGCCCGGAAGTGGGCCAGTTGTTGGGGCGTGGCCTCGCAGTCGGGCTCGTCGGCCCGGGCCAGATGGCTCATCAGGGTGATGGACGCCACATTCGGGCAGTCCCGCAGCCGTTGCCACAGATCCGCCGCCTCGTCGGGGGCGACGCCGAGGCGGTGCATGCCGGTGTCGATCTTCAGCCACACCGGCAGGGGCTCCGCCAGCCGC
>JGI12109J20283_10331302_pt1 | contig 45047 bp, 43 predicted proteins | sample ElkSlonscriptome_12_FD_20283 | JGI IMG/M metagenome (IMG submission 20283)
CCGTATTCGCGCATCTTCGCCTTGCCCTTTTTCTGCTTTTCCAGCAGCTTTTTCTTGCGGCTGATGTCCCCGCCATAGCATTTGGCGGTCACGTCCTTGCGCATGGCGGCGATGGTTTCGCGGGCGATGATCTTGCCGCCGATGGCCGCTTGTACGGGGATTTTGAAGAGGTGACGCGGGATCAGGTCTTTCAGGCGCTCGCACATGCCGCGCCCGCGCTCTTCGGCGACGCCGGCGTGAACGATCAGAGACAACGCATCGACAGCTTCCGCGTTGACGAGGATGTTCATCTTCACCAGGTCACCTTCGCGCAGGCCGATTTGCTCATAATCAAAGCTGGCATAGCCGCGTGAGATGCTTTTGAGCCGGTCGTAAAAGTCGAAGACGACCTCGTTCAAGGGCAGCTCGTAGGTCACCTGCGCGCGTCCCCCAACATAGGTGAGGTCGGTCTGGATGCCGCGCCGGTCCTGACACAGTTTCAGGATCGCGCCGAGATATTCGTCGGGGGTGTAGATGACCGCCTTGATCCACGGCTCCTCAATCATGTCGATGCGGTTAATATCGGGCCAGTCGGCGGGATTGTGGAGCATGATCTCCTTCGCCTCTTCAGTCTTCGACTTGCTGAGTTGCAGGCGATAGACGACCGATGGCGCGGTGGTGATGAGGTCCAGATCGTATTCGCGGCTCAGGCGTTCCTGAATGATCTCAAGGTGTAACAGCCCCAGGAACCCGCAACGAAAGCCAAAGCCGAGCGCTGCCGAGCTTTCCATTTCAAAGCTGAAGGAGGCATCGTTGAGGCGCAAGCGGCTGATGCTTTCGCGCAGTTTCTCGAAATCGGCGGCGTCGACCGGGAAGAGGCCGCAGAACACGACGGGTTGCACTTCTTTGTATCCGGGCAGAGCCTCGGTCGCCCCGCCTTTTACGGTGGTGATCGTGTCCCCCACGCGAGCCTGTTCGACCTCTTTGATCTGCGCCGTGATAAAGCCGATTTCGCCCGGGCCGAGGTCTTCAAGATCGGTGCGCTTGGGGGTAAAGCAGCCCACGCGGTCAATCAGATGCTGTGTGCCGCCCTGCATGAAGCGCACGTTCAGCCCCTTGTGCAAAACGCCTTCAATCACGCGGACAAGGATAACGACGCCGAGATAGGGGTCGTACCATGAGTCCACGAGGGAGGCTTTGAGCGGCTTTTCGCGCTCGCCCTTTGGCGGAGGGATTTTCGCGACGACCGCTTCAAGCACTTCTTCGATGCCAATGCCGGTTTTCGCCGATGTCATCACCGCTTCGGATGCGTCGAGGCCGATGATATCCTCGATCTCGGTTCGGACGCGCTCTGGTTCGGCGGCGGGCAGATCGACCTTGTTAATGACGGGGACGATTTCATGGTCATGCTCGATCGACTGGTAGACATTGGCGAGGGTCTGCGCCTCGACGCCCTGTGCCGCATCCACGATCAACAGCGCGCCTTCACACGCGGCGAGGCTGCGCGAGACTTCATAGGCGAAATCGACATGGCCGGGCGTGTCCATCAGGTTGAGCTGATAGGTCTCGCCATCCTTCGCCGTGTAGTTCAACCGCACGGTCTGGGCCTTGATCGTGATGCCGCGCTCTTTTTCGATGTCCATATTGTCAAGAACTTGGGCAGACATCTCACGCTCGGTCAGGCCGCCGGTGAACTGGATCAAGCGGTCAGCCAACGTGGACTTGCCGTGATCGATGTGCGCGATGATCGAAAAATTGCGGATTTTGGAAAGGTCAGTCATTACCGTGCGCAGATAGCTGTAGGAAAGCGCCGTGTCATTCGCGAAAAATGCAAGACGTGCACAGAGTATACGTTTCCATCGTAATGGAGGATGTCTGCGCGCCGATTTTTGCTTCAGGCCTCAGGCCACTTCGCGGTGCGCCGACATAGCATAACCGAATTTCGGAACACTGCCCGCCTGGCTTAGGATGCCGCCTTCCATGCCCTTGTAATCGCCAGCGGATAGCGCCGCCAAAGGCGCCCCTGCGGCCGCCAGAGCATAGGGGCTGACCCGGTTGCGGGTGCACAGCCCCCCTGAGCCATCCTCAATTAAAGACTGTTCGAATTCGAGGCCCTGCGAGTCTCCGATGGTCCGGATCACGGTTGCCACGGCAAGCTGTCCGCCCCCCAGATCGACTACGAATTGCGTGCTCATCGGCACATCGGCAAGCCCTTCGATGAGGGCGCCTGTCTTTGACAGGTTGCGAAGGGTCACCTCGTAAGAGTGTTCATCATGGATGACTTGTATCTTGCGAAAGACCGTGCGGCGGCGCGCGCGCTTCGTCCGGTCGGTTGACGGGGGCAGTGTCCACGTTCCGCCGGTCAATTCGGCGCTGACGGTTTCCAGGCAAACGGGTTCGGCAAAGATCGCACCTTGCACAAATCCGACTCCGCAATCTGCGATCGCCTTCAGCAGTTCTGGAGTGTCGATGCCGTTGGCAATCGTGTCCATCTCAAGCGCGCCGGAAAGGGCCACAATTGCCTTGATCAGGCCCAGATCATGGGGCTCGAGACGGGTTGCCTCTTCGACCAGTTTCTCGTCAATCTTGATCGCGTTGAAAGGTGCACGACGCAAATAACCGAGCGAGGAATACCCGCTGCCAAATTGATCCAACGTCAGGCGCACGCCCAGCTTGGCAAGCGCGCTCAGGGTGCGATCCACCTCTTCATTGTCGCCAAAGAACACCGTCTCGCGAATCTCCAGCTCCAGCCTGCCGGCATGCAGCCCGGCGGATTGAAGGGCATGTGCGACCTCTTCGACAAGGCCGTCCGACTTGAACAGCTCAACCGGAATATTGACCGCAACCCTGACACTATCAGGCCATTGCATGGCGTGGTGGCATGCTGTGGCAATCGCCCATTTGCCCACTTCGACCACCTGATCGGAATCTTCGAGGATCGCTGCGAATTCTTCTTCGTCGATATGCCCGCGTTCGGGATGGTTCCAGCAGATATGTGTCTCCAGAGCCCGCACGATCTGGCTTTCGGAATGGATGATCGGCTCAAAATACAGAAGCAGCTGGTCATCGCGTAGAGCATCGCCCAAATTTTCGCCGAGGCGGCGGCGAAAGAGCGACTCCATTTCAAGGTCGGCAGTATAAAAGCGGTATTGGCCACGGCCACCGTTTTTTGCGGCATACAGTGCCAGATCCGCAGAGCGGACCACTTCGCTGCGGCTGACGCCATCATGCGGTGCGATGGCAATTCCGACAGATGCACCGATAACACAGCGCCCTTCTTCCAGCGAATAGGGCTGTTTAAGCATGGTAATGATCTTTTGCGCGACTTCTCCCAGTTCCCCGCGATCATCAATGTCAGGCAGCATCACCTGAAACTCATCGCCGCCCAGACGACCAATCGTGCATTCGCGTTCGATCGAGCGCTGAAGCCGGTCGCTGACCTGTTTCAAAAGCTCATCGCCAGCGGCGTGGCCCATCGTGTCATTGACCTGTTTGAACCGGTCCAGATCCAGCATCATGATCGCGCAATTGCGTTTCGCCGCCTTGAAGGCAGTTAGCGTTGTCTCAATCAGATGTGCCATACGGTGGCGATTGGCCAGACCTGTGAGTGAATCGTAGCGTGCCAGACGCTCGGTTTCCTGCTCGCGATAGTAATCGTCGGTTATGTCGACCCCGGTGCCACGAAAGCCTCCGAAACGGCCTGCACCATCAAAGATCGGCTGGCCCGCCAACCGAAGCACGGCCCCTTCGGGATTACGTTTGGCGTGCACGGTGAGGTGGGCAAAGGTCTTATGCGTGTTCAGCACAAGCGAAAGCGGCTTTGATCGCCCGTCAATACTGGAGGGCACGAACAGTGCAGAGAGCGGCTGTCCGATCATCTCTTCAAGCGGAACCTCGATCCGCTGGGCAACCGCTGGGCTGAGATAGCTGAGAATGCCATCGGCATCGCTGGACCAGAACCAGCTTAGGCCGAACTGTTCCAGATCATTGAGGAGCGCGAGTTTTTCGGTGTCGGAAATTTCAATGGCATATGCGGAATTGCGCTTATGAAGGGCGCCACTAGAGCGCGCCTTACCAGCGGATCTGTTTCCCGATGACAATAGACCCTTGAGAGCCAACTCGTCACACCTTTCCCGTTACGCGCATCAGATAGAATATCCGTGCTCGGTGAGGAATAAAGTCGAATGGTTAGTATTAAGATAATGCATATGCCTAATTGGTTGTTCACCACCTGCGTCACATGGTGCTAGCGGTTACCGCTTGTCGCCTGTTAGGTCCGCCCGCGCAGCACCGAAAACGTGCCGTCGGAGCGGCGCCGTAGCGCTTCCATAAACTCCACACCAACGCGGTTTTCGCGGGACCAGCGCACCTGTGCATGGATGGCCTGTTCAGAGGAGAATTCCACGCGGACCGTGCCGCCAACGGGCATGTTCCAAAGCCCTTCGATCAAGGCGCCGCCTTCCGAAATGTTGCGAATGTTGGCGGTCAGGCGATTATCGCGGTGGCTGACTGTGACGCGGCGCAGCAGCACCAGACGCGGGCCGCGGGCGGCTTTGGGGCCATCGGCTTTGGCTGCGAGGTCACCTTCGACCAGCCTGGTCGCCTCTTCACAGTTGATCGGTTCGTAATAGATGTAGCCCTGAATGTGACTGCACCCAAGCAAGCGCACCAGTTCCAGCTCGTCCAGCGTTTCCACGCCTTCTGCCGTCGTATCCATGTTCAAGGCTTCGGCGAGCGAGCTGATAGCGGAAATGATCGCGCCATTGCGGCTGCCATCCTCGGTCGCGCCACGGACAAAGCTTTGATCGATCTTGATCTTGTCGAACGGCGCTTTCTTGAGATAGCCGAGCGAGGAATAGCCCGTTCCGAAATCGTCTAGCGCAAGACGTACACCAACCCGTTTGAGCGCTTTGAACATCGCATCCGTGCCCGCATTGTCGTTCAGGAACACGCTTTCGGTGACCTCCAGCTCAAGCCGCGCTGGATTAACGGCCGCATGCGCCAGTGCATTGGCGACGATGGTGGGCAGTTCCGGATTGGAAAACTGCAACGGCGATACGTTGACCGCGCAACGGATCGAGTCAGGCCATGTCGCAAGATCGGCACATGCTGTGCGCAAGACCCACTGGCCAAGCTGGTCAATCAGGCCGGAATCCTCTGCAATCGGAATGAATTTGACCGGCGATATCCATCCGCGTCTTGGATGGTGCCAGCGCATCAGCGCTTCAAAGCCGGTAATCTTTTCAGACGCGGCATAGACGACCGGCTGATAGTGCAGCGACATCCCGCCTGTCGCCAGAGCTTCGCGCAGGTCCTCTTCCAGTTCAGCGCGTTCTTCCGCCGCAGAGTGCAAGTCCTTTGCATAGAAACGGTGCACGCCCCGGCCTGCATCCTTGGCCGCGTAAAGGGCAAGGTCGACATTGCGGATCAACTCTTCGCTGGTGGTGCCATCATCAGGCGCAAGAGCCACCCCGATCGACGCCCCGATCACGACGCTCTGGCCCTCGATCGAATACGGATGCGACAGTGAATTGATGATCTCCTTTGAAATATGGGCAAGCTCCTTTCGGTCGCCGAAACCAGGAATGATCATCTGAAATTCATCTCCGCCCAGACGCCCGCAACGGCCAATGCCGTCCAGCACGCGCTCAAGACGCTGCGCCACCTGTTTCAGCAAGGCATCGCCCACCGGGTGGCCCAGCGTATCATTCACCTGCTTGAACCGGTCGAGGTCGAGCATCAACAATGTGCAGGCGCGGTCGCGTTCGCGCGGTGCGGACAGGATCTGCTCCAACGCTTCGCTCATTTGCGCGCGGTTGGCGAGCCCGGTGAGGGAATCGTAATGCGCCAGACGCGTGACTTGCTGTTCGCTGCGCCGTTTCTCTGTCAGATCGGTGCCGTGGCCGCGAAATCCGCAGAAATTCTTGAAGCTGTCATAGACCGGGCGGCCTGTCAGCGCCCAGAACCGCTCTTCTTTGTCGTGGTTGGCTGCCAGCACCTCGATGTCGCGGAATGCTGATCGTGCCGAAAGGTGAAATGCCAAAGTGCGCTCTGCATCGGCTGCGCCCGCATCGGCGTCGACAATCGCCGTTAACGGCTCGCCATGCAGCATGTCGGCTGTCTTGCCGAGCACAATTGCAGCAGATGGCGAGATATAATTGATGAGCCCGCGTCGGTCGGTTTCCCAGAACCACCCCTGCCCCGTCTCTTCAAAGCTGCGCAGAATATCTTCGGCACGCGCGGCGACCCGCTCCCGTGCTTCGTTGGCCAGCCTGCGCTTCTCTGCTGCCTTCCATTCAAACCGCGCGATCAGCATCAATGCAAGCGCGGCGCCTGCCACAGCGGTCACGGTAAGGGGCACAGGATACATCAGCGCAAACGAAGCCCACACAGAAATCTTGGAGATGAACAGTGAGACGGTGCGCGGCCCGAACAACGCGGCAGAGGCTGCGTTTATGCAAACGACGGTTGCTACGGCCCACTGCCATGCGAGGCCTGCCTCAACCCACGCAGCCATGGCATAACCAGCGCACGCCATGGGCGCGATGATGCCAATCAGCATCAGGGCGTAGCGGCCAACGTCCGGCATCCCTGCGCGGCGCTCGATCTTGGCGAGCCTCTTCCCTAAGAGGAATAGAACAAGAGAGAGCGCAGCCGCGCCAGCGGGTAGATACAGCGGCACCGTTTGCGCTACTCCTGCCGCGATCACAAAAGCGAGCAGCATGAACATCGCCATGCCGTTCTGGTTTACTGGAAGGTAATAGTGAAATTCGGGCTTTGGTCCCGGCGCATTGGCCCCATCAGTGCCGATCCCGTTGCGCTTGCTGCGTTCTGACGCGCGCCGGTCCCGCGTTGCGCGCTTCTCCGGCTCGGCGGGGACGGACATCCGCTGTTTTACAGGCCTTATGTTCTCGCGCGGCATCGAAGGGTGATCATCATCACCTTGCTCGCTATCCGGCGCGGCGATCGCTGCGGTCCCACGAGGCATACCGACATGTCTGGCTCCCGCAACAGGCGCCATGTCACGGCCGTTTGCATTGTTTCGGATACCGCTGTTTGCCATCGACAGGCCATGGGCGAACACGCTTTGAAAATCGGTTAATCGGAATCGTTAAGTTCGGCTATATTCTTTCAGCAATGCGCACCAAGGTGGGCCGGAACTGTGCGGGATGCTTGCACGTTGGGAAGATGCGTTGCATATTTTCAGGGCCGTGCGGCGGGATGGTCGATTTGAGTATCGCAAGACCCGGCTTTTCGCACGACCGACGCTAAGACGCGGCACAATAAAGATAAAAAGGACGGGATCCCGCCACAACTGCGGAAACTGAGCCTTTAAAAGGGGATGATGATGCCAGACCAAACTGTAAGACTCGAAAACGAGGCAGCCCAGTCGACCAACGCGCTGGGCCCGCTGATCGGCGTGGCCCGTGAGGATTTTGTTTCTGCGGTCGCCTTACTACTCAGAGAGACGGCATCAGACCCCAATCGCGCGTTCAAACATGCCCGGTCGATGACCGAAGACATGGTTAAGATTATGACAGGCAAGAGCGATCTTTCGCCTGATCCCAAAGACAAACGGTTCAAGGATCCCGCCTGGCAGTTCAATCCGTTTTTCCGCGCCGGCGCCCAATATTACCTCGCCGTGCAAAAGGGTATGCGCGGCTGGCTTGAGGAACTGGAGCTGGACGAGCTGGAGCGCAACCGCGCCAATTTCATCGCCAACATCATTCTGGACGGGCTTGCCCCGACAAACACCTTGGCAGGCAACCCGATGGCGCAAAAGCAGATCATCAATTCAGGCGGCCTCAGCCTGATCAAGGGCCTGCAAAACGCCTATACCGACCTCACCAAGAACAAGGGTATGGTCAGCCAAGTCGATAAACGGCCATTCAAATTGGGCGAGAACGTGGCGACATCCAAAGGTTCGGTCGTGCTGCGCACCGAAATGATGGAGCTGATCCATTACGCGCCCGCCACCGACGAAGTGTATGAAATCCCGCAGCTGACCATCCCGCCGCAGATCAACAAGATGTACATCAATGATCTCAGCCCCGAAAAATCGATCATTAAATGGCAGGTTGATAACGGCATCCAGACCTTCGTCATTTCATGGCGCAACCCGTCCAAGGAACAGGGCGTTTGGGGCATGAACGAATATATTGCATCGTGCGAAGAAGCACTGGAAGCGGTCGCCGCGATCAGCGGGTCAGAGAAGGTCAATGTTTCGGCTGGCTGTTCGGGCGGACAAACCGCCAGTGTGCTCGCCTCAAAACTGGCAGCGACCAAAAACGATATTCTCAACACCCTTACCCTGATGGTGTGCGTGCTCCACCCCAAGCAGACCGACATCGAGGCCGGCTCCCTCGTGAGCGAAAACGGCATGGCGCTGGCCCGTCAGCGCGCAGCCAAAGCGGGCATTATCAAGGCCGATGATCTGGCGCGCGGCTTTGCGTGGCTGCGTCCAAACGACCTGATCTGGAACTATGTCATCAACAATTATCTGTTGGGCATGGACCCGCCAGCCTTTGACGTTCTGTTCTGGAATGCGGACGCGACCAACCTGTCTGCCACCCTGATGGGCGATTTCCTGACGCTGTATGAGACGCTCGCCTTCTCCAGCCCGGGCGAAGTGGAAATGGCGGATCACAAGATCGACCTTACAAAGGTGACGGCTGACCTGTTCATTCTGGGCGGGGTCACCGATCACATTACCCCGTGGAAGGCGACCTATCGCTCCACGCAGTTGTTTGGCTCAAAGGATGTGACCTACGTGCTGAGCCAGTCGGGTCACATGCAGGCGATCCTGAACCCTCCGGGCAATCCCAAGGCGAAGTATTTCATCCAGAAGAAAAAAGGCGCTTTGCCCGAGACCGCTGAAGAGTGGCTGCAAGGGACCGAAGAGGTCAAAGGCAGCTGGTGGCCGCTCTGGATGGAATGGGTCCAGAAACGCTCCGGTAAGAAGATCGCAGCCCCTGAAACCCTTGGAAACGAGACTTTCCCGGCGATGGAAGCTGCTCCGGGACTCTACGTCGTCGAAGAAGTCTGATACAGCATGTCCGCCCCGTAGGGATCCGGGGCATGGCACAGGCAGCGCTCGCGAGGGATCGACGAGCTCTCCTGTGCCATTTTATCTGCTGAACAGAGACGAAGACGAAGGACGGGAAAATTGGCTGAAGCGATGAAGGATGCGGTTGTCACCATGCAGCAGGTGGCTGGCCGGACGCTACGGGTTGCGACGTGGAGGCTGGAATCCAGCAGCGATTATCCGCCTGTGCTGTTCTTCAACGGCATCGGCGCAAATATCGAGGCGGTGGCACCTTTGGCAGAGGCCCTGCCCGAACGCGCCTTTATTATGTTCGACATGCCCGGCATTGGCGAATCGCCCGAACCCACCCTGCCCTATAATCCTTTCACGATTAGCTGGACCGCGTCCCAATTGCTCAACAAAATGGGCGTTGGCACAGTGGATGTGATGGGAATCAGCTGGGGCGGCGGCATAGCCCAGCATTTCGCCATGCAGCACGCCGCGCGCACGCGCCGTGTGGTTCTGATTGCCACAAGCGCAGGGATGCTAATGGTCCCCGGATCGCGCAAAGCGTTGACCAAGATGGCCAATCCGCGCCGCTATATTGACCCTGATTTCATGCAGAAGAATTTCGAGACCCTGTATGGCGAGGGTCTGGGTAAAATGTCAGGCAAGGGCGGCCACATGGACCGCCTGAAACCGCCTTCGACGCGCGGCTATATGTACCAGTTAATCTGTATGCTGGGCTGGACCAGTGCGCCTGCGCTGCCGTTCCTGCTGAAACAGCCGACGCTCATCATGATGGGCGATGATGATGCGATTGTGCCGCTGGCGAATGGCAAATTCCTCGGCATGCTCATCCCCAACAGCGAGTTGGTTGTGATGGAAGGCGGCGGGCACCTGTTTTTGTTGAGTCACAAAGATGAAAGCGTCGCCGCGATCCGCACACACCTCGATGTGCCAGAACACGGTGAGACCGGGGGCAGCGATACGGCTGAGGCGGCCTGAGCGGCTCCCTCTACTCGGTCCATTCTCCCCCGCGCGACACTCCACATTGGCCAGTCTCTGGCAGGCGTCCCGCTTCGGCAAGCGCTGCGGCGGCTTCGCGCCCGCGGTCTGTGGCGAGCACATCGACCCCGCCTTGCGACAATTCGGCATAGCGTTCATCCGTGCCAAACCGGTCAATCACATTGTCGATGGAACTAGGCGAGCGGCCCAGCGTGCCAAAGATAACCTCGACATCCTCGCCATCCAGCGCGCTGAACAGGTCAGGGCGCGGCAGACGCGTGCCAGTGAACGCGATGATCCGGTCGGCCGGAACGCCCGCCTCCACAACCTCTTCCAGATCGCTCTGCTGCGTGATCGAGTAGGAAATCAGCATGTCGGGCGCGAGTTCATGCAGCCTCTGCGCCTGACCTTGTGAATAGGCGATCAGGATGACGCTATCGGCCATGTCCTTTGCGCGGATCATCGCGACCACGTCTTCAAAACTGGCGGTGCGCTTGAAATCGACCTGAAGCACGGTCTTACCCTTCGCCCAGTCGAGCGCCGCCTCAAATGTGGGCACGCCATAGGGCGTCACCCAACCCGCTTCGTCGCGCAATCTCAGGTCTTTGATCGCGTCCCATGCAAGGTCGGTGGTGCGCCCTGTGCCCGTGGTGGTGCGATCAATCGTGCGATCATGCATCAGGTAAAGCACACCATCCGTGCTTTGCGCGACGTCGATTTCCATGATCGCCGGCACCGCCGTCATGATCGCGTCCATAGTCTCGATCCCGTTTTCGGGCAGGCCCGCAGACGGCCCGCCCCTATGCGCGGAGATCAGCGTCTTGCCCCCGGCCTCAAAGCAATCGAGCATGGCGGACAGGTCGCCTTGCGGGTCGAGCGTGAAGCCGCCATTCGGCTCTTGCGCGGCGCCTTGTGTCGTGGCGATCATGCCGAAGAGGGCTGCGGACGTCAGTAGAGTGGCGAAACGGGGCATCGTCAAAAACCTTATGAGATTGGGGGTTCAGGCCTGAGCCTTGGGCAACCATTGTTTCAGAATTGCGTTCACCGTGTCCGGCGCATCCTGCTGGACCCAGTGCGATGCCTCGGGCAGGCGTTCAAGCGTGAAATCGGGCACCCAGCGACCCGTCCCCTCCGTGCCGCGCACATCAAGAGCCACGTCCTGCTCGCCCCATATCATAAGCGTTGGCACATCCACCATGCCGTCACCCAGATCGAGCGTTCTCGCATGGCGCACGACGGCACGATAATAGTTCAGCATTGCTGTCAGAGCGCCGGGCCGTGCCGCCGCATCGACATATGTCGCCAGCACCTCCGGACCGAAGTTTTGCGGGTTGCAGCTGGTCTTTGCAAACACGTTGGCAATCGGCTTCGCACCGCTGCGGCCCAGCAGTTTTTCGGGCAGCAACGGGATCTGGAAGAAGTAGATATACCAGCTCTTGCGCAATTGCCGCCAGCTTTTCAGCTCGCGCCGGAAAGCCAGCGGATGGGGGAGGTTCATCACCACAAACCGCTCCAGCTTGCGCGGGGCCAGAATGGCAAAGCACCACGCAATCGCCCCGCCCCAATCATGCGCGAACAGCGTGACTTTGCTCGCGCCGCTGGCATCAATCAGGGCCGCGATATCCTCAACCAGATTGTCGAGCGCATAGGCCCGCACACCCTCGGGCCGCGATGTGCCGCCATAGCCGCGCAGATTGGGTGCCCACACTCGGTATCCCATTTCGGAGAGCAGCGGGATCTGGTCGCGCCAGCTGTAATGCAGTTCGGGAAAACCATGTAGGAACAGCGCGAGATGATTACCTTCACCCGCAGTCGCAACCTCGAAAGTCAGGCCATTCGCCTCAACCCACTCGATCGAAATCCCGCTATCCGGATCGGGGTTCCAGCTTGCGGGGCCACTGGGTTTCATAATGGATTTCCGGGTCATGTGCACATGCTAGCAGCACCAGCCCTGGTGTGATAAGTCAGTAGCCAATAAAAACTGGGAGAGAGTTTTATGGCCCAAGAGGCAAAGATGTATGACCTGATCATTCGCGGCGGCACCGTGGTCGATGGCACTGGCGCGGCAGGCTTTACCGCTGATGTCGCGATCAAGGATGGCCTGATCGCCGGAGTTGGCACGATCAGCGGTGATGCCACGCGAGAGATCGACGCGAGCGGCAAGGTCGTCGCCCCGGGATTTGTTGATATTCACACCCATTACGATGGTCAGGCCACATGGGATCAGGAAATGGCCCCGTCCAGCTGGCACGGCGTCACCACCGTCGTCATGGGCAATTGCGGCGTCGGCTTTGCACCTGCAAAGCCTGACCGCCACGAATGGCTGATCAGCCTAATGGAAGGGGTCGAGGATATTCCCGGCACTGCTCTCGCCGAAGGGATGACGTGGGAGTGGGAGACTTTTCCCGAGTATCTCGACGCGCTCGAAAAGCTGCCGCGCACGGTCGATGTTGGCACGCATGTGCCCCACGGAGCGGTGCGCGCCTATGTGCTGGGCGACCGCGAACAGCCCGGCGCGGTGCCCACCGCCGATGATATCAAGGCAATGTCGGACATCGTCGAGGAAGGAGTGCGCGCAGGCGCTCTTGGCTTCTCCACCTCACGCACAGTGCTGCACAAATCCGTCGATGGAGAGCTGGTCCCGGGCACCACCGCTACGCCTGATGAACTGGTTGCAATCGGTCACGCCATGGGCCGCGCCAAGGATGCAGGCGGGCATGCCGTGTTCGAAATGGCGAGCGACCTCCAGCGCGAATGGAACGAATTTGAATGGATGGGCAAGCTGAGCCGCGAGGCTGGCATACCTGTCACCTTTGCTGCGCTGGAATCCATCGCCAAGGAAATGCCGCTCGCCGAGCAGATCGAAACCATGCGCGCGGAAAACGACAATGGCGCCAATATCGTTGCGCAGATCGCGCTGCGCGGAAACGGCATTATCATGGCGTGGCAGGGCACGGTGAATCCCTTCGCCTTCCGCCCGAGCTGGAAATCTATCGAAGATCTGCCGTGGTCCGAGCAGAAGGCGAAATTGCTCGATCCCGCGTTCAAGAAACAGCTTTTGAGCGAGGCCAACGACTATTCTGAGGCCCCCATGGACATTATCGGCGTCGTCATGGTCATCACGCAGGGGTGGGCCTTGCAGTACGAGATGGACCCGGATTTCGATTATGAGCCCGATGCCAGTGCGAGTGTGAATGCGCGCGCTCAGGCAGCAGGCGTCGATCCGCAGGAATACGCCTATGACATGCTGTGCACGGATGACGGGACAGGATTCATCTACCTGCCGATCCTGAATTACGCCGATGGCAATCTTGATTTCCTCCACCCGCTCCAGCACGCCGATGATACGGTGAATTCGCTTTCGGATGGCGGCGCGCATTGCGGCACGATTTGCGACGCAGCCTCGCCCACCTTCATGCTGGAACATTGGGTGAAAAGCCGGAAACGCGGCGACCGCATCAGTCTCGAAAACGCAATCAAGCGCCAGTGCCGCGATACAGCCGTGCTCTATGGCCTCGAAGATCGCGGCGTGATTGCTCCGGGATACCTTGCTGACATCAACGTGATCGACATGGACGCCCTGAAGCTGGGCCGCCCGTGGCTCGCCTTTGACTTGCCCGCCGGTGGCAAGCGCCTGTTGCAAAAAGCAGATGGTTATGTCTGCACAATCAAGAGCGGGGCGGTGACTTTTGAAAACGGCAAATGGACTGGCGCAACACCTGGCGGCCTGATCCGTGGCCCGCAGCGAGTGGAACTGGCCGAGGCTGCTGAATGAGTGGCTATGAGCCAGCGCCCGGCGACTGGGCAGTCATAACCGGGGCAGGTCGCGGGATCGGGCGGTGGCTGGCGCAGTATTTTGCGGCGAAGGGTATGCGCATCTGTGCGCTCGACATTGACGCCTATGAAGCAGAGGAAACCGCGCGGTTGTGCGGCCCGGAATCTCGCGCGCATGGTTGTGATGTTTCTGACGCGGCCGAGACCACACGCGTTGCGGAAAAATTGATCGCGATGGGGGTTGAGCCCTCGCTATTGTGGATCAATGCAGGCGTCGGGACCGCTGACACGGTCACCACCGCCAAGGCACACACGCTCGAATGGCTGATGGGCGTCAATGTAATGGGGCCTGTCCACACTGCACAGGCGTGGCTGCCAGCGCTGAAAGCCCGCACAGCCGCGCGTCATGTCGGCATCACCGCCAGTTCAGCCTCGGTCACTCCCGTCAGTGGGCCGTTCACCCTGTACGCAACCACCAAGCAGATGACGGCGGCCATCGGTGAGGCACTGACGGCAGAACTATCCGAAGATTCGATTGGCGTTACGATCCTGTGCCCCGGTATCCTGAACACGCAGATATGGAATGCGGCGCAGGCGCGGCCCGAACGCTTTGGCGGCGCACGGCAGGCTCCCGAAGAAATCGGCGATCACTGGCGCGCGCAACCCGGCCCCGAAGTGCTGGAACGCGGTATCGATGAAACTCTCGCCAAGGGTGGCGGCTGGTGCATCATCGCGACCGAGGACGAAACAGCAGCGCTGATGAAAAAGCGGCACGAAGCCCAAAGCGCCGGCCTGTTTGATTACGCAGTAGCGGAGCCGGACTGACGCTCAATCATTACGGTTCGATCACAATACCCTTGGCCGGATCAACGCTGCCCCCGACCATCGTGAGATAGGTCTGCCGCGCGGCTTCAAGCCCCTGATGCGTTTCGATTTCCACGGTGCCTTCGACCGCGTCGAGGAAACCGTGCCATGTTTTGGCGATCATCTTGCCACCTTCGACGGGGCCGTGTTCCTTGAAGAATGCAACAAAGTGATCCGGAGCGAACAACAGTGTCGGTTTGGGCCCCGGAAGATCCGTCACGCCGCCCATCCCTGCTCCGCGTTCCTCGATGTGAGTGGCCCCGACGAGGCACGAATATTTGAGCATGTCCGAGAAGTGTTCATGCAAATTGGCGAGTACACTGGCATTACCGGCAAAGTCGACCGTCACTGTGTTGGCAAGAGGCATCGTTCCGACTTCCTTATAAGTCAGCACCATATCGTACAGGCCGGTGCTCTCAACAAAGTCGACATTTCCCGGCGATGTAAGCCCGATGCGTTTGATCTGCGGGGAATTCTGCTTGGCCACACTGGCAAGACCCATCGCCGTCTTTGATGACGCGCTCGTCAGGATGACCTGTTCCGCGCCAAACCATTCCTCGGAGCGCATGAAGTAATCGATGATAAAACCGGTCTTGAACAGCGGGCCATAGATCATCCGCTCTTTCTCACGCGCGGGATCATGCTCGGGGTCCGCCGCAAGTCGGGTGTAGTTGTTATAGACAGGACTCATCGGCTGGCGATAATCGGTCATGTCACAGAAGCTCGCATCCGTCACATTGCCCGGCACCGTATCCAGCAGCGTACCCATCGGCAGATAACCATACACGCGTTCACCCACGGCGATGGCGTCGCTCTTGCTCTCGATCACAACGGCGTGGCCCCACATCGGGACGATGCCCAAGCCTTCCGGGTTTTCAGCTTTTGGCGGGAAAAAATCCCAGTATTTGAAGCCATCGCCCACCACCGCATAGGTGATATTGTTGGCCGTGACCGAGAAACTCTCGACCTTCAGCCGCACCGCGCCATCGGCAAGATCGCCTGCCGGCGCTTCGATCAGCGCGGCGTTGGTGAGTTCATCCTTGCGGACGTGGACCTGTTGCAGGGTAGTCTGGGGCATTCTCGGCATCCTCCTGATATGGCGAATGGCCTAGCCGATCAGAGCTCACTTTCCCACCGCGAAGCGCGGATGGAGGGACGATTTTCGCATCGCGCAAGCCATGTTGACAGGTGATCGCATTGGGCAATCCCCACTTCACCCTGAGGCGTGAGTTGGACGGAGCGGACGACGGGATACAGGAACACATCGGCCAACGTAAAATCGCCCGTTGCGGTGCCATCCGGCGTGGCTGAGCAAGCAGTCCACGCGCCATCCTGCGCCAGTTCTGCTTCCAGAAATCCCAGCGCGCGGCTGATATCGGGCAACGCGCGGTCAATCTGTTCGCGGTCCAGCGGGAAGCCGGACACCCGGTGCATCACCCACGGCATTACAAGGCCGCGCTCAAACAGCGGGAAAAGATAGTTGTTTGTGACCGCCACCCATTTGTCCATCACCGCACGCGATGCAGGACCGCGAGGCTGGAGCGCACCGCCATTATGCGCATTGTCCAGGTACTGGGTGATCGCGACGCTTTCATACAGTTCAAGCCCGTCCACCTCGACCACCGGCACCTTGCCAAAAGGATGGCGGTTCTGCGGGGTGTGCGCGGGCGTCGTGACGGTCTGATGGCTGAGTCCCGATTCCTCGCACACGATCTGAACGATGCGGGTGTAGGTCGAAATGACCGTGCCGTGGATTTGGACTTGGGCGGTCAAGAAATACGGTTTTTCGGCGCGTCGATCACACCCGCATCGGCATCAGCACGTAAAGCGCTGGGCTGGCGTCATCCTTGCGGATTAGCGTGGGTGCGCCTGGATCGGCTAGGTGGAGTTCCACCGTGTCGCTGTCGATCTGGCTGAGGATGTCCTTGAGGTAATTGGCGTTGAAGCCGATTTCGAACCCTTCGGAATCGTATTCCGCTTCCACTTCTTCGGCGGCATTGCCGTTGTCAGGCGAGGTTACGGACAGGACCACCTTGTCTTTTTCGAGCCCCATTTTCACCGCGCGGGTCTTTTCCGTGGCGATGGTTGCGACACGGTCCACGCCGGCAAAGAACAGTTTGGGATCGACTTTCAACAGCTTGTCATTGCCGGTCGGGATGACGCGGCTGTAATCGGGGAACGTTCCGTCGATCAGCTTGCTGGTCAGCACTACGCCGCCCTCACCGCTCAGGGTAAAGCGGATCTTGCTCGCCGAAAGATCGATCAGGACATTGCCGTCCACCTCTTCGAGCAGCTTGCGGATCTCTCCCACTGCTTTGCGCGGGACGATCACGTCGGGCATGCCTTCAGCGCCCTCGGGCCGGTCCATGGTAAAGCGCGCGAGGCGGTGCCCGTCGGTTGCGGCTGCCTTCAAAACCGGCTCGTCCTCATCGGTCACATGCAGGAAGATCCCGTTGAGGTAATACCGCGTTTCCTCAGTCGAGATCGCGAATTTCGTGCGATCGATCATCTCGGCGAGCAGCTTGGCCGGAAGTTCGAACGAGGTCGGCAAATCGCCTTCGACGATCACAGGAAAGTCATCGCGCGGCAGTGTGGGAAGTTTGAACTTTGCCCGGCCCGCTTTTACTTCAAGCCGGTTCTCCGCCGCGGCCAGACTGACCTGACAGCCATCGGGAAGCTTGCGGATAATGTCGTTCAGCAAATGCGCGGAAACCGTGATCGCGCCCGCTGTCTCAACCGAAGACGCCGCCATCGTCTCAACGATCTGCAGGTCGAGATCGGTCGCCATCACTTTGACGCTGCCGTCTTCGTGCGCGTCAATCAGGACGTTGGAAAGGATCGGGATCGTGTTGCGACGCTCCACCACCGATTGAACATGGGACATGCACCGCATCAGCGTTGCGCGTTCGATGGTAGCCTTCATGAGCCTCGACCTTACCTTCTCGATACTGCGACCTCAGGAGCGGAATCGCCCCCGTGGCTTTTGGAAATTCACGCAAAAACCTTAGCGCAGCCATGCATACGGGCAAGTTTGGTGTTTCCACGAAGGGGACTCCTCTGGGGATAAGCCGCACCTTGAGGCCTTGCGAGCGTGTTTTAACCGGCCTTGGGCCCTAATCGGGTCTGATCACCCCAGCATGGCCATGCCGCCATTCACATGGATCGTCTCGCCCGTGATGTATGCCGCCTCACGGCTCGCAAGGAAGGCTGTGGTCGCGCCGATATCCTCGCCCTCGCCCATCTTGCCCATTGGAATGCGCGCGTTCAGGGCGTCTTTCTGCGCATCGGGCAGTTGGTCGGTCATTGCGGTCCGGATGAAACCGGGGGCGAGGCAATTGGCGGTGATGCCGCGGCTGGCGACTTCCTGTGCAAAGCTTTTTGTCATGCCAGTCACCCCGGCTTTGGCTGCAGCGTAGTTCATCTGGCCCGGATTGCCTGTCGCGCCCACCACGCTGGTGATATTGATGATCCGGCCAAAGCGTTGCTTCATCATCGGGCGCGCGCTGGCCCGCATCAGGCGGAAGGCGGCCTCGAGATTGACGCTGATCACCTGATCCCACTCATCATCCTTCATCCGCATCGCCAGATTGTCGCGCGTGATGCCGGCATTGTTAACAAGGATATCAATCCCGCCCAGCGTATCGAGCGTGGCAGGGATCAGCTCCTCGACCTGCACCTTGTCAGACAGGTTGCAGGTGATCTCGACATGATCGCCATGCTCGGGCGAACCCACTTCGCTGTTGAGCTGTTCACGAAAAATTCGCAGCTTGTCTCCGTTGGAACCCGACAGCGCAACACGCGCGCCCTGCTTCGCCAGGGCCAACGCAATAGCAGAGCCAATTCCGCCGCTCGCGCCCGTGACCAGCGCATTCATTCCTGCAAGTGAAAACATTATGCCATCTCCTTCGCAAAGGCTTCCAGCTCTTCCATGGTGATGAGACTGGTGGTCGCCGCTTCCTTGTCGATGCGACCTATCATGGGTGTGAGCACCTTTCCGCCCAGTTCCACGAAATGCTCGATCCCGTCAGCGCGCATCGCCATCACGCTTTCACGCCAGCGCACGCGGCCTGTGACCTGCTCCACCAAAAGGGCGCGCTCTTCCTCGCCCGATGTGACCTTTGCGGCGGTGACATTGGCGTAGAGCGGCACGGACAGGTCGACGGGTGGATGATCGCGCAGCGCACCGGCCATGCGTTCCGCAGCAGGTTGCATCAGCGAACAGTGGAACGGCGCGGAGACCGGCAGCTTCACACCGCGCTTGATCCCGTGGTCTTTTACCAAAGCAATCGCGCGGCCAATCGCGCCTGCATGGCCGGAGAGGACAACCTGACCCGGATCATTATCATTGGCGATTTCGCACACGTCACCTTCGGCAGCAGCAAGCGCCAGAGCAGTAGCCCTCTCAACATCCGCGCCCAGCAAAGCCGCCATCGCGCCTTCGCCCACCGGCACAGCGGATTGCATCGCCTGCCCGCGCAGCTTCAGTAGACGCGCCGTGGTCGCCAGATCAAACGCGCCGCTCGCACATAATGCGGTGTATTCGCCCAGAGAATGCCCTGCGACCGCGTTGGCTTTATCAGACAGCGTGACACCAAATTCGCTTTCCAACACGCGCAAGGTCGCCATTGCATTCGCCATGATCGCAGGCTGGGCATTCTCTGTCAGGGTAAGCTGATCCTCCGGCCCCTCGCTCATGATGGCAAACAGCTTTTGAGACAGCGCCTCATCCACTTCTTCGAATACAGCGCGAGCGGCCGCGCTGGCTTCTGCAAGGGCGGTGCCCATGCTTACCTTTTGGCTACCCTGCCCCGGAAATACGAATGCGCGCATAGAGTCCTCTTCCTAGTGCCGGGCCGCCCGCGCCCGGGATCAATTCACATTGACCCAGCGCCTAGGTACCGGCTGACGGACTCGCAAGTCCGAACGGGACAACCTTGTTGGCAGAAGTATGTCCCACTGCCGCGCGCCCGAGATAGGGCACCCCAGCACGCGCGCACCAGAATTTCGCTATCTCCTCTTCGCTTTGCCCGAACTCGACATAGTTTTCTGGCACTGCCGTTATCTCGCCCAGCCGCAGACCAGCAAGCCGGGGGAGCGTTCCGGCGAGATGGAAGAAGAGCCGGTCAATGGAGTAGAAGTGCTCGCTGACTTCCTCGACCATGACGACATGACCCGAAAGGTCCGGCATCAACGGCGTTCCGACGCACATTGCGAGCGTGATGAGGTTGAAGGCGGCGACCGGCGTGATCCCGTCAAGGCTCGGCTCAAGTCCCGAATTGTCGCCCGCAAACCATTTCAGCACCCTGCGCACGGCCTGTCGCCCGCCTTCGGACCGAGCGCTGACCGGCATGGAGCCATGCGCGCACTGGCCAATTCCGGCGCGATACAAGGCGGCGAGCAGATATCCGCAATCCGAAAAGCCGACATACGATTTCTCCCGCGCCGCCGCATTCATGCGCACAACCGCCGCCTCTGCAATCCGGTTGGAGCCGTATCCACCCTTCGCGAACCACACGGCATCAAAGGCGGAATCATTCGCGCAATCGAGCAAAGCGGTGAGCCGGGTCAAATCATCGCCTGCGAAATGCCCCTGCCTGACAAAACACTGATCGTGAAAAGTCACCCGATGCATGGGGAATTCGGCAGCAACCAATTCCTCCAGAGCGGCGGCGTGATCGCGTGTAATCGGCGTTGCCGGTGCACAAATAGCAATGTTTGTCATGAGAACGGACCTAAGTCGCTTGTCAGTTTAGTTTCAAGCCAATAACCATGATTCGCATGGATCACCCGCTCGATGTGCCCGATATTGCCGGGCGCCCTTTCTTTTTCTGCGGCATAGGCGGGTCGGGCATGCTCCCCCTCGCGCAGATTGTTCACGGGCTGGGCCATGATGTCGCAGGGTCAGACCGGAGCCGCGACCAGGGCCGTACACCTGAAAAATTTGAATGGCTGGAAAATGCGGGTTTTAAACTGTTCCCGCAGGATGGCAGCGGCATCGTCAGCGCGGATCAGATTCTGGTGGCCTCCGCCGCCGTGGAAGACACCGTGCCCGAAGTGAAGCGCGCGGCGGATTTGGGCTGTGTGCGTCTGAGTCGGGCCGAGTTGCTGTCGCAATTGTTCAATCAGGCGGGGTATTCCATCGCGATTGGCGGCACTTCGGGCAAATCCACCGTCACCGGCATGGTCGCATGGATCCTGCACGAGGCGGGCTATGACCCCACTGTAATGAATGGTGCGGTAATGAAGAATTTTGCGAGCCCGCAAAACCCCTTTCCCAGCGCGCGGGTTGGCACGCCCAGTATTTTCGTCAGCGAAGTGGATGAAAGCGATGGGTCGATCGCCCTGTACAAACCCACGATCGGAGTGCTGCTGAATGTCAGCCTCGATCATAAGAGCATCGAGGAATTGCGCGTCCTGTTTGGCAATTACATCGACGAGGCAGGGTGCGCGGTCGTCAATCTTGATGATGAGGAAGCGTTCTTCCTGAGCCAGAAGGCTGCTGGCGAGGTCGCGGGCAGGGGCACAGGCGGGATCACAGATAAGGCCCCGCAAGTGGTGAGTTTTGCGGTGCGCAACCAAAAAGCAGACATAACGGTTGACCCCGACTCCATCGACGAAAGCGCCTTTGGCATTCGCGCCGCAGTAATTGACAATCGCAGCCGCGAGATTTTCCCGCTGATCCTGCCTATGCCGGGCCTGCATAATCTCTCCAATGCCATGGCTGCGATTGCCGCGGTGGGCGCGGCAGGCATCAATGTGCAAAAGGCCGCTTACGCCTTGCGCAGCTTTGAAGGGCTGGCGCGGCGGTTTGATGTGGTGGGCACCAGCGCAACCGGCATCACCGTGATCGACGATTTCGGCCACAATCCGGAAAAGTGCGCTGCGACACTGCGCACGCTAAAGGCCACTTCGGGCCGCGTGATCGCGTTCTTCCAGCCGCACGGATACGGGCCGCTGCAACAGATGGGTACCGAACTGGCGCAGACTTTCGCACGCGAACTTGATCCCGATGACGTGACCATCATGTGCGATCCGGTCTATTTCGGCGGAACCGTTGACCGTAGCGAGGGCAGCGAGCGGATCATTGACCAGATAAACGGCGCTGGCGGCACGGCTGAACATATCGCTTCGCGCGAGGAATGCGGCGCGCGCATGGCGGAGATCGCCAAGCCGGGCGACCGCATCGTGATCATGGGCGCGCGCGACGATACCCTAAGCACCTTTGCCAAGGACGTGTTCGAGCAGATTGGATGAGCGTCTATGAACGCGCCCGGCGCCACGCCCTATGGATGCTCGGTGCGCTCGGCGTTTCGATCCTTTTTGTGCTGGTGGTCGACCGGTTCTTTGGCCATTCGACGATCGCCTTTGCACTCGCAATCCTCGGTCTGGTCGCCGCGAACCGCCAGATGTTGTCTATGAACTGCCCGAAATGCGACAAAAACCTGTTTTTTCGAGGTATTTTTGTGGTGCCGTGGCCAAACAAGAGGTGCCGCAGATGCGGTAAAGAGCTGGACCAGAAACCTTCCGGACAATGAGCATTTATCGAAGAGCTGTACGACAAGTGTGGCTTTCGATTGCACTGTTTTTGTGCTTCCTTCCGATAATGATTTTGGCCGAGCGCTTCCGGTTCGACCCCGAAGTAGCCTTCGTGGTTTTCGGAGTTGGCGTTCTATTGATTTCCATTCGGAACCTGACTTTGAACTGTCCCAAGTGCGGCAAGAATGTTTTCACCAGGGGCGTGATCTTCGCCTTCTGGCCAAGCCGCACTTGCCGCAAATGCGGGCGCGAACTGGACGAGACTCCCCAAAATCGCTGATGGAGCCGGTGCAGGTTAAGCGCTAGCCTCACAGCCATGCACCCAAGGGATTTCTCGGTCGATACGCTGCTACGCGTCAATGCCACCATGTATGCCGAGCGAGAGGCAAGCGTCGATGGCACGCAGCACCTAACCTACGCGCAGCTGGATAGGCGGGTTGAGCGGCTGGCCAATTGGCTGCTTGAGCGGGGCATCGCGCCGGGCGACAGAGTGGCGATCCTGCTGACCGATGGCGCGCCCTATCTTACAACCCTGTTGGCCTGCGGGCGGATCGGCGCGATCGCGGTTCTGCTGAACTGGCGGCTGGCTGCCGGCGAGATCGGGTGGATCATGGGCAATGCCGAGGTCGCGATGACCTTTGTTAACCCGCGCTTTGAACCCTTGTTGGCACAGGCTGACGCGGGAGAAATCATCTCGGTCGACGAGGCGCATGCTCCGGATGGCGTTTTCGAGCGGATCGTAGCCTCGGATCAGCCCCCGCACACCATTGCGGACCTGGCACCAGACCGCCCGCTTTACATGATGTACACCAGCGGCACGACCGGACGGCCCAAGGGCTGTTTGCAAGCTGGAAGCGCCGTTGCTGCCTCGGCCATGGGCTTTTGCGTGCGACGCGGGTTCACTCGGGACGAGCGTTTGCTCTCGGTCAATCCGCTGTTCCATGTCGTCGGGATGCAGCAGATCGTGGCCATGCTCGCCTGCGGCGGCACCAGCATCTTTACTGGCCGCGATATGGACAGTGCAGCGATCCTCGATCTGCTCCATGCGGAGCGCTGCACTACGACCAGCGCCTTTCCTCAGATCAGCTTCCCATGGTTCGAAATGGAGCCGGTGCGCGATGGCGTGATGCCGCTCAACAATTATACGGGCGGCGCTGGCATGGGTAAGCCGCAGATCTATGAAAGGTTTGAGAGGGTGTGGGATTGCCGCGTCATCGGCGGATATGGGCAGACCGAGGTTTGCGGCTTTGCGACCTTTATCGACTACCCCGATATGCTGGAGGCGCCCCGCTCTATCGGGTGGCCGATGCCGCATGTAACGATGGCCGTGCTTGATCCCGACGGTAACTCCCTGCCTGCGGGCAAGGAAGGCGAGATTGCCTTGCGCGGACCTTCGGTCATGCTCGGATATTGGCGCAATGATGAAGCGACCAAGGCAGCGCTTGGCCATGGCTGGCTGCGCACGGGCGACCTTGGAACAATGGATGATCGGGGGCGCGGCTATCTGCTGGGCCGCGCGAAGGAACTGATCAAGACCGGCGGCGAGAACGTCTATCCGGCCGAAGTGGACGCAGTCTTTGCCGAAATGCCCGAAGTCGCCGATGCAGGTTGCGCAGGCGTGCCGGACAAACGCTGGGGCGAAGCGGTAAAAGCCTTCGTCGTGCTAAAGCCCGGCGAAAGCCTCACCCGCGAGGAAATCACCGCGCGGTTCAAAGCGCAGATCGCAGGCTACAAACGCCCGCGTTATATCGAATTCGTCGATCACATCCCGCGCGATCCGCTGGGTAAGATGCTACGGCGCGAATTGTCGGCAAGGCCTGTAAGCGCGGATCAGGAGGCGTGATGCACTGCTGACGGGAAGTTTACAGCGACGACCGGTTCCCGTAATTTTGCAGAAGAAACCGACCTTCAGCCGTCGACCCAATTGCGGACGGTCAATTTTGGCCCACAGAGCCGCCATTTTGAAGCCAATCGGCATAGTCGGGCGGTAGCTTGCTCATGGCTTCTTCGTAAAGCGCCAAGTCTTCATCATCTAGCACCCCAACCCAGCGGCCGTTTGTCCCCTTATGGATAAAAGTCTCTGCACCACCTTTGAATGCGAATGCGATATTCTCTCCAACCACCTTCGACGGGTCTTTCTTCACCTCTGCAAATGTGCAGCGCTTAACGACGTCGGGCCACATTTCGTCAGCAACTTCGATGTTGAGATATTCGGCGATGCCTTTCATCTGGCCATCCAAGTCCGACAACAGATCATTGAAATGCACCAGCTTGATATTGGATTGATGTCGGTGATCCCAAAAGGTCTGAGCATAGCTAAGATGCGACCAGTACGGATAACCACCGACTTCCCACTCGAACCAGCTCCGCGTGATCCAATTGCGCCAGATTTGTTTTACATCTCCATTGAACCTTGGAAATTCATCTCCGACACGGCCCGGAATTCCGTTTGCCGCAGCATAAAATTCCTCGGTGTGACTGCCCCAGTGATTGAGCAATGACATGAATACATCTCTTGGGTCACGGCTCACACAGAGATATTTTGCTTCAGGATAATATGGCAGTCCATCTAGCGGTGTGTGTGTCTTGATGTAACGCCGATGCTCCTGCGCTTCGAGCTGCCCGAGTACCATTTCCAAAGGGAATGGACGGAAGTCTAGCCAAGGCGAGATAAATGAAGCAGGGCCAGGTAATTCGCCCGTCGGAAACAAGAGATTGCCCACTATGGTCTGCATGAGGGTCGTCCCAGCCTTATAGGACGTCGCGATGATGATATCATCGTCGCGCGGTTCAAACCAATTCCAGCGTGCCGAATCAAGATGATGGTTTTGGTATACATGTGCTTGTGTAGGTCGGCCGGTCATCAAAAAACCCCGCTGGCAGGACGCGACCCCTGATTTCGAAATGATAAACGAACATCTCGGGCTTCACAAATCCACCACGACTGTTGGATCGTTGTTGAAGATTCCGCTGATGTCCGCCTCCACCCCCATTTGCGGCCTTACAGAGCCATCAGATGCGATCTTGAGAGCCGACAGGCCGCGCTTCAGCACGATGCCAGCCAAGAGCGGCCAGTCGGCTACCCATCCCGAGATCGCCATGCCCAAGCCTACATTTGCGTAACGTGCTAAATTGAGAATTACTCAACCTATCTTTGCTAAATTCAATGCTAAGCCTTCTTTGATGGGGATCGAGCATGAATTCGCACCAACACAGATTCAAAGCCGGAACGATTGAGCTCATTGCCGATGAAAACTTCATGCGCGCTCAGGAGACACGAGAGCCCAAGCCGTTCTCCGACCGAATAGCAGGCCTTACGATTGCAGCTATATTCATCGCTGCCGCATCCTTCTTTTGGTTCATGCCAGTTAACGATCCTGAACAGGTCTTCTGGCTTAGACTGATCCTCTGCGGAGGCCTTGCGTCGATTGGACTCGCCCTGACAGTGGGGGCAATCGGCGAGAAGACGTCGTTCGAGTTCGTGGAGGTCGATGGGCGGAAGGGGGTGTTGGTGTCGGGGCGCGACACCAAAGCGGGTCGTGAAGTCACTAATCGAATGCACCTAGGCGCAATTGAGAACATTTTTCTCGGCTCTGAGGCACTCAATCATGCCAGCAAGTCACTCGAGAGCACGCAAACCCTGTACGTGTCGGGAAAAGGTTCACCCAATAAGGGCATTCTATTCACAGGGATAGGCACAGCACTTAATGAGATGAAAGCTCACATCCAAAGGCTGGCTGGTCACCGTTGAATGGTTCGTAAATGGCTGGTTATCACTATCGATACTTGCAGGCTGTACGGGCAGAGGCAGTATGTCGAAAATCGCCAAGTTAGTTTCTCGGTTCATTCATCGAGTGAAATCGTCCGCTATCACCCCCAGAATCTGCCATAGAAGCCAGCTTTTCCGCTCACTCACAGCAGTCATTCAACCCTGATCCGCTTCCAAAGCCTTCCGTCCCACCTCCTCACGCGCGAACGCCCTCTTGTATCCCTCGCGCGACGTCATTCGCTCGCGATAGGCTTTCAGCGTTGGCGGCACCCGGTCATCCAGCCCGACATTCTGCGCAAGGATCAACGCATAGGCGATACAGATATCCGCCACGGTAAAGCGGTCCGCGCACAGGAAATCACGCCCCTCAAGGCGCTGCTCTACCTTTATCAGTCGCTTCTCGAACCACTTCGCATAGGCTTCGCCCGCTTCGGCCCAGCCCTTCTCTTTTTCGAAAATCGCGAACCGCATATAGACCGTCTGCGGGAATGTGATGGTTGCATCGGCGTGGTAGGTGAAATCGCAGTATTCGGCGTAATCGGCCTGTCCCGGCGCGATGGCGAGCGGCGTGTACCCTTCCCGCGTCGCCAGATAATGCGCGATGGCGCAGCTTTCGGTCATGCGGCTGTCGCCATCGACCAGCAGCGGCACCGTGCCGAGCGGATTGATCTCCATATATCCGGGCGCAAGATAGCGCGGAGGAAACGGAAGCACTTTCAGGTCGATATCGACGCCCGCCTCCTCCGCCGCCCAGGTTGCGCGAAGCCCGCGAGAGCGCGCGCATGTGTAGAGTATCGGTTTGTTCATGACGCCGTCTTTCAATGCTATTAAGCGTGGCAGAACCGTATACTAGTGACCGTCCGCATGGCCGACACCCAGAACTTTATGCAGGACAAAGGCGATCAACGCTCCCAGCATCAGCCCGATTACAGCAGAGATCGCGGCGTAGGTTACCCAGCCAAGCAAGCCGCCCAACGCGCCAGTCGCGCCCTTCACTGCATATTCCGCCCCGTGTGCGAGGGCATAGATGCCGTCCCAGCCAAGCTCATGAGTGCCATGGACGATGATGCCGCCGCCAACCCACAGCATCGCGACCGTGCCGACGACTGAAAGAAGCGTGAGCAAATACGGCACAGATCTGACGAGACCTAGTCCGAGGGTCTGTTCAAATGCGCTATCACGCTTTGATAGGTGCAGGCCGATATCATCCAGCTTCACAATTACGGCAACCGCGCCATAGACCACGATAGTCACGGCAAAGCCGACCAGAGCGAGCACGCCGCCGCGTACAATCAGATCTTCAGCGGCGACCTCGTTGAGAGTGATGGCCATGATTTCAGCCGAAAGGATCAGGTCAGTTCGGATCGCGCCAGAGACGCGCTGGTTTTCGAATGCGACCGGATCCTCAATCACATCCTCCACCGTCTTGCCGTGCTTGGCACCACCCAGTTTCTCGAGCACTTTTTCCGCGCCCTCATAACACAGAAACCCACCGCCCAGCATAAGAATGAAAATGATCGCTCCGGGCAGGAATTCGGACAACAGCAACGCGCCCGGTAACAGGAACACCAATTTGTTGATGAGACTGCCCTTGGTGATCTTCCAGATAATCGGCAGTTCGCGCGCCGGGCTGAGCCCCGTCACATAGCTGGGCGTGACGGCTGCATCATCGATTACCACGCCTGCCGTCTTGGACCCCGCTTTACTGGCAGCAACCCCGATATCATCCACCGATGCCGCCGCCGTGCGCGCAATCATCGAAACATCGTCGAGCAGCGCGACGAGACCTGAAGGCATTGATTTATCCCCTGTAACGCCGAAAATCCAATTATTGCTGGCGCCGAGCTATGCGCTTACATCAATCCGACGAGCGCTTACAGCCCTTGCAATGCCGGACAAAACCGGTATGTGCGCCTCTTCTGCGCGGGGCGACGGCCCCGCGTGGATCCCATTTGGGATATCTGAAGAAAGTCGGAGGGGCCCCGCAATCCCGCGGATCAGTCAGCGATCGGCATTAAAGTACAAGGAACGCGAAGAATGGCTCTGTATGAGCATATCTTCCTCGCGCGTCAGGACCTTTCACAGGCCCAGGTAGACGCGCTGGCGGCCACGGCGACCGAAATCGTCGAAGCGAACGAAGGCAAGGTCACCAAGACCGAGACATGGGGCCTCAAGTCCCTCGCCTATAAGATCGAGCGCAATCGCAAAGCACACTTCGTCATGCTCAACATCGAAGGCCCCGGCGGTGTCGTTGCAGAGCTTGAGCGCCAGACGCGCATCAACGAAGATGTAATCCGTTACATGACCATCCGTGTCGAAGAACACGAAGACGGTCCCAGCGTGATGATGCGCAAGAACGAACGCGACCGCAAGCGTCGCTCTGACCGTGAGGACCGCGACTGATGGCACGCCCGTTTTTCCGCCGCCGCAAGTCCTGCCCGTTTTCGGGTAACGACGCCCCCAAGATTGATTACAAAGACGTGCGCCTGCTTCAGGGCTTCATGTCCGAGCGTGGCAAGATCGTGCCGTCGCGCATCACCGCCGTTTCTGCAAAGAAACAGCGTGAGCTCGCCAAGGCGATCAAGCGCGCCCGCCAAATCGGCCTCCTGCCGTACATTGTGAAGTAAAGGGAGAAGAGACAATGGATATCATTCTCCTTGAGCGCATCGAAAAGCTCGGCACGATCGGTGACGTTGTCACTGTTAAAGACGGCTATGCCCGCAACTTCCTGCTCCCGCAGAAGAAGGCCCTGCGCGCTAACTCCGCCAATAAGGCCGTGTTCGAAGCCAATCGTGAGCGCCTTGAGCAAGAGAACGCTGAAAAGCGCACCGTTGCAGAAGATGTCGGCAAAAAAGTGGAGGGCGCCGAAGTTGTGCTTATCCGCGCCGCTTCGAATGCCGGTCAGCTTTATGGTTCGGTCAATGTCCGCGACATGGTAGCCGGCCTGACACAGCAAGGTCACGACATCGACAAGAAGCAGGTTATCATGGGCGCGCCGATCAAGACGATCGGTATGCACGATGTGACTGTCGCTCTACACCCCGAGGTGCGCGTGATTGTCAAAGCCAATGTGGCACGTTCGGACGACGAAGCCGAACTGCAGTCACAGGGCGTTGATGTGCTTGCGCAGATGTTCGAAGACGAGCAGCGCCAGATCGAGGAACAGGCTGATGCAAACCGCATCGACCCCAACCTTGAGCCGGGTGAAATCCCTGCCGAACTGCTTGAAGACGGTGTGGCAACGCCCGACGACACGACAGAGACGGAAGCTCTGATCGAAGCGACGGACCACAAGGCCGAAGACTAAACCTCCACGCCGTCTGGCGTGCCAAGGCGAAAAGAAGAAAGGCTGGTATCCGATGAGTTTTGCCTCGGATGCCAGCCTTTTTGTTCATCAGATTGATGCCACGAATGACCGGCTGCTGCTAACACAATTGAGCGAGGCGGACTTTCGCGATGCAAGCTTTCTTGATCAGCGATTACTGCAGGCTCAGGTTGGTCAGCAACAACGGGCAATGCAGTGGGGTGACTGGTCCGTTATCGCCCCGCAGAGCGTTGGCGCGCGTGATGATGCGCAGTTCATCTTTCATATCGGCCATGTGGGTTCCACATTGATCGCGCGCCTTTTGGGCGAGGCGGCAGACACTCTTGCGCTGAGGGAACCACAATTGCTGCGCCAGTTTGCGGAGTTTGCGATGCTGGAGGGTGAGGCACATTCGCCATGGCCACCCGGTCGCACGGCTGAACGCCTTCCACTGGCGCGCCAATGGCTCTCGCGCACTTTCCGTCCCGATCAACGCGCCCTCATCAAAGCGACCAGTTTTGTAAACGACATCGCTCCACAATTGATGGAAACTTCGCGCAAGGCGGTGTTCCTTAAGCTTTCGGCGCAGCGGTATTTGCAGACCATTCTGGCAGGCGATGCCTCGCGTCAGGAACTGGTCGCATTCTCCCCCACCCGCATCCAGCGATTGAATGCGCACATCCGTGAGCCGGCGTTCAAGCTGTGGGAACTGGATGAGGCAAAACGCGCAGCGCTTGGCTGGGCCTGCGAGATGGCTGCTTTGGAAGCGACATCGAATAATAACGTGCTGTGGGTCGATTTCGATGCGTTTCTTGCGCAACCCGCCGCCCAGCTTTCAAAGATCGCCGCGCACCTCGATATTGCGTTGTCTGATGATCAAGCTCAGCAATTGGTCGACGGACCAATGATGCAGCGATATTCCAAAGCGCCTGAGCACAGATATTCGTCGCAATTACGCGAGGACATGCTGGCGAAAGCGGTGAGTGAGCGCGGCAGCGATATTCGCGCGGCGCTGGACTGGCTTGAACAGGCGGCAAAGTCGCATCAGGTGATTGCAGCCGCCCTCGCCCGCGACTAAAGCAAAGGGCATGTTTCGCCTCATCGAAAATGTGCTCAGCAACCAGCAGTCGCCCAGCTTAAACAGATCGCCGACAAAGCGACGTTTGTGGATGGCAAGATCAGCAATCCGCATTCGAAGGCCAAGTCGAACCTCCAGATGCACGATCAGAACCTGCAACAAAGCGCGGTCGATATCATGGCGCAGGCGCTGTTCGCGAATGAGGATTTCGTCAATTTTGCGATCCCCACACAATTCGCACCGCCGCTGATCTGCCGTTATACGCCGGGCATGAAATACGGCCTGCACCCCGATGCGGCTTTGATGGGCATCGGCAATGTCTCCATCCGGTCTGACCTTTCGTGCACGCTCTTCCTCAATGATCCAAACAGCTATGGCGGCGGCGCGCTGCGCATCGCGTTGGGCACAGAAGAATTGCGGTTCAAGGGACCGGTTGGCTCTGCCATCATCTATCCATCCCATACTTTGCATGAGGTCGAAGAAGTGACGAAGGGCGAGCGTCTGGTCGCGATCACCTTCATCCAGAGCCAAGTGCCAGACAGCTTCCAACGCGAGCTCTTATATGAGTTGAACGAGGTTGCCGCACTGGAAGGCAACACGATGTCGGGTGAAAATTTCACCCGGCTCCAGGCGGTGCGATTCAACCTGAAACGTATGTGGACACGGTCCTGAGACGCATACGCTCAGCCAAAAATGTGAATTCGGCAATGCTGAACGCCTTTGCACCGTCATAAACTCGGTGCTAATGGCGCGCATGATCAACATCGCAGCAATTCTCGAACAACTCCAAAGCCACTATGCAGACGCGGTGGCGACCCTTCGTGCCGACATCATCGCCTTCGGGCGAGAGGGCGCGGTCCCGCCTCAGCGCAAGCGCGAAGATGGCAGCTATGCCTACCCGCAGATCACGCTGCATTATTCCGGTGAAGCCGCCGCCGGAGGGGATCCGAGCGATCGCAGCCGCGCCTTTGGCAGGCTAGAGGAAACCGGCACATACACAACCACCATCACGCGTCCCGATCTGTTTGCGCCCTATCTGACCGAGCAATTGGAGCTGATTGCGGCGGAATATGATGTCGATGTCTCCGTCACCCGGTCGCGGCAGGAAATCCCCTTTCCCTATGTGCTGGACGGTGATGCGGGCGCAGCAATGGTTGGCATTGCGCCACAGGATATCGCGCTTCACTTCCCCTCGACCGACCTTGCACTGATCGGGGATGAGCTGGCCGATGGCATCGAGTATGACGAAGACGTCGACATGCCGTTGTCGCTGTTTGACGGGTTACGCACGGATTATTCGCTGGCCCGTCTGGCACACTATACCGGCACTGCGGTGGGCGACTTTCAGGACTTCATCCTGTTCACGAACTATCACCGCTATGTCGATGAATTTGTGAATTGGGGCGCGCAGCAAATTGGTGAGAACGGATATGTTGCACTGCGCGGTGCGGGCGGTCTCGATATCAGCGATCACACCGATAATGCTCAGGAACAGCTGAACGACACGGCATGGCGGCGGCACCAGATGCCCGCCTATCACCTCGTGCGCGAAGACAAGCGCGGCATCACGCTGGTAAATATCGGCGTTGGGCCCTCGAACGCAAAGACGATATGCGACCATCTCGCTGTGCTTCGCCCTCATGCCTGGATGATGATCGGGCATTGTGGCGGGGTGCGCTCTACTCAGAAGATCGGCGATTTCGTGCTGGCCCACGCATATCTGCGCGACGATCACGTGTTGGACGCGGTCCTGCCGCCGGAAATTCCGATCCCACCGATTGCCGAAGTTCAGCTTGCTCTGGCCGGGGCTGCCGAGAAAGTGTCCGGCGTTCAGGGTGCCAACCTGAAACAACGCATGCGCACCGGTACGGTCGTCACCACTGATGATCGCAATTGGGAGCTGCACTACTCCGACTCGGCCATGCGCTTTTCCCAAAGCCGGGCCATCGCAGTCGAGATGGAAAGCGCCACGATTGCCGCACAGGGCTACCGCTTTCGCGTCCCCTACGGAACGCTACTCTGCGTTTCGGACAAGCCGCTGCATGGCGAGATCAAACTGCCGGGTCAGGCCAACAAGTTTTACGAGGAAGCCATCGCGGCCCACCTTCAGATCGGGCTTGAAGCGGTGGCGCGCCTTCGCGGTGAAGGCGACCGGCTGCATTCGCGCAAATTGCGCGCCTTTAACGAGCCTCCGTTCCGTTAAAACGAACTGCAAGACTACCGGAGTTTTACTGAGGCCGCTTTCGGCAGAGGGCTAACCGCATCGGTTGCATTAGGCCCGGTATGGAAAGCTCTCCCGTCCCTGCTTTTGCTCCGTTTATGACGGGCCCAGACGCCGCTTTGCCTGATGCAATAGAGGTTTCCCTGCCGGAGCCGATGGAACTGCGGCACGACAGATTGACCTTGAGAAAATTCAATCCCTTGCTTTAATCGGGATCCTCATCACCGTTGGACCGTCAGTCAGCCTTTCGCTCATCGCGATCTGCCTCTGGCGCGAACCTTCACTGCTTTGGGCGGGACTGCTCAGCGCGGCGCTCAATATCCTTCCCACCCTGCACGCGATGCGCCGCAATTTCACCGGCACGATCAACACCGCGAACGTCGCACTGGTGGCGACACTTCAGCCATTCTTGATTTATCTCGTGATGCAGGAAAGCGGGGTGCCCCCGCAATCGCCGCCGGGCTATCTCGTCGCTGTCGTGACAATCGCGTTCCTGTGCGACGCCAGCGCACTGGTCTGGGGGACGAGCCTGTGCGTCGCGCAACTGGCCGGCCTTGCTATCTTCTCGCCCCTGACTGGGTTTTCTATGCCGATGGCGTGAACTGACGCAGCCTATTGCACATTATCGGCCTTGCGGTTGTGGGTGCTCTCGGCACGATCATCATCACCACGGTTAAACGTCTTCTTGGCGAATTGGCCCAGGCGCGGCGAAAGAGCGACGAACAGGTTGAGCTGCTGCGGGAACAGGCCGAAGATCTTGAAGACGCGCTGCACCGGGTCGAACTGGAACGGCGCGAGCGCGAGAAACCCGAATCTGATCAGGCCGCCGCCGCCCGACGCGAGGAGCAGGAGCGGATCGCCCGCGATTTCGAAACGACAATCACTACGGTCATCCAATCCGTCGCGAAAACCGGCGACGTGCTCGAGCGCACAACAAAAGCGCTTAACGCCATCGCGGACAATACTGGCCAAAGGGCAGAAGATGTATCGGTCTCTGCCGAAGCGGCCAGCAATGCGGCACGCAATGTTGCGCAGCGAGTTTCAGAGCTGTCCAATGCGATTGCGAACATTGCCATCAATGTCAGCCAGCAAACTGAAATGACCTCGCGCGCGACGCAAAAGTCGCAGAGCGGGGGGAGGCAGTGGGCGGGCTCTCAATCCATTCCGACACCATCGGAGAGGCCACCCGCGCCATCGTCCGCATTGCCGAACGAACCAACCTGTTGTCGCTGAATGCGGCGATTGAGGCAGCATCCGCTGGCGAGGCCGGCCGTGGCTTCACGATTGTGGCGCAAGAGGTCAAAGCGCTCGCCATGCAGGCCAGCCAGGCCGCAACCGAGATCGATGAATTCCTGTCGGGCGTCCGATCGGGAACGCTGGAGGCGGAGCGCAGCTTTGAAGCCATCGACACCGCCATCACCGAACTGGCCAAAGCGGCCACGACCATCCGCTGGGATGTCGAAAGCCAGCGCAATTCCGCCGATACAATCGAAGACTATGCCCGTGCAGCCGCGGACGATGTGGGCGCGATCGCAAAACGCAGCAAGACACTGGCCAGCACCGCGTCCACTGCAAAGACCCTCTCCACAGAGCTGGACGAAGCCGCCGCCGCCATGATCCTCAATGTGCGCGATCTGGAGCTATCAACTGCGCAATTCACGGCCAATCTGAAAGCCAGTTGAGCGTGTTTCAGGGCAGTGTCATGGCGCATCCAAGGGCGCTATAATTGCCAGCCCGTCGCCCCCGTCACCCACCTTGAAATGCCGCAGGACTGTGCCGCTCGAATAGTCCACTTCCGCGACGGTATCATTGCCCGTTTCAGCGACATAAATCCGTGCGCCATCGCCCGACCACAGGATCGTCACCTGAAACCGCTCGCGCGCGGCATTGGGGTTGGACACGCGGATTGTGCGGATCACCTCACCCCGCGCAATGTCTATGACGCTTAACGTACCGTCGGCAAGGTTTGATGTGACTGCGACATCACCTTGCGGACGAACGGCAAGGCGCAAGGGAAAACGCCCTGTTTCCAGTGTTTTGCGCACTTCCATTGTCACAGGATCGAGTTTGATAGCCTGATTGGAGCCACGCGCGGACACCCACAAAGCGGTCCCATCAGGAGAGAGGGAAATGCCTTCGGGCTCCTCTCCCACCGTTACTGTCCGCACATCGGCGGCGTCATCCAGGTTGACCCGTGTGACAGTTTTCGATCCCAAATCCGTCGTCCACACGGTGCGCGCATCAGGCGAGACTGCGAGCATATGACTGCCTTCCTGACCGGTTTTGAATTCGGAAAGCTCGGGCGTATCGCTCAGCGCGCCAGTGATCCTGAAGATCGATTTGCGCCCTTCCGCCGTTACAAAGATTGCATTTCCGGAATGCCACACGATCCCGTGCGGGCGCGCGTTTTCTCCCAGATCAATGCTGGCCACTTTCTCAAACGTCGATGCCGAGAGGATATCAACGGTGGTGCCGCCATAGCAGCCGAGCGCGACATGGCGGCCATCAGGCGATACGGCGAGTTCGTGCGGGTTGATGCAGGTGGGCACGCGCCGGATTTCGCGGCCAGTGGCGAGGTCCACAATCGAGAGATCATTGCCACGCTTGTTCGTCACCAGCAGGGTTCCGGCATCGAAGCGCCCGCTGTCCCAGCTGGACTCGTTCATGCCCAGATAGACCGATTGCGTCGGGTTGCGCGCGCTTTCGTCAAACGGCCCGCGCCCATAGTCGAGCGCCGTTTGCACATATTGGCAGGCGCCGAGCGAGAGGGCCGCAATCAGGCAGGAGGCCGCCCGCATCACCATCCAGCTTTCTGTCCCTTGTTCTGCTCTTCAAGCCAATCCATCAGCGGGGCGAAATATTCGACCATCGCCTTACCCGACATCTGGCGCTCACCCGTGAAGGCTTCCAGCGCGTCTGGCCACGGCTCGGAAGCGCCCATCGCCAGCATGGCGTTCAGGTTCTTGCCGACTTCCTTGTTCCCATAGAACGAACAGCGGTGCAGCGGCCCTTCCCAGCCCGCCTGATCGCACGCCGCCTTATAGAACTGGAACTGCAACAACCGCGCGAGGAAATAGCGGGTGTAGCTGACATTGCCGGGCACATGGTACTTCGCGCCGGGATCGAAGGCATCGTCGGGACGCTCCACGGGCGGAACGATGCCCTGATATTCCTCACGAATTTGCGTCCAGGCCGTGTTGTAGTCCTCTGGAGCGACGCTGCCGTCAAACAGGCTCCAGCGATACCGGTCGATCAGCAGGCCGAACGGCAGGAACGCCACCTTGTCCATCGCCTGACGCAGCAACAGGCCGATATCCTTGTCCGCGCTGGGCACCTGATCGGGTTTCAGCATATCGATCTGAACCAGATATTCCGGCGTGATCGACAGCGCGATCATATCGCCAATGGCCTCGTGAAAGCCATCATTCGCGCCGGTCAAATGGAGGAAATCTTCCTTGTTATAAGCGCGCTGATAGTAGTTGTGGCCAAGTTCGTGATGGATCGTGATGAAGTCATCGGCGTTGGGCTTGATGCACATCTTGATGCGCAGATCATCCACATTGTCGACGTTCCACGCGCTTGCATGGCAGACCACCTCGCGGTCGCGCGGCTTTGTGAATTGTGAGCGTTCATAGAAGGTTTCGGGTAAGGCCTCAAAGCCGAGTGAGGAGAAGAACTGCTCGCCAATCTTCACCATCTGTGTCGCATCAAGATCCTTTTCCGCGATCAGATCAGTCAGGTCATAGCCGATATCGCCAGCCCCCTCTGGCGCGACCAGCGGATAGATGTTGCCCCATTCCTGAGCCCACATATTGCCGAGCAGATCAGCGCGGATCGGGCCAGTTGCGGCCTGCACATCGTCGCCATATTTCTCGTTCAGTTTGCGCCGAACATAAGTGTGCAGCGCGACATAAAGTGGCTTCACCTCCTGCCACATGCGCTCCGTTTCGGCGGCGAATTCATCGGGCGTCATGTCATAGCCAGAGCGCCACATCGTCCCCAGATCATCAAAGCCCAGCTCTTTTGCGCCCTCATTCGTCAGCGCCACCATGCGGGTGTAATCCTCGCGCATGGGCGCGCCGACATTGTCATGCCAACTGGCCCACATTTCCGCCAGTTCATCAGGCGTGCGTTCCAGATTGCCCATCTCTGCCTCTATGTCGGATCCGTTGATAGCCTCGCCATTCAGCGTGCCCTTGCCCTGTCCGTAAGCCGCCCCGAGCCCGGTGGCGATATCGGACAGTTCCTCCGCCGCACCTTGGCGCGATGGAGCCGGAAGGGAGATGCCGTAACGCATCATCTTAAGCTTGCGCGTCACCTCTTCATCAAGGCCCTCGACCTGCGCGTAGGTCGCTGCGATATTGGCTCTCTCCACGCTCATTTTCGTAAGCTGCGCACCGTATTGCGAAGCCAACGTGTTGGAATCGTGATTAATATTTGTCGCATTAAGCCATGAGACATGCGCGTAGGTCTTGGAGAACTCCGCCATTTCAGCCTCTGCCAAAGCGACCCAATCCTTTGCACCCTCGGGGGTCAACGGGAATTCGGCCTCGGCCACCGCCTCTGGCTCCGCCTTATCCATATGGCCATCAGCCAAAACAGGCGTTGCAGCCAACGAGAGAGCCATCGCGCCAAGCGATGATTTGAGAGCGAGAGCGGACAGTTTCATGGGCGAACCTCGTTTATTCGGGACGTTTTGTATGTGCGGGGTGCTAAACACCGGATGCAATGCGGATCAAGCGTTGCTCGATGAAAGGCACTGCGTGGCCAAAGCGATTGTAAGAGCCAGAAAGGTCGCAATCCAGCCGAGCGCCGCAACAGGTCCGCCTGCATGTGCGCGAAAGTACATGCCGCCAAGGATGCTGCCGACGCTGTAAACGCCGATGAACACGAGATCGGCGATCATCGCGATTGCGGCCTGATTCCACAGACCCTCACGCCGCCACGCGGTCTGGATAGAGTTGACCGTCGCTGCATCGGGAGCCGCCTGATGATCGAGAATGCCGCCAGGCACAGCCTCAATCGCCAGCGGAGCATGCAGCCAGAGGGCAAAGGCAAAAATGGCAAGGCCGCCCAGCCACCATGCCAAAAAGGCGCGCTTTGAAACTGTCATGGTGCCGCCAGAAAGCGCACAATCGCTTCGCCCAGTTCCGGTTTGGTCACGCTATTCATATGGGTGCCGGGTACTTCGATATAGGTCGCCTCAGGCAGCATCTGCGCGAGGTCTTCGGCAGAGCCGTTATCGCGATCATCGTCGCCGCAGATCACGCCCGTGGGTATCGTAATATTGGCCAGCGCCGCGAGATCGAAGGAGTCCATTGCATCCAGTAAGAGGCGCGCGGCCACGCGGTCCACGCCTTGCGATTTCAGGAATGTGCGCGCGGTGTAGAGCGGGCTGCCCGGCTTGATCGTGTCAAACTCGTCGATCACCCGTTTGAAATGATCGGCGCGCTTGCCCCAGTCGGCAAGGCCCGCCACGCCCATTCCGCAGGCGATCAGACGGCGCGGGTTCAGCACGCCATTGGCCACCGCGTGCAACGCGGTGCGCGCGCCCAGCGAAAAGCCGACAAGATCATATGCGCCATCCTCCAGTCCGATATGCTCCACCAGTGCCAGCGCATCGCGAACCAACACGCCTGACGGATACGCTTGTGGGTCTTGCGGCGCGTCGCTTTCACCATGGACGCGGAAATCCATCATGATCGCTTCGAAGCCGGCATCGGCAAGCCGTTCGTGATGGCCCCATTTCGACCAGTTCATATGCGCGCTTGAAAAGAGCCCGTGGAGAAGGATGACGGGGCGGCCCGCTCCATGACGATGCACCGCCAGGCGGGTGCCGTCGAAGGAAGAGAAGAAATCAGTTTGAGGAGCAAAACTCACGTTGTCGACCTCAGCATTGTCATCCACTCTTCCGGCGTCGCCGGCTGTTTTTCCCATTGCGCGACATCCTGCGGAAGTGCGACCCATTTTTGGCGGCTGCTGGTCCAGATATGCGCGACCGGTGTCAGTTCCGCAGCGTTATCGAGCGAACCACCCTTGATAGTCGCCATTCCCGGTCGGTTTGCCCCCTGATGGTAGAGCCTCGATCCGCATGTGGGGCAAAAATAGCAGTCGGTGTAGGAGCCGCTATCTGTTGGACGGCGCCAGACTTCTAACCGGCCATGCACCTCAAGGCTCGTGAGGAAAACTGGCACCGATAACCCGAACGCGCTCGCCGATTGCTTCTGACATTCGCGACAATGGCAAGCATAGACAGTCAATCGCTCGGCTGCGATTGCATAGCGGACTGCGCCGCACTGGCATCCGCCTGAGTAATTCATCGGCGTCATAGTCTTTTGGCTAGCCCCTTTTGCTCCATGCGCCATTTCGCCATATTCACGCGGTCCTGCCCGAAGAACGGCTCTCCATCAAAGACCAGCGTGGGCACTCCCCAATGGCCTGCTGCCTCGAGAGCGTCCTGATTTTCGGCAATTTCACTGTCCAGCGCGTCAGCGTCATTGATTGCGGTCGCCTCAAGCGCTTTGAGGTCCAGGCCAGCACGCGCGGCTGCCTGCGCCAGATGTTCGCCTTCGTGCCAGTCATCGACTTCGCCGGAAAAGATGATGCGTGAAAACTCATCGGCAAACGCCAGACCGTGTCCCGTCCTGCTTGCAGCCTGTCCCAATCTGCAAATCCTGCGGATCAGTGGCTGCTCAGCAGCAATCTCGCGGGTTGCGAGGTTTTGCACCACCGGATCAGGGCGCGGCCAGCGATAGGGAATGCCCAGCTTCTGGGCGACACGCATCGAATCCATGAGGATATAGCGCGGCGCATTGGGATTGCCGGTGAACAGGATATCAGGATCACGGATCGCAATCGGCCACACAACCCGCAGCGCGATATCAAGTTCATACTCCTCCGCCATCGCCCGATACCGCCCCACCGCCAGATAGGAATAGGGTGAGCGAAAGCTGAAATAGAGATCGGCTTTGAGTGTCATATGGTTTGTCCCGCCGCCCGTGAACCGGCAATCATCCAAAGAAAGGCGTCACCTGAAAAAGCACTGCGTCCCCGAATACAGCACCGAGACCGCATCACCCTCGATTATGCCGCCGACCTTGTCACCCAGCGCGAATTCCTCGCCAAGGGTGCTGTCCGCGATTGGGGCAAAGCCCTTTGCCTCCTGAGCCTCCGCGCGCGCAGTGCCGACCTGCACGTCGCCCGCGACCGCAATGTCGTCTCGCGCGCCGGATACGAACCAGCCCACCAAGGACCCGTCCTGAAAGTTCAGGATCAGGTCTTCGCCAAAGCGGGCCGCATCCACCGGACCCGCGCCGCATTCCTCATTGGTCGAGACATCCGCAGTCAGACCCAGAGTACGCTGAACCGCCGCGACAACCTCGTTCTGACCGGCAGCATAATAGAACGCATCGGTCCCGGCTGCGAGGCCGTCTGCACGCAGCTCGACCTGATTGGCCGAAACCTGCGGCGAGCTGGCCCGTAAGGGCTCCTGCCCGGGAGGTGGTACTCCGCCGCTGTCACAGGCCGCCAATGCAAGTGTCGCTGCCAATATAATCCACCCGCGCATCGCTCACCCCTTCTTGAGATGCCGACGCCCGAGCAATTCGGCGATCTGAACCGCATTCAAAGCCGCGCCCTTGCGCAGGTTGTCGGAGACGCACCACAGCGTCAGGCCATTCTCAACCGTCGGATCCTCGCGCACGCGACTGACATAGGTCGCGCCATCGCCCGCGCTTTCAACCGGCGTCACGTATCCTTCATCCTCGCGCTTATCGATCAGCATGATGCCGGGCGCCTCACGCAGGATGTCCTGCGCCGCTTCCGCGCTCAGTTCATTCTCAAACTCGATATTGATCGCTTCGGAATGGCCTACAAAGACCGGCACACGCACGCATGTCGCGTTCAACTTGATCTTGGGGTCGAGGATCTTCTTGGTCTCGACCATCATCTTCCACTCTTCCTTGGTCGAACCGTCATCAAGGAAGACGTCGATATGCGGAATGACGTTAAAGGCAATCTGCTTGGTAAAGACGGCAGGCTCGACCGGATCACCGACAAAGATCGCGCGGCTTTGCGTAAACAGTTCGTCCATGCCCGCTTTGCCAGCGCCCGAGACTGACTGATAGGTTGAGACGATCACACGCTTGATCGTGGCGGCATCGTGCAACGGCTTTAACGCGACCACCAACTGCGCGGTCGAGCAGTTCGGATTGGCGATGATGTTGCGCTTTGAATAGCCGTCAATCGCATCCGGGTTCACCTCGGGCACGATCAGGGGCACGTCTGGCTCCATGCGATAGAGCGACGAATTGTCGATCACCACGCAACCCGCGGCGGCGGCCTTGGGCGCGTATTCCTTCGCCGGGCCGCTGCCTGCTGCGAACAGGGCGATGTCCCAGCCTGCCCAGTCGAAATGCTCAATATTCTTGCATTTGAGCATCTTGCCAGAGTCGCCAAACTCCACTTCGGTCCCGTGGCTGCGGCTGCTGGCTACAGCGGCCACTTCCTCGATCGGGAACTCGCGCTCGGCGAGGATCTGCATCATTTCACGCCCGACATTGCCGGTCGCCCCGACAACTGCGATCCGATAACCCAATTCACATACTCCACTTCAAATGATTTGCGCGCCTCGCTTACGTCACTAGCATGGCTTGGCCAAGGGCAAGAGGTGGGAAAGAGACGGACATGAATACCCGAACATGGCGCGACAAGGCGAAGTATTTGGAGTTTCAGGGGCACCAGATTGCCTATTGGACCGGCGGGAAGGAGGCTGCGCGGCCCCTGTTGCTGGTGCATGGCTTTCCCACCTGCGCATGGGACTGGGTGCCGATGTGGGATGCTTTGGGTGCGAGCCATCGGCTGATTGCCTGCGACATGCTGGGCTTTGGCCTGTCCGATAAACCGCGCGATGGGTTCGGCGGTAAAGGATATACGATCCATTGGCAGACCGACATACAGGCCGCCCTGCTCGATCACCTTGGCGTCCAGGAGTTTGACGCGCTGGTGCATGATTACGGCGTTTCCGTGGGTCAGGAAATGCTGAACCGCCAGCAGCACGGCACCGGATTTGCCGATCTTGGCCAATGCCTGTTTCTGAATGGCGGTATATTTCCCGATCAGCACCGCCCTCGCCCAATCCAGAAACTGGGCATTTCGCCCGTTGGTTTTGTAGTCGGCCTGCTGATGAGCCGCAAAGGCTTCGGCAAGAGTTTTTCGGAAGTCTTCGGACCAGACACCCGGCCTGGTGAGGGCGAGTTGGACGAATTCTGGACCTTTATCAGCCACAATTCCGGTAACCGCCTCACGCACAAATTGCTGCACTACATCGCGGATAGGCGTACACATAAGGCGAGCTGGGAGGCGGCCCTTGTGGGTGCACAGGACCGCATCGGATTGATCAACGGCGCATTCGACCCTGTCTCAGGTCGCCACGCCTATGAAAAATGGCGCGAAGTCTTGCCGAACGCGCGGCACCACCTGATCGAGGGCGTAGGCCACTACCCCCAAGTCGAAGCGCCTGATGAGGTCGCGGCCAAGGTGCTGGAGTGGCTCGCTCGCTAAAGCCTATTCCGGTGGCGTAACCCCGTGGCTCTCCAGAAAGCGGAAGATCGTGCCCCACAGATGCGGTGAAATGTTCGGCCCGGAAACGCGATGCGTGTAGCCGGGATAGAGCATCATCTCGAAGGGCACCTTGCCCTCTTGCAGCACACTGATCAGCTCTGAGGAGTTTTCGAACACCACGTTGTCATCAGCCATGCCGTGGATCAGCAACAGCGGATCGGTGATTTTGGTCGCGTCGGGAATGGCGCTTGCGGCGTCATAGGCGTCGGGCACTTCGCGCGGATCGCCCATGAAACGTTCAGTGTAATGCGTGTCGTACAGCTCCCACTTCGTTACCGGAGCGCCAGAAATGCCTGCGGCATAAAGCCCCGGATCGGCCTGAAGCTGTTTGAGCGTCATATACCCGCCATAAGACCAGCCATACAAGGCGATCTTATCGCCATCGACGAAATCGAGTGTCTTGAGATATTCTGCCCCGCTCTTTTGATCGCGCACTTCGACGCCGCCCATCGCGCGATAGATCGGCTGTTCGAAATCCACCCCGCGATTGGCCGTGCCGCGTCCGTCGAGCGCGAAATAGATATAGCCTTTATCGACAATCGCCTGAGCGAGCGCCCCGCCCCATCCCTTATCCACGACCTGCGGCCCCGGCCCTGCATAATGATAATAGAACACCGGATATTGCTTGCCCGGCTCCATCTCCGGTTTCAGCATCATATAATGTAGATCGGTCGAGCCGTCGTCCGCCTTCAGCGTGCCATATTCAGGCGTAACGTGGCTGGCGAGGAACGGGGTGTAAGGGTGATCAGCGTCCAGCGCATTTTCCTCGACCCACGCAGCGATGGCGCCGCCTTCCAGATCCGCAAGGTAGGTCTGTGGCGGCTGATCGGGCCTTGACCGGGTGACAAGCAGGGCCTCGCCCTTTTTGTCCATCACGCCCGATGTCTGCCACCCGCCGTCCGTTACGCGCACGATGCTCTCCATCGGCCGATCCAGCTCAATCTGATAGACTTGTTGCGCCAGAACATCATCGAACGTGCCGGAAAAGAATGCTGTCCCTTCCGCCTCGTTGACGCCCAGCAGCTTTGTCACGAGCCAATCGCCTTTGGTAAGCTGGGTCCATTCGCTGCCGTCAAAGTGATAAAGATGGCCAAAACCATCGCGCTCTGACCACCACAGCAGGCTGCCGTCTTTGAGAAAGCGGTAATTGTCTGACAGGTTGATCCAGTAATTGTCGCGCGCGGCGGTTTCAGTGAACCATACTTCGCTCGCCCCCGTTGCAGGATCGACCTTGAGCATATCGAGCAGGGTCTGTTCGCGGTTCTGACGCTGGACGTAGAGAAAGTCGTCCGACGCCCAATCGACCCGCGCGATGTAGATATCGCTCTCGTCCCCCAGATCGACCTTAATCCGGTTGCCGCCATCGGGGTCCATCACGAACAGCTCGACAATCGCGTTGTCAGAGCCTGCAACAGGATAACGCTGATCGAACACCTTGGTGCCTGTCGCGCCGATGGCTGCGCGTGTCACTATGCCGACGGGGCTTTCATCAGTCCGCTGAACGACGATGCGGCTATCATCGGGCGACCACCAATAGCCGTCCATCCGGCCCATCTCTTCCTGCGCGACAAATTCCGCCTCGCCCCAGCGGATCGTGTCCGCTTCCTTCGGCGTGATCGGTGCGGCGTCCTGACCAAAAGCGCCGACCCACAATTGCCGGTCACGCACGAAGGATACATAGCCCGACTTGCTCGAAAGCTTGGGGTTAAGCTCGCTTTCCTCGGTATCGGTCAGGCGCGTGATATCCGCGCCATCTGCTGCAATCCTCGCGAAGTACAGATCACCGTCGAGCGGGACGAGCACGCCCGAGCCATCGCTCGACCACTGATAGGCGATGATGCCTTTGAGATTGCCGACGCGCGCGCGCTCGCGCTGCATCTTTTCATCTTCGGACAGTTCACGCCCCGAAGACAGCTTCTCACTGTCCACCAGCATCCGCCATTCGCCGCTTGCAATCTCGTATCCCCACAGATCGTAGCGTTCGGAATCCTCATCCCGATTGCGCAGCAGGGTGAGGTATTTGCCATCGGGCGAAAGCTTGGCCGCGCGCGGGCTCGAACCGTTCAGCGAAGGGGAGGCGAAGACGCGCTCGAATGTGAGATCAGGGCTTGCTTCGTTCATATGGCCATCCGCGAAAACTGGTGAGGCAAACAGAACGGCGGCAGCGGCGAGAAGCGATAAGCGCATTTCAAGGATAGCCCCTTTGATTGAAAATCTCGCCGCTCTCCTCGCAATGACACCGCATGTTTGCAAGCCCGCAAGCCATGCCTGGAACGAAAAAGGGCGGCCCCGCAGAGCCGCCCTTCCAAATTCGCTGATGCGAGATTTACGCCAGCGCCACCAGTTGAAGGCTTACGCCTTCGGGGCATTCTCGCGACGTTCCGCAATACGCGCACGCTTACCGGTGCGGCCACGCAGATAATACAGCTTGGCACGACGCACGACACCGCGACGCACCACGGTGATGCTGTCAACGATCGGCGCGTAGAGCGGGAACACACGTTCCACCCCTTCGCCAAAGCTCATTTTGCGCACGGTGAAGTTGGAGTTGATGCTGCGGTTTGACCGGGCGATCACAACGCCTTCAAAGTTCTGGATACGCTCACGCGTACCTTCCGTCACCTTAACGCCCACGCGCACGGTGTCGCCGGCCTGAAATTCGGGAATATCCTTGCCAGCCTTGGCAATTTCTTCCGCTTCGATCTGCTGGATCAGGTTCACTGGTCCGTATCCTTATCTTTTCGCCGCGCGCCAGAGGCAGACTGAACCCGAACGCCCGTATGACGCTCCCAAAGGTCCGGCCTGCGTAACCGAGTATCAGATTCGCTTCTTGCCTTACGCCAAGCAGCGATCTTCGCATGATCCCCC
>JGI12109J20283_10442403_pt1 | contig 44990 bp, 37 predicted proteins | sample ElkSlonscriptome_12_FD_20283 | JGI IMG/M metagenome (IMG submission 20283)
TCGCGCGCCGTCGCTCCACCATACTGCACCAACACGAGCGACTGCGCAGGCCAACAACCGACGGCGCCATGACACTTCCCCTTCCAACCAAACCGCTCCAAAAGCCAACCGAGCGGTATTTTAACGTGCTCGTCATCGATCGGGTACGCGGGAACCTGCTCACCTATCCACGTTTCAATATCGTGCAGGGTTGTCCGAGAAACAACAGGATTCTTAAAGAACGACCCGGCAGTCCCCACTTCATTCAAATCAGGGAACTTTCGCCCACGGATCTCCTTAAGCGCCGCTCGAACAGCCGCAGGGGTGATCTCTGCTGCAGCCGTGTCGGTAAAGTACTCTTTGAGATCGGCGTACTCTATGTTTGGACACGCACTTGTGAACAACCGGTACGCAACACGTGTCACCACGTACTGCGAACAACGTGAGCGTTTAAAAACTGAATCGCGGTAGCCGAAGGCGCAATCTTCTCCGGTAAAGATGTGCAGACGATCTGTGGACATGTCGTAGACTTCAACCCAGTCGATACAATCGGATACCGAGACACCGTAGCACCCAACATTCTGAACGGGTGTTGCGCCTACGGTTCCGGGAATATAGGACATGTTCTCCAGACCCCAGAACCCCTGCTCCACACTGTCACGCACCAGATCGTCCCACACCTCCCCGGCAAACGCTATCACCTGCGCATCACCGCACGTATTTTCGGTGTAGTCGCGACCGGTGATAGCAATACGGATCACCAACCCATCCCACCCTTCATCAACACAAAGCACGTTACTGCCACCACCAAGTATTAATATCGGCAAAGCGTTCGTATGTGCGTACGCCACCGCCTCACGTAGCTCCTCTACTGTAGTAACTGATACAAAAAAACGCGCCGGCCCGCCGAGCCGAAGCGTGGTGAATTCCGCAAGCGAAATGTTTTCAAGTATACGCATGTACACAAGGTGACTGTATCCTGCATGGAACGCCGGTGCGAGCTCCACGAAAAACTTTAGGTGAGTGCCGCGGCGCTCCATGCAAGAAGCAGTACGAACAGTATACCGTGTACGCACACTAAAGTGAAGCAACGCGTGCGGGTGTTGTTCGCAGCGACCAAACAGCAGTATCCATGATATGAATATGGTGCATGCTGAGTGAACCAGCGACAGTGACTGCGTCGCAGTGCGTCACGCAGGTGTTCACAAACGTAAAGGCCCCCAATGGGGGCCCATACGCAGTTTTTCGTTTATGCAGAGTTTGCACTCTGGCACTCACAACCGGCAGTATAGCACATTAAAAAAATAATGCAACCTTTTAGGTATGGTACCTGCTCACACCCTATCGTCGTCATCGCGAGAAATGCTGTCGCAGCCGTCCGCCCGCGTTCCAACCGCATGTTCGGGCGGACAGGCGGAGCGAAGCGATCCAGTGTAAAGTCACATTGTGAATCCATCCTGAATTTCCGCCCGCGAAGCTCGGGCGGGTCGGCGTTTTTTCCTCTCCGCCCGCCTGCACGGGCGCACCACTCGTGCAGGCTTTTCGCAATGACGCACATATAGTACGGTTTGCAGCGGACGTGCAGTTACTTTGTATGACCGCAGGTACTACTGTGTAGCAAGTGGCCAAGGCTCCGTTTACGTCGTTCCGGCCACTGCGTTTCGCTTCTCGGGAAGACGGGCGACTCGTGCAGCTTGCCTGTAGTGACGACTCTTTCGGCACTCCATCGCGACCACACCGTCACCCTAAGGAGAGCTGTCGCATGCTCTCTTTTTTATTTTTTTGGTTTCCAGTCTGCAATCACAATTGTGTCGCCACGCTTCTTCACCACCACCTTCTGTTTGTCGCGCCAGCCGAGCTCGCGTAGCATTTCTGCCGGAAGCGCTACGGTAGTTGAACCATTAGATTGACGCTGCACCTTCCGCACCTCTTGTGTCACTTTCTTTTTTTTCTCAACGGGTTTCTTTGTGACCTTCTTTTTTGTTGCCATACTTGGAACTATTATGAGTAAATACTTCAATACAAATTCGACGTCGTTACTCTCCTGCACGCACCTCCTGGATAAACGCCTCCATTTGCTCCTTGTACTCTGGATAAGTATCGATTACCTCTTGAAGTGTTGCAACCGCTTTTTCTTGCTGTCCCAACTCCTTGTACCCCGCAGCAAGTTGTACGATCTCTTGCACCACGGACTTAACCTCCTCATCTGAGGTAGGCTCCGTTCTCGCCGCAACTCGCTCCTCTAGAATCTCAACCGCGATGTCATAGCGCTGAGCATCAATCCATGCGCGCAGGATCCTGTCATCATTGACCGCAGGAGTGTCGTAATGCTCCGTCAAAAGATCTACCGCCTCCTTGTCCTTGCCGGCGCGTATGAGCGCCATTGCGTAGTACATCTGTGCATCTACGTACCGTGGCACTAGCTCGTATGCCTTCTTGAAGAGCTCAAGACCCTCATCAGTTTTGCCGAGTATCATCTTTATTTCACCGAGCTGGAAGAGTGCTGTCTGTTTGGTCGGGGTTAGTTCGACCGCGCGCGAGAGCGCTTCCTCTGCTTTCTGCATGTCCCCAAGCTGTGCGAGCATGGAACCGTAGAAGAGCCATAGGCGGGCAGAATTCTGATTGCGTTCCAGTTCCTGCTCCATTTGCTCTAACGCAAGGCTACGAAATGCGGCCTTTGTCTCCTCGCTCACCCCCTCCGCACGTACGATCTGCGACGCACGTTGTGCAAGCTGCTCTCGCACCTCCTGACGTCCAAGTTGATCAATCTCCGTAGCACGCTGATACGCGGCGAGCATATCCTCCGGAGTCTGACGAACCACTGTACCATCAGGAAGCGTACGCTGTGGCACGAGCGCCGAGATCACAAGCTGACTTGTTTGCATACCCGGCCAATTGACATACCAGATGGCGAAGCCGCTCGCGACCACCACTACGGGTGCGACAACCGCCAGTACCGTCTCTCGCGAAACCTCGACCTTTTCGAGCAGCGGTGCATGCCCTTGTGTCACGCGCCAGTGGAGGTAAGCAAGTATCGAGGCGTACATGATGTAGCTGATGATGTTGTCGAACACAAAAAGATTGTGGAACATGTACGCTGCGAGCAATCCTGTCCACAGGGCACGCTCGGTTGCCGAGAAATCGTCATCGTGCTTCTTCATCAGTGTACGCAACGCGCTCACGGACAGCAGACTCCGTAGTGACCACTTCCGCTCGTACGGATCAAGCACCCATAGGTGCGCTAGGAGGGCGAGCGGGATCAAGAGGTAAGTAATGAGGCCCACGAACCCTGCGGACACAAGCCAATCGAAGAAGATGTTGTGTGTTCGGTCGAACCAAGGCTCTTGCGCGTACATGTTTGGGTCGAAATGCTTGGAGAACACGTACTCGTAGTTGCCCTGCCCCCAACCAAAGATCGGTCGTTCTTTGACACCCTCCCACGCCATCCCCCAGTTCATGAAGCGGGCGTTAATCGTACCACCAGTGATGTCGATCTGTGTGTAGCGATTGACGAGTGGGGTTGTTTTAGCAAACTCAGTATCCTTTATGGCAAACCCGGTGCCAAGGATGAGGAGGAGGAGCGCAAGTGCACCAAGCGCGAACCCGCGAATGATCTTACGTTCACGTTCAAAGAGTGCAATAAGCACTGCTGCGACAACCGCACCCCCCAAAAAACCGAGCACTGCACCACGGGTTGCTGTGAACAGCATAGTGAGAACATGCAATGCAGCAACGAACCCCAGGAGTGCCTGGTGCCAGTGGGTACCACGCCAACGCACCATCAGAATAAGTGCGATGAAAATATGGATGAGTGAGTACACCGCAAGGTAGATCGGGTTGCCGAACGTCGCGTCAATGCGCGGCACGGCAAAGCTCGGGAAGATCTCGTACCACGGTTTGAGTGCAATAAATGCAACCACAACACTTGCACCGAGCGTTGAGTACCAGAACGTGTTCCAGATCCGCTGTGTGTTCAATACCGTCGACGCAACCAAGAAGTACGCAAAGATGTGCAGTAGTGTGATGTACCCCTCCATTCGCTCAAAGTTGCTCCAGAAGCTCTTGAACGGATTGACGCTAAAAAAGAGGTCTGCAACACCAACCGCAACCACAAAGAGTGCGAGTGCCGAAAGCACCCACGAAAAACGTGGCCGGTACCGAGCATCGAGGAACGCAAGCAGTAACCAGGCAGCAAATATGATACCGACAATGATACGGAACGTGAAGTTCTTGCCGGTTATGTACGGGAAGAACATTGAGGCCGAGACAATGAACGGAAGGACCACGGGCACGGCCATGACGCCCACGAAACAGATCCACCGCAATAATTGCTGTAACATGGTGAGTACTATAGCACACACCACCCCGACGGCGCATGCTTGACGTGCCACATGTCTATTGCTCCTATCGACAGGTGGGCATTGCTACGCTCACAGCGTTGCGCATGCGGCGAGCACCTGTGTATGCAGTAGACTGTTTGTTGCCACAATGCCGCATGGCACATGCGTGTCGCGCCCCCGGTACACAAGCTCCTCGCCACGGGTATCGGTCACACGACCGCCGGCCTCTTCGAGAATACACTGCGGCGCTGCAGTGTCCCACCACCCCATACGGTTCGTGGGGTTGAGGAAGACTTCCGCCTCCCCCTCCGCAATACGCGCAAGCTTAATGCCGTTGCTGCCAGTCGGCACTCGTGTGGCAATATGCAGTACATTCGCGACGTGCTCGTCGAGCGAAGTCGCGTGATTGCGACTGACGAGCATACGCGCCATCTCCGGTGCCACACAAGTAGAAACCGCTATGCGGGCCTGCTCAGCATCGCCGTACTGACAGTATGCACCCCCACCACGAAACGCACTATACAATCGTGCGGATGCAGGGAGATACACAACGCCCAACACCGGTATACCGTCCACCACTAGCGCCACCATGATAGAAAACTCTCCGGTACGCTGAACAAAATCCATCGTGCCGTCGAGCGGGTCAACAACCCACAATGCTGCATGCTCTGCAGGGTCTATCGTTGCTTCTTCAGAAAGTACCGGCAAGCGACTCTCGCAAAGTACCTCATGAATAATTCGATCTGCCGCAGTGTCAGCCTGCGTCACGATTGACCCGTCCACCTTTTCCGTAGCATGTGCGTCTTGCGCCGCATACACACCCATCACCGCCTCGCCGGCTGCGAGCACCGCTCGTACCGCAAGCATGCGTTCCTTTTCGTAGGTATTCATACTGTACTGTGTTACTTAGGAGATTTAGTATACACCCACGCAACGTCTGCCGGACAAGGGCTTGATGGTCTGCCCTACCGTTACATAGTGGTCGCTACTGCGAGAGGACCACGAACAGGATGAGTAGTCCGCCCATCTAATGCAGGAGGGTTTGGGTATAGAATCGGCAATTCAAGGTGTGTTTGTCTAACGCCCACACAGATACCTCACTCCGTTACACCACAGTGATGCAACCCCGGACTGCTTCGCTACCCAGACTGGCGAGCGGATCATTCGCAAGTACGGACAAAAAGTGACATCGTTTCCTTCCGAGAGTAGTCCGGGCTCATAAAAAACACCAACCGGAGAAGTTGTAGCGAGGTGTACGTGCTAGATTGCGAACCAGTATATGCACCCTCCTACAGCAAACAGCAGGCGGGGTGAGAAACATGTACATCAACACACTACTCACCATCCTCGAGCTTGTTCGCCCCACAATGCTCTAAGCCAAGATTCCCGCGCTCGAAGAGTGGATGATCTTCGGCAACATGTACGTAAAACGGAATACCACACAAATCGTCCCGCTCTCCACCAAACTGCTGCGCAAATACGGATTCTGCCTGTGCTCGCGATTCGGTAAACGGAGCCTCCTTCAGTAGCACATTGACAACGAGCATATCATCATCTATCGAGCCATCGAGTACGATGGTATACGCAGCTTCATCTGCAACCAGAAAACGCATCGGTTCGTTGGGTGCTCTCGGATACGGCTGCGAATTGAGAACTGCCTCAAAAAGAAACTCATGTTGGAGGGGCCCCATCGGCGCTACTCCCCCGGGCACTCTTTTCGCCGCAACAGGATTCGATACGCGTGGAGAATCATTGCCGTCCACAGAACCATCACCATCTACCGCCACAGGCTGCACAGGTCGATCAGTCGTAACAGGGAGAACGGGCACTCCGTCCGCAGGATACATGGACTGGTTACTATCACTGCCAGACCACATAACGAGAACTACACTAACGCTCAGTACACAGACTACCACTATTCCTACGAGTAAGAATTTCATATAACAATTTTAATACCCGCCCGGACAGCTGTCTAAACTCACGTGTGTATGGGTACTCTCACACAGGACTCTTCCACCACACTTCCCTGAGGCTCTTTTAATCGCAAGACACAGTTTTGCTTCGTTCGTCCCATTAAAATCAGCAGCTAACGCACCGTAACCCGTACCCCTGCCATAGTGACACGAGTTTTTGCTGTGTGCACACGATCCACACACAGGCTGACCGTTGGTGTAGTTACAAAGAGGATTTGCGTTTTCGTACGTGTACACCGATTGATGGTCACGCCACTTTTTCACCTCAGAATCATTTTCATAGCATGAGATCATGGCATTTAACCCAGGGCCATTCACAGCACCTCGACCTCCAAAGCGCGCTTGCAAGCTCGCCGGGTCGCTACAGTCATAGGCTGCATTAGGGTCGCCCGGATTTGGCTTGAGCGTAGCCTTGCAGCAATATTGCCCCTGTGAGATACCACCACACTCGGCAGAAATCTCACCCGTCCCTCCCTGACCTGAGCATAAGTCAGTTGAGTAACACTTACCTGTTGAGCCATCTGACATCTGACAGGATGACTCGCTACTCGAGGGAAGACAACAAAGCAAAAAAGCTCCCTTACATGCCCCCGCTTCACCAAGCGCATGATTTGGTGAATATCCGCTTGGGCACCCGCTAAATGCAGAAACACACGTTCCACCGTACGTCGAACAATCCGCTGGCGGAAGGTCTTTGATGTCCGGCAACGTCAATGGCTTTGCCGTATACGTCGCCTGAGTAACCTTCGCGACGTCGTAATAACTACTATAACCTGTACACAGTATCTCATTCCATGGGCCATAGTTTGTGCCTTGCGTGTTTTTTACCTCGCCGTCGGTAAGGAGTGTTTTCATCACCACATCGATTAGCAGCCACGCTGCGAGAATGATGATGATTCCAATGAGCGTGTTTGTAAAGATCTTATGCGCGCGTTGAATATTGCCGAGATTGCCGGGCGAAGTGACATACAAAACACCAGAATTCACGAAGAGAAGCGCTGCAACTATTACCGACGCGGTGACAAGCCAGTTGATGATACGCTGGAGCAATCGCTCCATGTCGCACACAGTGCACTCGTTATGGTACCGGTAGAACGTGCCCATGTCTTCGACACGCACTTCATTGCCACAGGGGACTATACCGCCACCCGTTGTGCCTCCACTTCCGGAATCTGACGCGACGGTCGTGCCCGAGGAGTCACTCCCATCAACAGCATCCGCAGGATCCGACGGCGCCATAGCGAGTGACATACCTGGTAATGAGTTTCCCATGCCACCTGGAGTGGCATAATTATCTTCGTACACCACACCACTTATCCCCGCACCACTGTTTTGGTACTCAGCCCCAGGCGAAAAGTCAAGCACCATGCCAAGCGAATCCGCTTTCGCACGTAGCGCATCAATCTGAGCTTGCTGCTCAAGAGGGTCGTCTGACCACGGTATATTGGCAGGATCCGCCATGTATATGAGTACGTCTGCATCCGCATCAGTAAGCCCATAGTCTTCTGGCGACGGGAGTACACTGACACCGTCCGGATCTCTCGTAATATCCTGCAAGTACTGTTGCACGTTTCCGCCATCTTCTCCGAAGCCAAAAGTCCAGGTGCCAGCCGGATCAACAACATGGAACTGCACTTCAGTTTCTGAACCGTAATCTGACGCAATGCTAGCTGCTTGTTGCCAATCTGCAAGAGAAGGATGTCCCGCTGGTGGGATTCTATTACCACTAACGACATCTTGTCGCACCTCTTCAGTGAGCCGACTTTCACCAAGATGCGGATGCCCAAATGCGTGAAGTGGGTGGTTATGGTATATATCAACTCGATCACCGGACTCCAACGCGCTGGGGTCTGGTATGTTCGCAGTAGGAGCACCCGTTTCATCGAGCTGGGTGTCAAAATCGTAAAACTCTGGTTGATCACTTCCACTCGGAGTCCAGAGGACTACATGAGATTCGTAGTCGTGGTTGTAAACACCCGCGTTCAGATCGGCAAGCGCCTCGTCCGCAGTATCGTAAAACTCTGCTCCAGCTGAAGCAGGCACAAGCGAGAGTGTGCTTACAACAGTGATAAACAGCGTAACTAGAGATACGCTATGAAAACGAACTCTTCTGATGTGGTGGCGCGAAAATCGCATATATAGTTGGCAGGTTGCGTGTCGTCAGTATAGCACTGAACATTTATATTCGTTTCGTACTATCCACACACATGAACGCTCCCACCACCCGCACAGATGTTGGCCAGTTGACACCATCACCGCAACAGTGCCGCCTACCCCCGCCGCCACCGCGAAAATAACCCCAACGGAGTGAGGAGTCCACCCGTCTGACGAAGGAGTATGCGACCGGAGACGCGGCAGTCCAGCGTATGCCCACCAGCGGTCTAAGCACACCTCGCGCTCCTTTGCACCAAGGTGGTTCGACCCTGGATTGCCGCGCTCCGCTCGCAAAGACGGGCGAGACAAGCCACACATCCCCTACCCCGCCAGGTACGCCTCTAGCTTCTGCACCATCTCCGGCAAGTCTTCTTGAACTGTAGTCCAAACTTGTTTGAGGTCGAGTACAAAATACTCATGCACGGCCAGATTACGAAACCCAACAATATGTCGCCATGGCAGATCGATGGCAACGGCAACCTCTTCGGGCAATTTACGTGCCTCCTCGCCAATCACTACGAGTTTTAGAACCACCGCGCTCTGCAGCATGTTGTCGTTCACAAAATCATCAATACCCCATCCCTTCACAAAAGCCGAGCGCCTCGTTCGCCTTTTCGACCATGTTCCGGATGTACACTGCACTATCCTTGTTCATAGATCGCTACTAAGTCTTGCTCAATGAAGGGCTGTACGTGTTTGTTGACCGCGTCCCTAGACACCAGATCAACCCTACGCCCAAGCGCCGTCGACAAACGATCACGCAACTCCATGAAGTCGTAGACACCAATAGGGTGGTCGATTGAGACGAGCAGATCGACGTCGCTTTCGGGGGTATCCTCCCCGCGCGCAACAGATCCGAACAGTCCAACATACGAAACACCGTACTCACTCAGAAGTGGCTTGATTTTTTCTTGTATCTCTTGTGTTCCCATACAGAAAGCGTATCAGAGTGCTGCGTACGGGGCAACAGAGAAAACGCTTCGAGCAGACGCCACACACGCCTCAAACTGGTCCAAACCTTAATCGCGTCGTCACTGCGAGTGAGGATCGGAGCACGGCGGAGCAAAACGATGCGGCAAGTCCAGGGTACGCCAACCAAACGTCTTACTAACCCTCTCGCCACCACCCCGCCGTCACCGCGCGTGTCCACCGCCCCGTCGTCACTGCGAGTAAGACAGTGAACGGAGTGAGCTGTCTGACGCGGCAGTCCAGGGTATGCCCACCAGCGGTCTAAGCACACCTCGCGCTCCGTTGCACCACTGTGGTTCGACCCTGGATTGCTTCTCCGCTCGTCTGATGGAAGGAGGATTCGGGCGAATCGCAATGTCGAACGAATACGGCGCGGTCCAGAACACACAGACCTACTCCGCCAAATACGCTCGCAGTTCCTTCACAATCCTCACAATCTCTGTCGCATCCTCTTTCGAGATGTCGCCCTTGCGAACCCGCATCACCGTACTCCATTTGATAGTACGCAGGATCATATCACTTGCCTTTGTATTACCTTTCTCGTACAACCGTTCGGCAAGCGTCACACGCAACAAGAACCATCGCTCAAGCTTGCGTTTCATGTTTGCTGCCCGTATCGCATCACGCAAAGTATCGAACGATGCCACCTCGTCTACATCCGGGTTGAACTCCTCACCTGGCGCCAGCTGCACGTCGACACTACCATCGCCGTCGTAGTCGTACATGAGCACAGGCACCGCTTCTCCACGCGCCACATCGGGTGACACCAGCACAGTCCCGCTACTCATAGGCCCAACGGCAACCTGCCGCCACCAGTATTCCGCCTGTTCCTCACGACCATCACTGACGGCAAGCCTGTGAGAAAAGACCCCTTCACCGGTACCCGTAAGCACTACGGCCATGCCATCATGGGGAATCCGTGCGCCAGCAGACTTCACCTCCCCGCTCTCCTCATAGTACGAATACGCAAGCTGCGTTTCGTATGGTCGCCCCGCCGTCGCTTCACTCCCTGCCCCGGTTACGCCGGTATGATCAGAGCCAGCATACAAATGAAGGTCTACAGGCGAAAAGACGTTCGCCTCAAGATACCACGTGCTCCGAGCCATTGTTGGCACGTCAGTGTAAATACCCTCACCCGTTTCTACTTCACCACCCGACACTACCGAATGTATCACCGCATGCACGTCCGGCACCGAAAGAAGCGTCCCATGCTTGTAATCTTCTCCGTACCGTCCTTGAGTAGTATGCAGTGCCACATAGTATGTCTCATCTACAAACACCTCGCGGCTCGCCGGCGCAAAGACCGTCCCATCACCACCTGCTCTACGACCGAAATAGTGCGCAAGTTTGTAGTCCTTTTTCTTGCAACGAGACTTCCCACAGACTTCGATGTACCGAACCGTGCGAGGTGTAAGCACGCCCCAGCCGGTCAGATTAACAACGCGCATCCCCTCGGGAGCCTGCCAATGATCGAGACCTGCGTGGAAGCCACGCCCGTAGTTCACCCAACCACCATCAAGCACATTGGGTGTACGAAGATCCGAACGCTTTGGCTTGTCCCATGCCCCATCCCATCCCGTAAGGAAGCGCCGCATGTCATCGTACGATTCCACCGAGACCCCTCCAATCGACTGGTACTCTTTTTGCTGTAAGTCGTCTGCCACAATGATGACAGGGACATCGACATCCTCAAAGTACCGCTCACTCGGCAAGAGCTGCATCGCACCGGGCATATTTTCGGTAACATCGCGAGAGGTGCGCGGTGCACTCACCACACTCCCGTGCAAGAGCTCACCAATCGTCTTTGGTGTACCCAGGTGTGGCGTTCCAACAAACACGACACTGGTGATAGCGTCTAGAAGTGGGTCGTCCGCATCGAGCGACTGGATGAGGTACTTAGCAAGCAGTCCTCCCATCGAGTGTGCGACGATCGTCACTTCACCGTTTGGCGACTCAGCTGCGAGCGCACGGAGCTGTGCAATGAGGTACGGCTCGTCACCGCGCTCATTGTAGTTTACGGTCTCTTCGCCGTCATACTCCCCAGCCACACCGTTCTTCGCGAGCCACGGTATCGCAAGCCGCCAGTCGTACGGCAACACGCGGTACGCACCGATCACCTCTTCGTCCTGCATGTCGGCAAGCTCCTCAAGCCATACTCGATACGCCTCGCCCCACGAGAAGAGTCCGGTAAACGGGCGTATTTCGTCGACCACGTCCCGTGTGTAGATATACTCATTCTCACTCTCGCCCGCATGATTCATCGAAAGTTGTGCAATGTTTGCGGCGATGCCCGACTCCCAAAAACGCTTCTCTACCCCGCCAAACTGCATGTACAATCGGCTTCCGGTGATCCCGGGGAGGAATGCGATAGCACCCGGACCCTCCGGCTCTGCCGCACGCACGATAACCGTGCGCGTTACGCTCGCCGTAAGGCCGCCGGAGTCCGTGACCGTGTATACTACGCTGTACTCACCTTCGACGTCGATATCGACGTCGCTATCGACGTCGATGCTCTCCGTGAGGTCACCATCCTCCTCGTCGCTCGCGGTCGCGCCCGCGTCCACGTATGTATCGCCCACCGTAAGTTCTACAGTCTCCTCGCCGTTGAGGGTGATGGTGGGCAAGGTGTTCTCAGGAACACTATACACAACTTCGAGATAAGGTCGATTTGTTGAACTGTTGTCTATGCCCCAATAGCTGTTACTTCCCTGAAGTGGCGGAGCAATATCAAGTATGTCAAAATCTGCCCGCAAACCGAGCGAAAAGTATTCACCCGTCCCGAGGTGTGCAAGTGCAGCCTCATTAAGCTCAAAGGCATAGCTGTTGCCTGGGACCCATTCTTGATGTGTCATCTCAACATCGGACCATATCTCTGGATCGTCTACCGCTCCCACTTGATCGAAATCTTCAATGGTCACACCGTCAGGCTCTGCGGGTGTGGCAGGCCCAACGACAGTGAAATAGGTACCTTCCTCAAGATACGATTCCCACTCATTTAAGGCATGCGCATGGAGTGTCGCACTCTCTATTGTGATACCTTCTGGCAAAACGCTGATGTCGAACACAATGACAGACCTATCGATATGATAACGTCCATTACTCAGGTCATCATAACCTTGTGCACCTACATACAGAACATGATTAACATCAGCACGCGTGCCACGCTCAGCACCACGCAAGGCGTTCCAGTTTTCTTCATATGTTGTATTCCCAATCCATCCATTAGTGTTAATGGAAGAAAACTCAACAGCAACAACTGCCAGTACTGTTGCAGGGCTAGCAGTAATACAAATTAAAAGAACAATCAGATAGTAGGACACCTTGCAAACTTGTGACATACGCATGGACAAGTTAGTGATATACCTTAGACATTACCGCAAAAATGTTTCGTGTCCTAAACAGATATGTTGATAAATGAATCCATCACTCAGCCAGCATGACATGGAGATTGCTGCTCAAAAAGGATCTATACTTGTCCCAAATAAGCACTACCGTTCTAGCGCCTTGCTTTCAAGTATCGAAGCAGAGATACTCCCTAAGCAACCCAACCACCAATAGCATAGCCTGAGGAAATGCATCCGTGATGCGCTTCGTCGCATTTGGATCTTACAAATAATTCACAACTAACTCACCTGCCACCTGACCGGGCGTTCTATTTTGCAGCATACTCAAGTTATGACTTGATACTACATCCTTGCTGTCCGTAGCGAGCGTGAAAACCATCCAGTAGCGGCTTCTCGTAAAAAGAATAGTGGCTATTGAAGTAATACAGCTCTTTTTTCAAGCCCTATCTCTCGGTGCACACCCAAGTGGGCATCTATCCACGTGATGACACACTTCGGTGTCATGGTTTGGTGATTTTACACGGACAAACAACACACCCGAAACACACCATATGTCTACCAGCAAATATGCTATGCTTGCTGCATGCGATCATTTGCCCAGCACCTACTCAACACGCTCACCCGATTACTTCGGTTCGATGTGCGCTACTTCGCGCGCGGTGGTGCTTGGCTTACCGGAGGCCAGTTTATGCTGTCAGGGATATCATTGGTAAGTGCGATCGCGTTTGCGAACTTGTTGCCAGAAGAAACATTCGGCTTCTATCGATTCGTCCTCTCTGTGCTGGGCATACTAACCCTCTCCACCTTGGTTGGCATGGAGCCGTCGTTATTACGTTCTGTGAGTAGAGGTTTCGGCAACACACTGTATGCCATCATGCGTGTACGAATACTCTTTGGATTACTGGGCACTTTGGGAGCACTTGCGATAGCCACGTATTATTACCTGCACAATAACCACATGCTTGCAGGTGCATTTCTTCTAGCCGCTCCGTTTATTCCTCTTCTCGAACCACTAACCCTATACAACACATTCATTGCTGGACTGGGTCAGTTCAAGGCCGTAGCAACAAACAAATTCATCGTACACAGCACTTCTCTTATCTTTCTTGTTGCAACATTACTACTTACAGATAACTTACTATTTGTCCTCGCTGCGTACCTTCTTCCGTTATGTGTAATGCGCTCACTGCTTTTGGTCCGTAGCATACGCATATATACTCCCCAAGGCGGCACTGAGCCGGGCGCAGTGCGCTACGGCTTCCAACTCAGCGTGCTCAAAAGTGCGCTAGGCGTTACTGGTCATTTGCAGCAAATCGCCCTCTACCACTTTCTTGGCCCAGTGAGCGTAGCTGTGTATTACTTCGCAAACGCGCCGATTGAACAAGTGCGTGGCACACTCTCCAATCTTCAAACACTCCTGTTTCGCAAGACCGCAGTAGATACCTGGCACATAGGAAGCATCCGCTCGTTGCTGGGCAAGCTTGCACCCTCACTGCTCGTACTCGGTGGTGGTACCATCGCGTACATACTAGTTGCTCCTCTATTATTCTCAGTGCTCTTCCCCACGTACATAGAGTCTGTCTTGTACACACAACTATTAGCACCAGCGATTCTTGTGACTGCAATAAATATGGTTCTTCAAACATTTGCTCAGTCGAAAGGCAAGGTGCGTATGCAATACGCAGTGGGGATTGTACATATACTGACACAAATACTTATAACTATTCCATTGATCGCCGTATATGGACTCACAGGATTAGTGTCAGGAATCTATATCAACAAGTTATTAAATTCCATTACCTTACTTGTTTGTATATTTAGACAAAAGGACTCTGATTCTGTATATACAAATAAATAGCGTGTCTGCAAAGGGAAGTTTTACAAGCCACCACATTGCCTTTGTCCTCTTGCTGCCTGGGTCGTACTTCTGCATCAACTGGACATAGCTGCGTGCTTTTGCAAGCTCTCCCGAAAGTAGCAAGCCAATCGCCGCACCGTAGGCACAGTGAGATATTTCTTTCGGAGCAATTTGCGAAAGCATGTCACCAAAATCACGTATGTAGTCCTCGTAGGGTTTCACTCTTTCTTTGGCCCATTTCATATTTGGCCTTGCTCTAAGAAGCGTAAGTGAGTTGTTATCAGACTTTATGTATATTTGACCAAGTGCTTGTTCAAGGTGGTACCAACCACACCGCCGCGCAAGCCTATCTGAGTATATAAAGTCTTGATTCCTGCCCTCAAAACGCAGACCACGCCCACACTCACTTCTGATAAGGCGGATGCACTCATTCGGCGGCAGCGCGTTCCGCTTTTTTTGCTCAAAACTAATCCTAGTACTAGGCAACACCCTGAAAGGCAATTTAACCCCGTGCTGGATATAGTCGCCAGGCGCGGTCACAACACCAATCGAATTATCAGAATCCAGAACATTTACCAACTCTTGTATGCAATGATCATAAAGTATATCATCGCTATCCCAAATCATGTATGCATCCCCACGAAAAATGTCTAGTCCCTTATTTCTAGCAATGGTAACTCCGCAGTTTGCTGATAGTCGAACATATTCTATGTTTTGATATGCATAATCAGACTCAAACAACTTATGAGTATCATCAGTAGAACCATCATCCACAACAATAATTTCGAGTGGTTTATAAGTCTGTGCTAGCAAAGAATCAAGACACCTTGGTAACACGTTCGCGCGATTATAGGTTGTTACGATAACACTTACGAGCATGCAGAAAAAATGATATCACTTGAGTTTATTAACATTTAGCACAAAAAAGCGATGTGCTCTATTTTCATACAAAACAAAAGTATGTTCTAGCTCTGCATATTGCTGAATATCACCAACTATACGTCGCAAAGGATAATCTTTCTTGCCTATTTCCCAAAAATGTTGGCCGTCGAACTCATGTTTTTTAGGAAAAGGCAACCTGCATGCAAGCTGCATATGTCGCACACCTGGGATTTTCCAGGAAAGCTGTAGATTTGGACCATAATGCGGAAGACTAATGATGACATACCGACGTGCCACACGAACAAGCTCTTGCACTGAAACCGTAAAGTCTTCGTATGGCATGTGCTCAAGCACCTGAAACGCAACTGCAATATCAAAAGAATTGTCAGAAAACGGCAATTCTGTGACGGAAGCGACAACGTCAGGCCCAAGATCACTCGCCACGTCGACAGAAGTATACTTCACTCCCGCCTGCTTAATCAGGTATGCGAAAACGCCAAGCCCTTTGCCTACTTCAAGAACCGAATCTGGGTTTCGCGACAAAACTTCCCTAACCTGCGAATGGGTGCTCACCCAACGCGGGAGACGCATATAACGAAGAAAATTGTAAGCACTTGCAGAAACTTGTCCCTCTCCATTATATTGGGTTTTTTGTTTACACATGACCTACGAAAAGCATTACTAGCAACTACAGCACTAATTCCCGCGAGCATACTTAGTCATTCGAGGCGCTCAGAAATCGACTGAAACGCTGCATAAGAATTATGCACTATTTGCTGACTGCTCGGATTATTAACGCTGCACGCGAATTCCAATCAAACTTTCGCACATCCCTGCTTGCCTGTCCCGCCAACGACGCACACAAGGTCGTATTTGCAACTGTATCCAGCAAGGTATCTTCAAGCGCAGCTTGATCTTGCGGTGGGACAAGCAGCGCATTACGTTCAGACAGCACCTCCCGTACACTCGGCAAGTCCGTTGAGATGATTGCTGCACCACTCGCCATATACTCACACAACTTGAGCGGGAACATATAGTACCGGTAGTGCTCCGTGTCTGGGTAATTCATTACCAGTATATCGCACGCCTTCATGTAACGCATCGCCTGCGCGTGCGGTACATGCCCTACGATTTTAGCACGAGTTGAGGCATTGTCTGCTTCGAGCTGTGCAGCCAAACGATCGTGCTCTTTGTCTTCCACGCCCACCAAGAGCAGATGCGTGCGTTGGTCACGTGCATGCACCCCACCAAACGCCTCCACCAGCTCGTCCACCCCCTTCCCTTGACCAAATGTCGTACACTTACCAACATGACCGATGATACACGCGTCAGCTGGCAAGCCAAGCTCCTTGCGTAACACATCGCGCGGAGGCAGGGCCCGAAATGCTCCCACATCAACACCGTTTGGTGCGACAAGAATACTGTCCTCTGCTAGCCCATACTCACGTACCATGTATGCACGCTTGAGCTTCGTTGTTGTGACGATGTGTTGAGCATGCCGAAAAACGCGCCGATAAGCGAACCTCCGCTTCTTGGGGGCATCATGTATCTCGATCGTATACGGAATCCCTGTATAGCTCGCAAGATAAGCCCACCACATATCGCGCGTATAGTAGCAGTCGGCATTGTGTCGCTTGGTATACCACAGCGCCGCCCACGCAAAGCTAATCTCCTGCAAAAGGAGACCGATCCCCCCCCACTTCCCAACAGTATCGAGAGTCCACGTGTACCGTATATCAAACCCCTGTGTGCCGTAGTACTTGTGTGGTTTGGTTTTGATGGGATTCTTGCGCTGCGGCACAACAAGTTCTACCGTGTGCCCAGCCTTTACGAAAGCATCACACATACACATCACCTGTATGGTGTGTGCTTTACGACCCGGTATGCGAGCATTGACTGTATAGATTATCTTCATACACCTACCCTACACACGTATAGTAACACGTGCACGGCCACGTACGTTGCACCCCATCTAAACATAAGAAACAACGGTGTCTTACTCCGCTTCCGTGTCGGTCGTGGCGAGACCCGCGAGCGCATCAACATTTATCTGGTATATCTTTACGGCATCACCCTGCTCGCCGTCCTCGTACACCAGGATAAGCGAGGTGCTTGATGCTGCGTCACGCAAGTACGGCCGATGCGCTATTGCCCAGGGATTCACCATGATATGTGTTGCATCATGGTGCTCCACATGCCACCGCAACGCTTCGTCGAGCGTTTCGAACTGCCCGTACCGATTCACCTGCAGACCGGCATCCGACGCATACAACTCCCACATGCCAACACCACCAACACGCGTGTCGGGTAGCTGCATCATAACGTAGTCGCTGTGTCCGAGCGTAATGAGTGTCCCACGCACGTTTGCAGCAACCCAGGTACTCCATGCAGGTAACGTCGAACCATCTTCTAGCAATTGGTGCTGTGTGATCGGCGTCACAAGAGACCAGCACGCGATAACAACAAAAGCACCCCAAAGAACAACAGTCCGGTCTCGAGCACCACGCAAGACTTCGGTTAAAGCGCGCCACGCGAAAATGTATACGAGCGGGATCATGAAGATAAGGTATCGAGGCGCACTCATGATGTGATACACAAGCGATAGTCCGCCGACGAACACTACAAGGTAGACAAACACTGGCAGGTACCACCTATCGTGCAACGAAAAGAGAGCTCCGAACAGGAACGGCACGAGTAGGATGGGCATAACAACGGTGCCATACACTCCCGGCTCCCACCCATGCACGAGTGAGAATACGAGCTTGACGAACCCTTGTATGACAAACTTGTCGATCACATCCACAAGACTGTGCGTCTCCAGATACTCACCCAAGGAGCGTGCAGGGATGTTCGGGGCCCAGACGTCTCGAGTAAAATTATCAACAAAGATCTTGTCATTTTCGCCGTACGTGAAGGGCGAACCAAACTCTGCATCGCGTGCAAAGAGCATCGGTGCTACCAACAATACAAAGAGTGCAACCATGGATACGCAGTGCAGAAGCATGCTGCCGTAGCGCAGGGTACGCAGTGTTGCGACTACTCGTCGCCACCACCCTTTGACACGTGCAACCTTTATCTCGTGCCATCGGGTGATCAATTGATCAAGCACGAACACGGCAAGCACAGCAGCGAGTATGAATACGCCATTTGCACGTACCCAATATGAAAGTGCGCCGATCATGACCGCCACATACAACCACCGTACGTCACACGTGCCACGGATCGAAGCGTAGAGCGCAAAAAGCACGAGTGTAGAAAACAGCATATCGGTCAGAAAGTCCCCCGCACCCATAACGAGCATCGGATGCACCGCGAGTAGTGCAAGTACGGCGACCTGCCCAGCGCATGAGAGGTACTCGCGAGCGATGAGAAACGCGGGAATCAAGAACAATGTGCTCACAAGGAGCGCGAACACACGCGCGTGCATCATGTGTTCGATGAGCGGAACATCGCCCCACAGAGCAAGAAACGGTGCCGCAAGTATCGAGAGCCCGTATGCGTGTGTGAGCATGGGCGTCCAATCGCCCTGGATGATCTCTAGACTCTTCAGCAGATACAGATATGCATCGGCATTGAATGTCATGACATTGGTCAGGTCTACATACCAGAGACGAAGCAGGAACGCGCCCGCAAGAATGAGCGAGACAGTGATCAGCATGTGCGCACCAAACCAATCTCCAAGGCGCGTGCATGTTCGCACAACGTGGCGATACAAGTATTGTATGGACTGCGTCATCTTACTCATAGACCTGTACTGGAGATCTATTAGTGGTGCTTGCAAACTCACTCCGAACTACAGCGTACACCACCGCGTACTCCCTTTCGCCTCCACGATACTCATAGACCTGCACCACGCCGGAAGGCAAGTTGTCCGGGTCTACCTCACGCAGGAAAGGGCGTGCATCGAGCGACGTCTTGTTTACGAGAAAGTGTGTGGCGCCCTGCTCGCTCGTGTGCCACTTGACCGCTTCTTCGAACGTATCGAACTGCCCGTAACGCGCCATGCGAAGACCGGTCTCCGGCGCATAGAGCTCGTGCATACCAGAACCAGCCACGCGCGAATCAGGAAGCTGGAGTATCACGTATTCAGTGTGACCAGCTGCAACAAGCACTCCCTGGACATGTTCCGCGACCCATGAAGACCACTCTGGCGGTGTATACTCAGGTGATGGCCGCTGCACGCTTGCAAGCACAGGAGAAATGAGCGAGTATCCCACGACCACAACAACAACCAACAGACCCGCAAGCGTTTTGTACCGCACATTCTTTCCCAGATACGCTATCGCAACCCAGGCGAGCACGTAAAGAATAGGAACGGCAAATAAGAGGTACCGCGGTGTCGCATGGATACTATACGAAAGTGAAAGTATGCCGCCAAGCAGTAGCAAGAACACAAGCGGCGGCACGAACCGTTTCTCGCGCACTGCGATCCACAAACCTAACAACACAAAAAGTAGCAACACCGGCGGTATGATTCCGCTAAAGCGCAATGGCCCCCACCCATGCACCGCAGAAAACGCAACATTCACCGCCCCCTTGATACCGAATTTTTCTACCCATTCAAGTGGCGAGTGCGTCACAAGGTATTCGGTCAAGCCCGGTACGGGGACGTTTGGCGCCCACACCTCAGCTTTGTAGTTGTCCACAAATACTTTACTGTTTTCACCATAGAAGAACATAGAACCAAACGCCGCCTCGCGAGCGGTGAGCATTGGCGTTACCACAATCATCCATATTCCCACCAGTGCGGCGAGAAGCCCCAACATGCGACGTGGTGTCTGGTAGTGGTAGAAAGCTGCGAGAAGAAGTACAGCAGCAAGCACAACAAAACCATTCGGCCGCACCCAGTACGCACACCCCGCAACAAGCGCAGCGGCATACAAATACCGCACGTCTGTGCGCCCCTTCACACACAGCCACAGACACGACGTCGCTACCACGGCAAACAACGTATCGCTCAAAAAGAGTTGGGAGTATGCGAGCATCTCCGGATTTGCTGCGACCAACACCACGACCGCAAGCTGGCCTGCACGACTAAGAAATTCGCGCGCAAGGAGCCATGTCGGGATGAGCACCGCGGTGCCGAGCAGTACCGCAAATACGTGCGCATGCACCACTTGTTCGAGCAGTGTCGCCGGGCCAAGCAGCCAAAAGAACGGCGCGGCAACTATGGAGATACCATAGGCATGCGTGAGTATGGGAGTCCAGTTGCCTTGTACGATCTCAAGACTTTTTAAGAGATAGACGAGTGCGTCGGAAAAGATGTTCTCAATAGCCCCGAGGTCTGTGAGGTACAGCCGCAGCAAAAGTCCCAGCACAAGTGCAAGCGTGAGTGCAAGCAAGATGTGTTGCTCAAGGAAGCGAACCACGCCCGCAGCGTGCTTCTCTGCCCACGTAAGAAACAGGATATCTCGCTTGTTGTCGCTTCGGACCACCATATTCAAAGTAGTTGCGACATAGTAGCACCGCAGCGGCCTTTTGTCGCTACCAGTCACGGGAACACTCACCCTGGTACACACATCGTGTATCAATACGAAACGAACAAAAACACCCCATTAGTGCGTACGAGCACTAATGGGGTGTCTGGAAAACGGTGAAATCGTCGTGCGTTGCGAGGCATTCACCCTACGAGTTACCAGCACGACACATACACGAAAGGCGTGCACTGACCCACAATACGGCATCACGGTTCCTCCGCCCACGCCCCACAAGGGTACACGCAAGCGGTATGCGTCGCCGCACGAAAGAAATACTATACATATGGGGCATACCGCTCTGCTACCTGTTGCTGAGCTTCTACACGATTGAACACCCGAACTGGCTCGGCCATGCGCCACCCTGCCACGGTAGGATGTACATAAACCCGAGCCCGGCGGAGGAACTGCTTTTTATCCTCACTTTACCTGCGATCTTTATTACATCAGTCGCCACTATGCTGCTCAGCGCAGCGCTTGACATCACCATCTACCCAAGTGAGTACGTAGTAGCCGTACTAAACGCCGGCATCATACTGTTGCTCACGCGCACGCTCATGCGTTGACTGCGAGATCCTCGTGCGGCGAGCATGTGACCCCCGGCGTATTGGTGTCACGTAAGCCACGAGTGCTCGCGCTCTGACACACAGCGGCAAACAGAATAATCGGCAACACTACATGACGACGAACGAATAATCCGTCATATTTGGAACATACCGACCTTGGCAACCTTGCTACCCCGTTGCTGTCTGCATCTCAGCCGGAGTCTTCATTGTCGCAGCAGAAAGCAAACGCGTTTCATGTAAATCGCGGTACAGGTTGGCGGTATACCAATCGATGGAGCGACGAATGCCGTCCTCGACATGCACCTGCGGCTCGTATCCTATACGCGTGCGAGCTTTCGCAATATCCGCCACGTACTGCACGACCTCGCCGATCCTGTTCTCTTTGATCACCACCTGGTTCTCCGACCCCAGTGCGCTACGGATCCAGTCTGCAACATCGACAAGCTTCGCGCCGTTGCTATAGGCGAGGTTGTACACGTCGTTCTTCACATCATCAAACCGCTCAAGAATACGAATAACACCACCAACCGCGTCGGTTATGTACGTGAAGTCGAGAAGCTTGTCCTCTCCAAAAACCGTGAGGTCTTCACCGAGAAGTGTCTTTTTAATGAACAGCGGTACAACACGATCGCTCTCATCGTACATGCCGTAAACGTTCGAGAAGCGAACGATTACCGCATCGAGGTCGTAACAACGACGATACGCCTGCACCAAAGCCTCGCCGCCGATCTTCGTTGCGGTGTACGCGCTTTCGCATATGTTGTGATCGGCATGTTCTTCCGCATGCACCACACGACCGGAATTGCCGTACACTTCCCGAGACGAAGCGAAGACAAACTTAGGGATGTTGTTTCGGCGCGCAAACTCTATGGTATTGAAGATGGTCTCAAAGTTGTCTCGTGCGAGCACCGGATCTACCACAAGGTTGTGTACGCGCGCATTCGCTGCAAGGTGCACGATCGCATCGATGTCAGTCGGCAAGTTGTTGAACACTGCGTCTCTATCACGAAGATCTTGCATGATCGTAATATCCTCAATCTCTTTGTTCCAGCTATTAGGCCGCCAGTCGACGCCGATGACGTCGTAGCCTTGACGAAGTAGCTCCTCGCAGAGATGTGTGCCGATGGTGCCACTTGCACCCGTTACCAAGATTCGTTGCGTGCGTGCCATTATGTGTGTGGTTACATGGAAGGCAGTGATACCGCCGATGTTACTAGTGCCTACACTATATCATTGAATCTTCCCAAACGTAAACCGCTTATGCCCCCAAAAGCTCCACAGCGCAACGACACCGACCGCAACCACCTTGGCGAGTAAGTAGTACACGCCTCCAAATTCAACCAGACTCCAAATGATGAGCTGATTGAGACCGAGACCCACGAGTGCCACCAAGGCAAATACGCTTGCCTGTAAACCAATGCGCGTACTGGTGTTCTTAAAGGTGTAGATCTTGTTAAGTGTATAATTGGTGACCATACCGCAGCAGTAGCCCGCAGCAGCTGATACAAAATAGTGAATACCGACCACACTCGTGAGCAAAACGAGCACACCCATGTCGACCATCGTAGCAACACCTGCGAAGATACCGTATACAAAAAATTGCGTAAGTGTCTGACGCATATATCACATCCAACTATAGCACGCATGGTACACTGTACCACCGAGTACCCCACGAAGTACGGGGTAGAACAGAGGCACGTCAGCCAGCTTTCACGCTTTTCTCTTCTGCCAGCTTACCTTTCTCAAAATACTCTTGCTCTCCTCCTATCGAGTCGAAATCTGGACGTTCGCCTTGTACAAGCCCACGTGCCGCTGCGATACCCATCTCAATTGAGTGGTCTTGGTTGTTGTACTTGAAACGACCCGGTCGACCGATGTAGTAGAGGTTGGTGAACGTGTCGAGGTACTCTTTCACAACCGCGAGCCGTTCCGGGTACCCGAGGTCGTACACCGGGTACACGTGTCGACGTTTGATGTGGTAGTAGTTCCGCACCTCGTCGCGAGTAAAGAGTCCGAGACGTTCCATGTCCTTCATTGCGACCTCAAAGAGCTCCTCTTTGCTCATGTTCCACACCTCATCGCCCTCGGTCACGAAAAATTCGAGAAAGAGCGAGGTCTTCCCCTCGGGACACATGTCCGTACTGAAGTTCTTCATTTCAGCAATACGGCCTACGGGCACATCACTATCGGGTATATAGATCCAGTTGTCATCGGTCACCTTCTCGCGATCGAGTGTCACAAAGAGATATACCTGTGCCCGCCACGACAAGCCTGCGAGCGCTTCGAGCACGGCAGCTGGTGGTGCGGGGTCGAGGAGCGACATAAAGTGCGTGATCGGGATCGAGCTTACCAACGTATCCGGCTCTATCGTCTTCTCGCCGTCGGGTGTGTTGAGTGTCACACGAGTGATGCGACCGTGCTCGTGCTCAATCTTCGTCGGCTCGCTTTCCATATGAAAGGAGAAGCCCGCATTGGTAATACGCTCCCGGATCGTCTCGTAGATAAGGCCGGTGCCATACTGCGGATAATAAAACTCGTCGACCAAGGTCTTCGCCTGCTTTGCACCACCTCCAAAGAGCGCGCTCTTAAGGGCGGTCGTCAAGTTGAGCCCCTTAATACGCTGTCGTGCCCAATCCGGATGCAGCTGCTTGCAAGAGACACCCCAAATCTTCTCCGTGTAGTTGAGCATGTTGAACTTTCCGAGCTCGTAGCCGAAATTTGCGACGATGTAATCTTGAAAACTCTCGACCGGCCTATTGAATACACGATATTGCACCGCACCAACGCCGTACGACGCGACCATTTTCACGGCACGCAGAGGGCCGATATTTTTGAACGCTTGGAGCGCCTTGATGGGGTAGTCGTAGTACTTCCCTTCGATGAGCTGGCGCGTTTGCCGAGGCACACGTATCCACTTCTCATCAAGCAGGTCTTCGATAAAGTCGTATAGATACTGGTTTTTAGAGAAGAATCGGTGTGGTCCGATGTCTGTACGGAAGACCAGATCGCCTTCCTTGAATTCGAGCGTCTGTGCAAGACCCCCTACCCTACTGTCCCGCTCCACTATGGTCGCAGTCTTGCCTGCCTTAGAGAGCTCCATTGCGGTCGCCATGCCAGCCGGGCCGGCGCCGAGGATGTAGATACTTTCAATAGACCGTAGTGCAGACCGTGTCGGATCTGATTTATGCTTCTGAGACCGTCGCTTATTTTTACTCATCGTGGGCAGTATAGCACAAGCGTACTATAGCTTCACCGGAACAGATGGGAGAGCAACGAGCCTGCGTCACTGGTACGTGTTCGGACATATTGCTGCGCACGGTCAAGCATGTCCTTTGCCGCTGCTCCATCAGTGCACGCGCGGTCGATACGTTCACGAAACGCATGCGGGCCCATGGATTCTTCCCAGACGAAGCCGCGGTCTCCGTCCTTCCCCACCGACTCCATGAGTCCTTCAGCGTAGCTTACGACGACCGGCACGCGTGCAGCGAACGCTTCCCAGACGACGAGGCCGAGCGCTTCGGAGCGGGAGAGGAGCACAAAGACGTCGGCGTCTGCGTAGTAGCCCCAGAGGTCGTCGTGCGGGACATTACCCGCAAAGATCACCTTGTGGGCAATGCCAAGCTCTGTAGCAAGCCGCTCGAGCGCGGGTCGCAGCACCCCATCACCAGCGACGATGAGCGTGAGGTCGTGGTTGTCGATCTGCGCAAAGACATGCAGGAGGCGGTCGATACCCTTCTCGTGCTCAAGCCGACCGACCGTAAGGAGAACACGAGTGCCTTCCGGTATCATGTATTGTGCCCGTATACTGCCCCGCGAGGCTGCAATTCGATCATCGACATCACTCGGGATTGTCTTCGGAGCAAACTGCTCAATCTTCTCTTCCGGCACACCGCGCTCGATGAGGTAGCCCTTTGTGGCACCACTAATGACGTACGCGCGGTCGAGGTGTGGTAACGCTAACCGATCGACAAAACACTGATACCACCCGCGCACGAGTGATCCGCGACGTGTGCGCAGCAGCGTCGACGGCACATTTGTGAGAAAAAGTGCGAGGATGCCACCCAGCTGTGCACGCACCGAACGCAACGCACATAGCATAGCACTGTCGTACGCAACCAACACATCCGGCCGCACCCCCGCCTCGCGAAGTGCTCGTGAAAATACCCAGTGTGCGAGCAGGTCATAGAGGGGGCGAAGGTGGTGGAACCGTGCGCGTACACGCACCAGCGTGATGCGCTCGTCGAGCTGTTTGGTGTACGTTGAGGGCGCCCAGTGCAACAGCACGATATTGTGCTCACCTTCAAGCAAACCGTCGCGGTCGAGCTTCTCGCGCATCTTCTCGGGGTCGGTCTGTGCGAGGTCGGCCCAGTCGAAACCTGCGACGACGATTGTTTTCGGTGAGTCGTCCATAATGCGTGCAGTATAGCACGTGGGTGCGGGTGTAGAACTATGCTCGCCCCCCCCCTGATGCAAGTACACACCACACTTCACCGTGACACCGCTGTTCAATTCTGGATTGCTTCACTCCGTTCGCAATATGACGGACGAGAGACAAACGAAAAGACACCACCCCTTCGCCATCGCGGGCTCCGACCGAATCTTTTTTCGTCGGACGAGCGAACTCTATTGGTAAGGCGAGGAAGTATAGCGAGCGGATTTTGGTTACTTCCGAAACAACAGCCTCACATATCGCCGCACGTACGCACCTATCATGTACCACACTTCATAGAGCCTGTAGAGTTCAAAGCGGAATGGAACACACTCGCGTGCGGGGTACCATATACGCATGTATGCATTCTTCAGCAACCACTTACCGGTTGTCACAAGACCCGGCACGATGCCCTGTCGCACAAAGACGAACGGGTTCTTGTTGTCATAGTCTTCAATGACCTGTGCATTGCGTCGCACCTTCTCTTTGAAGGTCGCAAAATCACCATCGATGTCGAGCGGGGTCGCCCACCATGCATCGAGCATTTCGACCTGAGTGCGTTCGGATGGGTACACGTGCTCATGGATGACGTTACGAAATCGAGCCCCCGCAGCTCGCCGATCGAAGAAGCGGATCTGGTGTTGCTTCTTGAAGCTGCGATAGCGCTGCTGCATATCAGGCGAAGTGTACAACTGGTAGATACTGTAGAATTGTGGCACCGCTTCCCCATGTGCCTCGCGGGCGGTGATGTCCCGAATAGCTGCGATAAGCTCTGGGGATGCGACCTCGTCGGAATCGAGCGACAAATACCAGCTGTACTGTGCCGCTTCGATCACCCTGTTGCGCTCGAGTGAGAAGTCGACGATCGGCCCGTCACTACTCTGCCCGATCACCCGCGCACCGTATCGCCATGCAATATCAAGTGTCTCGTCGATTGAACCGCCGTCTGCGATGAGGATCTCGCCGCAACCGCGCACACTTTCAAGCGCACGAGCAAGCGTCGCGCCGGAGTTGTACGTCAGGATGCCGACCGTAACTGGCAGCACCTCTCCTCGTTTTTCTGACACACCAGTCACGAGTGTACTCATATACGGCTTGCTTGTGTGATACTCATGTACATATAATCGCCCTATCTCTACACTATAGACCATGTCACGCCTTTGATATCGCCACGCAGCGAAACTCCTGTACACCGCTCAGCTGTACGAACCGCTGCACTGATAAGGTGCCATGCCATGTACCGAGATACCTATACGTGCACTTTCGATTCTTTCCCGCTCGGCAGTTGTGTACCAAACGGGTATACATTCATTATAACAAACGCACATCTTGTTGTGAGATAGTGCAGGTGTAGATCACTTAAGACCTCAAGTGACTACGAAGCGCGGCTACGATTCGTACTGCACATGCTTCAGCTCGGAGAAAAGAGAGTGATTGCGACATTATTCGCTCGACCGACACACGCGGAAATACGTACGGATGGACGCCTTGTTCGACAACGCCCTCGCGTGTGCCGAACGCCGCTTCAAATCCCATGTTACGGACCGCATCAGCAATATCGAGTGTTTTGTTGCCGTACGGATAGGCGACGACGGTGGGACGGACACCAATCTCTCGCTCGATGTCGTCTGCACATCCTATAAGCTCTTCACGCAGTTCCAGACTATCGGGCGCGAGCGAAATGAGCGACGCATGAGTCCTTCCGTGGACTTGAATCGAGAATAAACCGGAGGCATGCAACGCGCGCACGTCATCCCACGTGGGACGCGGGAGGTTATGGAGTGTTTCTTTCTGGCCGAGATCGGAGGTCAAGAAAAGCGTTGCAGATAGGTTGTACTCTTTGAGAATCGGCAACACCTCGGTGAGGGTGTCTTTATAGCCGTCATCAAACGTGAGCGCAACAGCATTCCTGGGGAGAGTCTTTTCTCCTCGGGCGTACGCGACAACATTAGCAAGCGGGACAACCGTACGGTGTTTTGCAAGATGCGCGATTTGCCGCTTGAATACCTCCGGGTCAACGCTCCAGCGCCAATCGTTCCTGCTCACACTGTGGTACATCAGGACGACTGCACCATCGGTCCTGCCTGCGATGCGGCCAACGAGCAACGCTACTGCATAGAGTGCTGTTTTTAGAACAGTGCGCATGTAGAAATGATACCGTGTTTTTGGAATGTGCGCTTAGCCCAATCTTAGCTGTGGAAAAAAGAGCGCCATCGCATTAACAATAGAATTGGCACCAGTTACGAGTGATGAATAGACGCATGGGGTCGCGCGATCACGACAAGGGTTTCCATGTACTTATCTGTACAATGACCAAGAAGTCGATACAAACCGTTAAGAAACTTTTTTTTATAACTTTCAGAGTAGGTGATATTCAAAGTATACAGATAGTGGTATTCCTCTACAGACCACCCCACCTTGGTCAGCAAGCAGGCTATCGTCTTGCTGTTAAAATAACACGTGTGATCCTTATTTACTGGTGGTTCCTGGTGCATCAACTTGCCAGCAAGTACAAAAAGATTAAAAGCGTTTGGGGTTGTGATGATCAGTGCTCCTCCTGGGGCAAGATGCATCCTGCAATGATCCAAAAAAAGGCCAGGATTTGGCAAGTGCTCTATGATGTCTCCAGCAAAAATCTTTGTGTAGTGCCGGTCAAACATAAACTCTTCTGCACTCTGTGCGTGATAGATCCCTTGAGGGTTTATTTTTTCCAACATAGCAGTGTCCATCCCAAGATCAAGACCGTCAACCTGTTTAGCGCGTGCAATGATATGTTTATGTGGCCAGTATTCATCATTCTCTTTTACGCCCTGCCCCCAAAAACCCACGTCTAAAACGATATCGTCTTGAGTTATAGTTTGCTGGATCAAATCAATCTTATTTTGATACACAATAGATTTTGTCATAACCTTCAATTATTTTTGATGCGAGTTGAGAGATACTATGACTCTCACACACATATGTTGAAAGTAATTTACGATCAGACACTAACGATTCAGCGTCAGTCTGCAGTACATCAAGCAAAGCAGTTGCAAAAAGCTCTTCATCATGCGCAACGTACATCGGAAAAGATGTTTCTTCTAAGGCTTCATCTATTATCTGTATTCCAGGGTTTGTGCTCAATACAATTCTACCTGTCGCCATAGCCTCGAGAAGCGCCTTGTCCAGACTCCCCGTCTGACTCGCACTGATAAATATACCATATGTTTCCAAAATGTTCGGGAGCTCCTGTTGAGAGACAGGGGGGTTTAGAGACACGACGTTCTCCATGTTGAACTCTGAAATCAAAGCCTTGAGTTCTTCAAGGTATCTCATCTCATCTATAGTGGTGGCAGCGCCATACATATCAAAAGTGAGGGAAAAGCCACGACTTCGAGCATTACGTAGCACGTTCACTAAGAATTCGAGTTTCTTTACGCGTGAATATCGACCTACCGTAACTAACTTGTGAGCCACATAAACAGCACTGTATCGAAAGGTACAGCAATCAATACCTTGCCCAACATATTGTGTCTTGGGTGTATCAATACGAAAACCGGCAGGAGTGGAAGAATACACGGTATGCACCAACATCGTGGCCACGCGCAGCTTAAAAGAAATTGCACCATGCGCATACCACATGCCAACACTCTTGCGCATCAGCCTCCAAAGCACACCGGCGAGTACAACATACTCGGGATTCATATGCACAAAGACCGCGTCGTAGTTTCGACGCTCCTGCCAGACCAGCTTGTAGAATCGGGCGACGTAGCGCATACGTCCCCCGCCCCGTTCCTTACCCAGCGACAAGACTCGCACATTGTCGGGGAGATCGTGCCGCCCTTCGCGAAGACAAATGACTGTCACCTGCTCGCATTGCTGCGCAAACGCAGCGAGCCATGTATGAAAAAAGCCGAGTATTGGATCTTTGATATCAACAACCTGTGTGACGATGAGGAGCTTCATGAGGTGCTGTAGCCAAAACCGGGATGTAAGTCTTTCATAACAGTATTCATAAATACACGATCCTCTTCTGACACAGCATCTTTGTGCCCGCCCACGGCACCCTTGCGTGTCTTGTATGAGTTTGGGTCGTTCGGGTCTGCTGCACGTATGCGGGGGTCTGCAAAAAAATCTTGTCGTTCGAGCGTACGCATATTGTCGAATGAACTGAAGTCTATCGCTTCTTGGTACGCTTGTTCATCTATTGAAATACCGAGAAAACCGAGAATGCCACGAAAGTACCGGTGCGGTTCCTTACGCAGATCGCGGTACCGCACAATAGTGAGACTACGAAACCGTGTACGCTTTTCGTACCACAGATTCATAAACCGCACAATCTGCTCGACACCAAAGCGTTCGTCACGGATAAACTCGGACAGTGACCACAGTGCATTGGTGTCTTTGTGCATGAACCGGGGGTCACGCTTTATGGTCTCGTAGTAGAAAGAAACAACTACATCGCGCGGATCACGCACCAGCAAGAGCACATCCTTGCCGGCAAACTCCTCAATGTACTCCGGGAGTATATCGGGCGCAAGCTCGTGTCCGCCATGTTTGAATACGACGCGGGGAAAGCCTGGTGCCACACGCCGAAAGAATGCGAAGTCGAGCGTGTGGGGAGTACCGAACGCCTTGTGTACATACCCGGAGAGAAATGTGCGTACCCACGTTCTGCCACTTTTCGGAAAGGAGACGATACACTTCCGCACATGCCGCTCGATAAGGTGGTATCGCAGCCAGCAGTACGGATGGAGGAGCTTCAATACGACCATGTGTACTGTGGGCATGCGTTTGACTCGTGTTTTGAACTGTCGCCACCGGGTCATATACTATGCTTCGACGTCATTATTGACGTTGTATGTAGGTTTATCGAAGCCGCAGACGACGTCGAACTTGCTGTACCCTACTCCTCTATCGTACCATACACCCCCTGCAAGAGATCACCGTCTTTCTTGCTCGCCTTGAGCAGTGCGATATTCTTCTGTTCCAGTGCGCCCAAGATTGCGTGACCAGTATCATCATCCGTTCGCTCTGCATAGGCTCGGCTGAATGCAGCCAGGTCTTTGATGAAGCAGTGACCGCCTGCACCCCTGCCTGGTAGTGCACCGGGATGGCCACTCGCATCCACGACCGCGAGATGACTTTGTCCGATGCGGTCGTCCGCACCAAGTGCCTCTTTTACCACATCGTAGTCAGCGCCTACTGCGTGTGCAAAGTCGTAGAGGAGGTTTGCGTAAATAACCTTCATTGCAAGAAAATTGTTGCCTGCATATTTCACTAGCTCGGCTTCGATCGCGCTCATGATGCGCGAAAAGGGCGCCTCGGGCAATAAACCCATTACGGTTTCTGCTGCACTGCGATGTTCATCATCGTCTACAGGAACCCCGATAATGTTGCGCTCAGGATGTGCCGCATCGTCTGCCGCACTCGCTTCGCGCAGGAACTCCGGCGAAAAGAGGAGCGTGATGTGTGGGTATCGTTCTTGAAGTGTGTTTGTGGTACCGGGCAGCACTGTCGATTTGATAACCGCAACCTTGCCCGGGCCAACACAGGTAAGTGCGTCTTCGACCACACTCGCATCGAAGCCGTCCGGAGTCGTCGGTGTCGGCACTGCGATGAACACGATATCGCACTCGGCAATCTGTGCCTTGTTCTCACAATAGGGCTCCTCTAGTGCGTAGCGCACCACGGTGTACCCGTGCGCCTCGAAGGTGTTGGCGTAGTTTCCTCCGATAAATCCTTGGCCGATACATCCTATGGTCATATGTGTCCGGTTAGTTGTAGCAATGGGTGGCAGTATAGCATATTTGCTGTAGTACGTAGCTGGTAGAAGGTGCGAAGTAGAAGGTAGACAGTATACAAATTCGGCCTACGTCGTCACTGCGAGGAGCCGTCCGCCCGTTCGAGGAACGAGGACTCAGGCGGAGCGACGTGGCAGTCCAGGGTTTGCTTTAAGGTGGTTTGAGAACGAAAAGCGCTCCGTTGTGCCAGGGTGGTTCAACCTTGGATTGCTTCTCCCTTACATTCTCCCATTAGGCCTATCGGCCCAACGGGAGAATACAAGGGATCGCAGTGACGAACGGTGTGACTGCGCGACGTCACTTCTCGCTATGACGGGCGGCGAGCAACGATTCGTACGACTACGCGGATGCATCCTGGCCATACACCCCCTCTAACAAGTCAAGGTCTTTGTTGCTGCCGCGCAAAAGCTGCGCGTTCTTCGCCTCCATCGCCTTAAGTATGTCGACCGCGTGCGTATCGTCCGGGAGCACCCTTTCGTACCCCTCACGAAACGCGGCAAGGTCTTTGATGAAGCAGTGTCCACCTGCCCCGCGGCCGCTCTTGTGCACCGGGCGGTTGTAGTAGGAAGCCTGCGCGTTCATGTAGGGGTCGGCAGCCATCCCCTCGTTCACCTCATTCCAACGGGCACCCGGATGCGCCTCGACAAGATCGTAGACCAGGTTTGCAAACAGAATACGCCACACGCCGTGGATATTGTGAACGTACTTGAAGATTTCCGCACTTCTTGAGTGGCATATCTGGTTGTGCGGACTCTTGGGAAGCACCTCAAGCACCCGCTCCGCAAGCTCGCGATAGGGTGCACTGTCTTCCGGAATGCCGACGATGTTCATGATTGGGAACGCCGCGTCATGAGCTGCTGTCGCCTCTAGCAGAAACTCCGGCGAGAACAGTACGGTAATATCCGGATACTCTGCCTGGATCTTCTCGGTCGTGCCGGGCAGGACGGTCGATTTGATGACGAGCGTCTTCCCTCGCCCCACGAGCGGGATCACCTTCCGAAGAATGGAATCGTCGAATCCACTCGGCGTGCTTGGTGTGGGTACTGCAACAAAAACAATATCCGCCTCTTTCACCTGCTCCTTGTTCTTGCAGTACGGCTCTTCGAGTGCGTAGCGAACCGTCTCATACCCGCGCGACGCAATATCGTCAGCAATGTTCTTGCCGACGAAGCCTTGTCCGATAAAGCCGATGGTTGGTTGTTGCATAGAGCTTTGTTTACACTGTTACAATATCCAATATAGCATGAGCGAGCTTGTCTGGGTCATGCCGAATAAACGAACGAGCGAGTGCGTCCCCTTTGACACGCTTTGGTGCCGTGCTCGCAAGCAAATCGGCAGGTATCGCCGTGATGCTCTGGGGGCAATCGTCCGCACGGAAATGCACCGGTTCACCTTCGTCGAGGTACTTGCGCAAGAGCTTCTTGGGTGGCAGGGTGTCACTGTAGACGACCGTATCGAACACCTGCGTCCCGACAGACTGTGCGAACACATCAAGGTACTCACAGACAGTGAGCCCGTCGGTCTGACCGTACTTGTTCATGAGTGGCGCGACGAATACCTTGCGGGCACGGCTTCGCTTCAAGACAGCCGGCATCCCTTCAACGAGCAAGTTCGGGAGGAGCGAGGTGTACAAGTCGCCAGGACCGACCACGATGACATCTGCCGCTTGAAGTGCCTTGCGCACAGTAGGGTTCAGCGAAGCGGCTGGCTTGAGCTCGACCGAGCGCACCCCGAAGCGTGATATGTGCTGGTAGTCGTCGACCGCATGTTCACCCTTCAGTACCTTGCCGTTTTTTAACTGCATCCGAAGGTGCATCGGGTCTAAAGAGACCGGAAGAACACGGCCGCGTATCTTTAAGATATCGCTGACCCGCTCAATAGCTTCGTCAATCGAGCCGGTCACTTGCTCAAGGCCGGAGAGGATGAGGTTGCCGAGCGTGTGTCCTTTGAGCGAACCCTTGTCGAATCTATGTGTGAAAACCGCGCGCATGGTGGCGTCTGCTTTCGAGAGTGCAACGAGGCACTGACGCAGATCACCCGGTGGAAGCACACCAAGCTCGTCTCTCAGCTGCCCGGTCGAGCCGCCACTGTCTGCCATCGTAACGACCGCAGCAATATCGACATCATGCTTCTTCAAGCCCGAGAGGAGCGAAAAGTGGCCGGTGCCTCCGCCAATAGTGACGACACATGGTCGCTTGTCCTTACTCTCTTGGGCTGCAGTGTCAGGCATATGTAACGTAACAGTCTACAGGAGTGTTTGGTTACGCGCCATACATATGTGAGTGGGTGGAGAGCAGCAGGTAGAAGGTAGAAGGTAGAAGGTAGAAAGTATGGAACATCGAAACTGAACATACGTCGTCGTCACTGCGAGGAGCAATCCGCCCGTCCGAGGAACGAGGGCTCGGGCGGAGAGCGACGTGGCAGTCCAGGGTTTGCTCTTCAGTGATTCAAGAGTACAGAGTGTTGCAATTGCAATAAAAGTGGTTCAACCCTGGATTGCGTCGCTGTCGCTCGCAATGACGGACGGATGGATTCAAGTGTGTCTGGACCACTTCCCCACCCACGAAGGACGAGCGAATCGCAATGACGAACGGGGGAGGCGTACAGTGACGAGCGAGGCGTGTTACGTCTTGTACTCCACCAACCGCTTACACAACGCATCCCAATGCCCCAGTGCATATTCGCGAGAATAATCCTCGGCACGTGCACACGCGGCCGCACCCATCGTCGCACGTTCGGCTGGTGTCTTGCTCAAAACATCCGCAATGCGTTCACCAAGCGCTTCGTGGTCCCGCACCGGCGCCAAATACCCCTCCACACCGTCGCGCACATAATCCTTCGCACCCGCAAAGTCGGTCGAGACGATGGGGAGCTTCGCAAGCCCTGCCTCATGCAGCACCATGCAGGTGCCTTCGTAGAGTGAGGATATGGCGAAGAGACTCGCTTCGGCAAAGTGTCGCGCGACCTCGTCGTACGGTATTGCCCCGGTGAACGTTACCGACGTATCGATTCCCAATTCGCGCGCATACGCAGTGAGTTGTGCCTCAAGCGGGCCACCACCAACGAGTACGAGGCGCGCAGACTCGACCCGTGCCTTTGCGTGAGCAAATGCACGCAAGAGTACGCGTAGGTCTTTTTGCTCACCGAGTCGACCGACGAAGAGCACCGTGTTGTCTCGACGCGCTCCGCCCGCCGCCCTAAGGTTGCGCCTGAACCCTTCAGTATCGATGTAGAACGGCATATGGAGAAGTTTGTTCTTGGGAAATCCGTGCTCCTGCATGCGCTTCACTTCCGCCTGAGTCGACACACGGAGAAAGTCGGTCTGTGCGAGCGCGACACATATCAGGAAGTGCTTGAAGTGGTTCATGACTCGCTCTGCCTTGTACCATTCGTTGTGTGGCATATCTGCCATACTATTCACTACAAGCGGTATACCAAGCATACGCTTTACAGTCGCCCCGAGTATACCGGCGAGATGCGGATTGTCGACAAATATGTAGTCGAATTTGTATTCGGCATGTAGCTCCTTCACGCGCCGCATGACCGACAAGAAAAAGGACAAGTATCCTGTGCTCGGCAGCGCGTAAAGTATGAGCCCGTCCCCATGATCGGTCTTTTGCTCTTCACTGATCTCAAGTCCCGGCACCACAACCACGTACTGGTCGAGGTACTCTGCATAGTCCTTTTGCCGCCCCAGTGCCCCGGAAAACTGCTTGGCACCGGCAACCGGCGCACCGTAGAACGAGACTGACAGAATACGAAGTGGATACTGTTGTGTCATGATGTGTTACTTGTTATCCCGCTTGTAAGTTCTCGCGCAACATCATCGTATGTTCTCTCATACGTCCACCCGGCAATACGCCCACACCACACAGCGTGCTCGCGGTTATCACACATAGACAGCATCGCTTGTGTGAGCGCGTCTACATCGCGTGTATCTACGAAGGAGACAACATCGCTACACGCCTCGCGAATCCCTGTATCTTGTGTACATATAACCGGCACACCGAGCGAGAGTGCTTCAAACACGATGTTCGGACTCACCTCTGAAACGGACGGCACGACAACGCACCGCGCCTTTGCAACGGCAGCGAGTGCTTCTTCCTGCGGAACATTAGTAAGCAATGAGAGTGCACTGTCCGGATGCTGTGTATGCACACGTGTGAATGCCTCCTTAAGCAGTTCGACATTCTTTAATACCTTGTCACGCCCCACCCACACGAACGTACATGTCGCCACCTGCTGAGACGTCTGCTGAGCATATACCGAGACAGGTCGCGCATTCTCAACGACCATGGTCTTCTCTAACGCAAGGCTGTATGGCTCACGCCACAGCTCGCGTTGCCATGCAGTCGAAAAGGCGACCGTGCTTGCGAGTCGAAACACCACTGCACGCTGGAGTAGTACAAGCCTCCGTTCAGCGCCTGAGAGCAGGCGTTCCTGTATATAAAACGTGCTGAGTGGCACCAACTCACCGGTACGCTCCACGTAGTGCTCCCACACGAAGTCGCCACCGGTACGCACTATCGTACGCTTCCCGAGAACCCAACCGGCAATGACCGCTGGCAACGCAACACTCACTGTGTCGAGGATGAGGATGAGATTCGCACCACGCGCCGCCCACAGGACGTGATAGAGGTACAGTACGTGGCGTACTCCCGAGGGCCACCGACGAATGCGCGAGAACGACACGACATCCACGGTATGCCCTGCCCGTTCAAGCGCACCCTGGACTCCAACACAGTAGTACGAAGGCCCGCCAGGCTCAGGTGGTACGAGCGGTGTCGCGATAAGGATGCGCATATGCTACCAGTCGCGCAGAATAGGCGTAAATACTCTCTCGTACATCTGTTGCGCGATGTTGTCCCAACTGAATCGTTCGTGCACCATCCCACGCGCATTGCGGAGCACTTCCTCGGTATGTTCGGGCTTCTCGAGTATATCGAGCACCGCGTTCGCAATATCCTCCGGACTGTTCTTGCGCACGACCCAGCCGGTCGGTTGCTTACCGGGATTGTGTGTTTCATCAAAGAGGAAGTCGGATATGCCGCCCTCGTGTGTCCCGATAACCGGTATGGCCGAAACCATCGCCTCAATGAATGAGTTGCCCATACCCTCTGAACGCGAAGGGCGTACAAAAATATCACACGCCTGCAGATAGGAAGGCAGGACATCGTGTCCAACGTGTCCTACAAAACTTACCCGCGATTGAAGGCCAAGTGTCTCGACTTGCTCGCGCAGCTTCTTCTCCTCCGGTCCCACGCCAAGTATGGCAAACTTGATATGCACCGGAAGACGAGAAAGCGCGGTTATGACGTCGTCGATTGCGTTCTTGTACACGAGCCTTGACGTCGTAACGAGCCATACCTCATCCCGCCCGCGACCTATTGCTTCGTTCGCCTTTGCAATCTTTTCCTTGTCATACGGCTGCGCGAAGTGTGCAATGTCAACACCGTTCGGTATCACCTCAATAGCGCACCGCGCACCACGCCGCTTTGCCCATGAAGCGAGGAATGTGGATATTGTCTGTATTACGGTCGGTGTCTTGAAAGCGCGAGAGAAAAGTGGCCAGAACGGTAGCATTGCACGTTCTATCTTTTCCGGAGGGTCACCTTCCTGCAGCGTGAGTGCGTACTTGATCCTAGGATTGCGCAATCGAAAGAGTACAGCGGGAATGCCGCAACTGTGTGCCATCATTGCCCAAATTCCAACATAGCCGTACGTTTTGTGCAGGCGCTGTGCCTTAAAGGCTGCTTGTATTTGGAACAAGAACTTCTGTAAGCGAAGCGGCCATTTTCGGAGATCGGTGATTGAGGGGTTATGTTCGGTCATTCCGATACGGTGCACAAGTACGTTACCGATCCATTCTGTCTCCGGCAGCGTATCGTCGTATCGATTCGCTATCATGTGGAACTCAAAGTCGGGTGACACAACCCTATCTGTAATTTCCTTGATAGCGATTTCCGCCCCCCCCACATGCTTTGGCAGATACGCCATCGAGAAGATAAGTATGCGTTTTTTGTTACCTGGGCTTGCCATATACGTGCAAGTATAGCGCAAGCACGGGGTCTTGCGCGACCGCATGGTGTGTGGTTACAGAAACGACCGCCGGGGGTGCCGGCGGTCAAAAAAAAAGGGGGGGGTGCTCAGTCGAGCAAGTCGTGCGCTGCGAGGATCTCTCGCAGACGAGCCGGCTTGTCCTTAGTCAGGTCGAAGCGTTCCGCGTTACCGCCCGTGTTGCGGAATGCGTCGACGTGCGCCTGCATGTCGTCGATGTAGAGCGTCATGCTCGCGCTTGCACCGATGCGGTCCATGGCCTTCTCGTAGTATCGCCGGTCGGGCTTGCGACACTCAAGCTCGTACGACCGTGCGATGACGGATCCTTGGAATAGCATCATGTACGGATTCCGATAGATGTACGGCCAGTGGAGCTCCTCGGTGTTCGTCCAAAGCGCGAGCGCCACCTCGATTCGCACGTCCATGAGCAGATGGAGCACGTCCTCGTTAAACGTAAAGATATCGCCCCAGGCTTGCGCAAACATGTTGTAGTCCATGTTCAAGCCGAACTGTTGTCGCAGCTCGTCATAGAGTTGTAGCCCGCTTGTCATGCCTATCTGCCGACGTTCTTCACGCGTATTGCCGAAGCACCAATCGCGCAGCCTTTCCGTGGGCACGTTATGCTCCGTAGACACAGGAACATGCGCCATGATCCAACGGCACGCCTTCATGTGATCGAACGTGGCGAGCACATTCCCGAAGTCGAGTGCAAGATGTTTTATCACTGTAGAACCCTCTTGTGTGTAATGTGTTCGAAACTGCGCAAAACCTAAAATGTAATAGCATACTTTTGTTGTTCTGTCTACTTCGCCCGTCCAAGCTTGTTGTCCCGTTTGTTGAGGGCGTCGGCGAATGAGAGCTGCACGCGGGCGGCAAAGCTCTTGGGGTCACCACCACGTGCCGCTGCAGTGTCGAGACCCTTCAAGAGCGGTGAGTTGTTGATGTGGGAGAGCTTAGAGACGTACGTACCTTGCGAGCCCGCGAGCACCATACGGGTAACCATGCGGTGTATGAGTGGGCGCTTCCCTACAACCTCGCGGTCGTCGAGTGTTACAAAATGCAAGCTACCTTTTGATAGTTTTCGGTACAACATGCCGGCAAGCCCCGCATAGCTCGCCATTACACTCCACACAAAAATGTAACTGTGCTCTCGTGCGAGCGACCTCGCCTTAAGGAGCCCGAGCACCGGCAGGAGGTATTTGTCGAACGTGTTCCCCATACCCACACGGTGTATCGTTACATTCCCTTTCTCTTCTTTGCTCGCGAGTCCGTGCGAGAACTTTGTCGTTACGATATGGAACCGCGTCTCCGGCATCGCCTGCGTGAGGTCACGGAGCGCTTCTTCCGCCGACCCCATGTGGGGTGCGTAGGTCGTCGCGAATACGAGCACGCGCCTTGTCGGACGCTCGACCGTGCGAAAGTACTCAATCGTCTTTCTGAGCCCTTCGTCGACCGGCACCCGTGGTTCCCAACCGAGCATCTTTTTAGCAAGCGAGATATCGGGACACCGGCGTTTCGGGTCGTCGGTCGCAGCATGTTCATAGACGATGCGCGACGTCGATCCGGTAAGCTTGATGATGCGCTCGGCAAACTGCGTCATCGTAAGCTCGCCCGGATTGCCGAGGTTGACCGGACCCGTGAAATCGTCACGCCGCATCATACGGTCAATGCCCTCGACGAGATCATCGATGTACTGGAAGCTGCGCGTATTGCTGCCGTCACCATAGATCGTGATCGATGCATTATCGAGCGCATGCAAGATGAAGTTAGTGACCGCCCTACCATCATTTGGATCCATGTTAGGACCATAGGTATTGAAGATGCGAACAATACGTACGTCAACTCCATGCTCACGATAGTAGTCCATACACAGGGTCTCTGCTGCACGTTTCCCCTCATCGTAGCAAGCTCGCGGCCCAAGCGTGTTCACGTTGCCGCGATAGGTCTCCTTCTGTGGCACCTCCTCCGGGTCACCGTATATCTCGCTCGTCGAAGACTGCAGCAAGCGCGCACCATGCTCACGCGCGAGCTCAAGCATATTGACCATACCGACCGTATTGGTCTGCATAGTATGCACAGGATTCCACTGGTAACTCGTGTAGGAGCCTGCACATGCAAAGTTGAGAATCCAATCGAACCGCACGCGTGAACCAAATGGTTCAATGATATCGTGCTGTTTGAACGAAAAGAGTGGATGATCTAGAAGGTCGGCAATGTGCTTTGTGTCACGAGTAGTCTGAAGATTATCGATACCAACCACACGGTGCCCCTCAGCAATGTACTTATGAGCAAAGTGCGAACCAATAAACCCCGCGACGCCGGTGATGAGGATTGTGTTCTGTGTGGTGTGTGTCATAGGATGACTATATAACATGCAACCTTGCTCGGCTAGCGGTGGTCACTATTTTTCCTCCTCAACCACAAAGCCACTGATGATTTCTTCTTGCTCTCGACGTATGAGAAGTACGATGGATACCGATACACCAATAAGTGCGAGCAGAGCGATTGCCCACAACCACGTATCTCGATTATGCGCATCTGCTGTCTGTGTGACGGCACCGGCCTCAAGTGCGTGTGCCGCATCAGCAAACTCGGGCACAGTGAGCGTGTGGGCAACACGTGCGAGCGTCGTGCTATCAAAGGCATCTGGGGAATCTGATACATTTCGAGCGCCCCCGGTGTAGGCCTCGGCTGACAAACCGACCGCACTGAGTGGTGTCGGCACTGGAGCAGTTTGCGCGACAGGCGTCGCACGATGTGGCACACTCGCCATGGGTACGGTGTGCTCCGACCGATAAAGAGACGCAAGATGGTTGGTCGGCGTGAACAACCCTACCGCCATCCCGTCATATGGTGTCAAGTGTGTGATTGAGCTCGGGAAACGCACAGATGTCCCAGGCAGGATTATTGTCCCCTTTGGCAACCGGTAGTGATCTTCTCCGAGGGCAAGCGCGTGCTGTGAGAGATCAAGTTCGTGCTCACCGGTGTTTGCCACCTCGATATACTCCTCAGTTGCAGCAACTACCTCATAACTTGGTTCAACAACGTCCACAACAGCACGCGCAGTGTCCTCTATCTTTTCCCGAAGCCCGGTTCGTTGCGCGGTAGCAGCGACAACATACTGCCCGGCGTAGCTGAACACATGCTCGACTTCCCTACCGGTTGCTTTGCCACCATCACCAAACACCCAGTCGACGGCGTTCGTGGTAAACTCACGACCGCTCTCACGAAACGTTCGCACAGAAAACGATGTTGGTATGCCAACCGTGACCGTCTTGGGTGCAACAACCTCGACGACAATAGCCGGATCGCGTGCGACGCGGGGCGATCGTTTTGCATCACCCTCTATCACATTCGGCGTGCGTGTTTCAGCCACACGCACGTCTGCCTCATGCTCCGGTACACGCGCAACGTTGGTGCCGGCACGTGGTGAAGGCGGTGCGGTAGTGAACATGCCCGTAGGCGGCTCACCAATCCGCTGAAGGGTGTCTTTGGTCTCATTGTCACCACCAAGCTCCCACTCCTCACCTCCGGCTACGCGGTCAATGATGCTTCCGGAACCATCGGTAAGCACGAGTGTCTCGCCACCGTTGCCGAGCGCGCCGGTATACACCATGTCAGCGGATACACCTGGAAGTGCGGCGTCACTCGTGCGCTCAAGGATGAAATACCCACCGCCTATTATGGTGCCCGTCAGCTCGACAGCAGGTTGGCCGTCCGCTGCGGCCAGTGTCCATCCGGAAAGATCCACCGCATCCGCACCGTCGTTGTAGAGCTCGATCCACTCGGCATTCGGAGCGTCCGGTGCACCCATCCAGGCGACCTCCGTCACATAGACTTTTGCGTGAGTACACACAGGAAGTGCGAATAGAAGCGCAATCAGGGCGACGGCTCGGAGATGTCTCATGCCGAGCAGTATACCAAAGACGAAGCTATCGTCAGGTAACGTTGGCCTACCAACACTTCAAGTATCCTGCACGAAAGGGTTTGACTGCAGTGGTTCAAATATGAACTGTGCTCCGTTACTAGCGCTATCGCTCACGAAGAAAACGGGGTGGGTCATGGTGCGCCCGTCCGGCAAGGGAGGATTAGGACGAAGACATGGCAGTCCGGGGTTCAATCAAATCTGCGGCTTGTCGACATGAAGCATTGAGCGTAATGCATCCTCATCCACATCGGACTTTGGTGACTGTTCCGGAGCCGAACGTGGAACTGGTGTTTGCTTCTGTTCTTCGTGCGCAGGTCGCGCATGCACCCCGGATGACTGCGAGGCAGCGGGCTTCGACCCGCGGTGCTTCTGTGAACCATTGGCAGATGTCTGAGACACGGACGCACCCTGCGTATCAACCGGTGCGGGGGCCTTGCTCGACGAAGCTGGTGATGAAGCGTTACGTGTCAGCGACGCAAGCAAGCCCCTTAGCTCATTCCTACCTTCTTCCGTGACGCTCTTGCCATCATCGCGTGCCACTTCACCTCGTTCCTGTTGCCGCGAGGTTTGATCGTGTGCACGTACTTCACCGCCGACCGTTGACAAGGTCTTCTGCGCACCTACAGGCACCGAACCTTCTGAATGCGTCGATCGTTCGGACTTCTGCTGACGGGACCCCTCGGTTGCAATATTCGAAAGCAGTGAACGAAGCTCGTCCCGTGACTCCTCCTTTCGTACTGTCGGTTTTGGTTTTGGTGGCAGGCGACGAACCGGTACCCCATCACGTTGTGGTGCACCCTCTTTTTGCGCACCGGTAGACTGTGGTCGCGGGGGTCGCGGCGCACCACCACCGTTCCGCGGTCGCGGGGGTTTGCCTGACGGTCTCTCTGTAGCACCACGCGCACTACTCCCCCCGCTGACTGCGGGCGCTACACGCTCCCGTGATGAACGCCCCTCTTCTTGTTCTCGTTGCGCGCGGCGTTCAGCCCGTGCACGCCCTTTCTCTTCCGCTTCGGGATCTTCGTACACACGTTTCGACCATGCGTCAATCGCCTGCTCAACTTCTGCACGAGGAAGTGCGTACTGCGCCCGCGAGTATGCAATCGCCCGGTCGGTCTGATCGACCTCCGGCAACGCAATAGGCGGCATCGTCGTCGCACTGAATGGCTGCGAGGATACACTATCAATCATGAGCTTGAGGTAGATCTGACGTGCGCCGAGATTCACAAGATCATCAAGCTCAAACGTCGGCGCAAACTCCTTTTCAAGTACGTCCGCATCGTACGCGCCTACACGGAACGTAATCATCGTGCCGACGTTACCGAACACTGCAGCACGTACCTCTTCTTCCATCTGTTCGATGTACTGGTGTGCAATCGTGAGCGACAACTTATATTTTCGCGCCTCGGAGAGAATCTCTGCGAAGCTCTTGTTCGCGAAGTTTTGAAACTCATCGACCGCGAGGAAGAATGGGGGAAGCTTGGTCTTTTCGTGTGCAGGCACATCTGCCCGACTCATTGCAGCAAGATAAATCTTGGTGATAAGCATTGCACCAAGCAGGTTTGCGTTGCCCTCACCAACACGCCCCTTGGAGAGGTTTACAATAAATATCTTTCGCGTATCCATGAGTTCGCGAATATTAAACGAACTTGTCTCTTGTCCTATCACATTGCGAATGAGTGCATTGCTCGCAAACTGTCCTATCTTGTTTTGAATCGCCGGCGTCGCCTCCTGCGCATACCGATCGGTGTACTTTGTGAACTCATCAACCCAAAACGAGCGAACCGATGGGTCGGTGACATGCGCAACGACGTTCTTGCGGTACTCTTTATCTATATACATGCGGTTTACTCCAAGGAGAGTCGCACCCGGATACTCGAGAAGCGCGCCAATAGTGTTTTGCAAAATATACGCCATGCGCGCACTCCACGCATCGACCCATATCTTCTCGAATGCGCTCATGAGTCCGGCAACAACAAGATGCCGCTTGTCTGCATCGACGTTCTCTAGCACGTTGAAGGAAATAGGGTACTGCAGGTCGAACGGTGCAAAATATAGTACGTCTTTTACCCGATGCTCCGGTACGTACTGAAGCAGTTTTTCTGCGGTCTCACCGTGGGGGTCGATGAAGCAGAGGCCCTCACCCGCCTGGATATCCTGCACCGCCATGTTCTCAAGCAAGGTCGACTTCCCCATACCGGACTTACCGATAACGTACATGTGCTTAGAGCGGTCATCCTGCTTGATCCCGAAACGTGAGTGCTTTCCACGAGTATCGGTAACACCAAAGTATGTGATGCGGTGCGGGTCGTGTGCGGGACGCTCATGGGCTGTGAAGAACGAATCAGTGTCCATAGAGTAAGTATACGAGAGAAGATGTACGAACGATAGGCACGTACCAATGGTGCCGTGGACAAAGCGTCGTGTCGCAGCGCAGCAGGATGACACACACTCACACTAGGAGTGCTCGGATGGTTCATCTCCATGCGTGGCAGCGGCGGTGTCATTTGCCGGCCGAGGATTGTGGTCGACATGGTACGTATGCTCCTCACGGCGCATACGCTTGCGCCGTACCAGACGATACCCAAACGCTATGGCCATGACCAGGAACCCAAGCGAGAACAGTGCGACATCTGTCCACTCCTCCCGCACCTGCATGAACGGGACAGCAAAGACAAGCGCGCCACACAAGAGGAGAAACGAATCGGCATGCATCACGGATATTGTACACCGCCGATGGTACCTTGCTCAAGCTGCCACGGCCCCCAGTCGCACAATGACCACACACTCGCCGCGCACGGTATCGGGGTGTGCAAGAAAGTGATCAAGCACACACGCTGCTGTACCCTGCACCACCTCTTCGTGGAGTTTTGTGAGTTCGCGACAGACAGTAACTTGGTCGTGATCGGTAAGGCGTGCATGGAGCGCCTCAAGCGCCTTCACCAGACGGTGTGGGGATTCGTAGAAGATGGTGGGTAGACCATCAGTTCGTGCAGCCAGTGTATCAAAGAACGTTTGCCTCCCTTTTTTATGTGGCGGAAAGCCGAGAAATGTAAAGGAGTCGGCAGGGACACCTGCGATAGAAAGTGCCGCAACGAGGGCGCTCGGGCCCGGAATCACTTCAATGCAGACATCCGGCAGGTCGGATCGTACCCGCGCGACAAGGCCGGCGCCCGGGTCGGAAACGGTCGGCGTACCCGCATCGGACACGAGTGCGAGGTGCGCACCGTCGCGCAAGAGCTCAAGCACTTTGT
>JGI12109J20283_10462509_pt1 | contig 44985 bp, 28 predicted proteins | sample ElkSlonscriptome_12_FD_20283 | JGI IMG/M metagenome (IMG submission 20283)
CAAGATGAGCGCCCAGCATCTCGAGAGGGACCTCGACTTCGCCTTCGAGGTCGGGGTCGACTACGTGATTCTCGACGGTCGGGGGGGCGCGACCGGCGCGGCCCCCGACGTTCTCAAGAACCATATCTCGGTCCCTACCCTGCCCGCTCTGGCACGCGCTCGCCGCCACATCGACGCCTCGATGCAGGACGGCGTGACGCTGATCGCGACGGGAGGGCTCCGCACCGAGGCCGACTTCGTGAAGGCGCTCGCGCTCGGCGCGGACGCGGTCGCCGTCGCCAACGCGGCGCTTCAGGCGATCGGCTGTCTCGGCATGCGGGCATGCCACACCAACAACTGCCCGGTAGGGATCGCCACGATGAGGAAGGACCTCAGATCGCGACTTGTCGTGGAGGCGTCGGCCGAACGGCTCACGCGATGGTTCGAGGCGACCACGGAGTTGATGAAGGTGCTCGCCCGCGCCTGCGGTCACGCTTCGCTGGCCCGTTTCTCGGCGGACGACCTGTCCACATGGAAACGCGACGTGGCGGACCTGACGGGCGTGCGGTACGCCGGAGTCGCGGACCGGTGAGCGGGCGAAGGCTGGGATCGGTCACCCCGGAGGCGCTCGTCGACACGCGCCTCCAGCTCCACCATGCAATCCAGCCCCTCACGTCCTTCGCGCAGGCACTCGCCGAGCCGATGGACGACGATCAGCATCGGAATCTCGACTGGGACATCGGGACCCGCGGCTTCAGATCACGGCCCGCCGCGGGCGCACCGGCCATGACCACCGTCTTCGCCGTGGAGTCCTTCGAACTGCGCCTCGAGCGGGAGGACGTCGTCCTGGCGTCGATCCCCGCGCGGGGCAGAAGCGTCGACGAACTGCGTGCGGCGCTCGAGCGCGCCGTCACCGACGCGCTGCCCTCGCGGGCGCCGGAGTTCGAGCCCCCCGAGTTCGAGCTGCCGGACCACGCCGTCGCCGGCGGCCACGTCTCCCTCACCCCCGACGCGGACGCCCTCGCCGAACTCGCCCGGTGGTATACCCACGCGGATCGCGCGCTGCTGCGCCTCGAGGAGCGGGTGGACGTCGATATGGACGAGCCGCGGGTGTGGCCGCATCATTTCGACCTGGCGACGCTGCTGCACGCCGCCTCGGGCACGGTCGGTGTCGGCCTGTCCCCCGGCGACGGAGGAATCGAGCATCCCTACTGGTACGTTCGGGGATACCCCGACGACGGCACGGCTCACGACCCGGCAGGCCTCGACCTCCCCGCCCTCGAGAGGGGACGCTGGAAGTTCGAGGGCTGGACCGGGGCGGTGCTGGACGCTCCCGATCTGGTCGGGAAGGTGTCGGACGACGCCCGGGACGAGGCGGCGGACGGGGTAGCGGACGAGGTAGCGGACGACTTTCTCTCGACCGCCGTGACGTTCTGCCTGGGCCTCCTGGACTGAGCGTGTCCGGACCTGCGGACGGCGGGCCGGCGTCCGAATCTCAGCCGTGGTGCGCCGCGAGCTCCTCCTCGATGACCCTGCCGAGGTACTCCCAGTACCGCTCGATGTAGGATACGCCGTCCGGGCCGTCGAGCTGCCAGGGGTTCATCAACGTGTGGCGGAGGATGTAGAGGTGATCCGCCTCGGTCGCGGGGTCGGTCGGAACGGACACGAAGGTCCCGGGATCGAGCCCCAGATCCTCGAGAATCCGGTCTCCCTGGCTCCCCGGGAGACTGCGCTTCGTCATCGAGGTGTACGAGCCGATGAACTCCTTCACCTGCACCGGCTGGTCCGGGTCGATCCGCATCCGCCGGAAAACGGCTCGCGTGAACCGGTTCATCGCGGCGACCGAGGTGTTGCCCTCGGGGTTCAGGGCGATGCAGATCAGGTTCGAGTCGGGCTCGAACGGCGTCCGGATGCGTAGGCGACCCTCCCACTCTTCCGCCTGATCGCGCACCGAGTCCCAGAAGGTCTCGCAGGCGCGGATCGTCAGCCGAAGCAGACGACCGAGGCCCTCGTTGTGCAGCGGAAGCACGTTGTGGGTGACCCACACCGCGGCCGCCGACGCCCCCGGCTTCGACCCCTCCAGGATGTACTTCCCCAGGTCGTGCAGCTTGTCGCCGGTGTCGACGCGGTCCTCCGCCCCCGCGTCGAACACGTACGCCGCGTCCTGAACGATGAAGTCGACGACTTCGCGGTTTCGCGCCACGAAGGCGCCCGCCGGGTACGGCACGTAGCCCAGCTTGTGCGGATCGACCGTGATCGAGTCCGCCTCGGGGAGCGCCGTGAACGCTCCGTGCACCACGGGGCCGGGGAAGTAGGTGTAGCCGACCTTCATCTCGGACAGATCGCGCCATTCTCCCTCCGGCGTGCGGAAGACGGAGGCGAGGTAGCCACCCCAGGCGCCGTCCACGTGAACGCCGAAGTCGAAGCCGCGAGCGCGGCGGATCTTCCGCTCCGCGACGATGTCGTGAATGGGGTCCACGGTTCCGAACTCGGTGGTCCCGAGCATCCCGACGACCGCGAGGACCGGCACCCGCTCCTCCTCGAACCGGTCGAGGCACCGACGGAGGTCCTCGACATTCAGGCGCATGTGATCGTCGATCGCCACGGTCACGAGCTGGTCCGTCCCGAGGCCGAGAACCTTCATCCCCTTGGCCCACGAGTAGTGAGCGGCGGAGGAGACGAGTACGCGGGGAGGCTCGATCCGGTGCTTCATGAAGAACCCCGCGGTCCCCATCGTCTCGATGCGCTCCGCGACCACGGCGTCGGCGAACTCGTGGAAGGAAGACCCGAGCGCCTCCTTGGCCGCGACGCCGACCTGGCGTCGCAGGGCGATCGTGTCGTCGATCGACAGGTTCAGGAGCTCCCAGGTGTCGTAGTCGGCGAGGGGCTTGCGCGTCGGGCCGACCTCGCCCGTGTCGAGCCCGACCGTCCCGCACCCACCGCGCAGCGCGATCGGATAGAACTTGAGGGACCGGAGGTTCCAGAGCGCCTCGTAGTTGGCGACCGTTCCCCCGCTGGTGAGATGGCCCCACGCGCAGGGCTCGGACTCCGGATCCGTCGAATACCCGAACATCCGGGCGAGCTGCTCCCCGACCTCGAGCTCCATCTCGAGCGTGACGGGTGCGGCCTCCTCCGAGACGTTGTTGGGGTTGTAGAGCGTCGTCAGCAGCTTGGCGACGAGTCCGGGCAGCAGCAGGTCCCCCGTCATGTGGCCGACGTACCGGGGATGAAAGACGGGAACGGCTCGTTTGAGCCGGGCGCTCAAGCGGTGGAGTTCCGCGCGCGTGCGGGCCTGAGCCTCCAGGAAGTCGGGCCGGTTCCGTGCGTTCGCGGAAATCCGGAACCCGTCCTCGGGGTGGAAATTCCGTCGCCAGTACGCGTAGTCGCGAAGAAATTCGACGACCAGCGACTCGAGCATCGCGTCGTTTTCGGCGGCCGGGCCCAGGAACCACGGCTGAATGAAGTCGAGATCTTCTTCGGGTGGCATCGGGCCTCGGGGCGGCACGTCACCCGTCCGGATGACGCGGGGTGGAGGGAATGGCCGCACGACACGACCTCCGAACGAACCCGCTTCCGGGCGTCCCGGTCAAGATGTCCGCTCCGACCCCCTTCGCACCGCCTCGGCGGGTCCGGGCTATTCTTCGGGCAGGTAGCCCTGGCGGGCGTGCGCCGAGCCTCTCGCGATGCCGGTGCCGACGCCGATCCCCGCTCCGGTGCCGATCAGGACGCCTGCCCCCGCGCCGATGCCGATCAGCGGCAGGATGGACAGGACGCTCGCGGTGACGATTCCCGTGGCGGCTCCGCCGACGAGACCGATCACGGCCCCCTTGTCGACCCAGTTCGTGTAGCGGAGACGCCGCCGCACGAAATCCTTCGTGGACTGATGTCCCCAGAAGCCTACGACGCCGGCAGCAAGCAGCTCGAACATGTTTCCCTCTCCATCGGGTGAGTCGGACGTTCGTCCGTCCACATGATTGTACGTCCGAAGGCGGCGCCCGGTTTCGATCGAGGTCTCCGTCGCTCCGGATCGGGCAGGCCCCGGGTCAGCCCGTTCGAATCTGTCCCATCCCGCCATCCATCGGCAGGATCGCGCCCGTCACCCAGCTCGCCTCGTCCATGAGCAGCCAGGCCGCGAGGCTCGCCACCTCGTCGGGTGTGCCGATCCGGCCCAGGGGATGCATCGAGACGGACGCCTCGAGCGCCTTCTCGTTGGAGGTGATGCGCTCGGCGAGCGGTGTGTCCACGAGGCCGGGCGCCAGCGCGTTCACGCGGACGCCCCGCTTGGCGAGAGACGCCGCGGCCGCGCGGGTCAGGCCCTCGACGCCACCCTTCGCGGCGGCGATCACCTCATGGTTCGGAAGCCCGATCGACCCGGCCGCGCTGGACATGAGGACCAGGCTGCCCCCGCTGCCGCGCGCCAGCGCCGCTCCCGCGCTCCGGACGAGCGCGAAGGCCGTCGCGAGATTCGTCTCGATCACGGCGTCGAAGGTCTCGCGGCTCGTGGCGGCGGCGGGTCGGAGTTCGATGGAGCCGACGGCGTTCATGGCACCCGAAAACTCCCCGAGCTCCTTCGCACGATCGACCGCCTTCGCCACCTGGTCGAAATCCCGCGCGTCCAGCTGAAACGGCGTCCCCCCGATCTCCTCGGCGAGTTCGTTCAGAGGTTCCTCGGTGCGCCCCCCCAGCACCACGTGATGGCCGGCGTCGGAGAGGCGGCGCGCGACGGACGAGCCGATGGCGCCTGCGCCACCGAGAATCAGGTAGGTACGTGTGGTGTCGTTCATCTATGGGGATCCCGCTGGAGTCGTAGTGGTACACGGGACGCGAGAGCCGTCCCTCGATAGGAGCACCCATGTCGTCCACCCGCGTTCCCCTCCCCGACTCCGCCGACGTCGTCGTGATCGGCGCAGGGCTCGCGGGCCTTGCCGCCGCCCGGCGGCTTCGGAGTGGAGGCGCCGACGTGCTCGTGCTCGAGGCGTCGGACGGCATCGGTGGACGGGTTCGGACCGACCGGGTGGACGGATTCCTGCTCGATCGAGGCTTCCAGATTCTCCTGACGGCGTATTCCGAGCTCGAGCGCCAGGACATCCTTTCCGGGCTGGACCTCCACGCCTTCCAGGCGGGGAGCCGGATCCGCTTCGCCGGTGAATTCCACGAGTTGGCGGATCCGTGGCGGCGGCCCGTCGCAGCGGTCAAGGGGCTTTTCTCCCCCGTCGGCTCCCTCTCCGACAAGCTCGGTGTGGCGCGTCTCCGGTCGGACGCACGCAGAGCGGCCTATCTGGCGGAGCCGACGCCCGACCGCACGATTCGAGACGAGTTCGAGGCGCGTGGATTCAGTCCCCGGTTCATCCAGGCGTTCCTCCGGCCCTTTCTCGCAGGCGTGCTGCTGGAGTCGGAACTCTCCACATCCGCCCGGTATCTCCACCTTCTCTTCCGGTGCTTCGCGGAGGGGGACGCGGTTCTGCCCGCCGGTGGGATGCAGGACCTTCCGGAGGTGCTCGCGGCCGATCTCGATGGTCGGATCCGAACGGGTCGACGCGTCGCCGAGGTCCGGAAGGATGGGGTGACGCTCCAGGAAGGCGAGGTGGTGGAGGCCGACCGGGTACTGCTCGCTGTGGACGCGGCAGCCACGGAGAGTCTGATCGGGGTGCCCGCCCCGCCGCTCAAGCCCGGCCTGACCCTCTACTTCGACGCCCCGGAGTCTCCTGTCGGAGATCCCCTTCTGGTGCTCAACGGGGAGGGCGACGGGCCGGTCAACCACCTCGCGGTACTCAGCGACGTGGCACCCGGGTACGCGCCCCCGGGTCGACATCTGGTCGCGGTGAACGCGGTGGGCGCCCCGGCCCGGGACCCCGACGGCTTCGAGGCCGCGGCCCGACGCCAGCTCTCCGACTGGTACGGATCGGATGTGGTGGGGCGCTGGCGCCACCTCCGCACCTACCACATTCCGCATGCACTTCCGGCCCATCCTCCCGGCTCGCTGAGCCCGACGGACGGCCCCCTCGACGTGGACGGCGTGGTCGTCGCCGGGGACCACCGCGTACACGGCTCGATCGAGGGTGCGCTCAGGTCCGGCCGGCTCGCAGCCGAACGGGTGGAGAGCGGCACAGGTTAACGCCATTCACACCCGCTCGGCGTGACGACGGGTCGCACCTTCGATCTGGCGAACTTTTCAATCACCCCGGGGTTCGCACGTCAGAGTTAACGCGTTTCACCATCATTCGGACCGTTCATGCGAGCGCGCACCGCGACCGCACATCTACTCGCCGCCCTCACCCTCGCCGCTTGCGGTCTTCCGCCGAGCGCCGACGTCGTGGTCCCTGCCGATTCCCTTCCCACCACATTTCCCGTGGTGGAGTCGGACACCGCCGCGGGAGTCGATCCGGTCTTCAGAGGCGAGGACACCCGCTGGGCCGAGGAGTGGTGGCGGGACTTCGACGACCCCGTCCTCGATTCCCTTCTGGATATCGCGCTCGCCGAGAATCTCGACATCGCCGAGGCGGTGGCCCGGGTCGAGGAGGCTCAGGCCAGGCTCGGCATCGCCACCGCCGACCTCTTTCCCGCCGTCAGCGCCTCCGGCAACGCGAGTCGCAACGAGCAGCCGGCGAATGCGGGAATCGTCGGCGGTCTCTTCGGCGGCGGGGGTGGGGACTCGGTGCCCTCGGATTCCACGACGGCACCCGACTCCACCGCGCAGTCCCAGGCGCGCCCGGATCGATTCTCCTTCACGGATTACACCGTCTCGCTGAATCTCTCGTACGAGCTGGACCTGTGGGGCCGGATCCGCAGGGACCGGGCGGCGGCGATCGCCGATCTCGTCGCGACCGAGGACGACTTCCGGGTCGTCCGCATCGGTGTGATCGCGGAGACGATCCGGGCGTATCAGGAGGTCGTCACACTGAACCGCCAGCTGGAGGACGCACGGGAGATCGTGAATGTGCTGGAAGAGCGCGTGGCGGTGGCGGAGTCTCGCTACGATCAGGGACTTTCGAGCTCATTCGAGCTGTACCAGATCCGTGGCCAGCTCCGGAACGCGCTCGGCGCGGTACCCACGGTGGAGGCTCAGCTGGCGGACGCCAGACGACGGCTCGATCTGCTGACCGGGCGCTTCCCCGGTGCGCTCGACGACCTGCTCGCCACCTCGACCGCGGCCGAAGGTGCGCTCGACCGGGAGGCGCCCCCGGCGGGCGTCCCCGCCGACGTTCTGGTCCAGCGACCAGACGTACGCGCCGCCGCACGCCGTCTCGAGGGCGCTCGGCTTCGCGTCGGAGCGCGAAAGGCCGACCTGCTGCCGAGCATCACCCTCAGCGGTACCGTGGGTCTGCAGGCCAGCGAGCCGGAGAACCTCTTCCGCCTCGATCAGTGGTTCAACAACCTCGCGAGCGGGCTGGCCGCCCCCCTCTTCCAGGGTGGTCGGCTGCGCGCCAATCTCGACGTCGCCGAAGCGCAGTACGCGCAGCAGGTCGCGGCCTACACCCGGTCGGTGCTCACGGCGATCGGCGAGGTCGAGGCCACGCTCCGCCAGTACCGGGCGCGACGCGATCGCTTCGAGATCCTCACCGAGCAGCTGGCCGAGTCCGAGGCCAGCCTCGCCGTCCAGTCCGATCGCTTCGCGGCCGGTGTCGGCGGATACGCCGACTACCTCGACGCGCTGTCGAATCTGGTCGACGTCCGTACCAACATCGCGCAGGCCCGTCTCGACCTCACCCTCGCTCGGCTCGCCGTGCACCGCGCACTCGGCGGCACATGGGTTCCCGAGCAGGACTCCTCCAGCACTATCGAGCCATGAACTCCAGGCTCCGGAACGTTCTGATCGCCGCCGGCATCGTGGGGGGCGCTCTCGTCCTCGCGGTCGTTGCCGTGCTGCTCCGACCCTCCCCCCCGCAGTCGGCGCCGCCCTCGCGGACGCCGGTGGTCACGACCGCGCCCGTCGTCGAGTGGTCCGAGCCGCTCCTGGTGACGGGCGCGGGCTCGGTGCGGCCCAGCGCGGAGATCGACGTGACACCCCAGGTGGGGGGCGAACTCGTATGGGTGAGCCCCGAGTTCGTGAGCGGTGGACGCGTCGCCGAGGGCGAGCCGCTGATCCGGATCGAAGACTCGGACTATCGAAACCGCGTCGCTCAGGCGCGCGCTCAGGTCGCTCAGGACGAGGTGGCGGTACTCCAGGCCGAGGAGGAGGCCCGCATCGCGTCCGACGAGTTCCGCCGGTTCCAGGCGCGCAACGGCACCACAGGGGATCCGAGCCCCCTCACACTGCGTCAGCCCCAGCTGGACGCGGCGCGCGCCTCGCTGGAGCGCGCGAGAGCGGCTCTCGCGGACGCCGAGCTCGCGCTGGCACGGACGGAAATCACGGCGCCCTTCGACGGTGTCGTGCGGAGCGAGACCGCCGACATCGGCGGTCTCGCCGCCGCGGGCCAGTCGCTCGGTCGGCTCTACGCGGCCGACCTGGTCGAGGTGGTCGTCCCACTGTCCGATGCGGACGCTGGACTCCTGACCGGCGTATGGGACCTCCGCGCCGGGTCGGCCGACCGCCGACTTCCGGCACGCGTCCTCACGAGGCTCGGGTCGCGCCGGTTCGCGTGGGACGGGTACGTCGACAGGGCGGAGGCGGCGCTGGACGAGCAGACCCGGACGATCAACGTGGTCGTGCGCGTGCCCTCTCCCTTCGATCCGGGGCTGCCCCTCGACGCCCGCGAGGAGACCGGACCGCCCCTGCTCGTCGGCCAGTTCGCCCAGGTCGAGATGGAGGGTCGAACGGGGGACTACCACCTGATTCCCCGTCCCGCGCTGCACGTGGACAACGAGGTGTGGGTCGTCGAGGATGGTCGGGTCCGCATCATTCCCGTGGAGGTCGTCCAGACCCGCGACGACGACGTCTTCGTCCGGGGAGATCTCTCGGCGGGTGACGCCGCGATCCTGTCCGGCGCCACCGTCGTCACGGAGGGCATGCAGGTCGAGCTCGCCCGGGATCGGGAGGACGGAGCGTGAGCGACCGTCGTGAAATCGAGTCGCCACCTCGCAACGAGGCCGAGCGGCGAGCCGACGCGGCGACGGGACCGATCGCATACATGGCGCGCAACGGGGTCGCGGCGAACCTCCTCCTGCTCTTCCTGCTCGTCGCCGGCATCTTCTCCGCCGGCCGGCTGGTGCAGGAGGTGTTCCCGGAGTTCAGCCTCGACACGATCCAGGTCTCCGTCGCCTACCCGGGCGCGAACCCGGACGAGGTCGAGGAGGCCATCGTCCAGAAGATCGAGGAGGCCATCGAGGCGGTCGAAGGCGTCGACGAGATCAACGCCACGGCCGCGGAGGGCGTCGCCTCGATCTCCGTCGAGCTGAAGCTGGGCACGGACGTCCAGGAAGCGCTGGACGAGATCAAGGCCGAAGTCGACCAGATCCAGACGTTCCCGGTGGGTGCGGATCGACCCGAAGTCCGGGAGCTGTCGAATCGCTCCAGCGTGATTCGACTCGCGATCCACGGCAATGCGAGCGAGCGGACCCTCAAGGAGATCGCGTATCGCACGGAGGACGCACTCTCCTCGCTGGACGAAATTTCGTACGTCACCACGTCCGGCGTGCGCCCCTACGAGATTTCCATCGAGATCGCCGAGGATCGTCTTCGCGCACTCGGGCTGACGCTGAGCCAGGTCGCCGGGATCGTCCGCAGCGGCTCGCTCGACCTCTCTGCCGGCAGCATCGAGACCACGGACGAGCAGGTCCGGATCCGCACCCTGGGGCAGAATTACACCCAGCAGGACTTCGAGGACCTCGTGGTACTCGCGCGGCCCAACGGCACCGTGGTCCGGCTCGGCCAGATCGCGACCATCGTGGACGGCTTCCAGGACACCGACCTGACCAGCCAGTACAACGGCAGTCCCGCCGCCTTCGTCGAGGTGTTCCGGACCTCCGACGAGCGCGTGCTGGAGATCGTGGAGGCGGTGCAGATCGAGCTCGACGAGTCGGTCCGGCCATCCATGCCCGAAGGCGTGAGCATCGACGTCTGGCAGGACGATTCCCGCGTCCTCCGAGGTCGGCTGAATCTGCTGATCAAGAACGCGATCATCGGACTTCTGCTCGTCCTGACGGCGCTCACCCTCTTCCTGGACATTCGGCTCGCATTCTGGACCGCCGTCGGGATCGGGGCGTCGTTCATCGGCACCTTCATGGTGATGATCCTGCTCGGGGTCTCCATCAATACGCTCTCCCTCTTCGGCTTCATCCTCGCGATCGGGATCGTGGTGGACGACGCCATCGTGGTGGGGGAGAACATCTACGCCGAGCGGGAGAAGGGCGTCGCCGCGCAGCGGGCGTCGGTGAAGGGCGCTCTGCGCGTCCGAGGGCCGGTGACCTTCGCGGTCCTCACGACCATCGTCGCCTTCACACCGCTCACGCTGCTTCCGGGCACATTCGGCAAGATCCTGGTCGACATCCCGATCATCGTCATCGCCGTGCTCGCTCTGTCGCTGGTCGAATCGCTCTTCATCCTCCCGAATCACCTCTCTCACCTCCCCGCACCGGACCGGGCGGAAGAGAATGCGTTCACCCGGTTCTTCGACAACCTGAGGAAGCGGGTCGACGGGGCGCTGAAACGATTCATCGATGGGCCGCTCGACCGCGCCCTCCACTTCTCGGTGCGAAGTCCCACCGTGGTGATCGCGACCGCGGTGGCGATGGTGATCCTGACCGTCGGTCTGGTTCCGGCCGGCATCCTGCGGGTCCAGTTCTTCCCGGAGGTCGAGGGCGACCAGGTCACGGCCACGCTGGAAATGACCGAAGGCACGCCCGCGGATCGCACCCGGGAGGTCGCACAACGCCTCGAGGCCGCGGGATATCGCGTGGAGGAACGCCTCGCGGACGAGCGGGCTGGAGGACTCCCTCCGCTGGTGGAGGGCGTCTATATGACGGTCGGGCAGCGCACGGCGGAAGGCGGGCCCTCCGGGAGCACGGGTAGCGTCGGAGCACAGCCCAACATCGCGGCCGTTCAGTTCAAGCTTCTAGAGGCGGAGCGGCGAGACATCGCCTCCACCCGATTCGAGGAGTTGTGGCGGGAAGAGGTCGGTGAGATCACCGGGGTGCGCTCGCTGACCTTCGCCTCGAGTGTCATCGGCGGCGGCGCGGACATCCAGGTGGAGCTGTCCCACCCCGACTCCGAGCGACTCTCGGCTCTCGGAGACCGCGTGCTCGAGGAGCTCCGCCAGTTCGAGGGCGTCTTCGACATCCAGTCCGACGAGTCCACGGGTCTGCGCGAGATCCAGCTGCAGCTCGAGCCCGCCGCGCGGACGCTCGGGCTGACGCTCGACGACGTCGCCCGCCAGGTCCGCTCCGCATTCTTCGGGGACGAAGCGCTCCGGATCCAGCGAGGGCGGGAGGATGTGCGCGTCTACGTGCGACTTCCCGAGGGTGAGCGCGATGCGATCGCGGATGTCGAGTCCTACCGGATCCGTACGCCGGATGGCGGAGAGGTCCCCCTGACTCAGGTGGCCGACGTCTCATTCGGCACGTCGCCCACCTCGATCCGTCGCCGGGACGGGCGCCGCGTACTCACCGTGACCGGTCGCACCGACACCGAGGTCACCAGTGCGGACGAGGTGAACGCGGCCCTTTCGGCAGGCATTCTCGCCGAACTGTCCAGCCAGGAACCTCGGCTGACCACCCAGTTCGGTGGAAGCACGGAGCGACAGGGCGAGACGTCGGGCGCGATCACCACGGGGCTGGCGCTGGCCCTGGTCGCGATCTATGCACTGCTCGCGATTCCCTTCGGCTCCTATGTACAGCCGCTCGTCATCATGGCCGCCATCCCCTTCGGCGTCGTGGGCGCACTGCTGGGCCATCTGGTTCTGGGCATCTCTGTCGGCCTGCTGTCCCTCTTCGGGATCATCGGTCTGTCGGGCGTCGTCGTGAACGACTCCCTCGTCATGATCGACTTCATGAACGAGAACCGCCGGAACGGCCTCGGGATCAGGGAGTCGGTGGTCGACGCCGCCAAGAGTCGCTTCCGACCGATCCTGCTGACGTCGCTGACGACGTTCCTCGGCATCGCGCCCATCACCTTCGAGCGGAGCCTGCAGGCTCAGTTCCTCATTCCGATGGCCGCATCGCTCGCCTTCGGAATCGTGTTCGCGACGATCATTCTCATGCTCGTCGTGCCCGCGCTGGCGACCGTTCAGATGGAAGTCCAGGAGTGGCTCCAGGACGGAGAGGTGCCACGCGACGCGATCCCCGAAGCCGTCGGCGCCGGAGACTGATCCGGCTGCCGTGAACCCTCGGCTGCTCGGTGCCTCCTACCCATTTCCGGTTGCTCGCCCGAGCCGGGCGGTGCATCCAAATTACTGGTGCACATGCACTTACATATTCGGTACTCGGAACACACGGCTGGCCAGGGCGTATACCTGATACGAGCGCTGAACCGGTGACACATTCGTCGTCACCACTCGCTATCAGAAAGGAGAGAATCACCGAGATGGTCTATTCGGATTCGACACCACACGATGTACAGAATCGAAAGGTCGCCTTCCTCGCCACGCACGGCTTCGAGTATTCGGAGCTCGCCGATCCGCTCGCTGCGCTGAATGAGGCAGGGGCGGACACGACCGTCGTCTCGCTGCCCGGGTCGGACTCGTCGATCAAGGGCTGGTCGAACGGCGACTGGGCAGACTCGATCGATGTGGACACCACTCTGAGCGACGTGTCCGCCGACGACTTCGAGGCGCTCGTCATTCCCGGCGGCGTCATGAATCCGGACCGCCTCCGGCAGTTTGACGAGGCGATTTCCTTCGTCCGTGATTTCTTCGCGGCCGGCAAGCCCGTTTCCGCCATCTGTCACGGTCCCTGGCTCATCGTCGAAGCCGGCGCAGCAGACAACCGGAGGATGACCTCGTGGCCGGGCATCAAGACCGACCTGAAGAACGCCGGTGCCCACTGGGTCGATGAAGAGGTTGTCGTGGATCAGGGTCTGGTGACGAGCCGGAGTCCCGAGGACATGGACGCCTTCATCTACAAGACGCTCGAGGAAATCTCCGAGGGTCGTCACGCCGGCCAGCACGCGTGACCGTGACGCCCCGACGACTCGAGGCGTAACAGGTCGAGAGTCGTTTCGCGGGGGATGAGATCCGCCCGCGCCTCGATACGCCCATCGCTCCCCCGGGGGCGGTGGGCGTTCGTGTATCCGAACTCGGCCGAGGCGGGAGGACAGGGCGGTCACCTGCCGGGGGCTTCCACCACGACGATGTCCGGGCGCCCCTGACCATACACCTCCGGAGCGTCGGTCTCGTATGCGCGAGCTGGCGCCACGAGAAAGGTCCCGGGAGTCGTGGCGCGCACCAGGTAGCTGCTCTCCCAGGTACCCGCCGGGAGGAGCGGTGTGTAGGCGGAGTAGCGGTCACCGCGGAGGTCCTCATGGGTCTCCCAGCCCTCCCGGAGCATCCGGAGATAGGTCCACATCTCGAGAGCGTCGAGATCGCGCCCCACGGGTCGTGGAGGCGATACGGGAAGTCCCTCCGGAGCCAGCCCCGCGCCTCGCCCGGGGGCGACGGTGAGTGCCGTGTTCGCGAGCCTCGGATTCACGATCTCGAGCCCGCCCGGGAGTGGATCCTCGAGAACGACCCGATACCTGCGCGCGAGCGGCGTCACCGCGACGCGGACCCGGACGCGTGCGCCTCCACGGATCCGCCAGGAGCCGTCTTCGGTCCGCCTCACATCGTTGGGGTCGTCGACGGCCTGGTAGGACCGGGAGACGAGAAAGCCCCGCTCCTCGGCCGGGAGGTCCAGCGTCACCTCCGGTGTGAACTCGACGCCCGCACGTATCCAGGCGACGCCGACACCCCGGCCCGACACGGTGATCTCGCCTGTCGATCCGGGGGGAGGCAGCGGGCTGCCCTCGAGCGCGCGGGGGTGATCCGTCCCCACCCGGACCTCCACCGGAGCGCGTCCCGGCAGCCCGACCGACAGCGTGAGGTCGGTGGTCTCCTGGCCGGAACCACGAGCGTGGCGCCCGAGGGCCTGAAGGACCCATCCACTCTCGATGGGGGGCCACCCCTCCGACCCGTCCCGCGGTCCGACGAGTCCGCGAGCGAGCGCGTCGGCCGTTCGCTCGTCCGAGCCCACCCGGATCCATGTGCTCAGCGCGATCGCGTCCGCTCTGCGAGATGATCCGAAGTAGATCCGGTCGAGCCCGTCGGCCGCATCTCTTCCTGTCTCACCGGCTCGGAACGTCGCGGTGGAGCCCGTGCGAAGCAGTCGATTCTCGAGCTCCCGGCGCAGTCGGGTCCGGGCTGAATCGGCCGTCTCGCCCGTACCCGCGGACGCCCCCTGCCCCGCAAGATCCGTGTACGCCTCGAGCAACCATGCCAGCGCCTCCACCGGTACGGGCTGCAGATCCGTTTCCCCCAGCCAGCGGGCGAACTCGGCGTCCGGTCGGAGGCTCTCGAGCCGGACCCCGACGCGCAGGGCGAGGGCACCCACCATCCAGTCGTGACGGTCGCCGATGCTGCGGCGGGCAACCGTAGACTCCTCGAACTGTGACGCCACCCACTGACCCCACGGGCGCACGGTCCCATCCGGGATCACGCCGGCCCGCTCGGCCTCGGCCAGCGCGTTCACCGCCTGCAGCGCCGTGATCGGCAGAAGGAGCCCGTTCGACTCCGCCCCGCCGGCGGGGCCACTCCACCTGAAGGGTCCGATCCACGTAAGGAGCCGATCCGCATCATCACGCGCCACCCGACGCAGATCCTCGGTTGGAGGAAGCGACGGATCGCCGATCGCCTCGACGATCCAGGGGAGATCCGTGATGGCGAGGAGCCGAGCGATGGTCTGGGGCGGCCACCGGGCCGGCTCCAGCCAGAGGTCGCGGATCACGTCGGCGAGCGGAAGGAGCAGGCTCGGGGACGCCGCAAGCTCCACGCGACCCAGGCCGGGCACTGCGCGGCCTGGAATCTCGACCGGTATGCGGACGCTCGAGTCGGCGGGGAGTCGCAGGTGCACCGCGCTCGACCGCGGCGCCATCGGCGGCCGGATCGGGACGGAGACACCGACCGCGTCGGCGGCGCGTTCCACGGATCCCGCGAAGCCGACCGCCGCGACCTCGAAGGAGGCGTTCCCCTCCGCCTCCGCCTCGAGCGGAAAGCGGACCTCCCGGCGCGCGCCGGGAGGCAGGCTGACCCGCCACCCCCGTGCGCCCGCCGGTGTCATCCCGACCGACCGTCCGGCCACATCGACCCGAAGCGTCTCCGGCCCGGCGTTCTGGACGACAACGGGAAGTTCGGGTCGATCGCCCGGATGGAGCGTTCGAGGAGGACTGGCCCGTACGACGAGCGGACGCGTCGCGGCCACCGTAGCCTCGCCCGTTCCGAATCGAGTCGCTCCGGCAGCGGCCACCGCGAAGATCCGGTACCGTGTGATGGTCTCGGGAAGCGGAATCGAGACGCGCGCTCGGCCCTCGGCGTCGAGGCGAACGCCGGTCCGGAACGCCGCAAGCGGGCGGAAGTCCCGGCGCAGCTCGAGCGGAGGTCCGCCCGACTCTCCGAGGGGGGGTGCAGGCAGCGTCTCGAACGTCGTCGCCGCGATCGTGACCTCGCGCCGCTGGGCGGTGATCGTCGTTCCGGTGACCACCAGCCCCCGCAACGAAACCCCTCGGGACATACCGCGGATGACCGTGCCGACGTCGCCGACGTCGCCGGGATCGCGTGCGCCGATGCGCAGCCGTCCCAGGTCCACCCCGGATTCGGGCACGACCACTTCACGACTGAGAATCGGTTCGGTGAACTCGCCGGCCGTCACGACGAGTCGGTAGGTGCCCGCGGGCACCTCCGCGAAGGTGAAGTCGCCGCCGGCCAGGGACGGCTCCGCGTCGAGTCCCTCGAGGCGGACCTGCGTACCGTCCAGCGCCTCGCCGGTGAGCGGATCGACGATGCGACCCGTGACGTATCCCGGTCCGAGGGATCGACGGGTCCAGTTCACCCCGTCGAAGGGGGAGGCGAATCGCAGGCTGACGGGCCTGTATCGCGGGTGCATCGACAGGATCGGGTCGGGCAGTGCATAGCCCGCCAGCGAGAGGACGGACTCGTCGACCGCCCACACCACGACATCGCCTCCCGAGACCGGTCGGCCCTCGGCATCGCTCGCCTCGATCGCCACCGCGACCTCGTCGCCCGGGGCGACGGTCCGTTCTTCGGGAACGACCCGTACGGCGAGACGGTGTGACTCGGCATCGACCTCGAGCGAGGTGGACCTGGAGGCGGTACGCCCTCCCGCGCCGGCGGTCCCGAGGTCGACGCGCACACGGATCGACCCTGCGTCGTCCTCGCCGATGGGAACGAGAATGTCCCGGGCCTCCACGTCGAAGGCGAGAGGACGGATCTCGCGGAGGTCGTGTCGAAGGATCGTGACCACTCCCCGCGCAGGCGCGAAGGGGGACACGATCCGGATACGGGCCGTATCGCCGGGAACGTACCGCTCGCGGTCCGGGAAGAGATCCACCCCGGGTCCTCGGCTCGCCCACCACCATGGACGCGCGGTCGCCGACAGCACCTCCACCGTCACCGTCGTACGGGATGTACGCCCCCGCGCATCGTCGATTTCTGCGTCGAAGTGGACCAGCCCGTCGTCCGGTGCGGTCGTCGTGCATCTGAAGGGCCGCACGTCCCGATCTCCGACGCGCTCGGTCGGCCCGGGACTGCAGCGGACGTCGAGCGGAACGACACGCGGGCTGTCACCCACCTGGAGCGAGTCGCGCTCGAGACGCGCGGCGACACGTGGACGTGCGCCGGTCGGTGCCCCGTCGAGGTCCACGACCGCGACATCGATCCCGACCTCGCTTCCGGTCGGAACCCAGCGATCGGGTCGGCGCACCACGACGGCGCGGTCCGCCGGAAGTACCAGCGCCTCTATTCGTTCAGTTCGCACCTGCCGATCGAGGTCCTGGACTCGCACGCCCCCGGAAATCTGCGCCGGGTAGGGGAGCGCGGGCGCGTCGAGCGCGACGCGGATCGTGTGCCGGCCGTCGCGGTCGGTGACCCCGTCGAGGGTGGTACCGACCCCATCCCAGCCGGGCGACGCCCCGCCCCGGTGGAACGTCCCACGCCCCATCGCATTTCCCGTGGACCACCCCGTCCACCCGGGCGCGGTCCATCCCCCGGGCCAGCTCCTCGTCGACCACCTGACGTCGGCCCCACCGATCGGCCCCCCGTCGAAGTACGACCCGCGCGCCGTGATGTCGAAGGTGTCGCCCGCGACGTGCGGGCCCATATCCCCCGTCACGCGGACCTCGAATTCGGAACGCCTGAAGTCCTCGATCGAGAACCACTCCTCGTGGGTCCACGATGACGCGACGGTCGTGCCTTCGGCGAGCGCCTCGACCCGGAGCCTGGCCCGGTCCGTGGGAGCATCGGAGGGCAACCGCGCCTCGATCAGGAACTCCCCGCTCGCACCGACCACCGCCTCGCCCTCGAGGATGCTCCGACCCCGCCCCGATATCACGGACCACGCGACCGAAGTGGTGCGTCGCGGCACGACCAGCGTCCCACCCTCACCCCTCTCGACCTCGCGCATCCACCCCTTTGCGGTCACCGTTTCACCCGGACGATAGAGCCCACGATCGGTGAGCGTGAACCACATCGGCTGCGGGAAGTCGGCGGCGTCCGGCTGCCACTCGGCCGGCCCCGGCACGGAAGAGGCCGGAAGAATGGCCGTCGATCCGCCCCGGCTGGCGACGAGAAGCGAGTCGGACCGGGGACCACGCGGAATCCGCGCGAGTCCGTCTCCGTCCGTGACCGCCGACGTACCTGCTCGAGGCAGGCGCACCGTCACTCCTCCGGCCGGTCCACCCGTGCGCAGGTCGACCGTCCACGCGACGATCTCGGCCGGGGTCGCCGCCGACCCCAGCACGAAATCGGTGCCCTGCACCCAGGCCAGGGCACGCCGGTACCGCATCGACTCGAACGCGGCGCGTACGCTCGGGTCCGACCAGGCGCTGTCGGGGAGTTCGACCACCACGACGGCATGATCGATCCCGTCGCCGAGAACGTCCGAGAGGTCGAGGTCCGTCCGGGAGAAGCCGTAGCCCCCGCCCGGCACCGGCACGGTGCGTGACCAGACGGGCTCGGAGGACGGCGTCCACATGACCTGATCGCGGGAATACCGATACTCGAAGCGCGCGGCGTCGAACGCCGGCCACGTTTCGGGCTCCACCGCGTAGACCGAGACATCGAGCGAGCGCACGCTTCGGGAGGTGATCTCGATCGCACCCCCGGAGGCGGGATCCAGCGTCTGGAATCTGCCCCCCACGATCTGCACCGCCGGGAGGGGATGTCCGATCACCAGAGACTCTTCGGCCGTGGAGCCCAGGCGCTGACCGAATCGGTCGGCGAGTTCGGCGCCCACGATCGCCGTGTACTCGGTGTCGGGTCGGATGTCGCCGAACAGGTAGACCGCGCTGCCCGCGGCGGTCGCACGCAGATTCGCCACGGCCGGGTTCAGTCGAACGAGATCTCCCAGAGGCTGTCCGTCCGCGATCTCGTTGGTGAAGTCGAGCCGGACCCACCCCCGCGCGGCGCAGGGGGAGTCCGTCGGGCAGTCGCTCCCGGTCAGCTCCAGGCCGTCGCGTACCCTGAAGGCGAGCGTCTGGAGACGCTCCGTGCTGCGGGGACCCTCCAGCGACGAGAGTCCGGGACGCACCCCGAGCGACGCCGGTCCGGGTGGAAGCTCCACGGCCGGTCGGAGCACCACGGCGGTCCCGGGCTCGGCATTTCGAAACGCCTCCGCCATTCCGGCGTCCCGCCCTCCCGCGGCCTCGAGGCGCTCCAGCATCGCAAGATCACCGAGGCGGAGTTCGTACCCGCCGCCATCGGCAGCATCCAGGCGCGCGCGGCGCGCGACCTGAACAGGTTCGACTCGCTGGTCGAACACGAGGAGCAGCGGCGGGCGAGGATCCGTGACGATCGGGTCGTCCGTGGGCTCGGCGGCCGGCCACGCGCCGACAACCCGAGGTGGCTCCGTGGCGAACCGGTACTCGAGGGTCGAATCGGGGACAGCTCCGTCGACGGACCGGACCGTGTCGGGCACACGGAGCAGGTACTCGGTCGCTCCGTCGAGGCGACCTGCATCCGGCGCGAATTCCAGCGTGCGCGGGTCGAGCCAACGCCATTCACCCGCAGGGGCCGGCACCAGCTCGACGGGAGGCGACGGGACCGACTCGGCGGCCTCCCCCAGCCCCGTCATGGCGGAGGAGAAGGTGATCTGGATGGAGGGCGCGAGCCGGATATCACCCCGGGGAAATACCGACACGACGGAAAGAGGGGACGGGTCGCCCGTCCGCGTCGCGGCCGGGGCTGCAGTCCGAGTCACGGTCCCTCCTCCGCTCCGGGTCGCGGCCCCTCCCGCGGTCCGGATCGGGGCCCATCCCCCGGTCCGGATCGGGGCCCCTTCCCCGCGAGTCGGCTGCGCAGAAATGGACGACGAATCGTCGGGGGCCGGACTCGGGCCACCATCCGTTCGGCTCGGGAGGCGCGCGAGCACCGCCGCGACACCCTCCGGCCCGAGTGGCGTCACCTCGGTCGAGGGCTCCTCGGATTCCGGCGGCGCGGCCACCCCTCTCAGTTCGAGTGGGAGGAAGGTGGGGCGGTCGGGGCGATCCGGCCGGGTGGACGGCGGGCGGGGCAGGGAGAGCGGGGGGATCACGATCGTGTCGGCGATCGCCGTGGGTCGGGCGATCGACCCGGCCGGATCGCCCGCCTGCGCAGGACCGGGGGTGTCCGCCATCGTGAGGAGTACGAGCAGCCCCGCGGCGATCGAAGCGGGAACCCGGAGCCGCACTTCGCTCACCGAAGCCCTCGGCTCCTCCGCCTTCCCGCCCGACCCGTCGCGTATCTCATGCATGCTGAAATACTGTGCCGAGGCGACGGATCTCGCGAATTCCCCGCTTCCCCGCTGAGGGAGACGAGTGAACTCGGAGTGATCGAACCCTCAGGTGAGACGCTGTGCCGCCGTCCCGAGAATCGACATCATCGCACCGGCACCGACCGCCCAGCCGAAGCTGTCGATCTTCAGCGAGTCGCTGAGCTTGTCCGTGATCGTGAGCAGAATGGCATAGATGATCCAGCGCGTAATGAAGGCGAGCAGGACGGCCAGCCCCAGAGTTCCGATTGCGAACACCGTCCAGAGCAGCCATCCGAGCGCCCAGCTGAGCAATCCGAAGATCGCTGCGACGCCGAAGGCACTTCCGAAGCTCTTCACGTGGACGCCGGGAAGGATCGCCGCCGTCATCCACACGGCAACGGTCAGAATGAGCCAGTCGATAAGAATGTCCACGGGTCGCGCTCGCTTGTCGAAGAAGTGATTGCCCTCGTCTCAACATACGAAGGTCATAGCCGGGAGTTTCGACCGGCCCTTTCCCCCTCCTGGGGCGGATGCTCCTTGATTCCTCCCGGTTCGCCCCATAGCTAGTTGGAGTACCACTCCTCTCCACCGCACCCCGGCTTCCGCATGTCCCGTCTGATCCGAACCACCCCCGCGCTCCTTCTGCTCTTCGTCATCGCGACGATGGCGCCGACCCCGGCCTCCGCGCAGGCCCTCCACTACACGACCGTCTCGACCTTCGAGATGGGCGGCACGCTCGGTGCCCTGGTGTCGGCCTTCTCGGACATGGAGGAACCGACCGTGGAGGAGGTGTGGGTCGGCGACGGCGCGATGCGAATGGACTCCGAGGGGGAGTCCACGATCCTGCAGGTGGCCGAGGGGCGGATGATCCAGGTGGATCACGACGCGCGCACCTGGTACGCAATGACCTTCGGCGACATGAGCGCCATGGCGGACCAGGCGCGCCAGGATGCCGAAGAGGCCATGGCGTCGCGGGACGACGCGGATGCCGAAGCCACACCCGAATTCGAGGGCGAATTCGACGTCGAGCGGACGGGTCGAACCGAGACGATCTCGGGCTACGAAGCGGAGCAGGTGCTCTTCACGCTGACCATGGAGGCCCGCGGTGAACAGGCGGAAGACCAGGAGGAGGGTCCGCTCGCGGGTCGCATGGTGCTCCTCTCGGAGATGTGGATCAGCCCGGAGCTGAACGAACACCCTGCCTTCGCGCAGATGGGCGAGGCCGCGATGGACTTCGCCCCCGGGAGCTTCGAGGGGGGTGGGGACATGGGTCCGCTCGCCGGGGATCCGCGCATGGGCGAGGCGCTGGAGCGCATGCAGGAGGAGATGGGGGACCTGGGCGGAATGGCCGTTCGCACCACCTCGCTCTTCGTGCTGCTTCCCGGAGAGCTCGAGTTCGACCGCCAGGCGGCGATCGAGTCACTCGACCAGGAGCTGGATCAGGGTCCCGGGCTGGCGGGCGCCGCCGGATCGGGGGCGATGGATGCGGCCCGCTCCGCGCTCGGCGGCCTGTTCGGCGGAGGTGGGGACGACGAGCCGGAGGAGCCGGAACTCACCCAGCAGTCGCTGATGCGGGTGGTGCAGGAGATTCGGGACGTCGAGACGGTCACGCTCGAGCCCGGCTTCCTCGACGCGCCTGCGGACTACCGCGAGGTCGAGTCGCCGATGTCGGGCATGGGCGGGAACTGAGCGACGAGGGCACCGCGGGCCGGACAGCCGGCGGTGCCCGCCCCCGGCTCCGCTCCGCACTCCCCTGCCGTTGGGCGGGCAGCGCCGCCTACATGCCGCCCGGGACGTCCATCTGGATGCCCTCGTCGGCGAGCGATCCGCTCATCTCGCGCGCCCGCTCCATGAAGGGCCCGACCCGTCGCATCGCGGCCGCGAGGTCGGACTTCGCCGCATAGTAGCGCCGGACCAGCGCGTCACTCGGAGTCTCCCAGAACGCACCGATCTCCCTGGCGATCCCGGCGATCGCGCCGAGTGCGTCATCGTCGCCGCCGCCGCCGAAGCGCCGTTGACCCAACGGAACCCCGAAGAGCGCTCGGACGTCGTCGAACTCCTCCCGGAACGCCTCGAAGTCGTCCTCCACGTCACCCGACACGTCCCCGTTCTCGATCTCGTCGGCCGCCGCCTCCATCGCCCGGTACAGGCGAGTCAGACGCGCGGCCACCTCCGTGCCCTCCCCTCGAAGGTCGTGCAGATCGTTCAGGATGTTGTCGTAGGCGACCCGTTCCGTGGCGTTCATGCGCACTTCGGGATCCGGGTGGATCGTCATCGACTTCGAATCGACCATCCGGCCATCCACCATGAGGTCGACCCGGTAGTCGCCCGGCGTCACGTAGGGCCCGTCGGTACCCTGGGCGTTCATGCCTTCGCACACGTTCCGCGCGCGGAACCCCGCATCCGGCTGGGGGGCCGGGATACCCTCGATCTCGTCCTCGCCACCACCGCCGAATCCGCCGCGACCCTCATCCTCGTCGTCCCCCAGGTCGGGTGGAGCGATGGGCTGCACACGCTGGTCCCAGCAGATCGTGCGAATCCCGGGCTCCCGGCGGTCTTCCGGCGCATCGATGGTCCGGACCAGGGTACCCGTGGCGTCGTGGATCCGGAGCGAGAGATCATCGACGGCGTCCATGACGTGCACGTTGATGATCGCGTCCGTCGGCGGGTTCTGGCCGACGAAGAACTGGTGGCCCCAGAACTCGTCGTTCCGGTCGTCCAGCGACTTCCACTGGAGCGCCTCGGGAATCGTGAAGAGCTTCGCCGGGCCGCCCTCCGCCATCGTGGGGCGGTACTCCTGGATCGGCTCCGTATGGTCGAGCACGAAGAGCGCGCGCCCGTGCGTCGCGACGAGCATGGCGTTGTCACGCGGATGGAGCGCGATCTCGTCCACTCGCACCGTGGGCAGATTGGCACGGATGCGCCGCCAGTTCGCTCCGCGATCCAGCGTCACGAAGACGCCCGTCTCGGTACCCGCATAGAGCACGTCGGGATTCCGGTGGTCCTCGGTGAGCGTGCGGACGTTCTGGCCCTCGAGCCCGCTGGTGATCGGCCGGAACGTCGCGCCGAAATCCTCGGTCACCCAGACGTAGGGCGAGTAGTCGTTCTCGAGGTGGGCGTCGACGCTGACGTAGGCGCGTCCCTCGACGTACCGGGACGGCACGACCTCCGACACCCACGTCAGGCCGGGTATGCCCGGAATGTTCTCCGTCACGTTCCGCCAGCTCGTGCCCCCGTCCGTGGAGACGTGCACCAGCCCATCGTCGCTTCCGGTCCAGTAGACCCCGGCGCGGTACGGCGACTCCGCGAGCGACACGATCGTCCCCCAGCGCGAGATGCCGTCGTTGCGGGCCATCTCGATCTCGGAATTCACGACGCCCATCGTCTCGATCTCGTTGCGATCGGTGTTCGTGGTCAGGTCGCCGCTGAGCGCGGTCCAGGAGTCACCCCGATCGGTGGTGCGGAACAGACGGTGCGAAGCGATGAGCAGCACGCCGGGATCGTGGGGCGACCGGATGAACGGTGTGTCCCAGTGCCACCGATCGGGGCCATCGTCGTCCGAGGCGTTCACGATGTTGTCCCCGCCCGGGCGGATCCCCTTGGACTCGCCGGTGAGGGTGTTGCGCCGAACCGGATTTCCGTTCTGTGACTCGGCGTAGACGATGTGCGGATCGTTCAGATCCGGCATCGCCACGAAGCCGTCTCCACCCCGCACCTGAAACCAGTCGTCGTTCGTGATGCCGCCGCGAAAGCGTGTCGCGCTCGGCCCGCACCAGCTGTAGTTGTCCTGCATCCCACCGCAGACGTTGAACGGCCGCTGCATGTCGTAGTTGACGTGGTAGAACAGCCCGACCGGGAGGTTCGGGAGGAACTGCCACGTCCGGCTGGCGTCGTGGGAGACGGCGATACCGCCGTCGTTGCCGATCAGTACGTGATTCGGATTGTTGGGGTTGACCCAGATCGCATGCACGTCGTCGTGGATCGCCCGCGCGGCGTCCGTCTCGAAGTTCTCCCCGGCGTCGATGGAGAGGTGGAGCCCCACACCCCCCATGTAGACGCGATCCGGGTCGACCGGATCGACGACCAGTCGGCTGAAGTACATCGGACGCGGGTTGCGTGTCGTCTGCTGCGTCCACGTCGCACCACCGTCGTCCGACCGGTACAGCCCCTGGGTCGGGTCCTCATCGTCCGTCGCGGGGCTCGGCGCCTGGACCAGCGCGTAGACGATGTCGTCGTCCAACGCGAAGACGTCGATCGCGATCCGGCCGAGCGGGCCGTCCGGGAACCCGCCGCCCTCGACCTTCGTCCACGTCTCGCCGGCGTCGGTGGACGTCCAGACCCCGCTGCCCGGGCCGCCGCCGTTCATGCAGCAGGTCGTGCGGCGACGCTGGTAGGTGGCGGCCCAGACGACATCCGGATTCTGCGGTGAGAACACGAGGTCGGTGCCCCCCGTGTCCTCGTCGACATGCAGGACCCGCTCCCACGTCGCGCCGCCGTCGGTCGTCCGGAAGATCCCGCGGTCCCCGCCGGGACCGTAGAGCGGGCCGGTCGCCGCCACGAGCACGACGTCGTCGTTCTCGGGGTGGATGATGATCCGGTTGATGTGCCGTGACTCCGGCAACCCCATGTGCGTGAAGGTCGCGCCACCATCGGTGGACTTGTAGACACCGCCTCCCCAGGACGAGGACTGCCGGTTGTTCGACTCGCCGGCGCCGACCCACACGAGGTCGGGATCGGACTGCGAGATGGTCACGTCTCCCGTCGAGATCAGGCCCTCGTCCTGGAAGAGTGCCTCGAACATCACCCCCCCACTCTCCGTCTTCCATACCCCGCCGTGCGCGCTCGCGACGTAGTAGATCGCCGGGTTCGCCTCGTACACGGCCAGGTCGGCGATCCGGCCCGACATCGTCGCCGGACCGATCGAACGGAAGACGAGCGAGTCGAATTCCGTCGCGACCTCGCCGATCGGTCCGGGAACGGATTGCGCCGTGATGGCCGGTGCCGTGAGCAGGCAGGCCGAGATGGAGAGACCGAGGGGGAGGACCAGAAGGGGGCGCACGCGCATGCGAATCTCTGAATTGGGGGACCGGATCGACGCACCGAGCGTCGGCGTCGGACTCGGACGTTCAAGGGGCCAAGGTACGGCCCGGGCCTCCCGTCGGCGAGGGCGGATGCCGACATTTGAACGCGGGCGAGCGGTCCGGGTACGCGCCGCCCTTCGATCTCCCCTCCACCCTCACGTTTTCCCCGATGCCTCACTCAGATCGTCCCACCCCGCTTGCCGGTGCAGGACGCGACCTCCGATCCAACGACGTGATCTTCCGCATGCACCACGCGGCGCGGGCGCGTCGTGCCCAGGGCGCGGACGTCATCGACTCCACGCTGGGGGCGCTTCTCCACGACGACGGGAGCCTCGCGGTCCTTCCAGCCTCCCTCCAGGCGATGCGCGAGGTTCCGGCGGACGAGGCCGCGGCCTACTCGCCGCTCAGTGGGCGCCCGGACCTCATCACCGCCATCGAACGCGACGTGCTTCCCGAGGGACCGCCTCGCCACATGGCCACCTCGGTCGTCACGCCCGGGGGTACCGGGGCGATCTACCAGGCGATGGTGAACTTCCTCGAACCGGGCCAGACCGCTCTCGCCCCGGAGCTGTCGTGGGGACCGTACGGCATGCTGGCGGACCGGACGGGACGACGGCTGGACCGCTTCCGGACGTTCGAAGAGGATGGAGCCTTCGATCTCGAAGCGCTCGAGCGATCACTCCTTCGCCAGGCGGAAGATCAGGGACGGATCCTCCTGCTCGTCAACACGCCCGGGCAGAACCCCACCGGGTACACGCTGACGCAGGACGACTGGTCGGGCATCGCGGCCGCCGTCGAAGCGCTGCCGGACCATGTGCCCGTCACCGTCCTCCTCGACCTCGCCTATCTGCGGTACGGGCTCGGTCCCGACGCCTGGTGGGACGCCGTCGATCGGATCCTGCTGCGCGGTACCGTACTGATCGCGTGGACGGCCTCCAAGACGTTCACGCAGTACGGCGCCCGGATCGGGGCGCTGATCGCGCTGCACCCGAACGCCGAGGCGCGCGAAGAGATGAATCGCGCCTTCGATCTCACCTGCCGCGGAACGTGGTCCGCCTGCAACCATGCCGGGCAGCTCGGAGTGCTGCGGCTGCTGGAGGACGAGGAACTCCGCCGAGCCTCCGACCGGGAACGGGGCGAATTCATCGATCTCCTCGGCGACCGGTGGGAGGCCTTTTCGGCAGCCGCCGACGCCCACGGGTTGCACACCCCACCATGGTCGGGGGGCTTCTTCACCTGCGTCCTGTGTCCCGATTCCCATGTGATGGCACACCGGCTTGCGGAGCGCGACGTCTTCACCGTCCCTGTATCGGGCGGACTGCGCATCGCGCTCTGCGCGACCTCAGCCGACCGGATGCCCGATCTGGCCAGTGCGGTGGCGGAGACCATACGCGGCGTGGGCTGACGACGGACCACCGAATGCAGAAAGGGCCGCCCCCACGGAGGGGACGGCCCTTTCTCGAGCCAGGTGGCTCGTGCCGAACGGCTCCGTCAGGAGCCGGAAGCAGTCAGCTCAGGACTGGACCACGTTCTCGGCGGCCGGACCCTTCTGGCCCTCGACCATGTCGAACTCGACGCTCGCGCCCTCGGTGAGGGACTTGAAGCCCTCGCCCTGGATGGCGCTGTGGTGCACGAAGCAGTCCTTGCCTCCGTCACTCGGCGTGATGAATCCAAAGCCCTTCTGATCGTCGAACCACTTCACTGTTCCGGTAGTACGCATTGTGCGCTCCATCGGTGGTGCAGCAGGGAGTCACGCAAAACGTACTTCCTGTACTGCTGGTGTATCGCACGAACTCTTCGTGCGTAAAGCCGGCCCGGAGGCCGGGGTGCCGGAGGTGGCGAACCACCGCCGGCGATCCTTCCTTGTAGCTCCTGTCGATGCAGCAGACCTCGCTACATCAAAAAAGGCGCCGGTCTCGAACAACAATGAGACCTGCGCCCACATCGTATTCATACCAATCGGCGCGTCAATTGCGCCACATCGGAAGGTTCGCATGATTCGCCACTACTGTCAATCCCCTGGGGTCTGGTTGGTGAGGTCGGTCGGGTGCCCCGGGCGGCTGGGGGACGCGACGCGGGACCACGCCCGAGTGAAACTCGACCTCGCGTGAGGGGTTTGACAACGACTGAGGACTTCACATCGGAATCCATGTCAGACCCACACGGAAAGAGACTCATGGAAGGACACGGAAACGGAAGCGAAGGCAAGTGCCCCGTCATGCATGGCGCAGCCGGCCAGAAGGACTTCCGCGGCACCACGAACCGGGACTGGTGGCCCAATCAACTCGACCTGGGAATCCTGCACCAGCACCAGCCGGTGTCGGATCCCAACGGCGAGGCTTTCGACTACGCGACCGAGTTCGAGAAGATCGATCTGGAGGAGCTCCGCCAGGACATCTTCGACGTCATGACCGACTCCCAGGAGTGGTGGCCGGCGGACTATGGGCACTACGGCCCATTCTTCATCCGGCTCGCCTGGCACAGCGCCGGCACCTACCGCGTGGGGGACGGCCGTGGTGGGTCCTCGACGGGCACGATCCGCTTCGCACCACTCAACAGCTGGCCGGACAACGGAAATCTCGACAAGGCACGCCGCCTTCTCTGGCCGATCAAGCAGAAGTACGGTCGGAAGCTGTCCTGGGCGGACCTCATCATCTTCGTGGGCGACTGCGCCATGGAGTCGATGGGATTCGAGACGTTCGGGTTCGCGGGTGGTCGCGAGGACGTGTACGAGCCGGAGGCCGATATCTACTGGGGCTCCGAGGCCGAGATGCACGGACCCAGCTGGGTGGACAAGCGGCACACGAAGGAGGAGCGGGTCCTCGAGCAGCCGCTCGGTGCCGCCGAGATGGGGCTCATCTACGTGAACCCGACCGGCCCGAACGGGGACCCGGATCCGGTGAAGGCCGCGCACGACATCCGTCAGACGTTCGGACGCATGGCGATGAACGACGAGGAGACCGTCGCGCTGATCGCCGGCGGACACACCTTCGGGAAGATGCACGGAAACGCCGAGACCGAGCTCGGTCCGGAGCCGGAGGCCGCGACGGTCGAGGCGCAGGGCTTCGGCTGGGCCAACCCGCACGGCAGCGGCGTCGGCTTCGATGCGGTGACGAGCGGGCTCGAGGGCGCATGGACGCCGAACCCGATCAAGTGGGACACCGGCTACTACGACATGCTCTTCCGGTACGACTGGGAGCTGACGAAGAGCCCCGCGGGCTCACCGCAGTGGACGCCGGCGGGTGACGTGGCCGAGGACGATCTCGTCCCCGACGCGCACGATCCGGAGGTCATGCACAAGCCGGTCATGGCGACGACGGACATCTCCATGATCCAGGATCCGGCCTACCTCGAGATCTCGAAGCGCTTCCACGAGGAGCCGGAGTACTTCGCCGACCAGTTCGCGCGCGCCTGGTTCAAGCTGACCCACCGCGACATGGGGCCGCGCAGCCGCTACCTCGGCGACATGGCCCCGACCGAGGACCTGCTCTGGCAGGACCCGATCCCGGAGGCCGACCACGAACTCATCGACGAGTCGGAGGTCGCCTCGCTCAAGACCCGGATTCTCGACTCGGGCCTCACCGTGTCGCAGCTGGTCTCGGTGGCCTGGGGCGCTGCGAGCACCTACCGGAACTCGGACAAGCGCGGCGGAGCCAACGGGGCGCGGATTCGCCTCGCGCCGCAGAAGGACTGGGAGGTCAACCAGCCGGCACGTCTGCAGAAGGTGCTCGAGACGCTCGAGACCATCCAGAGCGAGTTCAACGCCGAGCAGAGCGATGGCACGCGGGTCTCGCTCGCCGACCTGATCGTGATCGGTGGATGTGCAGCGGTCGAGCGCGCCGCGCAGAACGCCGGATACGACGTGGAGGTCCCCTTCACGCCGGGCCGTACGGACGCCACGCAGGAGCAGACCGACGTCGAGTCGGTCGACCATCTCCGACCGATGGCCGACGGCTTCCGCAACTGGGATTCGGGCAACTACACGCTGAGGCCGGAGGAGATGCTGCTCGACAGGGCCCAGCTGCTCGGTCTGAGCGCGCCCGAGATGACGGTGCTGCTCGCCGGTCTCAGGATGCTCAACGCGAACACCGGTCAGGTGCCACACGGCGTGTTCACCGATCGTCCCGAGTCTCTCACAACCGACTTCTTCACCAACCTGCTCGACATGAGCACGAAGTGGTCGGCTACCGACGACGAGAACGTGTTCGAGGGTCGGGACAGGGAGACGGACGAGCTTCGGTGGACCGCGACACGGGTGGACCTCGTGTTCGGATCGAACTCCCAGCTGCGGGCGATCGCCGAGGTGTACGGTGCGGACGACGCGAGGGAGAAGTTCGTGCACGACTTCGTCGCCGCCTGGGACAAGGTCATGATGCTGGATCGGTTCGACGTGAAGTAGGCGTCGCTCCGGCCGCGTCGAAGATGGCGCGGCGTCCTGCGGGATGCGTGGACCGGACATGAGGTTGGACACACGAGAGGGGCCCGGGGCAGGATGCCCGGGCCCCTCTTTGTTTCTGGTGCGTTGCGGAGGCCGTCTAGCCCTCGATCACCACCCTGTCGTCGTCCGCCCCCATGTCGAGCAACGTCGCGCGCGTCGCCTCGACGAAGTCCGGTGGCCCACAGATGTAGAAGTTGCCCGAGGGGTCGTCGATCTCCTCCTCGAGGTAGGCGTCGTCGATGCGCCGATCGTCGTATCCGGTCCCGCTCTCCTCCGTGCAGGTGAAGCGGCAGCGCTGCTCGAGCAGATCCTCCAGCTCGCGTTCGCAGATGATGTCGGCGGGGGTGGAGTTGCTGAAGTGCAGCACGCTCTCCTCGATCTCGCCGGTGCGCGCCTTCTCGCGAAGGATGGCCAGAAAGGGAGTGATGCCGGCGCCCGCGGCGATGAAGGTGCCCGGACCCTGCCAGGTGATCGAGCCGAAGGAGTCCGACATGTGCAGCACCGCGCCCGGCTCGAGCTCGTGGAGCCGTTCGGTGACTCCGTCGTGCTCGGGATACGCCTTGATCGTGAACTCGAGGACGTCCTCGTCGGCGAGGCTCGTCGGGGTGAAGGGCCGTCCCTCGTCGCGCCATCCGTCCAGATCGAGGGCGAGTTCGACGCCCTGGCCCGGCTCGTAGTCGAGGTCGTCGGGTCGGGTCGTGATGAACTGCTTCACGTCGTGGGTGATGAAGCCGACGTGCAGGAGGTCGACGGTGTGGTCCATGTGAAATCGGGGCTGCCAGAATAGTCGTATCTCGCGCTATAGCTACGAGATATGTCGTGCGTCGTTCCAGCCGCGGGGCCAGCGGCGCGGCGATATCCAGACGCCTTCCCTGCGTCTGCGGCCAGGGGTGAGGCCGGCGTCCGACCCCCGTCAGGCGCCGCGGAGCTTCTCCGCCTCCCAGACCCGCGACACCGCCAGCCGGTACGCGGAGCGGCGCAACGCGTGCCCGCCCGAGTCGCCATGCCACACCTCGTCGAGCGCACTGCGCATCCGCTTCTCGAGTCGATCACGCACCTGCTTCTCGGTCCACCGATCACCCGACCGATTCTGGATCCACTCGAACCAGGACACGGTGACGCCACCCCCCGACGCGAGGATGTCGGGAACGACGGTGATGCCGGCGTCGGCGAGGATCTCGTCGGCCTCGGGGAGGGTGGGGCCGTTGGCCGCCTCCAGCAGGATCCTCGCCTTCACGTCGGCGGCGTTGTCCGCGGTGAGGACCGCCTCGGTCGCCGCCGGCACCAGCACGTCCACGTCGAGCGCGAGCAGTTCCTCGTTGGTGAGGGCATCGCCGCCCGCGCCATGGACCGTGCCCTCGTCGTCCTTCGCCGTCCGAACCGTGTCGAGGTCGAGCCCCGACGCATCGTACGTCCCGCCCTGCGAGTCCGAGACCGCGACCACCTTCGCGCCGCATTCGTGGGCGAGAAGGCCGGAAAGGATTCGGCCCGCGTTCCCGAATCCCTGAATCGCGACCGTGGCCCCCTCCAGATCCAGCTGCTTCCGCCTGGCGACCTCCCGGAGGAGAATCACCACCCCGGTGGCGGTCGCGGTGTCTCGACCCTTCGAGCCGCCCAACTCCACCGGCTTCCCCGTGATGACACCGGGGATCACGTCGCCCGTGCGTCGCGCGTAGGCGTCGGAGATCCACGCCATGATCTGGGGATTCGTGTACATATCGGGCGCCGGGATGTCGCGATCGGGCCCGATGATGGGCGCGAGTTCGCGACCGAACGCGCGGCTCACAAGCTGCAACTCACGCTGCGAGACATCGCGGGTGTCGATCCGCATGCCCCCCTTCGCACCGCCGAAGGGGAGGTCCAGCACCGCGCACTTCCACGTCATGGTCGTCGCGAGTGCCAGCACCTCTTCCCCGTCCACCACGGGCGCGAAGCGGAGCCCGCCCTTCCCCGGTCCCCGGGCCGTGTTGTGGACGATCCGGTATCCGCGGAAGCACCTCAGCTCACCGGCGTCGTCCACGATCGGCACCTTCACCTCGAAGCGCCGTTCCGGAGCGAGCAGGAAGCCCCGCCAGGCGTCGTCCATGTCGAGGTCGTCCGCCGCGCGGCGAAAGTTCTCGTTCACGATGCGCGTGAACGGGTTGCTGTCGGAAGGGTCGGTGGAAGCCATCTGCGGAGTGGTGCGAGGCGAGTCGGGATCGTCCGTATCGAGGGCACGATTCGCCGCCCGTACGACACACCTCACAGGTCACCCCGTCGGCGGGCGCGGCGTTCCGGATCGAGGGCACCGCGACGCGACGCCTGCCGGAAACGAAAACGGGGAGAGCCGATGATCCTCGGCCCTCCCCGCTCTCATTCAGTCATCGACCCGGGTCACGGGCCGACGATCGAGGTCAGTTGTCTCCGCCCAGGTCGAAGCTGAACCCGAGGATAACCGAGAAGATCGAGAAGTCGAGTTCTCCGATGTCGCTGTCGACGTCGAAGGAAGCCGCCTGGTAGCGTCCCTCCAGGAAGGCCGGGAGCGAGCCGAGGTCGAAGCCGAAACCGGCACCGGCCTGGTACCCGAAGGTCCGATCGCTGGCGTCGGCGACATCGACGTCAGCGTCGAGGTTCACCGACTGCAGACCCAACCCACCGAAGACATACGGCTGAATAGCGGCATCCTCGCTCCCCGAGAGGCCGAGCAGGAGACCCGCCATCAGAGCCGACGGCTTCACGGTGACTTCGTCGGTGTCCTCGACCCCATGCGTACCCCACTGTCCCTCGCCATAGAGGGACACACGCTCGGAAAGATCGAAGGTGAGTCCACCGGTCAGCTGAAGACCGGACTCGATACCGTCGAGATCGTCGCCGATGGGGAACGCCGGACCACCACCACCGTAGACGGCGAGCTGAGCCGAAGCCGGGGCTGCGGCAAGGAAAAGACCGAATGCGGCCAGAAGTGCAAAACGATTCATTGTTTCTCCTCGAAGGAGTTTCACGGAACTACAAACATCTGTTTATGTGTGCACGTACCGACCCGGATTGTCAATATAAATTCATGGTCCGGATCCAACGTCGGGACCGTGGCGCGGGGTCGCAGAGTATGACGATTCGAAATGCCCGCGATCCGGACGCGGCGCCCGCACTCCGTCCATCGTACCGACCGACCCGCCATGCACATGACTTCGCCTCGAACCCGTCCCCTCCTTCTCCCGCTGCTCGCGGCGGTGCTCACGGCCTTCTCGGTGGTACCCGTGGACGCACAGGAGCCCAACTTCGGTCGTGCCATCGCGCTCGAGGGAGACGACCTGGTCATCGGCCAGCCGGTGAACTGGTATGGCCCGGGAACGGTCTACACCTACCGGCCCGATGCCGAGGGAACTTGGCAGGGGATCTCCACGCTGCAGGCGCCCGACTCCTCCCGCATGGACGACTTCGGGCGGGCCCTGTCGCTCGATGGGTCGACGCTTGCCGTCGCCGCCCCGCGGAAGCGGGAGGGTGACGTCGGGGTCGTCTACCTGTTCGAGCGTGACGGGAACGGCGGCTGGACCCACGCACACACGGTCGAGCCCGCCGGTGAGGCGGACCACCGCGAATTCGGCGCGGCGATTTCGCTGACCGGGGACGAGCTCCTCGTCGGTTCTCCCGCGGTTGGAGGCACCGGCGTCGTCTACCGCTACACACGCGGATCCACCACCGGATCATCCGCGTGGGTGCTCGCCGGGGAGATCGCGCCGGGGGGGGACGATGTGGCCGGATTCGGGGCGAACCTGTCCCGCGCCGGCGACCGCATCCTCATCGGGGCTCCGGGGACGGCCTCCGGCAGGGGAGCCGCCTTCACGGTGGACCGGACCGGTGACGGGTGGAGCGCGCCCGCAGCCATCGGCGTGCCGCAGGGCCTGGGGCAGCGGGACGGCTTCGGCGCCGCGGTCCTTCTTGTCGAGACGGACGGACTCGTCGACACGGACGGACTGGCGGAGATGGACGGCGACCCGTCTCCTCGCGCCGTGATCGGTGCCCCCGGTGTCGGCACGACGTACACCTACCGGGTCGACGCCTCCGGGGCGTGGGAACCCGAGCACGTGCTGCGCCCCTTCGATGCCGGGGAGAGCTCGGGCTTCGGGGCGGCTCTGGCCGAGTCCGACGGTGACCTCTGGGTCGGCGCACCCGGCGTGGCCGGCGGCGACGGGCGTGCCTACCGGTTCTCCGCCGACGAGGCGGGAGGATGGCGCGGCGCGGTCCGGATCGATCCGGACGACACCTCGGGCCGCAGCTGGCCGCTGGGCTTCGGCTACTCGCTGGCCGTGGACGGGCAACGGGCCGTCATCGGCATGCCCTCCCGCGACTTCGGTGAGGGGCGGGCGATGGCTCTCGGCCGGACCGGCGACAGCTGGGAGACGGTGGACATGCTGGAGGGCCGGATCTTCCGCCTCGGTGAGGACCTCACCACGGGAGATCGGTGCGCCGAGGGCGCGATGACCGAGTTCCCGTGCACCAACATGGAGCTCGTGGCCCACGTCCCGATCTCCGATCTCGGCGGCGAGCGTGGCGTCTGGGTCAACGACGTCTGGGGGTGGACCGATCCGGAGACGGGACGACGCTACGCACTCGTCGCTCGCCGGGATGGCGCCTCCTTCCTCGACGTCACGGACGCCGCCTCGCCGAGGCTCCTCGGCGATCTTCCGCGGACGGAGGGCTCACGTCCCTCGGTCTGGCGCGACATCAAGGTGATCGGCACCCACGCCTTCATCGTATCGGACGGCGCGGGCGCGCACGGGATGCAGGTATTCGATCTCACTCGCCTCCGCGACGTGGGGCCGGAGCCGGCGACCTTCGCACCCGACACCACCTACCACGAGATCTGGAGCGCCCACAACGTGGTGGCCGACACCGCCTCCGGCTTCGTGTATGTCGTGGGGGCCAACAGCGGCGGAAACACGTGTGGTGGCGGCCTCCACATGGTAGACGTACGCACCCCCGAACAGCCGACCTTCGCCGGATGCTACACCGACGACGAGGGGGGCGGACGCCGCGGCTACACCCACGACGCGCAGTGCCTCGTGTACGACGGTCCGGATCAGGAGTACGTCGGGCGTCAGATCTGCCTCGGCTCGAACGCGACCGAGCTCAACATCGCCGACGTCACCGACAAGTCGAATCCGACGACCATCGCGACGGCCACCTACCCCAACGTGTCGTATGCCCACCAGGGCTGGCTCGACGACGAGCACCGCTTCTTCTACATGAACGACGAGGGAGACGAGGCCGATGGCGTCGTGGATCGAACCCGCACGCTGGTCTGGGACCTCACCGAGCTCGAGGATCCGATCCTGGTGAAGGAATACCTGGGCCCCGTCGCCGCCTCCGATCACAATCTCTTCGTGACCGGTGACCTGATGTACCAGGCCAACTACGGCAGCGGCCTGCGGGTGCTGGACATCAGCGAGCGCGGCGAGCCGCGCGAAATCGCCCACTTCGACAGCGCGCCCTACAACGACGACGGCCCCGGATTCAGCGCAGCGGAGAGCGGTGCGTGGAGCAACTACCCCTTCTTCGAGGAGGGACTCGTGATCTTCACGAGCGTCCGCGAGGGGCTGTTCATCATGCGGGTGACGCGACCGATCACCTGACGTGAGGCCGCGCGGCGCCTGGACTTCCGCCTACATCGCGCCGTTCCGCGGCGTCCGGTCGATTCGCATCCGTGCGACGTACTGAACGTCGAGCTCGTCGCGGATCGTCCCGTAGATCACATCACCGGTGAACAGCCGGGGCTGGAACCGAGGCGGCATCGCGACCTCACCGAGCAGCCTCCCCTCCGCGTCGAAGACGTCCCACTCGCGCGTGCCGAAGTCCTCGATGAAGTCGTAGTGCTCGATTCGGTCGTCGCTGAGCTCTCCGGGGGGCTGGACCGGCTGGACCCAGAGTGTCTCGTCGGGACCGACGAAGAACCTGTAGAACGCGGGAAAGGCCTCCGCGAAGGCGACCCGGTCCCGCTGCGCGGGTAGCCGCGACTCTCGTACACCCGCTGCCAGCCAGGCTCGATCGAGGTACTCGAAGAAGGCGCGAATGTCGCGGTCGTCGATCTCTCGCGATTCGTGCGGCTTCGTGATGACGCGCTCCAGTACGCCGTCTCGATCGTACTCTCCGACGCGGTATACGTCGTTGATGGCGTAGAGCACCGTGAGGGAGTCCGTCAGGGCCCACACCGGCTCCGGCGTGAAGTAGGTGAGTTGCCCGGCCGGCCCGAGCAGGCCGCCGGCGGGAAGGGTGAGAAGCGTGTCGCCGAACGTACCGTCCGCCTTCACGAGCCGAAGCGCGTCCCGGGCGGGCTCGCCTGGTTCCGGGTCGCCGCCGGCCGATTCGTCCGCAGCGCCCTCCGGACCGTCCACCGGACGTAGCTGCACCACACCGCGCCGAGCCGCGGCAACCCACTGGAAACGGAGCGGACGGTACCGCCCGACATCGATCGAAGCGGCGTCGATGAACGTCCCATCCGGGGCGAAGCGGTGAATCCGTCGGTTCCGGACGTCCGGAACCAGCACCGTGTCGCCGTCCACGACGAAGACGTCGCTCACGCCGCGCGCGAACTCGCCCGGGCCGGGGCCGGGAGAACCGATTTCACGCACGAAGGCCCCATCGGCATCGAAGACGCGGACCGCAGGAACCTGACGGTCCACAACCAGCATCTGGTCGGACGAGTTGGTCGCGATCGAGCCGACCTGCCCGAACTGATAGCCGGGGTCACCACTGAACTCGCCGACCCGGAGGTCCTCCACCACCCGCCACGCGTCGCCCTCGCCCCAGACGCCGTCTCCGGGATTGAAGACGACCGCGACGCCCGCGCTGTCCGCGACCGAGCCCTGCCATGCGGCCGGTGAGGCGTCACCCACCTCCCCGCAGCCGGCGGTGAGGAGTGCCACAGCCAGCGGCAACACGCGAGCGCACAGCCGGTGGCTCCGGTGAGGTCCGACCGCGGGGTGGCCTCGAGACGCACGCGGGCGAGGCACCCGGGGAATGAGCCTACGCCTCCTCGTACGCCGCCCTGAGCCACTCGACCAGTTCGTCGTCCACCTCGTCGACGCTCCCGAGTCGCACGCGATGCGTGACCATGCTGTTCCAGCTTCCGGCGGCCTCCAGCCGGCCCTCGGGCGCTCGGTCGGAGAACTTCAACCCGACGTCCACCCGGGTCCGGGTCGAGGGCTGCACGAGCCCGAACTGCTTCGATCGCCGCAGGCTCACGTAGGCCTTCTTCGGCGCCAGCTCCACATCCGACCCGAAGCCCTCCACCGCCTTCATGATCGCGTCGTGGATGGGTTGAAGATCCGCCTTGGGTCCGGCGTACTGCGCGGCGACGAGTGCCTCGCCGCTTCCCGGCGCGGTCGCGGTCACCTCGTCACCTCGACGAAACAACTGCGAGACCAGATTCGCATATCCGTGGCTGACTCCATGGTCCCCCTTGAGGTGCGCCATGATCTCCCTGTTCACCGACAACCCCTCGGAGGTCAGGTGGGCCTTCCACTCGGCCAGCGACTTGCCGGTCTTCTCGGGGAGATTGGCGATCATGGTCTGGAGCTGATCTTCGGGCGAGTTGGCCATGCGTCCTCCGGGGCGCGGGGTATCGGAATCTCCATCATGCGGGTGCCGTGGGCGTTCGCGCAGGTCCCGCCACCGACCTGGAGGTCTCCACCCGCGTCCTACCGCGGCAGGCCCGGGTCGAAGGTCACATCCCGGACCTCCAGCTCCACGTACGGCCAGGCCGCCTCGCCCGCGCCCCACGTCGCCTGTCCCGCAGCGGGCAGCCGGACGCCGTCGAAGGTCGCGTACGCCGAGAATGGCGTGCTCCACCGGGCGCGCACGGGAGGGTCGCGATCCATCTGCGAGCGGTCTTCCGATACGAAGTCGACGAGGTCCCCGGCGGCGTCGAAGCGCACCTCGGCCGCCACGGTGTGGCCGGCGTGGGTCCACTCGACCCCCGCGCGCCGATCGTCGATCGGGGTCCACCTCACACCGGTGTCCAGCAGCCCCGTCGGGGCCACGAAGAAGAGGTCGTTCAGCAGCGTGACCGTCTCCGAGCGCGTCATCTCCTCGCCGCTGTGGTGGAAGATCGGCACGATCCCGAGCAGGCGGCCCTCCATCGTCGCCGCGCCATCGGCGTACCGGTGCAGCACATGCACGGGGAGTCCGGCCTTCCGGGCGGTCATCAGGAAGAGCCGTACCGGCGGGTCGACACGGGTGACCTGGACACCCTGCCCGTCCATCCACGGCTCCTCGGCGCCGCCCCGGATGCGGATGTCGAAGGCGATGCGAACGGTGGAGGGGATGGGACGGCCCACGACGCCGATCCTGCGCATCCATCGGGCCACCGGAGTCGGGAGGTCGTTCAGGTCCTGTTCGGACACCACCTCGGCCCCCGCCGCTGCATCGGCCTCCACGCTCCGGACCTCCCGCTCCCAGGTCGATCGCAGGCTGCCCGGACGCAGGTCGGCGGCGGCGACGAGCGCGGGCAGGAGGATGGCGAGGTTCGCCAGGGTGCCCCAGCGGGCGTCCTCCCATGCGCCGAAGACGAGCACCTGGGAGAGGACTACCCCGACCAGCGCCGGCAGCCACCACCATCGGGGGGCGAGCCACAGCACTGCAGCAGCAGCGAGAAGGAGTAGAGCGGCGCCGCCCCAGAGCAGGCCCTCCCCGGCTACGATCGATTTCTCGAGCGGCACCGGCGCCAGATCGAAGGCCCGCGCCACGCCGATCAGGTGAATGGCGCCGTGAGTAGCCAGAAGGAGCGTGAAGAGGACGGTCGTCATCATCGTGTCTCTCCCGGCTCCGCACTCGTCGATGCCGGGATGACCCGCGTCACCCCCTCACCGGGACGGAGCATCTTCCCACCGGTCAGAAGGACCAGGCCCACGGCGGCGGTCACCAACAGGATCGAATCGAAGGGTCGGGCGTCGGGCCACACCGGGTTGTTCATCTGGAAGTGGAAGAGCGCGGCCACGAGGATACTGCCGCCCGCCGCGTTGACGAAGCCCGTCATCAGCACACTCGCCGCGATGGTCCCCGCGAGAAACGGCCCGTAGCTCCACCCGCTCTGCATGCTACCCTGGAGCAGAAATGCCGGTACGTGCCAGACTGCCCAGACCACGCCCACCGCGAGCCCGGCGGCGAGGGGCGACAGCCGGCGCTGCAGGATCGGCAACGCCACGCCCCGCCACCCCAGCTCCTCGACCGGGCCCAGAACGAGCATGAAGCCGGCAAGCAGCGCCAGCTCACCCACCCCCATCTCGGGGGGCGCCACCGCTCCGACGCCGCCCCGAAGGAGTGCTCCGCCGAAGAACACGGCGGGCATGCCGAGAATCAGGAAGGCCCACCACGCCCATGGAGCCCGCCATATGAGCAGTCGGCCGAGGAAACGACGCACCCCCGCCCTGCCCCCTCGTCGTGCCACGATCAGCAGTGCCGCGATCGCCGGCGCCCACACCGAAATGATGAAGAGGGGGTGGCTGCCGCTCGGCTCCCCCAGCCACCGGGTGACCCCCCATGGGTCGAGAATGAACACTCCCAGCAGCACCCACGGGATCGCGAAGGTGATCGCGAGATAGGGCAGCAGGGCCGCACCGGGCAGGTCGGGGGAGGTGCGCATGGTCGTCAGAAGCTGCGGCGGATGCCGATCTCGAGTGTGACCGCCTGCAACTCGACGTCGCGTGTGACGTTCAGGAGCTCCGCCTCGCGGGTGACCGAGCGGTAGCGAATTCCGGGAGTCAGGCTCCACGTGCTGCCCAGTGGCAGCGTCACCCCGGCTCCGCCCTCCCAGCCCAGGCCGTGCCCGGTGTCGTCGAGAATCTCGCCGGCGTCGTTCTCGAACTCGAAGTGGTGGATCAGCGCACCGCCCCGCGCCCACCACCGGACGTCGGAGTCTCCGAAGGGATGCTCGAAGCGAAGCCCCAGGGCATACCCGGTCTCCTCGAGGTCGACGTCGGGTCCGGCGATCTCCTCGATGGCCTGGTAGCGCATCCAGTCCCAGCCTCCGTAGGCGAACAGATGCGGCTGGAGACGAAGGTGCAGGGTGGCGCCCAGCCCGAACCCGTTCTCGCTGGTGTCCCGGGCGTCGTCCTGGGTAGCGATGCCTCCGGTCGCATGGATGTCGAAGCCCCACCGCTCCTGTGCGGAGGCGGCCGCCGGGTCCAGCACGGCCGCCGCCGCGACGGCGGCGACTGCCAGCAGTGCGGGCCCACCCATCCGTCTCGTCGAGTGTCGTTTCGTCCGGTTCATCGTGTGTCTCCTGTGGTATCGGTAACGTCGGTATCGATGGTGGACGCATGACCGGATCCTTCCGAATCCGGAGTTCGCGCCCGGACCAGCTCGATGAGCTGGAGGTCCAGGTCCAGCACTCGCCGCAGACGCCCGAGCAGTTCCGCCTGGTCGGCCACCCGGACCACGATCTCCGTGGTCGTGTCGCCGGGGCGGAGCGTGTCCGCTCCGAACCAGTCCTTCCATCCCTCTCCGACCCGTCCGCGGACGGTCAATCGGTAGACCGCGCCTTCGTCGCGGGAGGAGTGGGATGGAGGGCACATGGCGTTCTCGTGGAACCGGGAGATCGGTGTCTGCACTCGAACGTTGCCGACAGCGCGGTCTCGACGCGTCACCCCGATGGGTGATTGGGCGGGTGATTCACCGGGTGGTTCCACGGGGGACTCCATGGAGGGCACCTCCCGCCACTGCGCGCGCGCATCCTCGGAAATCGATCGCAACCGCGGATCGTGGGGCGGCGGGTCCACCCGCATGTTCAGCGCGAGCCCGCCGTGGGGGTCAGGTCTGCGGCGGCGGGAGAATCCCCAGGCTGCGAGCGCGCTCGCCGGCGGCCGTGCGACTCGAGACGTCCAGCTTGGCGTAGATGTGCTTCAGATGTGTCTTCACCGTGTTCTCGGACACGAACAGTCGCCGCGCGAGCTGACGATTCGTCAGACCCTCGGCGAGGTGCCCGAGGAGGTCCAGCTCCCGGTCGGTGAGCCCCAACTCGGAGGTGAGGTCCAGCGGCGGACCCGGCGCGTGCGGAAGATCGGCGAGCAGCCGCTCCCGCACGAACGACAGCACGGCCGGCGGGAGTGACCCGCCGAGCGCCGCCTCCAGGGCGCGACGGATGGAGGGGCCGAGATCCAGGATCGGTCGCACGTACCCCCCACGCGCAGCGAGCCGGAGGGCTTCGCCGAGCATCTCGTGCCGGTCCGAAGGATCCGTCGAGAGGGCCGCCTGAACGAGAAGCGCGAGGCAGAGTGCGACGCCTCGGCCCCCGGGGCGAGCCTGCCGCTCGAGGGCGACGGCCCGCTCCATCGCCTCCTCCCGACGGTTCGCCTTCAGCGCGTGTCGCATCCGCAGAATCGCCTCCGCCTCCCGCAGGATGGTCCACCCCTCGGCGACGATGTCCTCCGCCCGGATCCGCATCTCGGGACCGGCCAGCACCCCTGCGTCGAGCTCATCCAGACGTGCCCTCTCCAGCTCGATGCTCGTCCCGAAGGGCTGCAGGCTCTGCCCGCGCGCGATCACGGCTGCCTGGTCGAGAAGGTCGCGCGCCGCCTCGATTCGACCCTCCACAGCCTCGAGGCGGGCCCGACGGATCAGAACGTTGGCCCGGATATCCGTGTCCCGCTCCCCACGGGTCACGTCGTCGGCCCTCTCCAGCAGTCGCATCGCCCCGTCGCGGTCATCCTCGACGAGACATGCATCCGCCGCCTGATAGAGGACGATTCCGAAGGCGGGCAGTCCGTCCAGACTGCGGGCCTCGGCCTGGGCGATGGCCTCGCCGAAGTGTCGCCTCGCGACCGGCACACCCTCGATCTGCGCCAGCACCGCACCCAGGTGTCCGAGGCTCGCCAGAAGGATGTACTCCGCCCCCTCTCGGAGCGTCGTTTCCACGGTCCGCTCCAGATCCCCACGGGCGCCGCGCATGTCACCCAGACGCATCCTCACCGCGGCGATGTGGAACTGGGTCATGCCCCGGAGGACGGTGTCGTCGAGCGGGACCCGCTCGAGAACGTCGCGCCCCTCGTCCAGCGCCTCGGTCATTCGACCGTGGATGCGCAGCCAGAAGGCTCGGATCACATCCCGGTGAAGTCGCGCCTCCTCCAGCATCTCCTCCGGGTAGCCGGGGGGTGGCTCGGCGATCGCGGCCTCTAGTCGGTCCAGCCACTGCTGAAGGTCGGCCCTCCGATCGACCTGCACGTGATACCAGGTGACCGCGACCAGAAAGAGGGGCCACGCCCAGTCCTCCGGTTCGAGCACGCGTTCGAGCCAGTGGGCGAAGGCGGCGAACTCGCTCCGTGCGAGCATCCGATAGCCGTGGCGATCCAGGAGCCGTACGAGCTGCGTTCCATCGTCGAGCTGCGCCGCCTGAGCGAGCGCCTCGGAGAGCTGGCCCTCGCGTTGAAACCACAGACTCGCCCGCTCCCGGAGAACGGGAAGACGTTCGGGCGCGACGCGTTCGAGACGATACGTGAGGAGCTCGGCGAAGAGGTGGTGGTACCGGTACCACCGCCGCTCGGAGTCGAGCGACACGAGGAAGAGGTTCGCACCATCCACCTCATCCAGGTGACGGGCCGCCTCGGCGTCCCCGGTGACCTCGCGACACGCCTCGGCGGTGAATCGGGGCAGGATCGATGTCTCCATCAGGAATCGCTGCAGCTCCGGCGAACGCCCTCGAAGTGCCTCCTCCAGGAGGTAGTCGACGAGAAGCTCGTGGCGACCTCCGAATGCGGCGGCCGCCGCGTCCACGTCATCGGCGGTCTGAAGCGCCGCAGCTGCGAGGCGGAGTCCCGCCGCCCACCCCTCGGTCTTCTCGACGAGCTGGTCGATCCGAGCCGCCGAAAGTCCATCCGGACCGAGCGCATCGAAGAAGTTCGCGCACTCGTTCGGACGGAAGCGGAGGTCACGCGCCCTGATTTCGTGCAGCTCGCCACTCACCCGGAGGCGAGACAACCGCAGCGGCGGGTCCTCACGCGTGAGCAGCACGAGCCGCAGCGAACCGGGACCCTCCGCCACCAGACGACCCAGGAGTTCCCATACGGACGGAGCGATCAGATGGTGGACGTCGTCGAGGACCAGGACGGCACCCGCCGATGCCTGGTCGAGGGTCCGAATCAGGTCGGTGCCGAGATCGGTGCCGGGGGCCGACGAAAATTCCGACAGGAGGAGCGCGGCTTCGCGAAACCCGTCCGCCTCGGACTCCCGAAGAGCGGCGGCCAGGTGCCGAAGGAAGCGGTCCGGCTCGTTGTCGAGCGTATCGATCGAGAGCCACGCCGCAGGTCCCTCGTGGCCGTCGAGCCAGTCCTGTACGAGGACGGTCTTCCCGAAACCGGCGGGGGCAGAGACCAGGACGATCCGCGCGGTCGGGTCCGCGAGCGCGGCGGTGAGTCTGGGGCGCTTCACCATGTCCGTCCGGAGCGTCGGAGGCCGGACCTTCACGGGTACGATCCCGCGGTCACGCGCCGCGGTGCGGCTCGACTCCCCTGCCTCGCCGCTCGTATCCGTCTTCATGGGGGACCCTCGTCGGGTGCGGGACTCCTTCCAGGGTATGAGAGTACGGCTCCGAAGGCGCTCGGACGAGGACCGGAGAGTAACGCCCTCCGGCCGGGAGCAGCGGGTCGATGGGGCCGCAGTCGCGTCTGCTCGGGTGGGCCCGGCAGGGAGCGGATGACCCTCGGGCGACCGACGACCGTGCCGCTACGGCAGCCCGAGCACGTTCCAGTAGGCGAGCACGGGAATCAGCATCATGATCGCCGATGCAGCGCAGACCAGGTGGATTCGCCCGGCCAGTGAGCCCAGGCCGTCCTTCCACACGATCGCAACGTGCGGGACAGCGAGCAGGCCGAGTACGACGCCGAGCAGGGGAAACAGGAAGAGCGCGCGAAACCAGGGCGGGAAGGGCTGGAAGATGCCCTGCACACCCAGCGCCATGAACGCAGCCACCACACCAGCGCCGAAGAGGAGGAAGCAGCCGGAGGAGGCCGCGACCAGACCCCTGGCTCGCCGAAGCATCGGCGGGATCTCGCGTCGCCGGAACCTCGCAACGAACCACGCCCCGACTGCCGAGATGAGTACGATCATGCCGACGGTCAGGGCCACGTGGTGCAGACCCGCCGTCTCCCACCAGGCGATGCGCTCGAGCGATGCTGTCGTGGCGTGGAGCCGAACCGCCCGCCCCTCGGCATCCGTCTCGAAGTGGAACCACTGCGGGTCGAGCCCGGGCTCGACGAACACGAGGGGCTCCACCTCATACGTCCGACGGACCACCTCACCGCTGACCACCAGGAGTGCGGAGTCACCTTCGATCGACACGCGGAAGTCGGGGGCCGGCATCCCGAGGAGCGCTGCGACCTTCCCGAAGGTTCCGTGGTCGTGACGGGCGAGCCGGTAGCTGCCGACCAGGCCTCCGGCACGCGCCACGAAGCCTGGCGACTTCACCGCGGGGCGGACCTCCGGCCCCCCGAGCACGTCGGTCGCGAACTGCTTCAGAAGGGCGTCGACGAGACCGTTGTCGTCGGTATTGACCGCCACGAAGAGCCCGAGGTCGAGGTCGGGCACGAGGATCAGCTGTGCCACCCATCCGGGCCAGCCGCCCCGGTGTCGGAGAGCACCGTAGCGGCCAAGTCCCGTCCGGAAGAAGCCGTACCCCATCCCGCGCATCGCCGGGTGGGTTCGCCAGCGGGCCCCCTGCATGATCCGACGTGTGGAGTCGGCGAGGATTGGGCCGCCTCCAGGCGTCGGCCCGGCGACGTGGAGGGTCATGAAGCGAGCCATGTCGGCCGCTGTCGTCGTCAGCGAACCGGCGGGACCGAAGGCGACGTAGTCGAAGGGAAGCGGTGCGTAGCCGCCGTTCACGTGGGTGTAACCCGTGGCGAGGTCGTCGGCCAGATCCGGCGGCGGCGGCTGGGCGAACGTCGAGCTGCGCATCCCGAGCGGCTCGAAGACCTCTCGACTGGCCACCTCGACGAATGGACGGCCGGAGATGTCGGAAGCCAGCACCCCCAGAAGGCCGTAGCCGTGGTTCGAGTAGAGGTGGAGCTGACCCGGCGGGGTGACCCTCGGCGGAAGTGTCTCGGCGATGAAGCTCTCGAGGTCCGGCGCGGCGTCACGAGCGCCGACTCCGAAGATGCGCTCGTCGAAGCCGGCCGTATGCGTGAGCAGGTCGTGTGCCGTGACCGGGCGTCCGAAAGCTTCGGGGACCCGGACCCGCCGCAGGAGGCTGTTGATGTCGGACTGCAGGTCGATGCGGCCCCGTTCCCAGAGCCGCATCACCGCCGTGGCGGTCACCAGCTTGGACAGGGAGGCGACACGGAAGAGCGTTCGCGTCGGATCGACCGGTGTACCCATCTCGAGGTCGGCGTAGCCGAAACCCTCGAGGGCGAGCGTGGAGTCCGCATGCACGACGGCGATCACGGCTCCGGGCACGTCGAAGGAGTCGGCGAGCGCGGGAAACGTCGCCACGGCAAAGCGCTCGGCAGCCCGCGCTGCATCCGGCAGAGCTGACGGTGCCTGCGCCGACAGCGGTTGGATCGTCAGGAGCAGCGCGAGGGCGGCACACGGGCCGGGCGCCATCGATCGCATCTTCATCGTGTCCCCTCCGGTACCATCCAGGACAATCCGAACCCG
>JGI12109J20283_10266622_pt1 | contig 44906 bp, 40 predicted proteins | sample ElkSlonscriptome_12_FD_20283 | JGI IMG/M metagenome (IMG submission 20283)
GTTCGTGGCATTGCTGCCATTGTTGGTGCAGGTGACCGGTACTCCATCGCTGCGATACCAGGCAGTGAGCTGCGTTGTGCCATTCTCTGAGAGAGACGGGGTTTCCGGACACACAACGAGTGATGGTGTCGCTCCGCCAGTCGATTTTGGTGCAGAACACGTTCCTGAGTTGGTGCCTCCATTACTCCCATCACATCGCCAGCGATACTGTGTGGATGTATCTGCAATAGCACCATCGTTGGGTGTACCGCGTGCACACGTATTTCGACTCGAACCACACGCACCATTCACGCGGCTTGTACCACCGACGTTCTGTGTGCCGGTTACGCACACATAGTCAAGTCGATTTTGGGGAGTCCCATTAGTTACACCTTCAAATAAATCGAAGCAAAACCCATCGGCTCGATTTGTTATCCACGGAGCAACCTGAGAACCTGAAGCACCAGCAGCAAACAACTGGCCGGTGTGACGAAGGTATATGCGCGTATCTGGTGAATTCACTGTGTTCCACGTTATAGTTGACGCGCAGGTTGACCCACTCGTAATACGACAGTTCTGTGGGCTGGCAGAAATACTGCCACTTGCAATACTTGCACCGACGGTCACTGTCATAGACTCCACCACCGTTCTTCCGAACCTGTCACCGCACGTCATTGTATACTCCGTGGTTGCGTGAAGAGGACCCGTGCTCCATGTCGTAGGGCTGATAGTAACAGGTGTGTGGGGTCCCCACGGACCACCACTCCAGTAGCACCAATCGACATTTTGTGTGAACCAATTGATATCTGTGCTTCCCCCCGGCGCTACTGATGGAGATTCGAGGCCAAGAACAAGTGTGGGGCTTGGTGGAGCGGCACCGGGAATACCTCTCACAAAAACGGAACCTAACCTACGTGAACGACTTCCGTACGTTTCGTCATAGAGATCAAAGGTAAACCCGGTCCTATTGATCCAACCAGCAGGAGCAGTGGCATTCTTTCTTCCATCAAACCTTTGACCTGTTTCCCTAATATATACGGCAGCGTTTTTAGTGTACCTGTTCGTACTCCAAGAAATATTCGACTGACATATATTACTACCAAAGGGGATGGTGCAAGTACTTGGACTGGCTGATATTGACCCTGCTGGGTAACCACCCTGAACGAACAGAGAACCATGTGAAACCCCTGCAAACGACCTAAGATAAAAAGTGCGACCTGCGACTCCAATCCAGGGAGCGTAATTGCTCCCTCTATTACCTCCTTCCATAAAAAGGTAGGCGGGGTGAATACGGTCAACGTAAACCCGGTTATTTGGTGCCGGCGAAGAAAAGTGAATCGTGGTGCCACATTGAGTTTCTCCAGCTGGGATTGTGCAGTAACGCTCGCCTGCCCAAAGGCCGGCAAAAGCAGTGCGCGGTGAGGCGTACACAAAAAGAACAACTAAAACTGTTGTCAGCAAGATAGAGACATAAGACAGGATTGGGGCAGGTTGTGATCTACTGTTCACCGTGTAATTGTTGTGATTCCGCATACGCAAGGTTACTGAGACAGCTGTTCAATGGGCGTACTCGTTGCAGGCTGGTATGCGTGCACCACTGTCAATTCTTCTGCTGTAAAATCAGTGACGTTGCGAATTGGGTCTGGTGAAACAACTTGAACAATGGTACCAGCCGACACTTCATCGTAGACTCCGTTTACAATAGGCGTTTCTGGAGAAATAGTTACTGTGTAGGTTTTTTCCTGCTGGGGAACATCATATGATGGCTCAAGCGCATACGCGACCGGATCTATCGCTTCCATGTCTGCTATGCTTGCTGTTATGATCAATGTTCGGGTACTACTTGCAAGATTCACCGTTTCCTGCTCGATAAGCCCAACGATGACTTTCTCGTCACGGTGCTTTTCTTCTATGTCTGCCTCTACCGAAGCACGTATTGGATGCTCTGTCGTTGTATCAGGGGCAGACGTGCTTTGGATAAAGGTTTGCACCAGCGCGACCCCAACCAAAACAACTAGTAGCAACACTACTCCCAGAAACACCGTCCTGCTAGAGTTTGTTTGATTAGCACCTTGCTCTTTGGGAGTATCCATACACACAGTTCTTTTAGACTACTAGTAGCTGTACTAAACAATAAAGCAAGGCGGGGTGCGATACAACAGAATTATCAACAGCCAGCACACACGACCGTATGAATATGCCATACTACGATCCTCAATCAACTTCTGAGCATGTGCTACGCGCGCCTCCTTGGGTGTTGTGAACTAAACGTGGCAATCCAGGGCGATGTGTTGAGGTGTTGCGGTTTCGCTCATGGCGTTGCCCCCTGACACAGACAAAGAACGGTGCATAACACCGGCACCGACCTCGTGCGACGAATGGGCGAAGTGCGAGTACACATGAAAGAAATGTGCCTATACTAAAACAGCCCCTGTGAGGGCTGTTTTAGTGAGTGTTCCTAGCTCATCTTCACATCGATGTTTACTCCACTTGGAAGGGAGAGGTTCGTAAGAGCCTCAATCACCTTCGGCTCAGGATTCATGATGTCGATCAGCCGCTTATGGACCCGCATTTCAAACTGTTCTCGCGCGTCCTTGTGGACGAATGCTGCACGGTTGACCGTATACTTCTTGATCTCAGTCGGCAACGGTACCGGCCCGACAACCTTCGCGTCATAGCGAAGCGCAGTGTCCATGATCTGCTTGATCGATGCGTCAAGGATCTTGTGCTCGTAGGCGCGGACCCGTATGCGTAGCTTGCTCGCTTCACTTCCCTGCGCCTTCGAACCTTTTGCTGGTGCCGTGTCTGTTGCCATAGTAGAGATAGTTATCCAGCAATTACGCGTTGATCTTAGTTACTACACCGGCACCAACTGTCTTACCACCCTCACGGATAGCAAATCGCTGCTGCTCCTCAAGTGCAACCGGTGCAACGAGCTTGACCTTGAAAGTCACGGTGTCGCCCGGCATCACCATCTCAACACCCTCAGCAAGCGTCACCTCGCCGGTCACATCTGTTGTGCGGATGTAGAACTGTGGCTTGTAGCCAGTGAAGAACGGCGTGTGACGGCCACCCTCCTCTTTCTTCAAGATGTACACCTCGCTCTCGAACTCAGTGTGCGGTGTTACGGAGCCAGGTTTTGCAAGCACCTGACCGCGATGTACGTCGTCCTTCTTGGTGCCACGGAGTAGAATACCCGCGTTATCACCGGCACGACCCTCGTCGAGCGACTTGTTGAACATCTCAACACCAGTCACGGTTGTCTTGGTGGTGTCCTTGATACCCACAATCTCGATTTCTTCACCAACCTTCACAATGCCACGCTCGATACGACCGGTCACCACCGTACCGCGACCTTCAATAGAGAAGATGTCCTCGATCGGCATAAGGAATGGGTGTTCAACGTCGCGCACCGGCTCCTCGAAGTAGGTGTCGATCGTGTCGATAAGCTCGATGATCTTCTTTGCCCACTCATCGTCTGCGTCCTTTGCCTCAAGTGCTTTAAGGCCCGAACCGCGGATGACTGGCGCGTTCTCACCGTCGAAGCCATTGTTCGTAAGAAGCTCGCGAAGCTCTTCCTCAACGAGGTCAAGCATGTCTGCGTCGTCGACCATGTCGCACTTGTTCATGAAGACCGCGATCTTTGGTACACCAACCTGGCGTGCCAAAAGCACGTGTTCACGGGTCTGCGGCATTGCGCCGTCAGTCGCAGCAACCACCAAAACAGCGCCGTCCATCTGTGCGGCACCAGTGATCATGTTTTTGATGTAGTCTGCGTGACCAGGCGCATCCACGTGTGCGTAGTGTCGATTTGGTGACTCGTACTCACTGTGATGAAGCGCAATGGTAATACCGCGCGCCTTCTCCTCCGGCGCGTTGTCGATACCGTCAACGTTCTCCACGCGAGCATTGTAGCCCTTGTCCTGCGCAAGCGAGAGGACGTGGAGAATAGCAGCGGTTGTGGTGGTCTTGCCATGGTCAACGTGGCCAATGGTGCCGATGTTGACGTGGGGCTTCGACCGATCGAATGCTTCTGCCATGTTACTAGTAGCGTTACGCGCTCCTTATGGAACTGAAGGCGCGAGAACAGTGGCCTCAACTCCGCAAGGTGCGCTTTGTAATAAACCCTCACGTCGCGCACCTGATTCTGCGGAGAGCAACACATCACGGAGAGCGGTGCTGCTCGCAACAATAAAAAAGTACGCGTCTATGCGGTACGAGCATACTACCGTAGCCGGGCAAATAGTCAAGCGCTGTGGGCTTCCTGTGTGACAGAGTGCTATACACACTGTATCCACAACTTGTCACCATCACACATGAAAGCGACTCCCAGCCTAATGGGAGCCTGAACGACTAGAGAACGGCCCCGCCGAGGCCAAAGAGCGCTACGGCACAAGAGAGCGCTGCAGCAGTAAGGAGTGCCGTGCGTGTGAGAAAATCTGCACTGTCGGCACTGCCAACATAACGAATTGCCCCCTTCGAACGATACAGGTAATAGTAGAGCGACGAAAAACCGAGCGCCAGCATGACACCGAATGTAGCGATTCCTGCGGGTGAAATAGGCATATGCGAATCCCCTCTGTTTCTGGAATGTCTGGAAACAAGCGTACAATACTCGACTTAAGATGTACATAGTATTGTTAGCGACACGAACCTCACTCACCACACCTCCTTCCCGTACCAAGAGGAGGAATTCGATAAGGCTGACGGGCGGAGATGCAATCTAAGAATACGCCATCGCGAGACGGCTAGTTGCAATTGGCATCATTCTTTCGAACGGCAGCTGGGCTCCAACGGGCACTCGATAGCCTTGCAAAAGCCCTCACGGTACACCTCCTCAGCAAGCTCTTTTCCAGCACTGCGTACCAAGCGGCCGCCGGCCATGAGGTGTACCGCACTTGGTGCAAGATGCCTGAGAAGGGATGGATGATGACTGATGAGCAAGAACCCGGTTCCCTCCCGCCGCAACGTCTCTACTGCACGAAACACCGCTTTCATCGCATCAACATCCACACCGGAGTCTATCTCATCGAGTATGGCAAAGCGCGGCTTGAGTGCGGCGAACTGAAGCACCTCTGAGAGCTTCTTCTGTCCGCCCGAGAGCCCTTGAGAGAGCGGGCGATCAAGGAGGGCATCGTCTATATTGAGCTTCTTTGCAAGCTCACGGAGCGAGAGATAGTACTCAAGCACGTCAATATCTACGCCGGTACGTGCCGTATGCACCTTGTGTAGAAACGTGGTGAGCGTCACCCCACCAACCTTCGGCGTATGCTGGAGCGATAGAAACAACCCCTTGCCTGCCTTTTCATGTGGCGAAAGCGAGAGAACATCCTCCCCATCTATTCGGAGCGCACCATTGGTCACCGTGTAGTGCGGGTGCCCCATAATGGCATTTACGAGAGTACTCTTACCTGAACCATTCGGACCCATCAAGATCGCCACCTCCTCTGCATGAAACGCAAACGAGACATCTTCGACAACGGTGCGGTCCTCAACCGCAACTGACACCTGTTCAATCGCAAGCGTCGCCATACTACACATCGCGTACTCCATCTTGTAATGCGCGCCACGCGAGAAGAGCACACTTCTTCCTCCCCTCCGTCACCTCAATTCCAAGCAGTGTGTACATATCTGCTTCAGCGAACGCAACGAGCCCTGATCGTGTCAAGCCTTTCAGTTTCTCGGTAAGTAGTGAGGCCGCAGCTTGTGAAATAGCGCACCCTGCCCCCACAAAGGCCACATCAGCAACCGCGTCGCCATCGAACTTGAGGTACAGGGTAAGCGTGTCTCCACACGCAGGATTCACCCCCTTCGACTCCACGTCAGCGGGGTCAATGATACGCTTGTTTCGCGGGTGTTTGAAGTGATCAAGAATACGTGCTTTGTACAGTGCGTCTTCCATCCCTGTATTCTACACGAATATCGAACGCGCTTCCTCCACCACCCGAACAAGCGCGTCAATGTCCTGCTTAGTGTTGTACAGGTACACGCTTGCCCGGACGGTAGCAGAAATACCCAGCGCTTTGTGTAGTGGCAATGCACAATGGTGCCCTGCTCGTAGCGCCACGTTGTGTCGCGCCGCGATTTCCGCCACATCGTGCGGGTGCACCCCATCAACCACAAACGAGATGATGCCGACGTTCTTGGGTGCCGCTGCCGAGAACACGTGCACACCCGGAATTGCACGCAACCCCTCCTGTGCGAGCGTTGTGAGCGCCTCGATGTACGTACGCATGTGTGTCAAACTATGTCCTTCAAGATACCGTGCGGCAGCCGCAAGACCGATCGCCCCGGCTATGTTCGGGGTACCTGCTTCGAAACGATGCGGACTCACCGCCCAACTCGCCCCATCACGCCACACATCTTCGACCATCCCACCACCGTATGCTCCCGGTTCCATATTCTGCAAGAGCTCTCGCTGCCCATACAGCACGCCGATTCCGGTCGGCCCGAGCATCTTATGGCCGGAAAGGTACAGGAAGTCTACACCCAGCGCACGAACATCGACTGGCAGGTGCCCTACCGCTGCGGTCGCGTCACAGACAACGATTGCACCGACGTCATGTGCCTGTTTCGCGATTCGTTTAACATTATTGATTGTCCCGAGCACATTGCTCGCAAGCATGATTGACACTACTTTTGTGGCAGGTCCAATGAGCTCCTCAGTATGCTTGTATGCAATGGCGTACTGCCGTGTGAGCGGTACCAAAACCAGCGACACGCCTTGCCGCGCCGCAAGCTGCTGGAGCGGAAGCAGCGATGCATGGTGCTCCATCTGTGTCGTCAGTATCTCATCACCAGCCTTGAGGATGCCGCTGTACTCAAGCATGTGGACGAGCTGGTTACTCGCACCAGTCGCACCACTCGTGAAGACAATTTCCTCAGCACTCGCAGCGTTCAGAAAGCGAGCAAGTACCGCCCGTGCATTCTCGTACGCTTCAGTGACACGCACCGCCTCTCTGTACAATCCTCGATGTACAGAAGCGCGGTACGCGCAGTGGTACTCACTCATCTGATCGAGTACGATTTGGGGCATTTGACTGGTGGCCGCTGTATCGAGGTACGCCCAATCGGGCTTACTGTGAAAAATCGGAAAGTCACCGCGTATATTTTGTATGTTCGTCGTCATATTGAAAGAAGAAGGATACGCCCTCTTCATGTCACTACCCACCCTCCATCTCCAATTCTATCAACTTATTAAACTCGACGGCGTACTCCATTGGAAGTGCTTCTACGATCGGCTCAACAAAGCCATTTACGATCATGCGCACCGCGTCGTCACGCGTTAGACCACGACTTTGCAAATAAAACAACTCCTCTTCACCAATTTTTCCAATGGTTGCCTCGTGGCTGATGGTTACGTCTTCCTGCTTGTTCATGACCGCCGGGTACGTGTTCGCCTCACTCTCACTATCAAGCAACAGTGAATCGCAGACCAGGGAAGCGCTCGCGCCCGCTGCGCGACTCGTCACCTTGATGAGCCCGCGATAGTTAGCAACACCGCCATCTTTGGAGATACTCTTGCTGCGTATGGTGCTCGTAGTGTTGGGTGCGAGGTGTATTGCCTTTGCTCCAGTGTCCTGCACCTGCCCCTTCCCGGCAAACACCACACCGAGATTATCACTCTTTGCACCTTCGCCGACCAAGACCGAGCTCGGGTAGAGCATCGTCACCCCGGAGCCCATATTGCCGCCGACCCAGCGTATTTCTCCCTCCTCTTCCACAATTGCGCGCTTGGTATTGAGATTGTAGGTATTGTGTGACCAGTTCTCAACGCTAATGTAGGTCATCTTGGCACCCCTCCCCACAAAGAGCTCTACGCATCCCGCATGGAGCGAGCTCGCGTTGTACCGGGGTGCGCTGCACCCCTCGATGTAGGTCACCTCCGCGCCCTCGTCTGCGATGATAAGCGTGTGCTCAAACTGACCGGATGCCATACGATTCATGCGAAAGTACGCCTGGAGCGGCCGCTCGACCTTGACCCCTTTCGGAACATAAATGAACGTACCACCACTCCACACCGCTCCATGCATAGATACAAAGTAGTGGTCGTCAATAGGCACACACCGCTCCATAAAGTATCTCTGCACGAGGTCAGGGTACTTCTCCACCGCAACATCCATATTCTCAAAAATGACCCCCTGCTCGGCAAGCTCGCCCTTGAGTTTATGGTACACCATGCCTGAATCGTACTGCGCGCCGACACCACCCAGGTACTCTTGTTCCGCCTTGGGGATACCAAGCTTATCGAACGTCTCGACGATATCACTGGGTAGCTCGTCCCACTTGGTGGATTCCGCCACTTCCGGATCAATGTAGTACACAAGACTATCAAGGTCGAGCGCGTCGAGGCTCGGACCCCATGCGGGCAAGCGCGCAGACTGTAGCAGGTCAAACGAACGAAGCCGCTTCTCGCACATCCACGCAGGTTCCTGCTTGCTCTCCGCAATATGCTCAACGAGTGAACGAGAAATACCACGAACAAGGTTGTGTGCTGATGCACTCATGTGTACCCAGTATAGCTGGGATCTACCAACATGAAAAATGCCTGCGTGCCTCACGCGCACCACGTGGAGCGGATAACGGTTATTACCTACTCACGCGTCACCACTTCGAAATCCACCGCATCAAGCACGTAGACATTGACGGTGACATCGTCACTGGGGGCACGATAGAGAAGTGTCGCACTACAAGAAGCCGCAGTACCATCCCACTCAAGATCACGCTCATACTGATCGCGTAGCAAGAATGAAACACCTTGCTGCGCACTACGCTGATATACAAGACGATCCTTCTGGAAACAGGCGGTGTTGATGTATGTAGCCGCGGTGCCCGCAACACCGCGAGCAGACGACCGAAACTCTACAGAGGAACCGTACTCAATGGGCTCTTTCGTCAATAGCTTCAATGTACCGGTGACCCCTTGCGGTGCTTCTGTATGAATAGACTGTGTAAAGTTCGCAAGTGCGTTTCGGAGCAGTATGAGTATGAATAGTCCGAACATACCCACAAGTAGTGTGCCCAGGAATGGGTGCACGCGCTGCACATTTCTATGAAAGTCCGTGTCAATCATACCCCAAGCGTACCACACCTCTGTTCTGCCCTATACACCATGCATGCTCAACGTAGGGGAAAAACACACTTCTGTACACCACGCCACGATGCTGTATGCTGCAGTACATATGGATGGGGTACTACGCTGCAGCCGATACGCGTTCGGACCAAACCGCCTGCACTTCTGTGGACCTGATGCAAGCAGAGAGATCTGGGATTACGTGAACGACGGGTACACGGACTTCGGGCTCCAAAAACTCCTCATGGGCTTTGAGGCGCTCTACCCCTACCTGCAACACATCGCGATAGAGAACCATATCGGAGATCCGTTCGACCCACGCGTAGTTGAAGCATACTGGCTGGGGAACGACCTTCTCGCACAGGTGAGCAAACGCGCACTCCACACCCACCTCACCGACACCTTTCGCCTACAGGACAAGTACCCCGGTCAACCATACCGCACACTCGAAAATCGTATCGGCCGCGGACTACTTCCCAACCACAACCACCACGTCATCAACGTCCCGCACGCAATGGCTGGTGCACCAAGCGATAATGAACCATCGTTCATGGACGCATGCCGCATCTCGTGGGGGACGGTCACTGCAGTCTCAGGCCCATCTATAACTATTGAGTACGAACCGCTCTACCGCATCGGCGACCTACTTTCACTTGGCAACCCGATCCAGAAGAAGCTGGTTCGGCGCCTTGAAGCTGACTACGATTTCGATATGCTGCAGCCTGGACAGATGGTCTCGATGCATTGGGACATCCCATGCGAGGTTATCACCAAGGTCGAAGCGGATAGACTCCGCCTCCACACACTCGATGCTATTCGCATCGCCAATGTTGACAAGCAGTAGACACGTGCGAGACTAGATAGTGGAAAGCCATGCACGTTCTCACAGGAGGGCACACCAATGCTTAAAACCGTCTTACACAGTCCTCGCACCACTAAGGCCTTCGGTCGTCTCGGTCTTGACCACACAGCATTCGCACGCTTTCCTCCGCCCACTAAATTGACCGAGCGCGATTGCGCACACTTACTCATCGCCCGATTCGGTACGCTCTGCCAGATGTGCTATCCCACACATCTCACGGAAGAAGAACAAACAGCGATCAGTCAGGCCTTTGCGGCAGGTCGGGTGCCACCGGAAAGACTGCTCCGCAAGGCCCATCCTAAGCTGTACGAAGGACTTGAGAAAGAAGACCTCACCCTGACACCATATAACGTGATCGGGTACTTAAACGAGACACATAGCGATGATGCGACACCATGGCTGACGGTAAGAATTGTGTCCCGTACCCGGAAGGACAATCTCTGCTGGACGGCACAGGACGTGGATACCCAACACCGTCTCCGCGTTTTGAATCCGTTTGGTCTGGTACTGGAGCCTGACGACCGCGCGTACATCCACGCAACACGAAACGAAACAGGGACACCAGCAAGCGGCATCATCGTCACCATGATGTAGCTCGCCACACTCAGAAAAAGGTACTTGGTGCCTTTAATTCGTGGCAACAACGACATGTACCCGCGGACACCAACATGGTGCCGCGGGCTTTGCTTACGAGGCTAGACCGTTTGCTTCTCTTCGGCACGACCCCAGTGATGCGGCTGCACGAACGCACCCCCATGCTCACGCTCATGCCTGCCACCCAGGCGGTATGGATCCGGCTTCAGCGGAGGCGGTGTCTGATGCGCCACCTGTGATACAGGTGCCTTGGACGGTTGCGGGCTCTGAAAGCTGGTTGGCATGCTGGCCACTCCTCGTCTGTGAAAAGAACAGAAATCCCGGCCTTGGTCGCCGGGGGTTTGGTGGTGTTATGGTAGTACCCGGCGATATCATCGCTTTCGAATGAAGCAGACGAGTGTACCGTGAACACGTGCCATAACAGTTCTACTGTATCACTTTCCACCACTTGTGTGTAGCACAAAAGTGTTTTCTGTGGATATCTTATTCTGCGAGTAAAAATTCAATAGACCTGTTCTCACACACCTAATCTCACGATACACCAAAGATAGACGAGCTGTGCCATACTCTCGCACAGCCGCACAACGAGCATTGTGACTGGCCTTTCGTGCAAGGAGCACACCATGCTCACACCGCGTAGTAACTGGCACACTGGTGTCTCACTAAGTACGGCGCGGGTACTCCCGCGCCGTGATTACACAACCCCGTTAGTGGGCTGCGTGTGATTCTAACAAGACCGGGCGCTCAAACCCGGTTGCGCCATAGTACATATCTTGCACCACAGGCACAGAGAACACAGCGCACCACACCGCACTCAGTGCTGCCCAACGAGCCACGTATGGAAATGCGCGCTTGGTGTAGCGTTTCCATTCCTTGAACCCCTTGAACACGATCAACCCGACCAGAGATGCTGCCGGGGTCACCCCCACCGTGATAGACACCATGGTGATGTCGAGGTACACATTCCCGGTGGCAGGATAGACCACGGCTACCGCCACTGTGTTTATGAGCGCCGGAAGCAACAGTAGCAACCCATGCACATCAGCAACAAATACGAGGGCCGGCTGCAACGCAAATGCCCATACGCCGATAGTCACAAGAAGCAACAGGACGTCTTGCTCGCTCTCGAATTTCCAGACACTAAATGCACTCATTCCGTGTCCCCAGACTGCATAGTACGCGAGCATGATGCCGGTTAGCAGCAACGGATCCTTAAAGACGAGCAAGAGTCCGATAAAAGCTGCGAACTCAACGAGCTTGAGGATCATCCACGGGCGATCGCCGGGGCGCTCCCAGGGGTGTGAAGTAAGAGCACACTCATGTGCCTCGCCTGTGCCGTTCCTGCCACCTCGGGGGGCAGCACAGGCAGGTGCAACATTGAGATGCATCGCATCCCGAGTGAGCATGTACAAGAACACCACGACTGGTGGGGCTATCCACAACATGCTGTACCACTCCCGCATGCCATACATGAGCGCGATTGGCAGCGCGTACACCTCCCCAAAATATGTGAGGAGTCCTCCAATCAATGCAGACAACGTGACAAAGACCCGAAACATGAATAGGTCTTCATCTGAACCGCTCAGGTTCATAGAGGCCAAGATCACGAGCACGAGGAAGGAGTCCATGAATGCACTTGCCACGCCACCGATTGGCACGAAACTCCACACAGGGAGCGACCGCGGTACAAATTGCCACGGTCGAATGAATGCGAGCATGACACCCAAAAACATCACGAGTGCAAGCGTCTCCCACGGAACGCTCGCAATATGCGTATTGCCTTGGTGGTACTGTACGATTAGACCGCACCCAATGAGCAACACAAGGAGGTTGAGTGGACGAGATACCCGTTGATGCCAGGGGGCATCGTTTTGTAGCTGCCTGTAGTATGTTGAACAATTTCGACATGCTGACATTGCGCGCTCCTAGTAACGCCGTTGGTGAAAAGAAATCTACAGCGACTATATATGAGATATCAGGTCTTCACAAGGACAAGACACCCTGTGTTCACGACCATACCTCCTACACACAAAGGGAAGCACGTGTACGAGTTGAATCGCAAAACTGCAAAGCACCAGACACGTAACGCTCTTAGTGGACGACAAGGCGTGCATGGAGCGTGATCTGGGTTTGCGAACGTGTATAGTACATACCCTACTCTTTGTACATAACTGCGTTGCGCGTTTTGTATACGCACGCTACCCTTACAGGTACATTACCAGCCCCTCGATCAGCGCGAAGATGCTGCATCGTGAGTAGCAGCCAGCACTATTAAATATACTATGGCAACTAAACAATCATCGAACACAACTGTCATCGTCATCGTCGTGGTGATCGTACTCGCACTCGGTGTCATCCTTATGCAAAGCAAAGATGATGCACTAGCACCACATTCGACACAGCCAACAACCTCTAGCGCGCCTACAGAGGAACTGTCTACGCCTGAGGATACGACGGTAGTGGAGGCACCCGCAACCGAGGCTGTGAGTGCGCCGGCCGCACAAACGGCACCGGTCGCCGACGCAAGTGTTAGTGCCGAAAAGGTCGATTCTGCATTAGAAGCACTGGACGGTGGGCTCACCGAAGAGAGCTACGACACCAGTAACCTAACCGAGCTCTTTGAGGAAGAGACCGAGGAGAGCCTCACCCAGCCATATGAACTCTAACCTCACCCTCCCACAAAGCACCGCGCTCGTGCTCGCCGCAGCACTGTGCGCAACACTCACACTCCCGACATTCACCAGCGCACAGGTCATGTCGCGTGGTAGTTTCTGCAACAACCTCGACATGGCACAGGAGCGCATAATGAGCCGTGTACAGGAACGCGGCAACACATTTGAGGAGCGCCGCGAAAACCAAGAGGGGCGCTACGAGGAACGCAAAGCAGCGCGCCTCGCACAGGTACTGGAGAAACGCGAAAAGGCGGATGAGGTACGCGCGTCCGGCTACACACGTCTTGAGGCGCTCGCACAGACCCCGGAGCAAGAGGCCGCATTCGCCACGTTCAAAACGACTGTCGAGGAAGCCGTGTCACAGCGGCGCTCGACGATCGATGCGGCGATCGAGACGTTCGAGTCCACTGTACAGTCGCTCTGGGAAGATCGTGAGGATGCTGCCGCAGCATACGCCTCGGATTTCGAGACAGACATGAACGAACTATTCGAAACGGCACGTACACAGTGTGATGACGATGAGGATCCCGGCACAGTACGTACACAGCTGCGCGAGGGCATCAACGCACTCCGTACGCAGTACCAAACCCGCGCACAAGAGATGACCTACCGCGCTGAATACACAGCAGCTCGTGAGGCGTTACAGCAAGCAACCCGCACAGCGTGGGACGAGTTCCGTCTTGCGGTCGGCGCTGCAAAGGCGGATCTTCGCACTGCGTTTGGTGTCGCAGGAGGCGAGGGGCCGGAAACCGACGAGACTGACGAGTAATGGCATCAACACTAGCACGCACAACACCCGGCACTGCCGGGTGTTGTTCTGGCACTGGACTTCGCTACAACCGAATACACGGTACAGCGGTCAGTCTGATGTCGACAGGTTCAACAGTACCGTCTAATGAGGTGCCAACACGTATCAGATGAACCACCTATGTGAGATCCGCACACGTTGTTTACAGTTCTTGTGGATAGAAGTAGTCTAGCAATTTCTCCATTGGCGTCATATCTTCAATTCCTTTGCGAGACTCCATACATGCATACAAGGCCACAGAACCTCTTTCTTTTTGACAGTACCCGTTAGAAAGCGTTCAACACCAGGGACCGTCAACTCTTGTGTGTCTCAGCTATGTGGATAAGTCCGTACTGATGCACCGGATATCGCCAGTGCTTCTCTTCAAATTCTTTAATGATGATAAAGACGTAATCGAGTAATCGCACCGGCTTCTCAAAGGAAAGTTTGTTCTTCGTCGCTTTGCGTATCTGTCGATTGAGATTCTCGATGCTGTTCGTGGTGTAGATGAGACGGCGTACGTCTGGGGGAAACTGGATGTACGTGAAGTAGTACTCGAGGGTGTCTTCGTTAAAGAAGCGATCGATCGCTGGGTACGTCGTGGAGACCGTAAACTAAAGTGTGTCTGATACCTAGTATAGGGTATCAGACACACTTGCGACCAGTGTGGGGTGTTGTTTGAGTTGAGGTGTCATGGCATGCGTTTGCATTCCACCCACAATAAAACGTCTCGCATCATTGGATGTACTCACAGTACACACTTCACCTCACCTACTGCACGCGGTAGTGTGCTACTGTTTTGCACGCGATTCGTGTGACAAGTGTTGCTGAATGTGTTTACGTGCAGCGGTAGTGTGTACTGTGTCAAGCCACTTTTTGGTCGGCTTGGCTGCGTGTCGCGTCTCGATCTCAACTATGTCGCCGTTTCGTAGCTCAGTGTCAAGTGAGACGAGCTTGCCGTTTACTTTTGCGCCACTAATGTGGTTGCCTATCTCGGAGTGTATCGCGTAGGCGAAGTCTATTGGGCAGGAACTGATGGGGAGGTCAACAACGTCACCTTTGGGAGTAAACACAAAGATCCGGTGATTGAAAAAGTCTGCCCGGATCTCCTCCATGAAGAGATCGTCACCATGCTCGTTGTCTGCAAGGTCATGTGCGCTCGCCAGATCGTTTACCCACCGTGGCGCATCTTTCCGGCGACTGGTTCGTGTGTCTGTAGCTCCTTTGTTTGTTCGAAGAAGTGAGGGGATTAGCTGTTGGTACCACAGGCGGTTGCTTTTTTGTTCGCCACGGTCGGTATGTCCGCCGACTTCTTTGTATGAGAGGTGTGATGCAAATCCGAATTGCGCATCACGGTGCATGCCCTCTGTCCGTAGTTGCACTTCGACCGGCCCCGCATCGGGCGTGACCACGGTGGTGTGTATAGATCGGTAGCCATTTGGCTTTGGGAACGCAATGTAGTCCTTGATTTTGCCGGGCAAGGGGTGCCAAAGCGTGTGCACGACCCCAAGTGCTCGGTAGCAGTCTTCGACCGAGCCGAGGACGACGCGTACAGCAAGGAGGTCGTGTATCTTGTCAAGGTCACCATCCTTGCGCTCTAGTTTTTTGTATAGCGAGTACAAGCCCTTAATCCGTGACTCTGTGCGGAATCCTTGTATCTTGTATTCCACGAGTGCACGCTTGAGTGCCTTCGCAACCTTTTCTAGCTGTGGTTCGCGAGCAATCTTGTTTTCACTCATGATGCGCTTCATTTCCGTGCACTCTTCCGGGTACACGTACTGGAATGCAAGATCTTCGAGCTCTCCCTTGAGGCGTCCCATACCGAGTCGGTCTGCGAGGGGTGCGTATATAAAGAGTGTTTCCTTGGCAATACGACCACGTTTCTCTTCAGGAACATGTTCAAGTGTTTGCATGTTGTGGCGACGATCCATAAACTTGATCATGATGACACGAATATCCTTACTGCTCGCAACAAAGAGCCGTCGCAAGCTTTCGACGTGGCGCTTGGTGCCTCGGTACTTGAGCTCGCCGAGCTTGGTTACGCCGTCAACGAGACGTGTCACCTCTGCGCCAAATTCTTGTTCAAGCCTATCGTGTGTGACCGGTGTGTCTTCAACGATGTCGTGTAGCAATCCTGCAGCAACGGTGATGGCGTCCATGTCAAGCTCCGCGAGTGAGATTGCGGTTGCGTAGAGGTGATTAAAGTATGGTTCTCCTGACCGACGACGGTGCTCTTTGTGTGCTTCAAATGCAAATTCGTATGCTTTGCGCACCAGTGCTTTGTCAGCTACGGTTGGCTTGCTGATGAGGGAAATGAGGTCGTCTGCAGTGCCGTATGTTGCTTGTGGATCTTTTGTTGTAGCCATTACTTATACTATGCGCCATGTGGTACGGTCATGCAACATACAGAAAAAGCAACCACGTGTCTGTGTGTTTGATGATCTCTGGATTTCCAGTGCGAGTCGCAGGATTGTGAGGACTGTGGTCACAACACACAGAAGTCTCGCGAGGTGGGATGGTGTTTGTGTGTACTGGACGGTAGAACGCCAACACGTATCTTACCGGGTTTTGAGTGTGGCACCTGGGGTTGCGACACATGATACGTATCCACACTGACAGTGATGGAGATCGGCAGTGAACGGTACACGGCAGAAAATGACACCTGCGGACTGGAGGACAGTGCTCGTGTGGTTAGTTCTCATGCAGACCTGTCTCTCGTCGAGGTGTTTACCACTGTTTGTCTGACGTATGCTGCACCAACACCCGAAACTATACCCAGTAGTGTGGATAAGGGGGTATTCGCGGGTACCCATGTGGAGTATAGTGGTAGTTAAGTGGAATGAAGTGGAAGATTAGCAGAACCCATTCATTCTGCTGATCTGCGTATGCTCATCGGAGAATATCGGCACAAACTGGATGAGAAACGGCGGATCGCACTACCGGCCAAGTTTCGACGGTCACTCGGCACAACCATCATCATCACACGCGGACTCGACACATGCCTGTTTCTGTTTAGTTTCGATCAGTGGCAGCGTATTGTTGAGAAACTCGGCAGCCTCTCAATGGGGGCTGCAGATGCGCGTGCGTTCGGTCGGTACCTGTTTGCAGGTGCGGCCGAGGTCGAGATTGATCAACTTGGACGGGTACTGGTTCCTTCAGAGCTTGCACAGTATGCACACCTTGAAGAAAAGACTGCGCTCATTGGCGTGAATGATCGGGTTGAGATGTGGCGAGAAGATGTGTGGGATACATATCGCACCAAGGTCGAGCACTCAGCTGATGATGTTGCGGAAAAGCTTAGTGAGATTGGTGTACTTTAGCGGCGTATGCAGGAAGTCCAGACAGTGCACGTACCTGTTCTTTTACAAGAAGTCATTGATATACTTGCGATCAAGCAGGGAAGTACTGTAGTGGACTGTACCGCCGGCGGCGGCGGTCATGCATGTGCGATACTTGAGCAGTTGGGTCCATCGGGGCGGTATGTTGGCGTCGATGCAGATGTGTGTGCTCTGGAGCGCGTCCGTGCACGTGTAGGTGAGGACGCACGTGTGACGCTTGTACGCGGTAACTTTCGTACGCTCGATACACTTCTTGACCTGGCTGGTGTCGAGGCCGCACACGCGTTTCTTTTTGACCTCGGACTCTCTTCAGATCAGCTCTCAGGAACCACCCGTCGTGGGTTTTCGTTCCAGCGAGATGAACCGCTCGTTATGACGTTCGCAGCAGACCAGGACGATGTTGTGGTGACCGCATACGATGTGGTGAACAGTTGGGATGAGAGCACGCTCGCGGACATTCTCTACGGCTTTGGCGACGAGCGTCGAGCAAGAAAGATCGCGCGTGCAATAGTCGAGAAGCGCACGCAAGCCCCGATCGAGACCACTGCCGCACTTGCCGCGGTTGTGGAATCAGTAGTTCCGCGTATTGGGCGTGTCCATCCGGCAACACGCACGTTTCAAGCGATTCGCATGGCGGTAAACGATGAGTTGGGTGCACTTGAGGCGGGCCTCAGTGCAACGTTTGAGAGACTCAGTACACACGGCCGCGTAGCAGTGATATCGTTCCATAGTCTGGAGGATCGTATGGTGAAGCGCACGTTTCGTGCATGGGGTGAGAGCGATGCAGGCACTGTTCTCACGAAAAAGCCCATCATTCCTACTCCGGAAGAATGCAACGACAATCCGCGTGCACGCAGCGCAAAGCTTCGTGCATTCGAGCGACACTAAAGTTGGCTGCCGTGCGCGAGATGTTGGTAGATCAATGACTTCATGACTCACGTAGCATCTTGCCCCCTATGCAATTCATTCGTTCATACATCGCACATATTCGTTTTGAGCGCCTCATATCGTTAATTGAGTGGGTTTTGCTGTGCGCTGCATTGGTAGCCTACGTGTACTTTTTAGTCGCTTCAATTGTTCATGTTGTGTTTCGCGAGGAGCTTCTTGTTGCAATTGATCGTACGGAGGCACGCATAGCAGAACTTGAAGAGGCGTACTTCGTGCAGGTGGCCGGTGTAACAGAAGAGGCGCTTTCAGACGTTGGTTTAGTAGAGGTGCAGCCTACGGCGTACGTCGATACAACAGCGGACGGTCGGCTAAGTCGAGCCGATCGCTAGTAAGAAATCTTGTGATGACGCGTGCGCTATATCATTACATACAGGAACAATCATGCGGGCACAATTCACATTTCGCGTACGATTGCTTCTTGTGGGGGTGGTGTTAGTCGCATTAGTGCTCGTCGGTCGACTGTATCAGCTTCAGATAGTGCATGGTGCCTCGTATCGTGAGGAGGGGACTCAGCAGTATGTGCGGGACGCTGCGGAGCTCTTCGAACGTGGTGCGATTTACTTCTCTAAGCGAGACGGAGGACGTGTTGCTGCGGCTCACGTACGTGATGGTTACGTGCTTGCTATTAACCCAAGCCTGATTACGGACGTTGGTGGCACGTACCACCAACTTGCTGCAATCGTGCCGGATATCGATGAAGAGGTGTTTCGTGCACGAGCAACTAAGGTGGATGATCCATATGAAGAGATTGCACATCATATCGACCGTACAACAGCAGCGTCGGTGAGAGCACTTGCGCTTCCGGGAGTATCGCTCTACCGTGAGAAGTGGCGGCAGTATCCGGCAGGAACACTCGGTGCGCACACTATCGGGTTCGTAGGGTATGGTCCGGATGGTCACAGCAGACTGGGACTCTATGGTCTTGAACGCTATTGGAATGATACCTTGAAACGTGAGGGTGATACGCTGTATGTAAACTTTTTCGCCGAGCTTTTTGCCAGTGTCGGCGAAACGGCAAGTGCTGCGTCACAGACACGTGTTGGTGACGTTGTCACCTCAATAGAGCCATCCGTCCAGCGTGAGCTTGATATGGTGTTAACGCAGACGCTTGAACAGTGGGAAGCGCAACAGCTTGCCGGAATCGTGTTAGATCCGCAGACGGGCGATGTGATTGCTCTCTCTGCACTACCAACGTATGACCCGAATACATATGCCGAGGCAGACGATCTGCGTGTGTTTCAGAACCCAATCGTAGAAGATGTGTACGAAATGGGTTCGATCATAAAACCTATTGCAATGGCGATCGGGCTTGATGAGGGTGCCATCACAGCAGACTCACGGTACAACGATACGGGGCGTGTGGTGATCGACGGTTCGCCCATCAGTAACTACGACGGCCGTGCCAGAGGAGAGGTCGATATGCAGGAAGTCTTGAATCAATCACTGAATGTCGGGATGGCATTCGTCGCGCGCGAGGTTGGAGGACAGCGTCTCGGTGAGCGGATGCGCGAGCTTGGGTTTGGGGAAGAGACGGGTGTCGATCTGCCGTTCGAAGTCCGTGGTCTCATTGATAACCTGGAGAGCCCGCGCGAGGTCGAGTACGCAACTGCGGCGTTCGGACAGGGTATTGCGCTGACGCCCATTGAGACGGCGCGAGCACTTGCCGCGCTCGGAAACGGTGGCTACCTCGTGACACCACACATAGCGCAGCGCATCCTGTATGAACACGGTACTGAGGGTAACGTATCAATCGATGAGCACGAACAAGTGTTCTCTAGTGAGACCAGCGAAGAGATTACGCGGATGCTTGTGAATGTTGTTGATGACGCTCTCAGGGACGGTGCAGTAAAAAAAGAGCACTATAGCATTGCCGCAAAAACCGGCACCGCGCAGATCGCAAAGCGTGGTGAACGGGGCTATTACGACGATCGTTTCCTGCACTCGTTCTTTGGGTATTTCCCAGCGTACGATCCGCAGTTCTTGATATTTCTCATGCATACAGAACCAAAGGGTGCCCAGTATGCGAGCGAAACTCTGACCGACCCGTTCATGCAGCTTGTCGACTTTTTGATCAACTACTACGAAATCCCGCCCGATCGGTAATCATGCGTATTATTTATCCACCCCCTGGCGCTACACACGCTCCATGTAGTCCGCTACACTAGTAATATGATTTCAATAGCGTACCGTTTCGGACAGCACCTCTTCATTCTCGTTACCCTCGCACTTATCTTCGCTGCACTGCTGCCACAGGTAGTACATGCTGACTCGCTGCTCGGCAATCTTGTATCATGCGGAAACGATGTTACCGTTACTGCCGATGGGAGTTCTTATGTGACTGAGAATGAATGCACGATCTGTGACCTCCAGATTCTTGCACAGAACCTTATTAACTGGTTCGTGGCGTTTGCTGTGCTTCTTGCTGCACTGCTTTTTGTAAACGCGGGGGTGTTGTACATAACATCACCCGGAAATACCGCAAATGTTGCTAAAGGGCACCAGATTCTCACTAAAACTCTTATCGGGTTGATTGTGGTACTTGCTGCATGGCTTCTCATTGATGTAGTTATGAAAACCGCGCTTCCGAACAGTGGTCAACTTAAAGAAGCGTCGGGCGGATACTATGGGCCATGGAACGAGGTGCTTTGTCCCAGCGACCCTGGTGCTTTTGCTGCGCGCGGTACTACCGTAGTGGATGTGCAACCGAAAATCGTAGTGAATCCTACGACACCAAACGATCGTGATATGGATGCACTTGAACGTTACATTGAGGAGTTGGATGCACGTCAAGGTAGTCGTGGCGCATCGGGTGGTGCTCACACCCTGGGAGCATACGCATGGAGTGATAGCAATACCCTCGGCGCACGCACGCTTGGAACCGATAACGATTTTTCCCCCGGATACACCATTCGCATATTCAACACCGGTCCTTTGGGAAATGAAGATACCGTCCCAGGTTGTCTCATAGACACCTCAACAGGCGGCATAAATGCGCCATGCAGGACGGCAAGCGGTGATACCGGCAGTATGAAATCTGATGAGATCTACGCTATCCGACTTATCTCCCCAGACTCAAATTTCGGACGAGTAGACAAGCTTGGTTTTAAGAAAGATGGTGGGGATCACGCCACCTTTGATTTCAGTGTCTCCCGCTACCCCGGTCAGTTTGGTGATGCTGCCATATGCACCATTACGCAGCGCGCAGAAGTGACCTTTAGTGACATGGAGTGCAGTGTGGAGGAAGGAGAGCTGTTCTATCTGAATGTTCGACCCTCTGGTGCAGGTGCATCTGGGTGTGGCTCGGGAGCCGGCTATGTCTGCAAGGTAAAGACTTGGGTGAACGAGGGTATGCGTACCGGTGACAGAAAAGATTCTTCCGGAAATGTACAAGTCACGGCACCTCAAGTAAGTCTTGAGATTACACAAAAAGAGGATTTGCTTGCCGGGTTGGGGTTGGGTGACATAAACGGCCCGTGTGACCCTGGTACGGGTGGCTCCGGATGTATCGGACAGACCCCCGACGGGCGCTGGGTGAGTTTGCGTGATGAGCTAGATGGCAAGATTCAAAAAACAGTCGCAGTTCCAAACATCGAGGATATGCAGGTGATCATCCTGACACACTCTGAATGGTACCATCACGACTTTAGGCACATTGGCGGAGGTCAGTACGTGGCAGAAACGTACCCACCCGCATTTTATCAAGATCCGTCATATGATTTCGAGTATTTCCTGGGGTGTGACGATACGTTCGAGTCGGGACATACGATGACCAGTGTTACGCTCATGACTGGTTATCCTCGTACAACCTGTAATTGGGGAGAAGGAAGTATGTTGAATGGCATTACGTACGCAGTACGTTACGGCCAAGAGGAGGATGGCAGTATGCGAACTGTGGCTATAGACTGGACACAAGCAGGAATGCAGGGCTTTCTTTCTCCTGGTGCTCGAATCCATAAAAATTACAAGTTTGAGATTTCACACTTGCCGGCTGATATTGATGCTTCAAACTCAACCCTTTACGAAGATGTTCGCTGTACGCGGGATGGTGGGGCTGATGCAAGCTTTACACACGTAATGGGTGATGACTCGTACGTGACTCAAGGGTGTCCTTACTTGGGAACACCGCACCGCGCGGAACAATTAGAAGCGTATGGTCACAATGTGTACTACTTCAAAGTGAAGCCGGTAGGTGCATATGGGTGTGGAGGGAACTATGTGCCGGGTGTTTGGGATACGAAGTATAACGTCGAAGCGTCCGGAAATCTGTATTGTCGTCTGCACATTTTGTAGTGATTGGGCATGTTGCTCGGTGTTCCCGCCTATTCCTCGTGTAAGAGGTGCATGCATGTTGGTGCGTGGTTTCGTGTTTGTTTCTACGGCGCTACACCACTAATGGAATACTAATGTAGGGGATTAGTAGTTTGGATAGTCTCTGCTCACTGGTATCGGTAGTAGCGCGTATGCTTCTAATGTGGTGTTCTCGTCAACAAGCAACTGTTCGAGCTAATGCGCACTGATGGTGCAGGATTACCACGTGCCTCGTCTGCAATGATGACTTGTGTGCAATATCAGTAGACGTGCGTTGGAGTGGGAAGTCTTGGTGGAGGCTTAGTTGCGGTAGCTACTATGAGCTGTGGTATGGCGCTACGTATTTATGTGCTGTGTCTTTTACTTGTGCACAAGAGAGGTGTCATTGTGGAGGCAACCACGTCGCGTGCACTATGTAAGCTACCCGGAGCTTTACTTGGTATCCTCAAGTGCGTAGGCATGGAAGACCCCGAGGCACATAATGCCGGCAAGGATGATCCACAGCATCGAGATTTCCATAGTGAGTAGTAAGCCACCTGCGAGGATTGGTCCAATCATGTAGCCGAGCGGACGCAGCATGCGGAAGATTGAGAGAATGCTTGTATCATCGCCATCAATTTGCTTGAAGAAGTAAGTCTCGCTCATGCTCTCGATGAGTGCCGTGCCCATGCGGGTAACAAAGAGTACCGTAGCCCACAAGAACAGGTTGGGGGTATCGAGGAGGTAGAGTGCGACTGTGGCAAGTGCAGTTATCACGAACCCGGTCGCAAGGAGCTCTTTTTCGCCCAGAAACTTGTCTGCGATCACACCCGCAGGGTACTCGATCAGTATGTACGGGATAAGCATGAGGAACAGAATGAGGCCGATTTCAGGCCATGAGAAGCCGATTGTCTGGTTGAGGTAGATCGGCAAGTAGACGACGTTCCAAGAGAAGAAGAGCCGCATCAAGAACTGCGCCATCGATACATGGAAGAGGTTGTTGTTGTTCTGCAACGCCACCCAGACACGCTTTGGTGAAAAGATCTCATAGACTGGATCAGTGAAATGTCGGAAACGGATTGCAAGCATGTACAGTACCGGGATGAGAAACAGTGCTCCCATGAAGTAACTACGTTCATATGCGTTTTCGTCCCCAGTCACGAGACCGGAGAGCGCAGGTGCCACAAGCGCCGCAAGCAATGCCATAGACAAGTACACTCCGCGCGTCGAACCAGTCGTAGACTCGTCCTGCATGTTGTTCTCCATAAACACATCGAAACAGAACAGTGTGAGTGGGATCATGATCGTGTGGATCGCAAACAGTACGAAGACCAGCCCCACGTCCCCGACAACCGCAAGGCCGAGCGATGAGACCAAGTTGATCGCAGTCGCAGCAAGTGCGGTGCGGTACGCGCCGAAGATGCTGAGGAAGAGTGTTGCAGCGCTCAGAGTGAGTACGGTGAGACCGGAGCTGATGCCGATCAGAAGCCCTACGTCACTTTGTGAGATGTACTGCTCAAGCAAACTTGAGTTGATGTAGTGTACCGAAAAAAAATGAAAGCCGTGAAAGAGTGAGAGGGCATACAACCACCCAAACACGCCGGCTCTCTGTATCCGTCGCAGGATGTATTCCATATATGCACTTCAGTATAGCACTCCCACAGGCTTCACGACTATCCATGTATACACAGACACCCTCGCACATCACGTACGAGGGTGGGTCGTGTGCGGGAGTACTGCACAATATTTACAACCCCAACACCACCGGGATGACAATCGGACGCTTGTTGGTCTTCTGGAGCAGGAAGCGCGAAACCGAGTCATTGATGCTCTTCTTTACATACTCGAAATCGATTGGGTTTGCGTTCTTTGTTGCGTCATTGATCGCCTTTTTCACGATGACGCGCGCTTCGCCCAGGAGGTCCTTGCTCTCTCGAAGGTACACGAAACCGCGCGAGATTATGTCGGGACTCTTGCGGAGCTCACCGGTACGTGCATTCACAGTTGCTATCACGACAAACATGCCGTCCTGTGCGAGTGTTCGTCGGTCGCGTATCACCACGTCCTGCACGTCACCGACCGTTCGACCGTCCACCATCATGAGCGAGTTTGGTGCCTTCACGTCGAGCACCTTCATCTCCTTACCTTCGATAAAGTCGACGACCGTGCCGTTGTCCGGAATGCAGATATTCTCTTTCGGGAAGCCGGCATCCATTTGTGCTTGTGCGTGACAGCGGAGCATCGAGTGGTAGCCGTAGCCGGGCATAAAGAATCGTGGATTAACCTTTTTCCGGATCCAGACGAGCTCGCCTGTGTTGCCGTGTCCGGTCGAGTGTACATCGCTTGCACGGTAGTGAATGATGCGTACGCCGTGTCGGTAGAGGTTGTCCTTGAGTTTCTGAACCGAGAGCTCGTTGCCGGGGATCACCGAGCTTGAAAGCACTATGGTGTCTCGCTCGGTAAAGGAGATGGATCGGTGACGCTTCGTCGCTATGCGCATGAGTGCGCCGAACTCCTCACCCTGGGCACCGGTCGCAAGTACAACAATACGCTCTGCAGGGTAGTCGCTCATGTGATCTGCCTGAATGAAAGTGTCGTCACGAACCTTCACGCGGCCAGCGAGTTTCGCTATTTCAAGATTGTTGCGCATGCTGCGCCCCTCGACAACGACTTTCTTGTTGAGCTCTTCGCACACTTTGATGATGTGGATCATTCGCTCAAACTGTGAGGCGAATGTGCCGATAATAAGGCGTCCTTTGACCTCGCGTATGATTGTTTCGAGTGTGTTGTGTACAACGACCTCGGGAATGGAGAAACCATCTTTTTCCGCATTCGTGCTGTCGGCATAGAGGAGAATATTGTTATCCTTAGCGATCTTACTCCACACCTCTTCTTCCCGCGCGCTCGGAGTACCGTCCTCGTGGTCGAGCTTGAGGTCGCCCGATATAACAACGTTGCCCCACTTTGTCTCAATTGAGACACCGCATGAGTCGGAAATTGAGTGTGTGACCGGGAAGAAATGCACTGGCGTTGAACCCATCTTGAGCGTGCATTCACGGTCGACAACATTCACTGTGAGCTTTGGCATGTGCGGAAACTCCTCCTGACGCTTCTTGATAAGGAGTGCGGTAACTTCGGTACAGTAGATGGGTGGGTTGCCAATGCGTTCCATAATAAACGGCACACCACCGATGTGGTCGAGGTGGCCGTGGGTGATCACCACCGCGCGCACCTTCTCTTTGCGGTCTTCGAGGTACTTGATATTCGGGAGAATATAGTCGACACCGGGCTGCTCCTCATCAGAGATGAACTGAAAGCCACAATCCGACACGATAATGTCTTCGGGTGTTTCGACCAACACCATGTTCTTGCCAACCTCCTCCACGCCACCAAGCGGAATAAATCGCACAGCGTTCTCCGGGATGGCGGGGACCATGACATCCTGCACCTTTGCCGGGAGTCGGTCGTCACGACGCGCGGGAAGTCGAGATCGGGAGCGCGCGGGCAGGTTGCGCGCCTGGTTTTTTTTGCCGCCACCACGAGATGGGTGGGATGAGCTGCGCTTTGATGAGGCGGCCTTTGCGTTCGATGCCCGTGTACTCCGAGTATTTCGGCTGGCGGCTTTCTGTGGGGTAGTGGTAGGTGCCTCACTAGCAGCTTTATTGTTGTCATCAAGTGTTCGGATGGATGGACGCCTGCTGTGAGATTGACGTCGGGAGCGCGAGCGCGCTTCTTCATTTGCCATATGTGGTTGTACTAAATGTTAGCGATTAAACGAGGCAACCCTCGACTGGTAATGAGTTTGTATCGAAACGTATTCCTATGTTTTCGCAAAGCGAGTCCGCAGGTGTTTGCGCATGCTGTGCAGATTTGAATAAAACAATAGGAGTAGAAGTACTACGACTATAGCAGAGGTGTGTTCGGCGTGCAATAGTTGATGTGATATTTGCTCCACTTGCTGCAGAGCGCACACAATCAGCATTGCACGCAGTGTTACGAAAAAAAGCAGTGGTGACTGGTTTTTTCGACAATAGTGCCACAGTAGTGTCGAAAAGCTATCCCTCATGTCTGCGGAGGCAGGATTCTTTGTCCCCTGATTCTCGTACCCGGTCATGTTGAGGACATTGCTTCACTAGAATGACGTGGCAGGAGCAATGCTGGGCGTGCAAAGTGTGGTGTATTAGCTGAGGCCGGGTACACACATTCTGTGTACAGTGCCTGTTAGCGCCACCATGGCCCCAAATGCTATACTGAACCTACTTACTACTAGTGTTCTTTTGTGTATGGCAATTCGTGTAGCAATAAACGGTTTTGGTCGCATCGGTCGCGCATTCGTGCGCGTAGCTCACGACCACCCCGAGATTGAGGTTGTCGCAGCGAATGATCTCGGTGATATCGAGAACCTCGCCTACCTGCTTAAGTATGACAGCGCGTACGGGACGGCTGCGTTCCCGGTTGGTACCAAAAAGATTGACTGGCGCACCGTACTTACCGTCGACGGGAAAGAGATTCCCGTCTACTGTGAGAAAGACCCGAACAAACTCCCGTGGGGCGAGCTTGGGGTCGATGTGGTTGTCGAGGCGACTGGCCACTTCACGAAGTACGAGCTCGCGAAGGTGCATCTCGACGCAGGAGCACGACATGTGGTCGTGAGTGCTCCGGCAAAGGGTGATGCTGCAGCAGCGGGCGTACAGGGGGCGACTGTGCTTCTTGGGATCAATGAAGACCAGATGTCCGGTTGTACGATCACCAGCAACGGTAGCTGTACGACAAACGCGGCTGCACCTGTTATTGAGATACTGCATGAGTCGGTTGGTGTTGAGAAAGCGATGCTCAACACCATTCACGCATACACCGCGACACAGTCGGTCGTTGATGGGCCGAGCAAAAAAGACTTTCGGAAGGGGAGAGCTGCCGCGCAAAATATCATACCAACCTCGACAGGGGCAGCAGTTGCGGTGACAAAGGCAGTCACCGACCTTTCAGGCAAGTTTGATGGCATTGCGATGCGTGTGCCGGTCGTTACCGGTTCGATGGCGGACATAACGTTCGTGAGCAAGCGTCCGACCAGTGCGGAGGAGATTAATGGCATCCTGCGCATGGCCGCAGAAGATGATCGCTGGAAGCGTACCTTTGCGGTCACCGAAGAGCCTCTTGTCTCAAGCGACATTGCAGGGAGCACCAAAGCGTCTATTGCTGATCTTGCACTTACACGGGTCGTGGATGGCACGCTCGTGAAAGTCTGTGCATGGTACGACAATGAGATGGGCTACACCGGCAGCTTGGTAGAGCATGTGCTTGCGAGTGGACGCTTTTTGCAGAAGTAGCCTCTCGTTCGTCTTGGTGGGCCAGTGCGGTGTTTTTCTGTGCTACTGTAAACAAACGCTCGCATGAATTACATGGTGGGACCTATTTTGTTTTCCTTGCTATTCTACTTCCTTATTCCGGGCACCGCTGTTGCACTGGTTCGGGCGAAGGGAAGGCCTCGTGAAGCAACATTTGGTAAGGCCAAGGTGAGTTCGTTTCGTGCCCTCTGTGGCGCTGGGAGCGGTTCTGTTGCATGGCGGAGTGTCGAATCTGTTCGTATTTCTCTACTTAGTCGCATTTCAGCCAACGAACGCGAGTGATCTCGCGGAGCTCGTCGGTTCGGGTGTGCTTGTCGGTAATGCCGGTCTCGTTATGTTGTTTGGTTTGTTTGCGGGTGCTGTGTTGAAGAAGCGGCGCGTTGGTGCTGCAGAAGCAGGTGAAACGATAGTAGCTGAAACCATGTTTCGCTTCCAAAGAGGATATCAACACGCCATCAGTATCGCTGCTGTGGTTGTATTGTTGTTAGGGTTGTCCAGCTTCACGGTCATCCCCGTTTGGCTGTAGGTGTTGGTGGTATCATTCGAAGCATTCTTCACCACATTTTTTGTTGCTTTCTTGTATGGTTATGTAACGTACGGATGGGTGGTACGCTTTCGTGCGTAGACCCTTGCTACGTTTTGTGAGAACGTGTGAGCGTGAAGCATGATGTACGTGCGGAGTAGAGATCTCGACATTGCCTCGCATGCACATGCAATCGCCATCGCATCTATGTTGAATGTTGGGCGTCTAGGGGGAATTGCTCACAGCCTATCGTCGTCATCGCGAGAAACGAGGTTGCAGCCGAATGACGAAGCGATCCAGTGTAAAGTCACATGGTGGGTCTACCCTGGATTGCTTCGTCGCTTTTTCCTCTCCACCCGCCTGCCCGGGTGGATCGCTCGTGAAAGCTTCTCGCAATGACGCACGCTATGTGGGGTTTGCTGAGGATGTGAGCAATTACGTCTAGGGCTGTTCGAACAGTCGTAGTGTGTGGTATTGTAGCGGTATGAAAGTATACATTGCGTCTGATCATGCGGGGTTCGACCTCAAGAACGCTCTCGTGCCGTTTGTGCGGTCGCTTGGCTACGAGGTCGAAGACTGCGGACCCGTGCAGTATGACGAGAACGATGACTACCCGAACCTCATCGCACCTGCTGCGCGTGCGGTGAGTAGTGACCCCAGGCACACGCGAGCGATACTCCTTGGCGGAAGCGGGCAGGGTGAGGCAATGGTTGCGAACCGTTTCCCGTGCGTGCGAGCGGTCGTCTATAATGGTGAGTCGAAGGGTGCCGTCTTTAACGACCTCGACGAGATCGCACTCTCGCGTGAACACAACGATGCGAACGTGCTTTCTCTCGGCGCGCGCTTTCTTACCGAAGAGGATGCAAAAGTGGCAGTGCAGCGCTGGCTTAGTACGCCGTTTCGTGGTGAGGAGCGTCATGCACGGCGGGTAGCTGCTATCGAGAAGGTGCGGTAGGCTTATCGCTCGCACGTGCGAAGGCCGCCCGAAGGCGGCCGTGTGTCTTTGGAGGTTGACTTACGTCACTGTGCTGTGCGCACGGTGAACAGGAAGAGTATCGCCGTAAGGAACACTGCCGCGACAGGGATTGGCAGCAGGTGCCACAGTGGGGGAAGTGACGCGGTGAGGACAATCGCAACTGCAATCGTACCTATGCACGCGGCTACTGTTGTAGACTTGGACATGCTAGTCGCTCTGAAAATGCCACACGTTGTCCAGCCATATCTCGCTGTTTTCCCCGTCGTCGTCTGCGAGCTTGGGCTGGCTACGCTGGATCCAGCACCATACACGACCTGTTTCGTCTCCGTGTGCAATCACAGAGACCTGCGAAGTGACGTACAAATGACTTCGAATCTCGTTCATGATGAGGTGCGCCCACTGCCGGAAGGTCATATCGAACAATAGTGTCTGCGCAGTATCGATCAGGTACGGCACTTGCTTTGCCGAGCGGTGGTTAAAGAGTACAACGAGACACACGTCTTGTTTGTTGTCCGCATTCTGTGTGAGCTCAATACGGATGTGCTCAGTCTCTGCGAGCGGATGGTCAGTGTCCGCAAACAGCGTGCGGAGCACCTCGACCACTACGCGCGATGATTGTACAGTGGCTACGTTTGACATGTTCACAACGGCGTTTCTCCGTCAAGTTGATCGTCCGAATAAATAAAAACATATTAATACTAAAACGTCATTTTTTTGTTCCAGTTCGGGCTGCACAACGACCTGTGGTTGTGAAGCCGTGTATCAGCAATGTGTCAGTACGACTCGTATATTTTCAGGGGCAAAATGGAAACCAGGCGCTCCTACATCCAGTCTCGCCTAGAGAAGACAAATGCCGCAGCACCCATGAGTATTACTGTTGCGAGCGCAATACCGAAGAATGCGTAGGGTGACTCTGCAAACGGCAGTGGGACGTTCATGCCGTAGAGTGAGCCGAGAATGGTGGGAATCGTAAGGATGATCGTGATCGAGGTGAGGAGTTTGATTACGGAATTGAGGTTGTTGGTGACGATCGCGGTGTAGCTGCTGCGAATATTCTGTATCGTCTTGAGATTGTTCTTCGCGCTCTCAACAATCTGTTGGTTCTCCAACTGAATATCCTCAATGAGGTCTTTGTCGTCCTCGTGCAGGTCGAGTTGGCCGCTCGTGAGCACGGTCTTAAGTGCGACGAAGGTCGGAGTGAGTGCGCCCACGTACCCATTAAGTGTCTGCTCCAAGGTGACCAGCTGTACGATGTCTTTATTGTGGATGCGTGAGAGGTGTACGCGACTGCGCTGCACTTCGCGACGGATGGTAATAAGCTCCCGTCGATACGCAGTATTGATCGCTTCGACTAGGTGGAGAAACAGCTTCGCACGTTGCGTTGTGTATAGTTCGTTCTTGCCCGCTGTGTACGCGCGTAGGAAGTCGGGTGGCACTTTTGTCACCGTGACAACCATGGTGGGCGTCACTGCTATCAGTACTGGCGCGGTCTCAAGTTCGTTCGGGCCATCGTACGGGAAACGTGTGAAGAAGTACGTGCTGTCACCACTTCGCTCGGTACGTGGGACTTCATGGAGGTCGAGTGCGTCTGTAAGCAGGTCACGGTCCAGCTCGCATGTATGCACAAGCACATCGAGTTCTTCTGTAGTCGGGTCTTCGACATGCACCCATGTTCCGGGACGAATATTGTCCTGTATAACGAGAGCCTCTTCTTTTTTGCTGCGAAAGTAGTACGTGATCATTGTTGTAGTTGTAGCATATTTCTCGCGTAGGTGCTTGTGGATACGTGTCCTGGTTCCCCAGCCAAACACCTGAAGAATGGTATACTGTGCACACGATGAAATGGTGGTATCTATTTTTCGCCGGTGTTGTGCTTCTGGTGTGTGCTGGAGCAGCGTTGTGGTTTTTCTATGAGGTTGGTGTTCGGGTCGCGCTCGAACCATACGCCCCAAGCCGTGCCGTAGGAGTGCCTGATGTACCTGAGGCTGCATCGTTCTCGCTTCGCGGTGATGAGGTGGTGATCGGGCAACGAAACGATCTTGCTTTTGTGCACGAGCCTGTCGTTGCTGATTTCAATGGTGACAGTGTGGATGATGTGGCACTACGGTTTGTGGAGTCGGGCGCAAACGGGTCTACAACAAGCTTCCTGGCCGTCGCCGTGTATGACAGCATGTACGGCGGGTACCTCGGTACGACTGCGGTGCAGGTACCGCAAGGCGACGAAGTGTCGCTTTCTGCTTGGCACGAGCTTTTAGTGCTGAATGATCCCACTAGTAGCAGTACGCCGACACGCTACTACTCACTGTATGGTGCGCTGTTGCATGAGATTGGCCCGTTTGCGCAGGGAGTGCAAGTTGGTACGGCACATGCCTTCTATGCTGAAAGCGAGATGCAGGTGACTCTGTGTACAGACAGAAACACCTATACGGTTGCGGAGTCGTCTCGTGCATACGGAACAATGCGTGCGGTGGCAGAGGAGCGACTTGGTACAGACCCCTATGGGCAGGTGTTCATGGTCATTGCGTGGATTGTGGGTGCCGATCCCGACTCAGCTAACCCCGAGGTGTTGGTCGAGCAAGTGCTGGCTGCACCCAGCAGTGGTGCGTGTGCTGAAGGTGCGCGTGGTGTAGAACCGGTATCGCCACCAGTTGGGAACGAGTCGCTGTTTGGTGAGAATGCCCGCGTGATCGATTCGACGACGACCGAACCGGTTTTTCGCTAGTCACTGCGTCATGTATTCGTTCGTACCTTTGGAACTGGCCACACTGCTTCCCGGTGTTACCGCCGTGAGCTCAGCTGTCACGGGCATGTTGGTGTTCGTGCTATTCCTGGTCGGCGTGTTGGTGCTACCGAAACGCCGTTCGACCGTACCCAACCATGCCGTACTCCTCCTTGAGCTATTCTGTGACATCGGAGTATCGGTATGTGCGCGGTTAGGTGTATACACGAGTGGTCGATACGTTGTTGCAATTATGATCACGCTCAGCGTGCTGCTTATGCTCGGCACCTGTATGGCAGTACTCCCCGTTGTATCTTCTGCGTACCTTGGTTTTGTCCAAGAGGGGGAAAGGGGGGAAAGCGTGGCAGTGTCGCACGAGGTCGGGGAGGCTCAGGAAATATCGACGAGTGCGCTCGCGTACATGCAGCAGAACCCGCTATTTGAGAGCGGTACGTTATATGCTGATGAATCGCTCAGCATTCTCCCGGTTGTAGGTCAGTACGCCACAAACCCGAGCGTAGTATTTGGGTTACTTGTGGCTGCACTGCTTGTGCTTGAGTGCTGTACCGTCATGCGCGTGGGAGTGCAGAGGCGTGTCCGCATGCTTCTTCATGCACGGGGTGTCCTTGCTGCGTGCCGCATGGTTCGAAGTGTGTCCGGAATGCGGGTTCGAACACGTGCAGGTGTGTGGGTTTGGGGTGTACTTGCAAGTGGTGTGTTCTTGGGGTTACTTGCTGCTGTGTTGGGGGTGGTCGAGTTTGCGCAGATGCTCTTGTTGGGTGTTGGTGTCGCAACGCTCGTGCCTCTGTGCGTGTTATTGTATGCAGTACTGGTGTTAAGCGATCCTGTTTCGGAGTAAGCTGATGAACATGGTATGGAATTTTTTAGTCTGCATATACTAATCGACTGGCGGGAGAGTGTATTGCATGGCGTGCTGTTTGTGCTCGCATTCCTGGTTGCGTGGGTATTTGTGTACAGACCGCTTTTTACACACCTGCACGCTCGGCGGAAGGAAGTTCTTGCGGGTATGGCGGAGCGAAAGCGCGCTGAAGCAGTGCTGCGCGATGCCGATGCCAAAAGAGTTGAGATCATCAATGCGGCAACAGTTGAAGCTGAGTCAATCGTGAGCCGTGCGCGAGAGTCTGCACGTAGAGTGGCCTCAAGACATGGCACGGCGATCGCGGACGAGCATGGGCGAAGCGTGATATAGTACCAATGTTATGCATACACTATTCAAGCGCATTGTTGTTGCGGTGCTGACGTGGGAAGCGAAGCGTGCACTCAAAAAGTACCGCCCCAGGATAGTAGCGATTACCGGCAGTGTCGGCAAGACGGGAACGAAAGACGCTGTCTTCACAGCGCTGGCACATAAGCAGTATGTCCGTAAAAGTCAGAAGAGCTTCAATAGCGAATTAGGTGTACCACTCACCATCCTTGGTCTCGGTACTGCGTGGCGAGATCCAATCGGCTGGATTGAGAACATGCTTGAAGGTCTCTCCGTTGCTTTCGTAAAAGGGCCGTACCCTGAGTGGCTTGTGCTTGAAGTTGGGGCGGATCGACCGGGCGATATCAAAAACCTCGCATGGTTGCGACCACATATTTCGGTGTTCACCCAGTTTCCCGATGTGCCGGTCCATGTCGAATTTTTCGATGGCCCGGAGCAAGTGATAGCAGAGAAACGTGAGCTCAAACACATGCTGCGACCTGAAGGTACGCTCATTGTAAATGCTGATGACGCAAAGATGCGCGAGGAAGCTGTGACCGAAGGGCAGCATTTGCTGTCGTATGGTTTTGCCGAGCATGCAACCGTTCGTATCTTAAACGCATATGTTGAGTACGATGGTGGCGGGCAACCGACAGGTATGGCGGCAACTGTGCGTTTCCAGGACGAGGAGCAGACGTTGCATGCACAGGGTGTGCTCGGCAACCACCAGTTTTATCCGCTCGTTGCGGCACTCGCAGTGGCGCTTTCGGAGGGGGCAAGGTTTGGTGACGCTGTCGCTGCCCTAAGTGAGCATGCGTTTCCACCTGGGCGCATGTGTCTTCTGCCGGGGAAATACGATGCCACACTTGTCGATGATTCGTACAATAGCTCGCCGGCTGCAACGCTCGCAGGACTCGATGCGTTTGATTCGCTCCAGTGCGAAGGCAAGAAAATAGCGGTTCTTGGCGACATGCTGGAACTCGGTGAGTACTCGACACAGGCGCACCGTGACGTGGGTGCACGTGTGGCGCAGGTTGCCGACGTGTTTGTGGGTGTGGGAGTGAGGATGCGGGGCGCGGTTGAAGTTGCAAAGGCTGCAGGAAATCCTCGGGTGCACTACGTCGCATCGTTCAAGCATGTGCGCGAAGCTATCCCGTTTTTGCACGACAAGCTTCGTTCTGGTGACGTTCTGTATATCAAGGGAAGTCAGAGTATGCGTATGGAGCGACTGACCGAGGAGCTGCTTCGCGACCCGAGCAGTGCTGCGGCGGTGCTGGTACGTCAAGACAAGGAGTGGAAGGATCGGTAACGCCTACTGTTGCATTTGCTGCACTGCACGGTACTATGGTCTGCGGACTGACAACCTGGCAACTGCGGAGGATGTGACATGTCCAATGATGTGTTGGTGGTGACGTACAGTCAGTTGGCAGAGAAGACCATGCGCTCGAATCGCCCGGAGCTCAAGGTTCTTGCCGACGCAAAACGTGGAGAACGAGAGGTTCGTTGGCGTATGCTCGACCAGGACGCGGTGCGGCGTGACTGGAAGGTATATAATCGCGATTTTTCTCTCTACCTTACGATAGGCGATGCGTATACGCTATTACAGCTCATGTTGCACCCAGACTACCTGCGTGACCCGATGCACAATACGTGTGTCGGACGATGGCAATACAACGACACGACAAGACCACTCCTTTCACAAATTGAGGCAAACAGCCTCGATTCTTCTTCTTGCAGTGCGGTCGGACGTATAACACAGACGATCGCAGGGTGCATGCAGGCAAGGTTAGCTCAACAGAGGGTCATCGGAGGACTGATTACCCGGTAGCGCACGGCAGTACATTCTTCCAAAGCGCGCCTGCATTTGCAGGCGCGTCGGTGTTTGTGAGAACAGTACTACATTCAAGGTTCTAACGCAACGCCCGTCTCCTTATAAAACGCCTCATACGGCGTGAGTCCCTTGAGTCGTTTGCGCGGACGCAAGTTAATGAGGTACTCGGCCCGTGCAAGCTCGTCATCTGACACTGTAGCCCAGTCGGTCTTTTTTGGAAAGAATCGTCGTAGAAGACCGTTTGTGTTCTCGTTCGAGCCTCGTCCATACGACGAGTATGCGTGGGCAAAGTACACCGACAGACCAAGCTCGTGTTCAAGTGTTCGATACTCACGGTTCTCTGTTCCTCGGTCACGGGTCAAGGTCTTGCGGTACTGCTGCGGAATGCGCGTGAGACGTTTCCGCACCACAGTGTCGCACGCACGTGCGGTACCGTCCGCAGTCTTCCCGAAGAATACGATACCGGTCCTGCGTTCGTTCACACTCTTCACACGCGCGTTGCTCGCCCTTGATACAAGCGTGTCATCTTCCCAGTCACCGATACGCGTACGTCTTCGAACAATCTTTGGTCGTATCTCGATCGAGGGAAGCGCCTCGTATCGCTCTGTTTTCTGCGCTTTCCTGAAGCCTTTTGTCTGTCGCCTTGTGTGACGCCGTGCGAGGTATGGACGCAGGTCCTCGCACCCTGACTTCACGGTACCGTTCCCACCTCGGTGTACCTGTGCGTATACGTATTGGTATATTGCCTCGTACGAGATGCGCATTCTTGTCCGACGCGGGTACTCGATCGGTAGTCGTAGCGCGATCTGTTCCGGTGACCACCCGAGCTTCAGTTTCTCCACCACGTACGTACGTAACGGTTCGTACGCAAGCAGCGTACCTCGTCCTTGGTTGCGTCGTCGTTTCTCAGCCTCCCGCTGTGCACGATCTGCATCGTACTTCCCCCGACCGACCCGGGGTCTACCCGCTATCTCTCGGGAGACTGCCGAGGTGGGTCGTCGGAGTTCTCGGGCAATGTCTGTCATCGTCTTTCGGTCCCTACAGTACCGCTGTTCGATGACCACCCGCTCCTTGTACGTGAGGCGGGAGAATCCCGTGCGTTTACCTTTCTTCTTGCTCATATGCTCTGAATGTATCACAGAGCGTTGCGATTATTTCTTGAACCTATCTCACAGAGCGTTGCGATTATTTCTTGAACCTATCAGTACAGCACTTCACATTTTTTCCATAATGGGGTACAATCACTCACGTTGTCGGTATGTAGGCATGTGCCGTACACCACAATCAATTCCTAGTAACGGCCCTATCGTCTAGCGGCTAGGACGTCGCCCTCTCACGGCGAAAACCCGGGTTCGATTCCCGGTAGGGTCACAAAACGAAACTTCTCGCTCGGAGAGCCCGTCGGCCCGCCTGTGGCGGGCGGTACGTGGGGGCAAAAAACGTTGACGCTCGGCCACGAAACGGTACGGCGTGGGCACGCCGAAGCGCGCGGATTTGTCACGAACCAAGGGGTTCGTTCCAACTTTTTTGACGAAGGCGGCGATTTCGGAGAAATCATCGCTGGAGGATAAAAAGGTGGCTTGTTTCGTATCTAAAATCCACTCACGCAGGGGTTCGACCCAATCATTACCCTTGTGGTCAAAATCTTTCTTCTCCTCTTTCAAAGCGAGGGTGGCGCGCATGATCTCGTCCTTCTTTTTGGTATACAACTCTCTCGGTACATCTCCATCCAAGTATGACTCCACCAGCTTCTCTAAGCGCGCCTCGCTTGCTTTGATTCTATCTGCAAGATTTTGAACACTACTTTGCGATGAGGTGCTTGCCTCGCGCTCCCATTCCGCAACTCGCGTGAGCATGTACTCAGTGTACGCATCGCAAAGCGAAATTGTTTGAAGCCGTTCCTTTAGTTGGTCGGCAAGAGCTTCCTCGCGCAAGTATCCTTGTGAACACGATCCTTTCTTTTTCGTGCACCTGTAGTAGCGATACCTGCCACCATGCCTCCCTGTAGCCCACTGAGCGGTTATCATGCTGCCACACTCGCCACAGCGGAAGGTGCCAACAAAAGGAAAGTCATGCTTCACCTTGCGTGTGCGCGGCCGTTCTCTTGCCGACATTACTTTTTGTACGGCTTCAAACAATTTCGGGGAAATGATTGGCGCAAAGCGTCCGGGGTACCACTCGTCATGGTGCTTGATGAATCCCAAGTATGCACGATTAGTGAGCATCCTTTTCACGGAAGCTTTGCCAAGTGGCGTTCCGGCCCCCGTTGTCACCCCATGGTGAGCCAGAAAGTCGGCGAGGGACACTAAACCATGAGAACCTTTGGCGTATTCCTCAAACGCCTTCTTGATGACCTTGCTGTGCACAGTATGTGGCTCTATGTTCCGCGTGCTTCTATTGTTCACATAGCCAAAGGGTGCCTTGGTGAGCCACTCTCCTCGCCGTACTTTCTGGCGCATACCACGCTTCACATTCTGCGTTAAGTTATCCGAGTAGTATTTACTTTGCCCGAACGCCACTTGAAGCATAAAGAGCCCCTGCGCGGTAGGTTCAAACCAAAATGTCGGAAAGCGCAAAGACACGATCTTCTCGGTATCTACCGCATACACAATACGGCCTCCATCTACACTATTTCTAGCCAATCTATCGGGGTGCCACGAAAGTATACCGACACCACCAAGCTCCTCGACCTTTGCCATCATCTCATTAAACGCAGCTCTGCCGGGTGTCTTTGCGCTTTTTGACTCTTGAAACTCCGCCAGGATTTCAAGATGTTCTTTACGCGCAAATTCACGCAGCTCAAACAACTGCGCTTCTATGCTCATGACTTGTTTGTCATCATCCTCAGTCGATTTGCGAGCGTAAAGAAAGTATTTTGGTTTGAACATATGAAAAGTTTTTAGATACGAAACAAAGACAAATCCGCGCGCTTCGACGTGCTCGCCCCGTACCAATTTGTCGCGGAGCGACAAGCTTTTTTGCCCCCTCGCACCGTCGCGCACGGGTCGCGTAGCGACCTTACGGAACGAGAAGTTTCTTTTTGTGAAGATTTGCTCGCCCTTGCGCGAACCTTTTACGAAGCAAACCGATGAACATACCATGGTATGTTCACGCGCCACGCGCGTGGTAGCTCGCACAGAACCCGTACGCCCGACTCGCGCGGTAACTCCTCACCGCGCGCCTCCGTCGCTCCGTCCTCACTTCGGCACCTCCTCGCGCGCCTTCGCCGCGCAGTCGGCGCCTCCATTCGTCCTCCGCTCTCCCGCAAAACAGAAATGTTCTTCGCTCGTTTTTTCTGCCCCCACTTCTTACAGAAGCTGTCCACTCATTGGTTCTTTTGTCTCGTTCGTTCCTCACTCACAAAAGCCCTCAATGAGTCTTGCGGAGCTCCACGGATTCGCTCCTCACCCGTCGACGGATACGTCGAAAAGGAAAAGAACATTTCTGTTTTGCTCGTCCGCTGGGGATTTACGAATGTGGCTCAAATGTTGTATAGTATGACAATCAGCGCAGGAAATATTACCTACTAACTATAGTAGTAAAACTATACTAACGTGTCAAAGAATAAAACGAACATTGCTGTGAATATCAAGAGATACCGAGAGAAGCTCGGCATCTCACAAGACACTCTTTCGAAGCGTGCTGATGTTGCCTTCCACACCATTGCAAAGATTGAGTCTGGCGCTACTCCTGATCCTCGTGTCGAAACAGTACGGAAGATAGCCCTAGCACTAGAGGTTTCGATCGATAAATTGATGGTCTAACATGGTATGGTACGCGGTGGAAAACGGTTTGATGCGGAAAGATATTGGGCATCTAGGCCACTGTGTACAGTCTGCAGTTCGAGGAAAGTTAAAAGCGGAACAGTTTGCTGGGAATGTAAAAAAGTAATTGAACGGGCAGGGGTTATCGTTGGCAAAGAACAAGATATTCAAACCAAGTACAAAATGGAACAAAATACTTCAAATCAATCAAGTACCGATATTGATGCAAACGAACAGGAGGTGATTGTAACTAGCGATTTTAATGTGCCAGTTTCACCAGAGGCTCAGAATAAAATTGTTAGACTGTTTACTTATCTTGAAAAGGCGTTGTCGCTTGATGACGTTGTTGCACGTGACTTTAGAAACGCATTTATCCCTCCGTCACCTTGGTGGCTCGCCGACTATCCACGTGATTTAGATAACCTTTACATTCGTCCTTTTGAGACTGAACAAAACGGGAATGAAACTGATTCAAATGCTGCTGCCTGGGTTCAGGTTCGAAAAAAAGACATAGAAGCAGCACCTCCTTTGCCTAACGAATTGATAGACTGGGTACCAGAAATAACTCCTTTAGATAAGCCTGTTGCCTTAGAAAAAATTGATCGAAAAACTAATTTTGAGAACAGTGATGAACGAGTCAAGTTGTTTGCTGAGTTTCGTAGTAATTATCAGCAAGGTGAGAAGCTACCAAAGGCTTTAACAGGCTGGGTAATTCTGGCACCGGAAAAATTGCCAGATGCAATTAAAGTAAGGTATATATCCGACCGCTGGGATGAACATCCTGAATTAAAGGAATTACTAAATAGCTACATTGAGAATGACTGGCAACCGTGGGCCGAAAGAGTCAGGAAACTCTACAAGGCTAATCTGCTTTACGATCAATTATATGCCTTGCGCCTATTACTCAAAAATGAGGGCGATGACCATGAATTGTTATTAGGCCATGGTCTTTTGACGTGGAAACATCAAGCTGTAGGTACCATCTATGCTCCAATTTTTTTGACGCCACTAACACTTCACTTCGATGCTTCAAAAAGAACTATTGAAATCAGTCCTGATCCAATGTTTAGAAGTTTTGTTGAAATCAGTCCAGTCTCAGAAATGGATAATCCTGCCGAGATTGATCTTGATACGTGGATGGGAGCAATAAATACCAATCCTTTTGACTTTTGGCATTTTGAAACACTTAAGTCGCAAGCAAACACCTTTTTGAACTACCTTTCTCCAGACGGCGAAAGTAATTTTGAATTAACGATGGGTTCTGCTCCAACTGTCACGGAGAAGCCAAGCATTTGGAACGCCCCAGTTATATTTGTTCGCAAGCGAACAAATAGCCTGTGGTCAAAATATGCTGAGACAATTCGTCGTGATATTGAACAAAACGGCGCAAGGTCAACAGAATTTATAAACGACTTGGTTGGAGAATATGAAGAAGAAAGGGGTGTTAATGCTGATGGTGATGGTGCGACAAAAAAAGAGGATACACAGCTAAAAGAAGCAGAATTACTTTTTCCTTTGCCATGGAATGATGAACAAAAAAGAATAGCTGAGCGGCTGGAGTGCAATTATGGTGTGGTAGTAAAAGGGCCGCCTGGAACCGGAAAGAGTCATACAATAGCTAATCTTATCGCACGATTTTTGGCACAAGGCAAAAGTGTTTTGGTTACTTCTCAAACAAGTAAGGCATTGGAAGTCTTGAGAGATAAATTGCCGGATAATATTCGGAGCCTAGCCGTATCGCAGTTACAGCAGTCTGCAAAACGGGATGACGTCCTTCAGCAATCAATCGGTGAGATTAGCTCCAATCTGGGTGAACGGCATACAAAGTTTAGTGAAGAGAAAGCGGAACAAGTTCGTAAAGAATTAGCGCAGACGCGAGAAGAGAAAGCTACGATAGCGAACAAGATTCGGCAGTATATTTTGACTGACTCAACAGAGAAACTAAAGGTGAATGGTGACGAAGTAACCCCAATTGAAGCAGCAAAAATTATAAGTGAGCATGAGGAGGACCAGAGTTTGTCTTGGTTTGTCGACCCTGTTCAGTTTGATACTGAACTGAATTTTAGTACCGATGACCTAAAAGAGGCGTATAAACTCCTTACAGATTTATCCGCAGATAATAGAGGGCTATATGCTTACGAACTGCCTGATTTATCTACTTTGCCGAATGAAGACGTTGTTCTCGGTGCTTTTGCCGAATATAGAGATTTGAGTGAAAAGGCAAAAACTGCAAACGAAGCGCAAAATGCTTTAACTGATACCCTAGACGAAGAAACACTAAAGGAATTTTGGGGAATGCTCATTGATGCAAGAAAGGTGCTCGCCTCAATTAACGAAAATTACGAAAGAGAAATCTTTAGAGTTTGCGCAACAAGCATAAATGAAAGAAAAAGGTGGAAAACGGTTCTGGATAAAATATCAAACAAACTGCAAACGATTGCACAAAACAATCAAATAATAATTGGATACGATATATCAGGATCGGTCTCGCTTCCTGTTAACGACCTAGTGGATGCAATACATGAGTTAAAAGATCAGGCGGCAAATAAAGCGCGACTCAGCACTTTTGGGAAGATACTGCTTTCCGCAAATGCGAAGAAAGTTCTCGAAAAATATCGAGTTGACGGTCGTGCTCCTGAGACCCCTGGTCTAATAGAAATACTTGGCGCCTCAATTGGCATATTACATGCAGGAACTGAGATCAAAACAATTTTAAAACAAGCATTTGCAAATTTAGCATCAAAGCCAAGTTTCGGAGAAACTATAGACACTATTCAGCTTGAGGTGGTAGCAAAAAGTCTAAAAAGGCATGTAGATTACTTTGACGACTTTTCTGACATTGAGGAGGTGTTTACAAAAAAACAACAGTTTATTGGCTTGTCATATATTAGGCTTGAGGATATAGACCGTGCGACTATGTTGATTTCATCAACCGTCGCGAAATTTGAGTTGGTAAAATTGGAAAGGACCTTTGAGGAGTGGCAAGAGTTGGTTGATGATCCAATTAATAATAGGCATGCTATCCGCGAGAAACTAATTCAGGCCCTAGAAAAGCGCAGTAGTGCTGCGTGGCAGAAAGGAATGGAGGAACTTTCTCTTCTTACAGAAAACAAAGACTATGCTGTGCGTCTGCATGATGTTGAGGAGAAAATCTCAAAGTATGCACCTTCTGTATATAAAGATATTGTTGGGCTTGCGGATCAGGAGCATAAATTTGATTGTCCTGACAACTTAGCTCTTGCCTGGAAGATCGCGCGGCTTAAGTCTTGGCTTGATCATATACACAACCACACAAGCGTTGACGATTTGCAGAATCAGCATGAACGCTTGACAAAGCGAGAATATCAGCTTAATTCTGAGCTGGTCACTGTACTTGCTTGGCAACGACAAATAGACAAGGTTACAAAGAAGCAGAGAGATGCACTTATGGCTTGGTCGGACGCAATGAAAAATTTCGGAAAAGGTACTGGAAAATATGCCAACAAATGGCTAAATGCGGCCCAATCATCTCTAAAAGAAGCAAAAAACGCAGTCCCGGTTTGGATAATGCCATTACATCGCGCAGCTCAGATGTTTTCTGATCCAAAAGCAGGAATGTTTGATGTTGTAATATTTGACGAAGCAAGTCAATGTGATATTCGTGGCCTCACGGTTGGATACTTGGGCAAAAAATTGTTGGTTGTAGGAGACCCTGATCAGATTAGCCCAGCTGGTATATTCCAGGATCAAGAAAGAGTGTTTGAGTTGATATCGAGATTTCTACACGATATCCCACATAAAGATAATTTCTCAATTACTTCTAGCTTGTTTGGTCTTGCGCAAATACGAATACCAAACATGATACAGCTGAACGAGCATTTTAGATCAGTACCTGAAATTGTTGCGTTTAGCAATCACCATATTTATGAAGGGAAATTAAGACCTTTAAGACATCCCCATCCCAAGGGACTCCTGAAGCCAGCACTCGCACCTGTGTTTGTCGAAGCTGGATATCAAAACACGAACAACAAGGTAAACGAGCCTGAGGCAAAAGAAATTGTAGAAAAAATTGCAGAGTTGGTCGAAGATCCCAATTATCACCTGCGTCCAGATGGTCGTCTGTGTACGTTTGGTGTCATTTCATTACTTGCAGAGGATCAGGCTAAGTATATTAAAGAGCTGTTGTTAAAGCATCCAAAAATTGGTGAGAAAGTTATTGAGGAACGCAACATCACATGTGGGGATGCTTACGCTTTCCAAGGTGACGAGAGGGATGTAATGTTGCTCTCTATGGTGAAAGCTCTCGATCCAAATAACCCACACGATACGGTACGCCCACTCACAGACAAGGGGGCTGCGCAACGATTTAATGTGGCCGCTACGCGAGCGCGCGATCAGGTGTTCCTCTATCACTCAATTCCAGTTGAGGAATTTAGAAATCCGAGTGATTGGAGGTATCGATTGCTCAACTGGTATTATAATCCTATGACTGAAGAGTTGGACGCTGGAAGAGGTGCACTCAAACAAGAATATGAAACAGGAAGAGCCTCTCAATTCTCATTTGATGTGGGTAACATCCTGATTGATCGAGGATATCAGGTACTGCCTGAATATCCGGTGATTGGATACCGCATTGATTTGGTTGTACAAGGAGAGAATGCTCGCCTGGCGGTTGAATGTGACGGGGACCAATACCACACGCTGGAACATTGGGAAGCAGATCAAATCAGAGAGAGGCAGTTGAGACGCGCTGGCTGGGAATTTTGGCGCGTAAGCGGAAGCTCCTTCTACCGCCATAAAGAGAATGCGCTTGAAAGTTTATGGGAGAAACTTGCTGAGTTAGGGATAAAGCCTATTGTTGGGAACTAGAAACAAAAGTATGAAAGAAATAATCTGTCCACATTGTAATAAAGCATTTAAAATCGATGAAGCTGGATACGCTGACATTTTAAAGCAGGTCCGGAATCAGGAGTTTGATAAAGAACTACACGACCGTCTTGAATTATTTGAAAAAGATAAAGAAAACGCTGTGATGCTCGCGGAGGCTAACACCAAGAACGCATTACAGTCTGAGGTTGCAAAAAAGGATGCCGAGCTCGCTGAGCTGAGGGCACAGCGAGAAGCGCTTCTTGTTGAGTTGAAAGCAGAAAAGGATGCAGAGATTGCTCGCTTGCAGGCGAAAGTTGAATCTGCAGAAACTGAAAAGAAACTTGCTGTCACCGAGGCGGTCATTGTGGTCGAAAAAGAACGGGACGATCTTAAGACTAAACTGCAGGGTAAAGATAACGAGATACAAATTCGTGAAATATCACTGAAAGATAAGTACGAAAGTGAGTTAAGGTTGAAAGACGAAATGATAGAGCGGTACAAAGACATGAAGCTTAAACTCAGTACAAAAATGGTTGGTGAGACTCTGGAGCAACATTGCGAAACTGAGTTTAATAAGCTTCGTGCCACCGGTTTTCAAAATGCATATTTTGAAAAAGACAATGACGCCAAAAGTGGTAGTAAAGGCGACTACATTTATCGAGAGACTGACGAAATTGGCAACGAGATTGTTTCGATCATGTTTGAGATGAAAAATGAGGGTGACGAAACTACTACCAAGAAAAAGAACGAGGATTTTCTACGTGAGCTTGATAAAGATCGTACAGAAAAAGGGTGCGAGTACGCCGTGCTGGTGTCACTCTTGGAGTTAGAAAGTGATTTATTTAACTCAGGTATTGTAGATGTATCACATAAGTATCCTAAAATGTATGTTGTCCGACCGCAATTCTTCATTCCCATTATTACTCTGCTGCGAAATGCGGCGATGAGTTCACTTAAGTACAAAGCGGAACTGGCTCTTGTGCGAAATCAAAATATTGACATAACTAATTTTGAAGAAAATGTAAACAAGTTTAAAGAGGGTTTTGCAAGAAACTTTGACTTAGCTAGCCGGAAGTTCAAAACAGCCATAGACGAAATCGACAAAACAATTGATCACCTCCAAAAGACAAAAGAAGCTCTCTTATCATCTGAGAAC